>JAEEGF012428424.1_pt1 | contig 31592 bp, 19 predicted proteins | sample 9134171 | NCBI WGS metagenome assembly JAEEGF01 (sample SAMN16246542, study PRJNA631951) | gut metagenome | biome: gut microbiome; feature: rumen; material: AP-attached | host: Bos | place: Iran: Karaj | collected 2018-10 | reverse complement strand
CTTTGAACATTGCCTGATTTCAAAGCCTCCGTTGACGGAGGGTGTAGATGAAAAGATAGTGAACCCGGTGTCGGCAGGGGCTTCTCCCTTGATCCAAAAACTGAATCCTAGACTTCCGTCTTCGAACAGCGGGAATCCATCGGCATATTTATGGAGCGTAAGGTCCTTTTTTGTTGAATCCAAGTGCAGGCCGGTTCCGTAGTAGCCTTCGCTGTCGTATGCGTCCAGGTTGTAAAAGGTGTAGGGGTGGGGCCCGAGGGAAAGGTAGGTGGGCTCGATTTCGCGCAGGCTTAATACGTTTCCGTCCAGCATGTTCGCCGAAATTTCGGGAAGGTCCATCAGCAACACTTCTTTTCCCTTGACGGATTTTGCATCCAGCAGGTAATCGATTTCGTAGCCGTTGGCATCGATCAGGGTTGGGACTGTTTCGGACTTGCTTTCCACCAAGATGGGAATGTGCTTCAGCGTGATGCTTGAATCCATGGCCTTGAGGGTTGCCACGACACTGTCGTTGAATGTCATTTTGCGGAGTCCAACCAAATAGCCGGGCTTGTCCCTGGTCACAAGGAGGGTGTCTTCAGAGCGGAAGCTCCAGTAGACGGAATCCGTCTCCGTTTCGCCTTCTGCAGTCATGATGGTGATTTTTTCAAAATAAGCACTGGGAATGCCATCGGCCAGTATGTAGCCACGGTCCACGTCTTCGGAATTCACGATGAAGCAGTTCAGCGAGCCGTCGATGCATATCGTGTCGCCAAGAGCGAGGTCGTAGGCGTTCAGTTCCAGCTTCAGGTTCGAGCCTTCGGAGACCTCAAAGCGATAGACGGAATCCTCAAGCTTCGTGATGTCGAGAATATTCCTGAAGTCCAGCAATCCGTCGGATGAGACCTGGATGTTGAAGGTGTCGCTTTTTATGTCTTCAAAAGAGAATTTCCCGGAATCGTCGGTGGTCGTCTCCATTTCGGGATTGCCTCTCACGGCGATGAAGTCACTCCTCATGAGGGCGACTTTGGCGCCCTTGATGGTGTTGCCGTCAAAGTCCGTCACGATGCCCGCGATTGTCTTGCCCGATTCTGTCTCGCTGATGACGCCTGCGGTGCTCGTGTTGTCGCTGCAACCCGCAAGGAGTCCTGCAGCCGTCAGGGTCAGCGCCCATTTCACATTTTTTTTCTCACATCCAAACATTACTTCCCCTCCGGGTCCAAATTCGAGAACAGGTGCAGATTCATTTGGTAGACTCCGTCGGCCTTTTGCTTGTCCTCGCCGATGATGCGCCTTGCGTTCGCCTTGAACCGCTGCAGCTCTTCTTCCAGTTTTTTGTACGCCTCGCTGGAGATGCTGAAGGTGAGGGTGGACATCACTGTCGGCTGCTTGGGCGGTGTAATGAGCGCCTGCTTCGAGAGCTCAAAGCATTGCAGTTGGTACTGCTTTACAAGTTCCGCGTTGTTGTACGGCCCGCTGCTGATGCTCTCCTTGGTGGGTTTCCAAAAACCTTCTTCGTTTTTGCGGGCAAGCCCTAGCCTCTCGAGCAGGGCGAGGGAATCCTTGAGTTTGCCTATGGGAACCTTCGGGAAAATGCGCTTTTGAACGGGCGCCAAGTCATCGGCCACGTCCATGGCGTCGAGGATGGCAAAGAGGGCGCTGTTGTACCAGTGGTTGTAATAGTCGTAGGCGTCGGTGTTTAAAATGTGCTGTGGGTTTGGGTGCTGCGCCAGAAGCTCGTCCATGGCGGCCTTGCGGGCGGTGTCCGTCTTGGCCTGGTCCAGTTGGACCATGGTCTCGAAGTATTTGGCGGCCTTGCGGTCGAGCCCCAGAATCTCGATGAACTTCGCCACCATGCGGGGCGAGACCTTTTTGCCGCGGAGTACGTCGGCAAAGTAGCTGCGGGTCTTGGGGAGCCCGAGCATGTTGCAGATTCCGGTGCGCGTGAATTCGGGGTCCTTTTGGACTCGCGCCGCCTGGTACTCTTCCAGGTATTTGCGGAAGTGCGTGAACTGGTAGATGTCTATATAGTTTTCCACGTTCCCTAATATAACAAATTTTTCCATTAAGTGAGAACTTTTTTGAGAACAGAAGCGCCCGCTCGGGCTAAAAGTGATCTAAAATACTCTGTTAAGCCGGGCTAAAAGTGGTGGGAAAACGCTCCTTTGGGGCCTCAGTCAAGAGCCGCCCTGGGGCGAAAACTACATGAAATAGAGAAATTTAGGTGGTGGCGACCTGATTGCGGCCGCCTTCCTTGGCGATGTAGAGCAGCTTGTCGCTCTCGGCGATCATCTCCTCGACGGTCGGGACTTCGGCTCCGAGTTTGCTTGCAAGCCCAAGGGAAATGGTCACCGGAATAATGACGTCGTTCCAGCAAAAGCGGTGACGTTCCACGGCCATGCGCAGGCGCTCGGCGCTTTTTTTGGCGTCCTCGGGGCCGACCCCCGCCAAGAGCAGTACGAATTCCTCGCCGCCGTAGCGTGCCAGCAGGTCGGATTCGCGCTTTTCTTCTTTGAGGATGCGTGCGATTTGCTTGAGCACCATGTCGCCCGCCTGGTGGCCCCAGGTGTCGTTCACGTGCTTAAAGTGGTCGGCGTCCACCATGATGGTGTGTACATAAAAGTTGTTGCGGCGGGCAAGCGCGAGTTCGCCGAGGGCGCGGTCAAAGAACGTGCGGCGGTTCGAGATCTTGGTGAGCGGGTCCATGGTGGCCGCCTCGAACAGCTCTCGGTCGAATTCCTCTTCGGCGCGGTCCTTGAAGTCGATTTTCAGGACCATCTTGCCAATTTGCAACCGGTTGTCTGTTTCCAGGGTGCATTTTTGTACCTGCTGCCCATCCACAAAAGTTCCGTTGGTGCTCCCTAAGTCATTGACTGTCACCGACTTACCGTCAAAGGACAAAGAACAGTGTTTGCGGCTGATTAGTTCATCGTCGAGCTTGATGTCGGCATCCTGCCCGCGACCCAAAACAACGGTCCCGTTCTCGAGCGGAATCTGCTTGAACTGCGTCTGGGGGTACAAGACTATCAAGTGCGGGCGGAGCTCGAATTTCTTGAACTGTAGCGTTTTGCCCGGCGTGGCGATGGTCTGGTCAATGTCCTGCATTTGCGTCTCCAATTACACAAGGAAATCTAATTAAAAATGACGCACTTTACATCGGGCGCCTCGCTTTTGTCAAGGCTTGTAAACAAGATTTTACGGCCGTTTTGCAAAAATGTGTGATTAAACAAGCCGAATTGTATACAGAATCACAATGTGCACTTTTGTAAACGATATTTATTTAATAAATTGAAAAAAAATGTGCCGTTTTCCAAAAGAAAAGGGTAAATTTCAAGGCGGTGTGGCATCGCAAGAAGCCGGTCTTTTTGTTGTGCTATTGGCTGGAGAACCAAAATGGATAGAACACATATGAAGAAAAAGAGAACATCCCTTCTGGGGTTTGTTTTGGGTATGATGATTCTCCTTGCAGGGGTGCAAGGAGTCTGGGCTCAGTGTAAAGGTATGGCCTATATTCGCGTGCCGTCCACTTGGCCAGATGTAAACATTTACTATGGTAACACAGAAAACAAAATCCTTGCTTCCGCGTTGGATGCGGAAACTGGTTACTACATAGTAAACCTCGAAACCATTACGGGTAACGCATCGGCTTCGTTCATTGTTTATACGACCTCGGACGGTGTCGCTATTGACCACCCTGGCGTGCGAAGCATCAACAAGACTACTTACGACAAGATTGTCGCGGGTCGTCCCGGTGGATCTCCCGATATAGGCATTGCATGCCCGGGTGCCGGAGCAACGGTTTATATCACAGACAACGCACTTAATCCGGGTACTACCTATACTGGTTCGACTCCGCCCGATTCGAAGTTCTTCTATGCCCTCGTTCCCGACGAAAAGGAATGGCAGTCTGATGAAGTCATGATTAGCTACACGAATGCTAGGGGCGTTAAGAAGGATACCGCTATGACTCCCTCGCAAGAAATGTGCGGCTGGGTGGGCATGGTCTTCGAAGAAGCTCCTGAGGATGTGGTTCTCTACCTCAAGAACAAGCCCGAGGTGCAGCTGGGTCTCAACGGCCTATGGGGCGCCGAAGAAGTCGCTACGCCGGTGAACCTCAAGATGCTCTACGATGCGTTCTCCACCGACAAGCTTTATTTTATCCCCGACGACAACGACTGGATTGACGACCAGAGCCAGGGTTGGTATACAATCGACCCGGGTGTTCCTGAACCTGGTGACAATTCTCGATGCACATTCAACCTTGCCGCTGTGATTTACGATACCGACGGCAGCGTGAACCCGTTGTTCACGGTCGATGGCGACAATACTGGCTTTGGTTCTTGCACGGGTGTGCGTCACGGTATTGTGATGACGGACTTGGGTGCCGACGGCAAGCCCCAGTTCAATGCTTCCAACGCCAACGCCATCGAGTGCTTTGGCAATGCGACGAACTTTGCTACCCTCTTCAACTACACGCAGGGCAAGAACGAAGTGCAGTGCTACGACATGCCCTTCCGCCACTACGGTACCGATACTCGTTGGGGCTTTGACTCCGACTCCATGATTACCAACGATTTGATTGGCGGCTTCTCTCCGCTTGAAAACAGCACCGATGCCGGTGTGGTCAATGGCTGGGGCCCCCTTGCGGTTGCCCGTACCAAGAGACCTGCTGCGGGTCCTGTGCCGAACACTGCCGAAACGACTCTCGGCACGCCCCTCGATTATTATTGCTCCACTCCGGGCTGGTCTGTGGCCGATGGCGCCAAGCGTGACTGCGAAGGCTTGTTCGCGAATGGCGACGAAGTCCCCGTGGGCAAGATCTGGTGCTGGGGAAGCTACTGCGACCCCAACTTTATGCGTTGGGGCGACGGCTCCGGCGACAACTATGCGACCAACGAGAAGCGCAACCAGCATTTCTGCTTTGAATCCCATGCCACGTTTACTTACAACGAAAGCCAGGAATTCACCTTCCGCGGTGACGACGACATTTGGGTGTTCATTAACAAGAAGATTGCTGTGGACAACGGTGGCGCCCACCTTGCCGCACCGGGTCACGTGGTGCTCAAGAACTTGAACAGGACCTATGGTGATGGCTTCCTGGTTCCTGGACAGGATTACCCGATTGACATCTTCTTCTGCGACCGCCGTACTACGATGAGTAACGTCATTATCAAGACGAACATGTACATCAAGCAATCCACCGGTCTTGATTTTGATATGGAGAAAGTGGCTAATGACGGCTTGAAGATGAACCTTTGCGTTGAAACTACCGGTGGTGGCGACTGCGCCTCGATCGCACTCGGCCAGAGTGGTTCTGTTGGCGAACAGTCGACCATTGAATGCGGTGACAAGATTTCGGCAACCGTCAATTACACCATCAAGAAGCGTAACGGCGACGACATTCCGGGCGGTGGTGTTTTGACCCCGGGTGTTGTTAACAAGGGCGGCATCGACCTCACAAATCCGAAGGCTCCGGTGGTTTACCCCGACAAGATTACCCTGCCTCCGGGCTCCTATCGCTTGTACGTCGAGGTGAACGGCAAGACGACTTATTACAACTTCAAGGTCAAGGGTAGCACTAATGTGATTACCGAAGACGTGGTGTTCGTCAATACCGATAACGAAGAAGCGGCGTACCCGACGGGCACCAAGTGGGAATATAAAGACAAGGCCCTTGCTGGCAATCGCATCCCGCTGTACATCTCGGCTCCCATGGATGGAGACGTCGACTTGTTCTCTGCGGCAGGTCAGCCTTATACGCTCTCGGCTACCGCCGGTGTGAACATATTTGATTCTGAAACGGGCACGACGCAAATTGCCAGCTTGTCCCGAGTGATTAATGCCACGGGTATCGATACCCTCTGGGTAACGATTCCGCTTGCCACTTTGGGTACGGAACCGGTAAAGACTTGTACCTTGTCTGTTGCCCCGGCAACCAAGGCCGTGTTCAGCTTCTATGCCCCGACAATCCAGTTCGCCACCCCGGCTTCGACCGACCCGACAACGGGCGAGGTGCTGACTTGGAATCCGTCTATTGGGGACCCGGACGTGGATGAGTCTGGTGAAGAATACTTCCACTGGGTGGGCTCCGATGTGGACCTCTACCTCATTGCGACTGACCCGATTACCAATAGCCTTTGCGTGGATTGCAACTTCCCGATTGCGATTGTCGCGAAATCGGATGGCATTGTAACGCCTTACGGTGACCCGGTATTCGCGAATGGTGTGGCAGTTGCGACAATTCGCTCCAACAAGGAAATTGCCTCCCCCGATGCAGGCGTGATTACTGTGGCCAGCTTGGATAATGCGAGCATTGCCGCTGCCTATGGCAACATGCACTTCTATCCGCCTCCGGCACCTATGCCGGTTGTGGCCGACATCTTTGACGTTTACGGCAAGGTCTCCGAAAAGGAAATGGAAATCCCGAGCCCGTACTATGCCAAGGAACAAAAGTACCTGGATGGCTTTGGCGACTCCATCGCCATTACCTATGACCGTCCCATTGATCCTGACTCTGTGCCCAGCTTCGTTTGCATTAACTTCGATGACGAGAACCTCAAAAAGATCAACCCGTTTGCGATGGGACTTTCGTCTTACCCGAAGGATTCTGTGCTGTTCTGCTCTCATACATTTGATGCTGCCGCCGTGCAGGCCGCCTATGCCAAGAGCTTGGACCATGTTTCCATTGGCTTTAGCTTGGGTGAAAATGAAGCGTTCTCTTCTAAGGTCAAAACGAAAGTGAAGGGCGGTGCTACTCCCAATAAGGTGGCTTCGTTCACGCAGTATAAGTGGAAGGGCAAGGAAGTCAAGGCTTCGTTCGAACAGAACATGACTGACCGTATTGCTCCGATTATCCTTTCTGCCCAGGTGATGCCTTCTGCTGATGGTAGCGACCTTGACGTGATGACTGTGGTGCTCTCTGAACCGGCAGTTTTGAACAGCAGCTATAGTATGGAAGGCTTCCAGTTCTACCTGAACACGGCAACGGAACTCGGCGCTTCGGCTCGCTACAGGGCTGCAGTTTCCAAGACCGGCTTTACGACCGCAAAGGATACGGTGAAGATCCTCTTTACGAACAATGATGTTCAGAGACCTTCTCCGCACGTAGGTGACTATGTCCGCTTCCGCGTTGCTGCTGATGAGGTCCTGTGGTCCGATACCGTAAGTATCGCCGAGACTGCAGTTCTCCGTCCCACTGCGGATGCCTCTTATACCTGGAACTCTCCGACGGATTACGACCCGCAACTCAACAGGGGCAATCGCTTGCCGAGCCCGTGGGTGCTTATTGAAGGTGCCGCAGAACTTAACGACGCCTCCATCAACATCGCCATGTCTGACCCTGAAAAGGCGAAGGGACCGTCGTTTGAAGCGACCTTCATTCCGGCCAAGTGGAACCTGGACTCTGTGAAGGTCAACTTCCCCAATACTTTGGGCAAGTTCCTTAAGATGGACATGAAGTCCTTGTGGAAGTCCAAGGAAATCTATGCCAATGTGAAGCCTCAGGACGTGTACTTCTACTACGAAATGGATGTGTTCACCAACCTGGGTGCCTTCGTGGTCCACAAGGACGAAAAGATCCTTTGCACCGACGAGAAGTACTTTGGTGAGGGCAAGACCTGCTTTGACGAAAACAAGAACGTATACATTTCTTGGAACATGACGGCTCAGAATAACCGTATGGTGGGTTCCGGCGCTTACATTGTGAAGTGGAGCTCCTATGTCAATCTGGGTGCCTTCGGCAAGCAGAACAAGCAGTCTTCCGGCTCCTCGGCCGAAGTCTGGGGTGTTCGTCACGGCAAGACCAAGAAGTAGTTTTAAAACGTGATTTTATAGAAGGCTGCCTGCAAGGCAGCCTTCTTTTTTTTAAATTTGAAACATGCGTAAGATTTTGATCGCCCTATCGATGATTGCCTTTGCCTGGGCCGGCGAACCGACCGACCTGGATTCTCTTTTCCGCGGTAAGGAATACAAGCCTGAGCTTAAATCCTCCTTGAGGGATACCACCATGTCGCAGAATGCGGTGGGCAACAAGGCCGCTGCTAAGGGCAAGGCTTCGGACGGTTACTATATGCTTCAGTTCGAGGCTGTGGCTGATTTTGACGCTGCCCAACGCCGTAGGGCTCAGATCTCGGCAAGCACCGGCTACGCTATCCAGGTAGTGTTTGACGCCCCCTTCTATAAGCTCCGTGGCGGTGGATGGACGTCTAAGAAAGCCGCCGACGACAAGGCGCGCGAGCTTTCGGCGTACAACATCAACGCGTTTGTCGTGAAGATTCGATAAACGTTACCGGAATAAATCGCAATAGAGTTTTTTACTCAAGCAGGCCAAGGGTCTGCTTGATGGTGCGCTCGTCCATGGAGGCGGGCAAAAGCGCCCTCTCTTCGGGAGAGACGTAAGCCATTTTGCGCTCGTACTCGGGGCGGGTGCTGCGATCGCGTAAAGCGACGGGCAGGTCTTTTGTAGAGTAGAAGAACTTGCCAGTTTTAATGAATTTCTTCTTTTGGAAGCCGAGCTTGACGGCGTCGTTCAAAGCTTGCAAAATCATGGGGCCAGCGCGGTCCACGCCGTGCAATTCAAGCAGGCGCCGCATAAGGATCTCTTCGTGGATGGGAGCCTCGTGGTCCACATAGAACTTGAGCTGAGCAATAATCGAAATGGCGGGCAACTCGGCAATGGGCTTGGCATGTGCTGTACCTTCGATTTTCGGGTTCACCACCTGGTATTGCTTAATGTCGAGTTCTGGTTCCTGGTTAAAGAATTCTTCACTGCCGCCCTCGACATCATCTTCGGGTGGCGGTGGGGCAACGCTTTGCTCGATGGCGATAGTCGTTATCAGATGCTCTTTTTCGGCCTGGTTCGAAAGGAACCACAGGGGTTGCCAAATGTCCAGGACCTTCCAGCCCAGCTGGCGCAACAGGGACGGGCGTACGTATTCGCGGTCCTCGACCGATTCGCGGAAACGTTCGGTGGTGCAGTCATCCTCGACCACGGCGAGGAAACGCTTGGAGTAGTTGGCGTCCACGACGACCGGCCCCACGGCGATGCCGCCCGGGGCAAAGGAATTCTCGACAATGACACCTGCTTCTTTGAGTGCGTCAATGATTTGCGGACGAATCTTGGATTCGGTTTGCTCCACAACGGGGAGCTCAATTTCGGTTTTCTTTTGAAGGTGGTTAATCCATTCCCAAAAGAGGTTCGACTTGGCTGCCTTTTGCTTTTCGAGGTCGTTCGAAGAGACGAATACCATCAGCTCCTGCTTTGCCAAGGTAGTGCAAACAGAGAGCTTGCGGTCGGCAGAAATCTTGTCGCTGTTGTCGACTTCCACGCACACCATCACCACGTCGCGGTACTTGTCGATGACGCGATCCGGCGTTTTGATGTAATAGCTAATTAGCGGGTTGGTTTGACCAAAGTAACGTGCCGCCGGAGAGTCCTTGGCGACGAGCGCCTTGATGGCGGCCTCGATTTCGAAACAGCGCGCCTGGTGGAAGGCGATGATGCCTAGCGTTTGACCAGGGTGCTTTTCGGCGTGCTGCACTGCCGCCTTGGCAATGGCCATGACTTTGTCTGGCACAACCATGAGGTTTTCGCACCGAGGCTTTTCGCGGTTCGGCATGGGCAGTTGCTTGATGCCGTGGTTGTAAATTTTGTCGTTGGCGAAGTTGACCAGCGAAATGTCGTTGTAAAGGCTGCAGAACCAGATTTCGCGGGTCGGGATGCCCTTGCGGAGTGCCGCCGCCAGGATGTTCTCTTGGAAGAAGGCGCTTTGGCGCGGCAAAATATTGCGGAAGGCGTCGAACGGTTGCGCCTCGATAGAGGGCATGTGCGGGTCGCCAATCAAAATGACTTTGTGTGCAGTGCAAATCGACGCAAACGACTCGGCAACCGAGATGCAGTCGGCGTCGAGAATCACGGCGACATCGTAATGCTGGGCCACCAAACTAAAGGTCTCCTCGAGGGAGGCGATAGTCAGCATGTCGGGTTTTGCTTCGACCAGGGCATGTACCTCGCGGAAGTTCGCGTTGCTGAACTGGTCCATTTGCGCGCGGTAGAGTTTGCCCTTGGCGTGCCGTGCCTTGGGATCCAGCGAGAACATTTGCGGGTTCTTTTTGGTAACGGCGTGCACTTGCGAGGCTGCCCAGTGGTGCGCGAATGCCTTGGCGAAATCCTTGTGGATGGTGCTGGTGTTGCTCGCGTACTTGGCGAGTTCTGTACAACCTTCAGCTTCCAAGCTATTGATGAGCGCCGAGATTTTAATGTGAATGTCGAGATTGTCCCAGTTCTGGTTCCAGGCCTGGATTTCGTCGAGCCACTTGTCGATGCTCAAGGATTCGAGCGGCGTCTCAAGGGCGAGATTGTTGCTGACGCTGCGTACCGAGTACGTCAATGCCTGCAAAATTTCACTGTATTTTTCAAAGTTCTCGAGTTCGGGCTTTAGCTTGTGCCAGTTTTCGAGAACGAGTAAGAGCAAATCCAGGTGCGGGTCGTTTTTGTGCGTTTCGCGGAAGTCGTATAGATACTGGATTTTTTGGTTGAGTTCAACCCAGTTGGATTTTTCGTAGAGCCAGTCCTTGCCCAACAGGTGGTTGCCCAGTACGGAGGTGTCCTTGTAGGCACGCTTGTCCTCTTGCAACTCGATGAGCGAGTCGATGAGGTCCAAAAGTTGCATATCCGAAGAAACGGACTTTGGGTTCTTGATGACCTTGAGCAAGCGCTTGCGCGAATTGCGGTAGTGGTCAGATAGACCCTTGAGAGTCGCCTTCAGGCTCTCGGCGAATTCTTCGCGTGTGGCAAGAACGTTGGTGTCTACCGCGTCGTCGGTGTAAATGTCCGATGCCTGGCGGCGGTAGCGGACCCACTTGTCCCCGGCTTCGGGGAGAGCCTTGAGGGTATCCTGGTAAGCGGACCAGTTGTTGGAACGCAGTTCCCATTCCTCGAATTCGGGAGTGTCCTGGTTGAATGTCACCTGGATGAGGTTGAGCAGTTCGGCAAAGGCGGACAGGTAGATGCCTGTGGGCAAAAGACCGGATTCTTCAAAGATGGAGATGAGCGGCTTTAGGCTCTCGACCTGGGCTGCTGCGGCGTTGAGGTCCTCGGCTACCTTTGCCTTAGTCTTGGCGTCCAGCGACGAGACCTTGATTTTTTTGAATGCGTTGCGCGCCTCGATACCGTTGTTCTTGAAGTACAGGGAAACTATTTCTTCGAGGGTCGCCTTGATCGACATGTACTTGTCGTAGGGGAGTTCAGCCACGCCTTGGAACACTGCGTCCGGGATCTTTGCCTTGACGGCGGGATTGCGGATGAACTCGTCCAGTATGTCGGAGAGGGGCGCTTTTGCCACAGGGAGGTCGTTGTTTACGATGCTGTAGTAGCTCGAGAAATACTCGCGTGTGTCTCTCAGGTCCTTTTCGATGGTGTCGCGTTCTGGACCGCTGAACGAGCGGAACATGGGGGCGAACGCCGCACGGAAGTTCTGCATTGAAATGGAACGGCGGGCAACGACCAGGGTACGTTTGTTCTTGGAGAGCGACTCGGCGACGATGTTGGCTGCTACCTTGTACTTGGAGGTGCCTGGCAGCGACTGCACGGCGTAGGCGGAGGACTTCTCGTCGAGGGCGTCGATGGTTACCTTGTTAGTGTGCGAATCCGTGGGGTACAAAAAGTGGTGGTCCGCCGGGTTGAAAACCTGGTCAAAGTCGGCTTCTTCAAAAACGGATTCCTTGAATTGGAAACCCTCGTCGCCCAGTAGCGATTGGAGGAACGGGGAGTTGGCTTCCTTTTCGTCGAATCCTTTTTTGAGGCGCTTTTTGAGCCTGAGGCGGTTGGTGTTGAAGAACGCGAGGCATAGACCGTGCCGCGTGAACTTCCAAGTCTTTTCTTGGGCGATGGCTTTCTCGAAAAGCGAGAAATACAAGAGGATGCTGAACTTGCCCTGGAGGGTCGCGTCCTCGACCGTGGGAAGTGCCACCGTGTTGATGAGCCTGTCCCTGAGGATGACGTTCTCGATAGGTCCCTGCTTGCCCAGGGTAAGCGTTTGCTGATCCGGGGCTACGTCCAGCGGGACCAGGAGGCTCGGGGCGAGCGCGTTGCCGTCCCATTTGAGGAAGCCGAGGATGAGGTACAGGTCGGAGCACAAGAAGTCCTCGGCCTTGGTCTTGAGGACAGCCTTGAACTGTTCCTCCATCTCGATTTTTTGCTGTGCCGAGAAGTTCTGGCTTACGGGCATAAACGATTCCAGCGTAGGCTGGTTTTTGCCCTGGAGCCATTTTTCGTAAAAGGTGTCGCCGGATTCAAGCCTCAAGGGAGTTTGGAAATCCCCCTTGGTAGAAAAATTCAAAAGACGATCCTTGGAATCAAAGAGTTCAGATTCTTTGCAAATCTTATTGAGAATTTCAAAGGGGCTAGCTTGCGGCATGGCTGTCAATATAAATTTTTTAGGCGTTTACAAACTTTACAATCGGTCGGCGGCTAGGTTTAATGCCTGTTGTAGCGTAATGGGGGTGTTTTGCGGCTGCAAATGGGCCTCAAAACAGACCTTTCCAAGGAGGGATTTGGGCGAGATGCCTGCGTTTTTGTCTTGCCGCAGGCTGTGGGCCATTTCGCGCTTGGAGAGCTTTTTCCCACTGGTGTCCACGATGAGGGGATGGTGGTAGTAGACCGGGGGGCTAGTCCTGCCCAGGAGCCCCATCAATTCGATTTGCCGTGCGGTGGAACTGCGGATGTCTTCGCCGCGGACCACATGCGTAATCCCCTCGTCTATATCGTCTACGCAAACGGCGAACTGGTATGTCCATTGGTTGTCGCGGTCCTTGATGGGGAAGTCGCCGCATTGGAATTTGGGATTCTCGCTAAAATCGCCTAAGCGAAGGTCGTGCCACTCTATTACTTTGTCTGCTATTTTGACGCGGAGGTTGTGCGGGGTGTCAATGGCTGATGCTGAGCCTTGTTCACGGCACTTGCCTTTGTATACGATTTCTCCGGTCTCGCTTTTGGGGTTCTCGTTTTCGAGCTGCTTTCGGCTGCAGTAACACGGGTAGACTAGGTTTTGTGCCTTCAACTTTTGAAGGGCTGCCTCGTAAATGCGACCCCGCTCGCTTTGAATGCTTTGTGAATCCCAGCTAAAGCCGAACCAGGAGAGGTCCTCGTAAATGCTTTGTATATACTCGGGGCGGGCTCGACTCTGGTCGTGGTCCTCGATTCGCAAATGGATGTGGAGACCCCATTTTTGGGCAGCGGCCCACACGTAAAGCGCCGAAAGGAGGTGCCCTTCGTGAAGGTAGCCGGTGGGGCTGGGTGCGAATCGAATTTTGCCGTTCATTTTGCCTCTAACTGCGTAGAAATTAGCAATAATGAAACTTTTTGCCTCGTGCCTGACGGGCAATGCGGATAATAGAACGGATTGGAGGAATTTTTTTTGAAAAAGGCGAAATTTTTGGTAAAAAACCGATGTATATTACGAAATGAAAGTGGGGCTGGAAAACCCATTGGAGTAAGGATATGAATTTTTGTTCTTTGATCAAGGTTGCTTTTTTTTGCGCACTTACCTTGGTATCTTTTTCTTTTGCCGAAGATATTGTGGCGACCACCTCTAACGGGTCTACTGTGATTTTGCACGACAATGGGCGCTGGGAGTATTATCAGAATAATGCCCGTATTCGCGATGTGCGCCCCGACGCCATTCCCGAAGATGCCAAGTTCAACGTGTCGGTTTTGTACGAGAGCGCCGACAAACTCAAGAAAAACGTGCGCATGGCCATGGAAGCCGATTTTGCCACCGAGGAAGAGATCAAGGACAGCCTTCGCAAGGTGCCCAAAGGCGGCCTCATTTATTTCCAGGTGGCGACCAACCAAATCAAGAAGGGCATGAGCCGCACTTTGACGTACTCCATTTACGACAAGGGCAAAAAACCGATTTTTACAAAGACCGTCTCGGATACCGAGGCGACCCCGAGTGAAGACCGTGGCGTGAGCAACTTGCTGGTGGTGCCTGTTTATGGCAAGCCCAAGTCCAAAGTGATGAAGGCTAGAATCCAGACGACCAACGGCCAGGCCACGCTCGACATAGACATCCCCATAAGATAAATTGATGAAGTTTGCGGTTGTTGATGTTGAAACGACTGGTGGTGCGGCTGAAATGAACCGCATTACTGAAGTCGGTATTGTGCTTTTGGATGGAATCGAGGTGGTCAAGACGTTCCACAGTTTGGTGGACCCCGGCGCGCCTATAACCCCGTTTGTTGTAAAATTGACCGGCATAACCGACGAGATGGTGAGCGGGGCCCCGCAGTTCAGGGGCGTTGCCGACGAGATTGACTCCCTTTTGCATGGCCGCATTTTTGTGGCGCACAACGTGCAGTTCGACTACAAGATGATCAAGCAAGAACTTAAGCGCTGCGCGATTATGTTTGATGCACCACGGCTCTGTACAGTAAAGCTTGCCAGAAAAGTATTTCCGGGATTCCCGAGCTACAGCCTGCACAATTTGACGAAATCGTTGGAACTGCCCGACTTCCATCACCATAGGGCGCTGGACGATACCATGGCTGCCGCCGAAATTTTAAAACTCGCCCTGAACAAGGCCGGCGAGGAGACTGTGATGAAGCTGGTCAGGAATCTAAAAAAGAAATAGGACGCGGGGAACCTATTTGAGCAGGCCCGCATTGTACTTCATTTTAAGGATGCGTGCGGCCGACTCCTCGATGCGGTCCTTGTACGTTTTACTTTGTTTGGAAAGGGATTCCAAATAGCCTATCATTTCGACCGCCTTGGCGGGGTAGGTGATCATGAACATGTCGTTCCCTGCCATGAGGGCGGTGCGGATGAGCTTGCGGAAGTCCTTGCGTGGGTAGCCCTTGCTGGTGACGCGCTCGGTGCCACTGACCCAGGCGCGTAGCGAGACGCCCCACAGGTCGTCGGTCAATATGACGGTCTCGGGGTTCATTTTGCGTGCCATTTTTACAATCTTGGGCTCAAAGACCGCGGGCCTGTGCGAAATGCGCACAAAGCGCACGCTGCTCATCATGGTAAAGGGAATGTCGTTGGCGAGCGCCTTGAAAAATTCGTAGTTCTCGCTCATCCTTGCTTTGGGGCTGGAGCTGATGGCGATTTGGTGGTCGCTGTTGGTCCAGGAGTCGTAGCCGGGGAAGTGCTTGGACACGCAAGAGATCCCGCTGTTCCGCATGCCGCGCACAAAGGCGCGCACCTTGCTTTCGCTGGTGCTGTCTTTTTGCCACGAGCGGTTGCTGACTTCCATAAAGGATTTTTTGTTGCGGTGGTCGTAGGCCGGGTCAAGGACCGGGGCGAGGTTCAGGTTGATGCCGAGATCGCGGAGCTCGGCGCCAATGCTTTGGGCAATCGACTCGATGCTGTCGAGTTCCATGTCGCGCATTTCTTTGGCGCTAGGGGCGTGCTTCCATTTTTCGGAGATGCCTCCAATGCGGTTGACGAGGCCGCCCTCCTGGTCGCTGGCGACGAGGAGCGGGATGCGTAGGCTGTCGTTGGCGCGGTGGATGCGTTCCTTGAAGGCGGCGGTGTCCTTGAGGTGGTTTTTCATCACGAGGACGGCGCCGAATTCGTGCTCGATAAGGAAGTCTGCCGGGGAGAGGTAGACCATGACCATTTGCGCCGCCTTTTGCTTGATGGTCAGGGAATCCCACAGCGGCATCAAAGCGTCGGGAAGGTCGTAGGGGTTGGCCGCTGTGTCGGGCTGCGCAGAATCGGGTGCTGCCTGTGCAGAGACCTGGACCGTGTCGCGGATGGTGGGTGCGTTGGAGCCGACGGTCGCTGTATCGGTCTGGGCGAACGCAAACACGACGCCCAGGAGCGTCACGCAAAATAGAGCTTTGACTGCGTTCTTTTTAGGCACTTTTCTTTGTAAAACGGCGTTTGGTAAAATCACGCGGAGGGAAGTCGAATTTGAGCTTGCCCTTTTCGAGCATCAAGAAGGCGTCGAAAAGGCGGTGCGTCTTGTTGCTGCGGAAACCCTTGATGAGCGCCGTCTTTTTGCCGGCGAGCAGGTTCTGGATTTCTTCGAGCGGGATTTCCTTGCCCAGCAAAATCTTTGGCAGGCTCAGGCCTGAGGGTTGCTTGTCGATGTAGCTCTGCGAAACATAGCCGGTGAGCGTCTCGAACACGTCGGTGCCGTCCACAGGGGAAACGCCGATCTTTGCGCCTATTTCAATTTCTTCGGGCTTTTCGTCAAACACGAATTCAATCTTGTTTTGGGCGTTGATGGTGAGCACCGCCGAGAACTCGGCTCCCTTTTTGCTGCGGAAACCCGTGAGCGGGCCAATCTTTCGCTTGGTGAGAAGCTCCACGATTTCTTCGTCGCTGAGGTGCTTGCCGCCAATCATCTTGCGGATTACAATGCCGTCTTCGGTGGTGTAGCGGCTCACGGTCTCAAAGACCTTTTTGCCGTTCACCGGGCTGAACTTGGCTTCGCCTGTAGTGCTTTCTTCTTTGAAGCCCTTGATGTTCTTCACCATGCTCTTGGTCATCTCGACAATGCCCTGCATAAAGGCTTCGCGGGATTCCTTGCCTTTCGAGATCAGGTCCATCTTGTATTCCCATTCGCCGGTGAGTTCGGGGCTTGTGAGGGCGTCGCAGTTCATGGCGCTCAAAACCTTGATGAGGTCGAAAGCCTTGGCGGTCGGGATCATCTCCTTGCCGTCGCGCACCACGTACTTGTCGCTCACCAGTTTTTCGATGATGGCCGCGCGTGTGGCGGGGGTGCCGAGGCCGCGTTCCTTCATGGCGTCGCGGAGTTCGTCATCTTCGACCAGCTTGCCGGCGCTTTCCATCATGGAGAGGAGGGTACTTTCAGTGTAGTGTGCAGGAGGCTTGGTAAAGTCTTCGGTGGCATCGATCGAAATCGTTTTTGCAGATTCGCCCTTGAGTTTGGGCACGTTGGATTCGTCGTCGCCATCTTTGCCGTAGACTGCCTTGAAACCCGGGTCCACAAGGATTTTGCCCTCGGTAATGAAAGTCTCGCCCTCGACTGTGGTGATGCGGGTCGTGTTCAAATACTGCGCCGGTGGGAAGAATACCGCAATGAAGCGCTGGCAAATCATGGTGTAGACTTTTTCTTCGGCTTCGGAGAGCCCCTTGGGCACGACTCCCGTGGGGATGATGGCGAAGTGGTCCGAGATCTTGCTGTTGTCAAAGACCTTCGGGGTGCGTTTCACGTAATTCTTTTCGATGGCCTCCTGGGCGAACTTGGCGAGCGGGCCTGTGATTTTGCCCAGGGTCGACTTGACCGGAGCCACGTAGTCTTCGGGGAGGCAACGGCTGTCGGTACGCGGGTACGTGGTGACCTTGTAATGTTCGTACAGGCTTTGCGCAATGCTGAGCGTTGTTTTTGCGCTAAAGCCAAAGCGATTGTTTGCTTCGCGCTGGAGCGTGGTGAGGTCATAGAGCTGGCCGCACTTTTGTTGGCTCGGGGCGGTCGTCTCTTCGATTTTGCCGTCCTTGCCCTTGCACTTTTCGACAACTTCTTTCGCTTTTTTTTCGTCGTAGATTTGCTTTACGCGATCCTTGCCGTCGCCGGTGAACCATTTGCCCTGGTAGGCGTTGCCGCCGTTATTGAAGTCGGCCTCGATGGTCCAGAACTTTTTGGGGACAAACTGGTGGCGTTCTTCTTCGCGTTTTACGATGATGGCGAGTGTCGGGGTTTGTACGCGGCCGCACGGCGTGATTTGGAAACCGCCCATGCTGCTGTTGTACGCGGTAAGGCCGCGGCTGCCATTCATGCCCACGAGCCAGTCGGCCTCGCTACGGCAGAGGGCGGCTGCGCGCAAGTTCTGCATGTCCTCTTCGCTTCTCAGGTTTTCGAAGGCTTCCTTGATGGCGGCGGGCGTCATGCTCTGCATCCACAGGCGCTTGAAGGTCTTGCCCTTGAAGTTCCCCTTGAGTACGTAGTCGACGATGTAGAAAAAGATCAGTTCACCTTCGCGGCCCGCATCGCAGGCGTTGATGATGGTGGTGACGTCTTTCTTTTTGATGAACTTACTTAAAATGGAAAGTTGTGACTTGGTTGTGGGGCTTGCGACGAGCGGGAACTTTTCGGGGAGCATGGGGAGGTTCTTCATGTCCCAGTTCTTGTAGCGTTCGTCAATATCCTTGGGGTCGGCGATGGTCACCAAGTGACCTATGGCGTGGCTTACAATGATTTTGTCGCTTTCGTAGGCGCCGGCGCTTTTTTTAAAGTTCTTGCTCCCGAGGACCTTCACCAGGTCGGCTGCGACACTGGGCTTTTCGGCGATGATGAGGGTTTTGCCCTCGGCGGGCGCTTTTGCAGTCTTTGTTGCCTTAGTTGCGGTTTTTGCTTTTTTTTCAGTTGCTGCTTTAGTAGTCTTGGTTGCCATATTACTTCCACTTGAAACGCCCGAACAGACCGAACAGGACGGCGAGCACGGTAAACGGGGCATGGATGATTTCGACGGGGATGCACCACTTGATGAGGTGCTCCTGCTTAAAGATCTTGAGCCCGCGAAGAATTAAAACGAGGTCACCCACGCACTTGAGCACAAACGCAATGAGCGTGGCGACAAATATGTTGAAACTGAACGGAGAGAGGATTTCGGTAATGCATAGCATGGTCAAAAACAGGAACACCATGCTGAGCACAAAAACAATCTTGGGGGTATAGTAAATGGTCTTGGAGGCCCAGCGCTTGCGCTGTTCCCAAAGCTCCTTGAGGGTCTCCTTGCCGTTCGTGGTCACAAAGGTGCTGGGGGCGATGCAGTAGCGCATGGCCCATGGGCGGTCGGCGGCGAGTTTTTGCATGAGCAGGTCATCGTCGCCGCTTTGGATTTTGATGACGTTGTCAAAACCGTTCACGCTTTTGAAGAAACTTTTGCGGTAGGCGAGGTTGTTGCCTGTGCTGGTGAGCGGCAGGTGCATGGCGAGACCGGCGGTGCCCGCTACACGGTAAATGAGCGTCTCGATAGCCTGCATGCAGATGATGACCTTGGACTTGCCCGGTTCGGTCGGGATGTACGAGTGCCCGGCCACGAGCTCAATGCCCGGTTCAAATTCACGGACAATGCCCGAGATCCAGGACGGCTGGACAATGCAGTCGGCGTCCGTGAGGCAGAGGATTTCGCCGTTGCAGGCCTCGATCATCTTGCTGATGGCCTGTTTTTTGGGGCTGACCCCCTCGGGGAGGTCTGTGATGGTCAAGACGTGGAATTTGTCGGGGTGCCTTTGGGCATACTCGGCAAGGATCTTCGGGGTGTCGTCGGTACTGCGGTCGTCGGCGACCCAAACCTCCCACTTGCCTGCGTAGTCCTGTGCCAAAACAGAGTCCAGGGTCGCTCGGATGCCCTCGGATTCGTTCCTCGCGGCAATCAGGACGCTGACGTCGGGCTTGGGTTCGACGTCGGATTCCCCAACGCGGACTGTCCCGAGAGCACGGTAGAACCGCACCTCCAACCACAGGTAGAAGACGCAGAACACAGCCAGGAGGCCGATGACGACGTATGTCAGGACGGTCAAAACCATTTTTCAAGGGCAAATTTAATCAAAGGTTTGGGTGGAGTGAAGGGCGAGGTCGGGCAAAAAGGTCGGGAATTTTGAGACATATTATATATCTATTGTCTAAACCTTTAATGTTCAAGGACTTTTTACTACATTTGGTGCCACTTTGAGATTAGATATCGCACAAAAACTTATTGAACCCGAAGACCGCCGAGTGGTCTGGTCCCATGCCGACGCTCCTGAAGTCTTTGACGAACTGCACCTAAAGGGCGATCTGGTAGCCCAGGTGCTGGTTAGCCCCGAAGGCACGAATAAGTGTCTTGTGACCGGTACTATCTCCGGAGTGCAAACTCTGACTTGCGTCCGCTCCCTGGAGCCTTTTGACCGCCCGTTCGAAACCGAAATAACGGTCGAAGTGGAACGCGTCCAGGTGGCATCGCAGGAGCTGGATGACGAGGATGAAGAAATCTTCGCCTACAAAATCCCGCAGACGCAGGGCTTTGTCGACCTTCGTGAGTGCGTCCGACAGCTGGTTCTGCTGCAAGAACCGCAAGCACCCGTGAAAAATCCCGACGAAGATTTTATCTTTGTATCAAACAATCAAACTGGCGAAGAGTCCGAAAGTGCCGAAAAGCCCATGGACCCGCGCTGGGACAAACTCAAAGCTCTTAAGAGCAAAATGGAACACAGGAGTTAAAAATGGCAGTACCTAAAAGAAAAACTTCGACCGCCCGTCGCGACAAGCGCCGCACCCATTGGAAGATGGATGTGCCGGCCATGGCTACTTGCGATCACTGCGGTAGCGTCAAGCGCCCGCATCGCGTTTGCCCGGTTTGCGGCTACTACAATGGTGTAGAAGTTGTAGACATGAAGGGTGCCGAAGCCTAGTTTTAGCAGAAGGAGGAATCCGTGATTAAAGTTGCACTGGATGCCTTTGGTGGCGATTACGCTCCGGACGTATGTATCGAAGGCGCTGTAAACGTCGTCAAAAAACATTCCGACATTCACGTTGTTCTCTGCGGACCGGAGGCTCAGGTCAAGGCTGGCTTGGAAAAGTTCGGCTATGCCGGCAATGGCATTTCTGTTGTCGATGCGCCTGACCTGGTGGCGATGGATGAACACCCCGTGATGGTCGTGAAAAAGAAGCAGAAGTCCGGCCTTGTGATGTGCGTTGCACTGCAAAAGAAGGGCCTGGTCGATGCGAGCGTCAGCGCCGGCAACTCAGGTGCTATGATGGCTAGCTGCCTCATGCTCCTCGGCAAGTCGACCGAACGCTTTGGTCGTCCGCCTATTGGTTGCGCCCTCCCGACCAAGGATCGTCGCATTGTGCTGGTGGACGCCGGCGCCAATGTCGATGAACGTGCTTCTACGATCGTGGATTTTGCCATTGCCGGTTCCGCCTTTGCCGAGACCTATCTCGGCTATTCGAACCCGACGGTTGGCCTCCTCAACATGGGCGAAGAAGAACACAAGGGCCCGGCTGTACTTCAGGAAGCGCACCAGCTTTTGAAGTCCGCCCCGGTGAACTTTATTGGCAACATCGAAGGCCGCGACCTCATTGCGGGCAAGGCCGATGTGGTTGCCTGCTCTGGCTATACTGGCAACGTTGTTCTCAAGCTTTTGGAAGGCTTCTTTGAACTGCACCAAGAGATGTTCGGTACCATCGACACCCCGGCAGGCAAGCGCTTTGCCGAGATGTGGGACTACCGCGCTACTGGTGGAGCCCTCCTTTTGGGCCTCAATGGTACGGGCATTATCGCTCACGGCCGTTCTGACGCCCTCGCTATCGAGAAGGCCGTTGAAGTCGCCGCCAAGTATGCCGAGATGGGCGTCGCCAAGAAGGTGAACGAACGTCTTTCGGCCATCAAGGACGACGACGCCCCGGCTCAGGCCTAGCTCTAATTCGCTAAAAAACGATTTTAAAAGTCCGACCCTTTGTGGCCGGACTTTTTGTATAGTCGGTGCGTATCTGGCTAGGGTTTAACCTGCAGAATGCTCTCCTTGCTGCCTTGTTGTACGCGGAGTAGGGTGGCGCCCGTCACTCTCGGGAGGGCGTGGGTCGCGCCGGCGGCCACGCTCGCGCTATGGAGCAGCTTGCCGTTCATGTCGAACAGGCGAATTTGTGCGGCTGCGCTACCGGCGTCAAAGAGCAGGAGACCGCCGGTGCGATGCAAATTCCACTGGACAGCCAGTTCTGTGTAGGCTTCGGTGATTTGCGGGACATCGCTAGAAGAAGATTCCGGCGAGGCTATGCTTGACGAGGATTCCGGCGTGGCGGAGAATCCTGGTTCGCGGTCTCCGCCAATGATTTCGATGTCCGGCATCTTTGGCGCCTCCATGCCGTAGCCGAGGTAATAGTCGAGCATGCTTGCCTGCACATACCCCTTGGTGGTGGTGCCGTTGCGGTAGCACGGGTTTTGCATTAATGAATAGAGCCTAATTTCGGTCGCTGCGTCCGTTGTGAAGATGACCAATTCATTGGTCTCGTAGTTCACTAAGATGGCCTCTTCGCGCCAGTCGCCGAAAACATCCCCGTGGAACATGGAGGCCCCGCGTTCACTTCCGCTGCTGCCGTAAACCTTCCAGGTGGTCACCACGCGGCCCACGCTCTTGTCCTTGTAATTCCACTTCTCGATTTTGCCATCATTATAGCTTTCGGAGGCTACGTCGCTGTCCCACCACATGCGGATCACGGGGTAGAGGTAGTTGGGAGCCACTTGCTTATTGGTTGCGGCATTGTACGTTCCCTGGAAGCTCCAGACTTCGTAGCCGTCATAATCGGGGTCGATGTCTCCGATGTTGCCGCGGGCCACGTCGCACTGTCCAGCGCAGGATTCGTCACCCCAGTGCTCCCAGACCATTTTGCCTGTGGAGGCGTTGTAGTAGTATTCCAGAAGGTTTCCCGGGTGGTCTTGCTGAATTCCGTAGCCCATCATCACCTTGTCGTCCTTGTTGAATGCGCCCACGTACCAGCGGTCCCCATGGACAACGTCAGGGACCGTGTAACGCAGGGTGCCGTCGCCGTTCAGGGCGTACCCCATGTGCAGCACTTCGTCCTTGCCGTCGTAATCCACGTCGGCCACGCGAATCTGGTGGGCTTCGGCGTTGCCTTTTTTGTTGTCGTATTTCCAGCGCATTTTGAAGGCCTTGCCTTCGTAGCCGAAGGCTATCGTCATGCTGTTAAAACTTTTGTCCGGATTGCGGTTCTTGACCCAGGTGACAACGCTCGGGTGCACTCCGTCCAGGTAGGCGATTTCCATCATGCAGGCAAGCGGCCCCACGTTAATGTAGTCCGTGGGCAAAAGGGTGTAATCCTTGAGTGCGCCCGTGCGGCCGTCCAGTACGGCGATAGCCTGGGCATTGGTGCCGGAGAGGGTGAATTTTTTGCCGTCGCCAAAGGTGACGCCGTCAGCCACGCGCAACAGCACGTCGGCGTAGCCGTCTTCGTCCATGTCGTAAACGGTGGCGCCGTCCCACATGCCTACGTCGATGGTGGATGCGCCCGGGGAAATGTTGTTCTTGTTTTCGCTGTTTGCGCCCAAGTCCACCTGCCACAGGAACTTGCCCTTGCTGGAGTAGGCTTCCAGTTTTTGATAGTTGTCGGTAGGGCGGTCAAGCAGGTAGTCGTAGGCGCCGTCGCCGTCCAAATCACCCACCCACACGAAGTGCACGGTGGAACCGGCCTTGATCGGCACGGTCACGTAAGGCCCCACGCCCTTGTTGGCGGGCATGGTGTAGCTCCCCTTGGTCTCCACTTCTTGGCCGTTGAGCACTTTCTTGACGTAGTAGGTGTTCGCCTTGGTGAAGTCGGCGGTGCCGTCCACGTAGTTGGTGCCGGCGGTGAGTGGGTCCTTGTTCAACTTCGTCGCCTTGCCGTCGGTTTCACGGTACACGTTGAAGGCGAGCTTTGCATTGTCGGTGGCAAGGCTTCGCCAGCTGACGAGTGCATTTGTGTTGTTTTGACGCACGGCCACCACGCCGCGGTCCAAGTATTCCATTTGCCTGGCTGCAAACGATTGGCAGACCAAGCTTCCGATGGTTACAGCGCCGATAAGCGCAAAATTCAAACACCTCATTTTTGACTCCTTGGGTTACTCCGTGAAAAGCATGTACTATATTATGTACTATAACTACAAGTAAATATACTACAAGATGTACTATGAGTCAATAGAAAAAAGCAAAAAATAAAAGGTTTTTTTCGCTGAAAAAAACCTTTTATTTGAAGAGAGGTATTTAATAGCTTTCTATGACCTGGGAATAGGCATTAAAGCGCTGGGTGAGCCAGTTTTTGAGATCGACGATGGCCGCCGAGGGGTTCTTGCCCGTATTGTGCTTTTCGTTTGGCCATGGCCAGCGGACACTGTCGTTGGCCATGGCGGCGCTGCACTCGGTGGCGTAGGTGTCGATGGATTTCAATGCACTTTCTAGGAGGCCTTGGGCAAGGGCGCTCCACCGGGTTTTGAAAGCATTCAAAAATTCGGCGTTTGAGAAGAGGTTCGTGAAGAATCCCGAGGCTCCCGAGCCTTCCCAAGAGTTGCCCCCAAAACCGCCATTGCTGCCCCAACCGCCGAACCCGCCGTTGCCTCCGGAACTGCTCGTGCTGCACAAGCCCCAGTCGTTTCGACTTTCGGCAGTGCAGTTGTACGGGCTCGTGCTGGGGTTGGCGTTGCCCAGTATCCAGGTGTAGCTTGTGCTCTTGAAATATTGCTTGGTGTCTTCGTCCCAGCTGTAGTTGAAGCCCCCGTCAAAGTCCCATACAGGGCCAAAAACGTATTTGCCTTGATCGCTTGCCTTGTGCAGGTACATGCTGCGGGGCGCCTCCAGTTCCACATTGCGGGTGACTTCCTGCAAAATCAGGAAGTCAATAAAACTGTTCACGTCGAGGAGGGCTTGAACGGTGGCATAATCGGCGGCGGCAATGGCCTGCTCCAGTTTGTTGAAGTCGGCCTTGATGAGTTCAAGGGTGCCGGTGGAGGGGGACTTTGGGTACTTGACGGCGACGGGGAGTTTGTAGGTGCTGCTCCAAAAGTTGTTCGAGGCGTTAGGCGAGAGTTCAGGGCCGTCGTCGGCGTCCAGACTCAATAACGTGCCTGTGTTCACGTCCACGTTCACGCGGCTCGTAGCTTGCTCGATTTGTTCTGTGAGCTGGTACATCCCCTTGTAATCGCCGTTGATTTCGACTTCTACAAAACGGTTCGCGTTGACAAAATTGAAACTCCCCATGTGGCGCGCCATGTCGAAGGCGACGGCGTTCATGAGGTGCGTGGGGTCGCGGAAGTTGGCGAGCAGGACCCAGTCCCTGTTCGCAGGGAGCCCGAGAACCTCGGTTTTGACATTAAACTTGATGCGGTAAGGCTTTTTGTCGTACCAAAGGCGGGTGGAATTTCCCCGGAGCCTGATTTGGGCCGCGCGGGTCGCCAGGTCGCTGTACTTGCCGTTGCCGGCAGCCTCGATCATACAATCGCTAAAGACGGGGCTGCTGTCGGCATCGACCAGCGCCAGTGCCGAGGTGTCTGCCATGGTGATGCGGATATAGGGAATCCCGTTGTTGGGCATGGGCGAAGTGGGAGTCGTTGCGGCGCTGGAAGCGGGGGCGATATTGCTGCTTGATGCGGGAACGGCTGCAGCGCTGGAACTAGGAGCAGTCTCGGCGCTGGAACTGGTAACAACCGCAGCATTGGAGCTGGTAATAACCACGGCGCTGGAATTTGGAACAGCTGCGGCACTGGAAATTGGAATGGTTGCTGCGCTGGAATTTGGAACGGTTGTGGCACTGGAGCCGGGAACGGCACTGGATGTGGGTGTAATGACCGCATCACTAGACAGGGACGTCGTGGAATCTGCACTTGAACTGGGCGCAACGGGCATGGAACTTGGCGAAACGAGGTCCTCACTAGCCCCTACAGCGGAATCTCCGCATGCCGAAAAAAGGCAGGCTGTAGCCAAGGTTGCCGTAAGGACGAACATTTTTTTAAAAGTAGGGAACATCATGGATCCGCAAAAAACTGGGTTTAAAAACGCGCCCCGCAATGAGATGCTGCGGGGCGCGAGGGTATGGAGGATGTATTACTTGGCGACCGAGATGCTGCGTGCTTCACGGTAGCTGCCGGTGACGACCTTGATGATGTAGGTGCCGCGCGGGGCTCCCATGGCATCGAGATCCAAGGTCATGGTGTGGCTCCCTGCCGACTGAATCCCGGTAATGGAACTTCCGATGAGGGCGCCGTAGGCGGTGTAGAGGGAAACTTTGGCGTTGTCGGCGCGGTCCAGCTTGTAGGCTACGATCAGACGCCCGCCATTGCTGTAAAGGGAGAGGTGGCTGGCCGGGTTTTTGTCAAGGCCGTAGTTCAGGGGCGTCGTGCCCTCGGTGGAACTTCCGCTGGATTCGTTGGTGAGGGTGACTGTTACTTTGTACAACACTTTATTGCCGTTGTACTTGAGTCCCTGCGTAAAGCTGTAGGTTTCGCCGTTCTGCACGCGGTTGGGATAGTGGCCCACGGTGGCTTTCCCGGTGGCAATGCTGAATTCGCTGTAAACAATGGCGTCGGTGTCAGTGTATGCGGCGACAGTTCCGTCGCCTGCAAACCAGTGGCCTGGATCGTTTGCGGTGGAGTTCGTGTTTTCGACGTTGCCGTCCATGGCAAAGTAGGTGGCCTTGCTGGCGATTTCGTTTTCGGAAACGTCCAGAGCCTTCGCCGCGCTGGCGAGTTGCAGGTCAAAGTCGACGCCTGCGTAGTTGTCGTCGATGGGGAGGGTCACGTTGACGGTGATGGTGGTGGTTTTGCCCACGACTTCGACGCTGCTGGAACTGGCGGGTTCTTGAGAAGAGCTGGAGCCTGCCACCACAGAGCTGGAAGAGGAGGCGGTACCGCCGTTGGAACTAGAGGAAATAGACTGGGATTCTTCGAGGGTCGGCCAGGCGTAATCGAGCTTGAAGTCGTTGTACCACTTGGTGTAGGCATCGCCCGCACCGCTCAGGCCCTTGTTCAGCTTTAAGTTGTAGTTGAAGTGCTCCTTGCGGATGTTCTCGTTGCCGGTGAACTGGTAGTCGGTATTGCACACGATAGCAAAGACCATTTGCGAACCGTTCGAGGTGCCCGGAGTTTTGTTTAGGTTGAGTACCGCGGTCACTTCGTCATTTGCATTTTGCGTCTGCATGGGAACGCTATAGACTGGAGTGCCGTCGGTGGCGCGGTAGGCGAGTTGGAGGCTCATGTTCTTGCCCAGGGCCTTCATGGTTACGGAGACCTGCGTCGCGCCCGATTGAACCTTCAAGGGCACGATGTTGGCGCCGGACCAGCCCGGAGTCGTTGCGGCGTCGGGCACGAGCCAGCCGTTGCTTTCGGTCATTTTTTGGTAGGGCGTCATTTTCCAGTCGTATTGACTGTTGCGGTTCACTTCGTCATAGGAGTTGCCTCCAAAGTTTTGGTTCAAGAGGTTCTTGATTTCCTTGGACCATTCTTTCATATCGAGCATGGCGAGCCTGGCGCGGAATTCCATGATGAGCCTGCGCGTTCCCTCGTCGCCGAGCCCTGCGCTTGTGCCGTAGGTTTCGAGGAGGTACTTGGTTTTGCCGTAGGCGTGACCGTAAATCCAGCGGACTGAACCTGTGCCGAGCCATGTGCCCATGAAGGTGGGGAAGATGTTGCTGTACTGGGAACCGCCGATGAGGTAGCGCCAGTTGTTGTTCACGCCCTGGGCGCCCGGGCCGCCAAAGCTTCCGTCGGTGAGCCACCCAGAGTAGCATTCAATGGGCATGAAGGGAGCTATCACTGTTGCCGCGTTCAAGAATCCCATGCCGCTATACACGGCGTTCCTGTGGGAGAACATGTCCTGCTGAATCCAGGTATTGCCCGCCTCCTGGAACCAGTGCGCTTCCTTCGCGCCGGGGTAGCCGTTCGTCATGGAGTGGATGCCCTCGTGGATCATGGCGTCCATTTGCGCCACGCGGTCTCGGAAGGGGCAACTTGTGTTGAAACTGTAGAGCGGGTAGAACGAAGCCGCCACGGCGGTATAGCCCGCCACCCAGCTCTGGTAGCCGCCTACGTATTCGCCCACGTTGGAGTCGTAGTCGGCTTCGCCTGCGCAGGTCCCGGAACCCAGGTAGTAGATGGCGCTGTACTGCCCCGCCTGTGCCTGGGCGTCGGGAGCCCAGCCCAAGGTGTCGTAGAGGTAGCCAAAGTCGGTGTCGTACTTTTTGAGGATGCTGTCGATGGTCACGTCGGTAATGCGACTGTCGCGCTTGTCGCCCCAGTAAATGGCCCACCACTTGCCGGCCTTTTTGCCGGTGACGCCGCTGCAGTTGTTGTTGAACTTGGTGGGCGGCTTGATTTCGCCGATGTTCGACCTGGTGTCGTAATCCAGGTCGCTGCGGTAGCCGGGCCATGTGTAGGCGTCGCCCTCGGCGGCATTTGCTTGTGTAAGAAATCCTGCCGAAACGAGCCCGAAGGCGCAAGTGGCAAGCAGAGAAGGGATAAGGTGGCTATTTTTCATAAATCACTCCATTTTCACCGATTTTATGCTATATAAATAGGTTTTGGGAGAGCTTTTTGCACGTAAAAAGTGCTGAAAGTTATCAAATTCCGTTTCAAAAGTGTGTAAAAATTATTTCTGCTGAGCGTGTCAAGCTTGTTGTTTTTTATTTCAACAAAAATCTAAAAAAAAAGCGTGCTTTTATTTGGGGAGTATTTATTTTGCAAAAAAATGGAGGCTTCGATGAAGTATATGAATTTGCCTGTGGTTGCCGCCCTTACTGTTGCTGCGGTTTGGGGCCTTGTGGCCTGTTCTGACGACGTGGCTTCGGTGGCGGTCCCCGTTGACGAGGTTGCCGTTCCTGGCGACACAATCCAAATTATCGGGGTGTTTAGTTCCAGTGGTGTGGCTCCGGAGGGGGTTGCCCCCGGTTCCAGTACCACGGTCCCCGGCATCGAACTCTCCAGCTCAAGCGCCGCGGTTCCTGGTATTGAAATTCCTGGCTCCAGCAGCGTGAATCCCGGCGTTTCTCTTTCTAGCTCGAGTGTCGCCGTTCTGGTCAGCGCGGCTTCCGGTGACGACGAGAACGACATGGAAGATGCGAGAACTTTGGACGGATCCCAGATCCTCTTGAAACTTGCCGGAACGACGGCTACGGTAGAGAACAACAATGGCTGCATTACGGTTGAAGGAAACGGCGCTACCATCACCTGCCCGGGCGCCTATTACGTGACGGGCGAAGCTTCGGATTTCCAGGTGGTTGTGAACACTCCGGCGGCCGAGAACGAGGGCAATACCGGTATTTACCTCCATAACGCCACTTTGAGAAGTTCCAATGCCCCAATCCTCGTAAAGAATGCCGACAAGACGGTGCTGCACCTGGTGAAAGGCACCACAAACGTTATAGAAGACGGCAATGGCAATCATTTGTTCACAACGGTCAATGGCAAGCAGGATACCGCCAAGGCGGCCATCTATTCCAAGGATGATTTGAACATCAAGGGCGCCGGGACGTTGACCGTTAAGGGGAACTTCAAGAACGGCATCCAGTCTAGCAACGACCTCAAAATCAAGAACGGCAACATCACGGTCGTCGCGACCGAAAATGGCGTCAAGGGCAAGGGCAGCCTCCAGATTTCGGGAGGCTCCTTGAATGTTACCGCCAAGGCGGGCGACGGTCTCGAAAGCGACGAATGCGAAGAGGCGGCCGACGGCACCTGCAAAAATATAGTGGAAGGCAAGGGCTTTGTTGAAATCAGCGGCGGAAACATTACCATCGAGGCGGGAGACGATGGCGTTGAGGCGGCGAATTACGTGATGGTTAGTGATTCCGTTGAGCCCTCTATGGTCAAAGTTACGTCTACCGGCAAGGGCCTCTTGGCCGGAAAATACATTTACGTCAACGGCGGCAACGTTAACGTGGACGCCGAAGACGACGCGTTCCACTCCCGTTACCAGGCGATTATGAACGCGGGCGAGGTGACGGTTTCCTCGAAGGATGACGGCATCCATGCGGATTCGGCGCTGTACCTGAAAGGCTCCACGGTGAACGTAGTCACGGCTTCCGAAGGCTTGGAAGCCTACAGGATTTTTGCCGAGGGCGGAGTGTCCTCCGTCTACGCCACCAACGACGGCTGGAACGGTGCCGGCGGCGCCAAGGAGAACAGTGGCGGTTACTCCATGTTCAGCGAGAGCAGTGGCCACATCGTCATTAGCGGAGGCTACCATTACATTAGCGCCAAAGGCAGCATGATTGACGTGCTGGACGCGAATGGTTCTGCAAAGCAGACCGGTGGCGTGCTGATTCTTGAAATCACGGGCGAAAGCTACGAGAACGGCATGGGCGGCGGTTTTGGCGGCTGGAATGGTGGTGGCATGGGCGGCTGGAATGGTGGCGGCAGCGGAGGCTGTTCCTCGAACATGGCGGGTGGCCTTATCGATACCGACACCGGTTTCGAGATTGCCGGGGGTGTACTTCTCGCCTTTGGCGACTTCTCAACCGATATTCCCAAATGCGCCTCGGTCACTTACACCAACGAAAAATTTTACGGTTCCAGCCAGGCGGCGTTCAAGCCCCAGTACCACGGCAATACCATTCTTTATGGTGGCAGTGTGACTTCCGTGAGCGAGGTGCAGACAAACGGAATGAAGGAATTCAAGTTCCCCAACGGCCTGGTTTACATGTACCAGTAGTTGCTGTCTGTAAAAAAAAACGCCTGGCGGGCGTAAGCCTGCCAGGTGTCAAAAGAATGTTTGTCTTGCCGTTTTTTCTTATTCAGCAAACAAGGCCGTAGAGAGGTAGCGGTCGCCGGTATCCGGAAGGAGAGCGACAATCGTCTTGCCCTTGTTTTCGGGACGCTTCGCGAGTTCCTTTGCAGCCCAGAGAGCAGCGCCGGAAGAGATACCCACGAGCACGCCTTCCTTCTTGCCGATTTCGCGGCCGGCTTCAAAAGCAGCCTCGTTCTCGACAGCGATGATCTCGTCGTAGACCTTGGTGTTGAGCGTATCAGGAACGAATCCCGCGCCAATACCCTGAATCTTGTGCGAGCCCGCGACACCCTTGCTGAGCACCGGAGAGCTAGCCGGTTCCACGGCCACGACCTTCACGTTCGGGTTCTTGCTCTTGAGGAATTCGCCCACGCCGGTCACGGTTCCACCCGTGCCAACACCCGCCACGAAGATGTCGACCTTGCCGTCGGTATCTTCCCAGATTTCGGGACCGGTGGTGGCCCTGTGTGCGGCCGGGTTGGCGGGGTTCACGAACTGGCCCGGGATGAAGCTGTTCGGGATTTCCTTGGCCAGTTCGTCGGCGCGGGCGATAGCGCCCTTCATGCCCTTTGCGCCTTCGGTCAGCACGAGTTCGGCACCGTAGGCCTTCATCAGCTGGCGACGTTCCACGCTCATGGTTTCGGGCATCACGATGATGATGCGGTAACCGCGGGCGGCGGCAACAGAAGCAAGGCCAATGCCGGTATTACCCGAAGTCGGCTCGATGATGACGGAGCCGGCTTTGAGCTTGCCGCTCTTCTCGGCGTCGTCGAGCATCGCCTTCGCGATACGGTCCTTCACGGAACCTGCGGGGTTGAAGTATTCGAGCTTCGCCAAGATCTTGGCTTCGAGGTTGTTGGAAGCTTCGATGTGGGTGAGTTCGAGGAGGGGGGTATGACCGACAAGCTGGTCGGCAGAGGTATAGATTTTAGACATGGTTGAAGTCCTTATTTTAGAGGTTAAATGTTGTTCAGTGCCTGGTCGAGGTCGTTGATGATGTCCTCGTAGTGTTCCGTACCGATGGAGAGGCGGATCGTGGCGGGGCTGATGCCTGCTGCGGCGAGTTCTTCCGGAGTGAGTTCGGAGTGGGTCGTCGTGTAGGGGTGCACCACCAGGCTCTTCACGTCGGCGACGTTAGCGAGCAGGCTGAAAATCTTGAGGCTGTCAATGAACTTGAAGGCTTCTTCCTGGCCGCCCTTCACGTCGAACGTGAAGATGGAACCGCCACCGTTCGGGAAGTAGCGCTCGTAAAGCTTGTGGTCCGGATGGTCCTTGAAGCTCGGGTGGTTGACTTTCGCGACCTTCGGGTGCTTCACGAGGAACTCGAGAACCTTCTTGGTGTTTTCCACGTGGCGGTCGAGGCGGAGGGAAAGCGTTTCCGTACCCTGGAGCAGCA
>JAEEGF010529274.1_pt1 | contig 31605 bp, 22 predicted proteins | sample 9134171 | NCBI WGS metagenome assembly JAEEGF01 (sample SAMN16246542, study PRJNA631951) | gut metagenome | biome: gut microbiome; feature: rumen; material: AP-attached | host: Bos | place: Iran: Karaj | collected 2018-10 | reverse complement strand
TTTTTACTGGCAGTTATAGCGCAGAGGGTACACCTGTTCCCATTCCGAACACAGCAGTTAAGCTCTGTAGCGCCGATGGTACTTAAGAATAGACTTTGGGAGAGTAGGACGCTGCCAGTTCAATTTTAGAGGCGCTTTGGGGGAAACTCAAGGCGCCTTTTTTTCGCAGGAGAGACCTATGGGCGACAATAAGATCAGATCAGAATATTTAGTCTGCAAATTATCCGACGAAATGAAGGGCGCGACGAAGATCGACGCTGAGCTTTTCAAACGTTTGGACGTTAAGCGCGGACTTAGAAACGAGGACGGCACGGGCGTGCTGGCCGGTCTTACCAATATTGGCGACGTCGTAGGTTATGAACGAGACGAAAACGGGAATCTGATCCCCATCAACGGCCGCCTCTATTACAGAGGCTATGAAGTCTCCGACCTCGCGACCACGGCCATGAATGAAGGCCGCTTCGGTTTCGAGGAAGTCGCTTATCTTCTTCTCTCCGGCAGACTGCCCGACGCTGAAGAGCTCGCTTCTTTCCAGGATCTTTTGAGGGACAACATGCCCCTCGAGCATCAGACTATTATGCACATCATCGAACTGGAAGGCAGCAACATCATGAACATCCTGGCCAGGAGCGTTTTGGAATTCTACACCTTCGACAAGAATCCCGACGACGTTTCCAGAGACAACCTCATGCGCCAAAGTATAGAGCTCATTTCCAAGATCCCCGCGACGATCGCTTACGCTTACAATATGCTCCGCCACGCGGAGCAGGGCAAGACGCTGCACTTAAGACACCCGCAGGAAAATCTCTCCTTCGCGGAAAACTTCCTCTACATGCTGAAAGGCTCCGATTACACGCCCCTGGAAGCCAGGACGCTCGACCTTCTGCTCATCGTTCACGCGGAGCACGGCGGCGGTAACAACTCGACCTTCACGGTGAGAGTGACCTCTTCCGCCGGCACGGACACCTACTCCTCCATAGCGGCGGGAATAGGCTCCCTTAAAGGCCCTTTGCACGGCGGCGCGAATCTGAAAGTCAGAGCCATGCTGAAATACATCAGGGAGCATCTCAAAGACACGAGCGACCAGAAGGCTCTGGAAAAACTGCTCACGAAGATCCTGAAAAAGGAAGCCTTCGACGGCTCCGGACTTATTTATGGCATCGGTCACGCTGTCTACACGCTTTCCGACCCCAGGGCGGAGCTTCTGAAAAAGATGGCCGCCGAACTGGCGAAGGAAAAAGGCCGGGAAGAGGAATTCGAGTTCCTGCTTAGATTCGAAAAGATCGCGGCCGAGACGATCTACAAGGTGAAAGGCCGCAAGAAAGACCTCTGCGCCAACGTCGACCTTTACTCCGGCTTCGTCTACGACCTCATCGGCATCCCCGAGGAGATCTACACTCCCCTCTTCGCCATGTCCAGGATCGTCGGCTGGTGCGCGCACCGCAACGAGGAACTGAATTTCCAGGGTCGCCGCATCATCCGTCCCGCCTACCGCTGCGTGACAGACGAAAACTATTACGTGCCCTTAGACGAGCGTTGAGCATAAATAAGGTTGTCATCTCGGGGGAAGTAATTCGGGAGCAGCAGTAATCAGTTTTTGCCTTTCGTTTATTGCCATTGCAAAAACCGTTAGGCGATCTTCAGATGTTGGCTGATGTAAAGCCAAATCTGTAAGCGCATAATAATAGTCAATTAATGTCTGAGGTTCTTTTGCGCTGGCTATCTTTGTTATTAAAGGAAGAGCTTTTGTTAATATTTTTTCGGATGACAGAGCATTTTCATCCAACCAGTCGCAAGCTCTATTCATTTTTTTAATAGCGCTTTCATTGGAAGTAATGATCGCTGCTAGTTGTAGCTCTTCATAAATAATTCCGCCAGCTTCTTTATATTTTTGTATAAAAGTGTCAAGTTCGCCACATTCCCTTGTGTTTTCTTTGGCGAAAGTAACTAGAGGCAATATGCTTACATAATCTTTGGGATCATACATTGCAGCTTCTTTTTGAATCTCTATGGCTTCTTTTATTCTTTTTTTACTTTTAAAATGTTGCCTCATCATTTGATAAATTTGTTTGTACGCCGAATAGCCGCAACCTTTTGCCTTGTCATTGTATTTATCAAGCAGCGACCTGGCGTTTTTGGGAATATTATCATTGTTAGGCTGAATTTTGATTGTATAATACAATTCCATCGCATCTAAAATCAAAGGCAGATATTCGTTATCGCTCAATTTAACACTATCTGTAGGTTGTTTTCTCAACGCTACAATTGAGGAAATAGCCATGCTTTCTTCGTGAGCCCTAACCAAAGATTCAATATCTTGCAGTTGCATTCTGACGGCATCGTTGCTTATAACGGTTTCCGATACAAGCCAGACTCCGCCAGAAATATTTAAAGCCTTAACCTCCGAAATCAAAACAAAAGTCAATAATATAATAAAAGCTATGCTTCTCTTTTTCATAAAATTCTCCTTTTTCTTTTATTCTTGCTTGGGTTTGCAATATCTTTGAACCGACTATATTCTTCGTTGGTTTTTGGTTTAAAAATATTATTGTTTAAAATTCTGTTTGTCATTATATTATCCGGCAATTGATCTACTGAGGGCCAGTTTATAGTCAAGGCTGTATAGAGATCGTCATAATCAACAATAATGTTTTCATTAGTCAAAGCCTCAACTATCGTGTTATGTATATCATACTGGGTGAATCTGTTTGTGGCGCACCAATTCCAAAGCTTTTGAAGATCATAAAGTCCATAGTGAACAAGCCCCAATTCAAAATCGACATCAAGCTTAGGATTTCTAGAGTAAGCTTCCTGGATATGTCTGACAGCGTTGGTTAGATCCCATGTTGCTCGACAAACATTGGCGGCGGTCAAATGTCTATATGACCAAACATAATCATGATCAATGCTAGGCACATCAACAGCCGTCAAGGCTAAAGCAAGTTTATAATCTTCGAGGTTAATTGCAACTTGCGCACCTTGAATATAAGAATAAGAAATATAAGTTAAGCAAGTTGGGTAAGCAGGCACTTTAATAAAATGGCTAAGAGCTTCGTGACATCTGTTGGAAAAAGTATTTTTGTCTTCGGCGGAGGAACCGTGATAAATCGTTCTTCCCAAATAAAAATGACTTGCGCCCCTTACAAAACCATCCTTGTTTTCGGGCAAAAGGAAAAATTCAAGAACCCTTTCCGCTTTTTCATATAGGGCGTAAAAGTAAAGATCTTCGGCGAGCCAATACATTTTTCCGGCAAATCCGGACAGCTTTAACAAGCTTCTATATTTTCTTATGTCATACATTCCATCGGTATTGTCCTTGAGCCTTCTTTCAAATTCTTCAACGAGATTTAAAGAGTTTATGGTTTCTTGTGCGTTAAAACCGCATTGTTCCCTTTGGCGGTATGCGGAACTCCAAGAATATTTGATAGAATCAATTACAGGTTCATAACTAATCTTTGAAGGGGCTTTCCAAAAATAAATATTTGTGGAGCCTTCCATTTCTTTAAGTCTGCCTTGAATTATATTTTCCGCAGAAGAAATCCAATTTAGCCGAGCAGCATAGAATTTATTACTTATCTCGGAATAAGCCAACCCGTTAATTGCACTGACAGAATCTGTATTATTAAGCAAAAAACGATGCATGTGCTTTTCAGAAAAGCAAAATCCAGATTCAATGTATAAAAGGACAAGCAAAGGCAGTATAATCTTTCCCATACTACTCTGTCGCAGGAGTCAGGTATCTTGGGTTGTAATTAGTACAGCAACGGTCAAGTTCATATACGTACCCTTCATCAACCTCTAACACATCATCTGGAAGCTTATAATACCAGTGTTTAGGGACAGGAGGCCTATTTGTAAAATAGGCTAACATTTGATCCAAATAATCTTTCATAAAATCAGGATTAGCGTCATCCAATCTTACGGTTTTGTGCCCAGGTGAACCGAGAGAAAACACCCCGTTCAATTCGTTTACATAATTTGTGTCAGCAATTCTAACTTTGGCCGCTTCGAGACCTTCACAAGGCGGAAGAATATATTTACTACCTTCGTTATTATACCAGGTTATAAAACTTGAATTTGTGATCCCGCCATCTTCTAATTTCTCTGCCAATGCTTTCAGCACTGGATCTAAAGTAGTATCTCCGTTCTCTATTTTGCTTTTGACTATGGGCAAGGCGCTAATGCCTAGTTCAGCGATTTCCTTTGCTAAAAGTCTAAGTACAGAGGCGCGAGGAACGGTTCTTGCCTGCTCATATTGCCAGCAACGTTCAAAATCTTCCCAAATATCCGTTGCATATTTCCTTCCCTCATACCACCAGAAATATGGAAAACTAGCGATTGAAGGGTGATAATATTTAGCCCACAATTCTGTTAAATACCAATCTTTGGACTTTGTATAAGCTCTTTGAGCTCTGTTTATATATCCGCAAGCCAAAGGATAGATTGCAGCTTTTTCTTTTGTGATTTTAATTCCGCAATAAGTTCCCAAATACGGCGTTTTGCTATCTTCATACCAATTGCAATAAACATCAACAAATTCATTAGAGCCTAATCGGCCCTCCTCTAATATTTCAAAAAGCAAAGGGATTATAATGTTTGGAGAAAGGTTTTTAATGTTTTGATCAGCGTTTTTTCCTTCGAAAATTTTTGTTTCGATTTCTTGATACATATTTGTGGAAATATTATCAGGAAAGAGAGACATAAAAACAGAATTTAGACCGTTTGTACTATCCATTGCCATCAATTCAGGTGTTAGTTCTATGCCCCTTTTTTTGCCAAGAATAATGGGTTTTTCAGCTGCTTGCTTTAACCATCCGACCACATTATCTTTTTGGCCAGCAATGGTAATGCTTGCAATTGCGAAGAAAAAACTTAAAGATAAAAAAATGGATTTCATCTTTCCTCCTTTATTTGTAAGCGCGTTTTATTCTCCCGTATTCTTCTTTTTGGAATCCAGCCAACTGCTCTTCCAGATGAAGGATAGCTTCACAATTGCCTATTTTGCTTGCAAAAATAATCCAATCACTTGGACGGTTTGTAGGTGAATTATATTCTGCTTTGCTTAGCAATGACGCTCTTCTAGCAGCATGAAACTTACTATAATAAACCACTTTTCTATCAGAATCTGTTTTGCTGCAATAGGCTAGATTTAATTCATTGTTATTGTTTTTCCAAAGGTCTGATTCAAAAAACGAATCAATATTCCCTTGTGTTAATTGATTGGTTATAAATTGATCTCCGAAGGTATTCATATATATAATATAAACTAGTTTGCACGGGCAAATATTATTAAAGCGAGACATAATTTCATCTGCTCTTCTTTTAAAGCCTTTGTTATTTGATGTGAAAATAACATCATATTTACCATTAGGATATTTTATCTCTGACATTTTATAAAAATTGGTAAACAATGTATGATTTTCGTTTTTCATATATTCTTCTTTGAGAAACCAACATAATTGTTCGGTCATCCCAAGAGTTATTTCAACAAAAAAATTATCTTTGCTTAAGGTTGGCGGATTTTCGTTTATATCTGTAATGTTTTTAACATAAAAAGGAAAACCATTTTTAATACCGTGGTTTTGTAAACTCATCCAATTCTTTAGGTACGTGTTATCATAAACGACATCTTTAAATGTTTTAAGATAAGGGTCAACAGAGAAAGCTATACAATTATAAAAGTAATTGTCCCCCTTCCTTAATATTCCCCATTCACAGTCAATAAGATTAGGGAAGCGGTTTTTGATAAATTTTCTTTCCTCAATAGTAGGCTGATTATTTTTGTTTCCAACAGAGCAAGTTTTGTATAACAATTTTCTGGTTTTGTTACCCAATTGAATTTCGACTGGCCCGGCGGAATCATAAACCATCCCCTCAACAAAAAATGTTTTTCCCAATATTTCATTTGCGTTATTCCAAGAGTTGGTTTGGCCCGGCGCGATTAGCAGATGTTCAGCATGTCTTAATTTATTTCTCCATATTCTAATGCATTTAGGAGTTATTATAGTTATAGAGAGTTCGGAAAAATCTAACTGGAGGCCTTCTTTAAATTCAACATCAATTTTGAGTTCGCAAAGGTCGTCGTCCGGAATAGTGTTGCTTTCATTAGAATACTTCTGTTCATAATCACATCCACACAAATTATAACCTAACATTGAGGCCGACAGATCGTCGTCGTCAACATTAAAGTGAATATAAACCGTATTGTCATCAGTATAAGTTCTATAATGCTCGTGTTGATCATTAATCTTGTAATCTTTTCTTGATGCGGTTAAAATATAATTGCCGTCACTAATATCTATTACAAATGGAGAAGCATCTAATTGTGTGTCGCCAACCCCTATTTTACAATTCAAGGTTATAGAATTCCCAGTAATATCCTGAAAATTGATTGAAATGTTTTCATTCTGGCTAGTCTTTTTTACACCATTTTCATACCAACTCCACGAATAAGTTTTCGAGCCGGGGAGATTAGTGTAGATTTTAGCGCTATATGTGTGCTCAGAATCTCTTAAAACAAGGGATTCTCCTTCTATTCGCGTGGACAAACGACCGCAAAACCATTTAACATTGATTTTATCTGATTCTAAGGTTTTTAAATTGTTGTCAGCATCTCTATATTTTGCTTTACATTTAATGCTGGCGCTGGGCAAAGACCCGTCATCAGGAGCATTTCCTGTAAACGTAATTGTAGCTGTGTTATCGTTGGATGTGCTGTCAACATCTCCGGATATTGTCCATTCATATGATTCAGCAGTCGCTCCTTCCAGAGAAGCATTATACTGACGTTGCGGAGGAGTCAAAGACGAAATGGTGCCACGCGTCCCTGAAACATTAAGGGAAACAGGTGTGTTAGCCATGCAGTTACATGCTATTAGCACCAGAGTCAAGAGATAATTTAATCTGTTCACAAAAACACCATTCCTCCTTGTCGTATTCTACAGAAATATCAAATGAGAATCAACTCGTTGTGGATTCTATGAGTATAATTTGTGTCTTTTCTATGCTCCCGCCGCATCATCCGTCCCGCCTACCGCTGCGTCACTGACGAAAACAAATACGTGCCATTAGAGGAGCGTTGAGATTTGCTATAATCGTAGAGGTAATATATGCTCAAACCAAAAAACCTCTATGAAAAAATCAATATTAGCAATTCTTATGAGCACGCTTGTTTCTCTTGGCGCGCAGACGCAAACTCAAACGCAACCGCTCGACAAAGTGGGCAATCTGGAGCCCTGGGTGCAGCTGATAGCCACCGACACCCTCGCGGTAACCTTCCTGACTGGGGGCGCGGCCAAAGGCACCGTATTTTGGCGACAGGGCGAAAACGAGGAGTGGCGCACGGCCGCTCCGGAAACCAAAGACGGCCTTATCGTGGCGAACGGCACGATCCAGCGCTCCTTCATAAAAGGCTTCGATCCCGTGAAGCCGATCTACATCAAGCCTGTGAGCGAGCCGATAAAAAGCTTCGGCGCTTACAACGTAAGCTTTGCCGGAGCCAAGGAAGGCAAAGAAATCAAGATCAAAGCGCCCATGTCCAGGGACGGCCGCATCGTACTCGGCGTTATCTGCGATCTGCACAACCAGCTTCCCCGCTTGCTGCCGACTCTGAAGGCGGTGGGAGACGACCTTTCTCTGTGCGTTTTGAACGGCGACATTTGCGACGCGCCTGGCAGCACCGCTGATCTGATCAATTATCTGGCAACGCCGATGGCGGCGCTTTCCAAAAACGGTCTGATGACGCTTGCCGTCAGGGGAAACCACGAGTGCCGGGGCGCCGCCGCCAGGGACATTCCCGATTATCTGGCCCGCCCCAACGACCGCTACTACGGCGCCCTGACTTTAGGCTGCGCGAGGATCGTCTTCCTCGACACCGGAGAAGACAAACCCAAGGATCATTCCGAATACAGCGGGCTCGTGGATTTCGACGCTTATCTGCAGGAAGAGGCGGAGTGGCTGAAGAAAGAAGTGGAGAGCGCCGAATGGCAGACCGCGACCTGGCGCGTAGTCTTCATGCACATCCCGCCCAGGGAATCTCCTGAAGAGCACAGCTATCCTGTGACGGAAAACGGCGCCAGGATCTTCGCGCCCTGCCTGATCGGCAAGGGTGTCGACCTCGCGGTCTCGGGCCATGAGCACAAGGAATCTTTCCTTAGCGAAGAGGAAGCGAAGAAATACAACCTGGACTTCCCGGTGCTGATTGGCGGAGGCGGCAGCAGCTTCAAGACGACCGACCTGGCTCAGCGTCTCGAGATAGCCCCGGGCGAACTCTACCTGCCCAAAGAAAATTGGCGGAAGACCAAACAGGCGGATCAGAAGCAGACTTCTTCTTCCCAGAGTAATCAAAAATCTAACGATATTTGGTCAAAAATCAGCGATATTTGGCAAATAATTGAGAAAAACAGGCAAAAACAGTAAAAAGTGCCTCAAAAACCCTCAATAACGGTCATAATCGTAAAAAAGCAATGGCATTTTAGCGCGTTTTTGATAAAAAACAAGCAAAAATAGCTAAAAAATAGCCAAAAATAAGCGAAAAACACAATAATTCCATAAAAACAGCTCTTAACAAATTGGCTTTTTGGGGCAAAACAGCGAAAAATACGCGAAAATTGCCAAAAAATCGCCAAAAACAAGCAAAAACATGAAAAAATTAATCGTTTTATGCGTTTTTGCGGCTTGCGCCGCTCTGGCAGGAGAAACACCAACGACCAATTTGTTCGAATCGACGCCCTGGATCCTTTTGACCGGCTCCCATGAAGTGGGTTTCAACTGGATGACCACCCAGCCCGCCAACTCTTGGCTCGAATACCGCCAGGACACCAACTCCGAATGGAAAGTTTCCTTTTACTCCAAATACGGCCTGAAGGACGGCGATACGCTTTATCACAAAGCCTATGTCAAAGACTACGATCCCAAGAAACCGATCTGGTACCGCTTCGTGGGCACCGAGGTCATAAAGTTCAAATTCTTCACCGCCAAGTATCATCCGGAAGTCAGGTCCGAGGAAGGCATGATCAAGCCGGTCGTCAGACCCGACGGCAGCTGGACCGCGGCGGTCTTCCAGGACGTGCACAGCCAGAACGACATGTACGAGCCGCTTCTGAAACTCGCGGGCGAGGATGTGACTCTCGTAGTCTCCAACGGCGACCCCTGCCACTACTTCAACAGCGAAGAGGATATCGTTAAACTTCTGGGCACGCCCCTGAGCCTTTTCGCCAAGAAGGGAATTATGGCAACTTTTGTCAGAGGCAACCATGAGACCAGAGGCTCCCACGCCAGGTATCTTCCCAATTACATCACGCTAAGGAACGACCAGTATTACGGCACGGCCGACTTAGGTTTCGCCCGCGTCCTGTTCCTCGATTCCGGCGACGACAGGGCCGACTTTAACAAGCAGTACGGCGGCTCCATCGACTTCGACCCCTATATGCTCGAGGAGGGCGAATGGCTGAGAAAAGAAGTCGCTTCCGAAGAATACAAGAAGGCTCCCTGGAAAGTCGTCATCATGCACATTCCGCCGCAGACGGGCGAAGACACTTGGGAACGGGCGAAGCCCCACTTCGAAGATCAGGTGCCGACGCTTGTAAAGGCTGAGCCGGACATCGTCATCTGCGGCCACGACCACCGCTACCAATACTACAACAAGGAAGACGCCAAGAAACTGGGCTTTTCCTTCCCCTACGTCGTCGGTGACACCAAGCCTCTGGAAAGGGCAACCGTGGAACGCCTGGACGTCAAGGAAAACGAGCTGGCGCTGACGGTCTTCAGAGGCGACGGCACGACAGTGACGAATCAAATCTGGCGGAAGTAACGCGCTTCGCTGAAATCATCGAGCGCAAAAAAATAACACATATCCCTCGCTCACAATTACGCGTGTCTGGCCTTTGTGAGCATCCTCCATGAGTTCGCTTAGGGATATGTGTTACTTTTTTTTCGCGAAAGCAACTACGCCAATGTGCCGGAGGCTTGGAAGCGCTCCGAGCCCGCGTCGTCCTTGGCGGCGACGAAGAAGTTATCGTTGTCTGTTGCCGCGAACCAATGCAGCGTCTCGCCGCTTTTGGTCGCTTTCGCGAAATTCACGGTGAGGTCCTTGAAGAGCGGAGTCCGGCCCAGAAGCTCAGCCACGGCGCTGTGGGTGTAGAGCGCGTATTCCGAATTGTTCATGTGACGGTTCAAATCTATCTGGGCGTCGCGGGTGGTGGAAGTGAAAACTTCCTTGAGTTTTTCTTCGGGAATATTCGGTTTGTCCGGCGTTTCAAAAAAGCCCGGAAGGTCGCTGTTGTCCGGCATCTCGCAGCTCAAGTTTTCGGCGGGCCTGAGGATCCTTCCTTTCTCAACATCTAAGAGCAGCCAGGCGGAAAGGGCCTTGACGATCGGTTCGCCGGTCTCGGCTTTTATGCAGAGCGGACGCAGGGCGAAGAGCTTGTCGAAGCCTCTCGGGTAAGTGAGAAGCGAAAGTTTTTCTCCCAGGAGCAAAGGACGTTCGAAAGAGACGCGCATCCTCGAGAGCACCCAGATCTTCTTTTCCTTGGCTAAAAAGCGCATGCCGCAGCCCAAGAGCTCCGCGTGCTGGGCGGCGGCTTCCTGGAGGTAATCGAAAACGGCTCTAAGCTTCACCTGGCCGTTGATGTCGACTTCGGAATGACGGGGAACGATCGGGATGGTATGGGTGTTCATAAGGCTTTAGATTTGGCTTCCGGCCAGATAGCCGGTAGAAAACGCGGCCTGCAGGTTGTAGCCGCCGGTGTCGGCGGATAGGTCCAGCGTTTCGCCGGTGATGAAAAGATTGGGGACTATTTTCGAGCGCATGGTCTTGGGATCGACTTCTTTTAATTTCACGCCGCCGGCTGTCACGATGCCTTCTTCCAGAGGACGCGTGGCGGAGATAGGGAAAACGAGTTCCTTGAGCCAGGAGCGCAGCGCTCTGCGTTTTTTCTGGTCGAGCTGGGAGACGCGCGTTTCGTGGGAGAGCTTGAGGTCATTAAGGCAAGGCTCGATCATTTTGGCGGGCAGAAGTTCCTTTAGGAGAGCCTTGATCTGTTTGGCGCCGAGCGCCGCAATTTCTCTCAGCAGCCGCAGCTCCAGCTGCTCCTCGGTGAGCGCGGGCTTTAGGTCGACTGAGACCGCGACTTGAGCGCCTTTTTCCAGATAGGCTCCCGCTTCCTCGGAAAGGGAGAGGATGATGGGACCGGAAAGGCCGAAGTGCGTGAAGAGCATCTCGCCGAAATAACTCTTTTTGCTTTTGCCGTTCACGATAAGCGAGGCCCTGACGTTCTTAAGGCTGACGCCCTGGAAGCGGGAAGCAAGCTCGCCCTCCACGACAAGGGGAACGAGCGCTGGGCGCAAAGGCACGATCGTGTGCCCGAGCTTCTGGGCCAGTTTCGCGCCGTCGCCGTCGGAGCCGGTCTTGGAATAGGAGGCGCCGCCGCAGGCCAGAAGGTAGTTCTTGGCGGTGAGGGTCTTTCCATCCTTAAGAAGCAGGCCTTTTATTTCCTTGGTTTCCTCGTCCTGAAGGAAGGCTGCGCAGGAGGAATTCGTTTTGATCTCCACGCCCTGATCCCAGACCTCGTCCAGGAGAACTCTGACGACGTCGTGGGCGTCCTGGCTCTCAGGGAAGACTCTTCCGCCGCGTTCGGTCACGGTCGCAAGCCCCAGATGGCGGAAGAAGGCTTCCAGCGCCTTATTGTCGAGGCTTTTGAAGGCGTCCTTGAGGAAGAGGCCGTTCTTGCCGAAATGGGCGTAAAAATCGTCGATAGGCTCGGAATTGGTGATGTTGCAGCGGCCCTTGCCGGTAATGGCTAATTTGCGGCCGCAGCGGTCGGTCTTTTCAAGGACGAGCACGGATTTGCCGCGCCTGGCGGCGGATATGGCCGCCATCAGTCCCGAGGGGCCGCCGCCTACAACGATAAGATCAAGCATGTCTCAGGGCGTACATGGCTACGCCCGCCGCCACGGAAGCGTTCAGGGAATTGATGTATCCTATCTGGGGAAGCTTTACGACGTAGTCGGCTTCGTTAAGGATGAATTGTCCGACGCCTTTGTCCTCGCCGCCAATTACGAGCATCAGTTTTTCGGGAGCGTTTCCGGCCAGTTCGTCCAGCTCGACTTTGCCGGCGCCGTCAAGGGCGGCGATCTTGTAGCCCAGCTGCTTGGCGAGCTTCAGGTATTGGTTGGCGTTGCGGTCGCGGGCGATCCTCAAATGCTCGGACGCGCCAGCGGACGCTTTGACGACGGAAGGATAGATGCCGGGCGTTCCCTTGAGAGGCAAGAAGACTTCCGAAAAGCCGAAGATCTCGGCGCTGCGCAGAATGGCGCCCACGTTCTGGGGATCTTCCAGATTGTCCATGAGAAGTATTCTGGGCGGGCATCCCATTTCCTTGGACGGAACGTAGGGATAAAGGGAACAGCAAACGACGACGCCCTGGTTGTCCCGGCTTTCACACATGCTGATAAGCCGGCCTTTTTCCTGCCACTCCATGGGGATCTGGCGCTTCTTGCAAAGTTCCGCGATCTTCGCGATCCTGGGGTTTCCCTTGGCGCTCTCGGAAAGAAAGATCCTTATGATCTGGCGCCTTTTGGCTTTCATTATTTCGAAAGCCGGATTGATGCCGTAAACGAATTCAAATTCGCTCACTTCAAATACTCCACCTTGTTCTCGCCGTTTTCCCGGTAGCACGCGATGATCGGCACGTTGCGGTAATTGACGGTGACCTGCAGCAGAACGGGCTCAGGCATGGTGTCGAGGTCGTCGACTATGGCCTCCAATAGCTGCGAGGCGTTTTCCTGGGCCAGGAAGAAATTGCGTTTGGCTTTGTCGGTGGCGACCAGAAGGATGCCTTTCTTGCCGCCCGCGACCTTGTCGATCAGGCCGGGCATTCTGGTCTCGAAAACTTTTTTCAGTCTGGCAACGTAATCCTGCATGACGGCGAAACCGTTGGCGGTCTCCCAGCCGACGGTGTCGGTGTAAGTCTCGATGCCCTTGGTGTCGCGGTCCGCTTTTTTCGATTCGCGGTCGGCTCTCCTGTCATCCCTGGCGTCCAGTTCTTTCTGGACGGGGTTTTCTTCCTTGTTCGGCGCTTCCACGGTCTTTTCGGCCTTAGCGGGAGGCGCGTTGGTCGGCTCCGCTATTTCGGCGGCGAAAAGGCAGGGGGCGAAGAGCAGGGAAGCCGCGAGGAAAAGAGGAACTTTGCTGTTCATCACTTTCCGCCTTCCTTTAAGCTGAGTTTGCGCTGCTTGCAGTTCTCCCAGATCTCGCAGTTGTTGCCGTAATAAGGTCTGTTGCGCTTGCCGGGGATCTTCATTTTTTTGCCGGTGACGACGATGGAGTTGACCATGGCGGCCACGCGGAATTTCTTGATGACGCCCTTGGCCGGGATCTTGGCATAGCTTTCGTAGGGATCCTGGCTGTCGTGCAGATCGGGGACGCCGGCGCGGACCTGGCAGTCGTACATGTTGGCGGCGAAGATCTTGTTGATCTTGCCCTTGAAGTAAACGTTGGTGGCGCTGGTGCCGGTAGAGGGATCATCCTCGCGGCAGCCGATCCTGATGTGGCCGGTCAGGTTGTAGGTCCTAAGCGCGCGGATCTTCTGATCGACGTAAAGGTGGGAGATGGAGGAAGCGCGGATCGTGCCGATCTCCTCGGCTTTGATCTGGCTGACCCAATGCTGCTTGTATTGGTTGAACTTCAGAGTCTTGATCTTCTGGATGGAGCGGAAAATTACGCAGCTGTCGGGGATCGGGTCCTCGTAAGTGGTCTGGGCCTGGTCGAGGTCGCCGATGTACTGCGTCACTTGGATGAAGTTGACCTTGGCGTCCGGGGCGTTGGCTTCGGAAAGACCCGGGTCGGCTTTTATGGTGCCGATCTTCAGCCCGTCGGAAAAGATCTTCAGGTCGCAGGTCGAAGTCTTGATCGCGTTGATGTTCTTGGCAGTGACGGAGACAGTGCCGGTCAATCCTTTGCCCATGTCGACGGTAAGCTTCTTCAGTATGGCCGCGCCGCAGTTGACGTTGATAGTGTAAGGCTTGGTGAGGCCTTTGACGCCTTTTCCGGTCGAGAAGGCGATTGTGGCGGATTTGCCGCCCTCTATCGTCATGTTGCAGGTGAGGGCGTCGTCCGTCTCGTTTATCTCAAAAGAAGGAGTTTCGTCGCAGGAATATTTGCAAACAAGGTCGCCGACCTTTTCCTGAAGCGCGCCGAAGGTCGAAATAGAGAAAAGACAGACGGCCAAAAAGGCCGCCGTGGAAGCCAAAATATGTTGTTCTTTCTTCATATGCTTTAAAAATAGGGGATAAAAAACCATTTTATATTATACGCTAATGACGATTAGCGGTCAACACGAAAAATTTCGGCCTTGGGCGGCGATTGCAAAAATGGTAGAATCTAGACAGGTATTGCATTGAGATAACCTTTTAAATCTTAAGGAACCTTTATGAGAAAGCCGTTCTTTTTCCTGTGCTTTTTGGCCGCGGCCGCGAGTCTTTGCCTTCAGGCCGAGCCTACTCCCTATCCTACGGGCCGCATCACTTTGAAGACCGCGGTCGTCGTTTACAACCCGATCGTCACCAACACCATCGAGAACGCCCACGGCGGTATTTTCTCGGAAGAGATGGGCTGGGGCAACGCGACCAACACCGTCGACAACATCGTGAACTGGTGGCGCCAGTGCTCCCGCGGCATGGTCAACCTTGAGGTGGTCTACTGGACGAACCTTTTCCAGGTCATGAAGAACATGCCGGACAGAGACAAACCGGCTTACCGTCCCTCTATTGAGAAAGTCTTCGAGGCGGCCAGGGCGAGGAAAGAGTTCAGCGTCGGCCACCAGGACGAACAGTACTGCCTGACCAACGACGTGCCCTACGTCTGGGAAAAGATCAAAAATAAGGAAGTCGACCTTCTCATCCAGGTCGTCTTCCCCTTCGCTCCGGGCGGCTGGGAATCGCTGATGCAGGGCGAGGGCGCCTCCTGGTGCAACAGCTGGGGACGCCACGCGCCAATAGAGCACTGCTTCATGTCGGTCTATCCGACCACGGAACGCCAGGACACGCCGATGGAGAACTTCGGCCACGCCTTCGAATCCCTTATCTCCACTTACTACAGCAACAGCACGGACTGGAACTACAATCCCCAGGGCAACGAGTGGACGCTCTTCACCAGGCAAAGCGCAAACACCAACGCCAACTTCTGCCAGGTGGGCTATGTGCACTACGCTCCTAACACGCCGAGGGATTATCTCTGGGGCGAAGACACCATCGTCTACTCCTACGCTCCCGGCTGGCTCAGGTATCCGAACATGCTGAAGTATCCGCCCGTTGCTATGAACACGCGCTACTGGGGCGGCGGCGTGAACGCCAACCAGAAGCAGTGGCTCTTCTACCACGCGCCTCAGCGCTACGGCATCTATAGGGGCCACCTTATGAACTGGCTGACCATCTTTTTGAACCTCAACACCGCCGCTTATCCTTTGACTCCGGGAGAAACGCTTGTACAGGAAGTCGATCCCAGGGGCTGGTTCACCTTCCAGGTCCACGCGCCCGCCGGCACCACCGCGGTGGTCTTCCGCGCCGAGAGCCCCCAATGGCCCTTGCACAGCGGCATTAGGAAAAACTACATCCCCAAGCGCTACCGCTTCGGCCAGGAAGAAAAAGGCAAAGCCTACGCCGAATTCACGGAACCCAAGGAAAGGACGACCGACAAGACCTGGGTCATCACGCCGGACAAGGAATACGCCAAGGAGATGGAAGGCAACTGGTTCTTCATCTGCGGCGGCGGCGATCCCACCAACTCGCCTCTTGGCCTTTGCGAACTGAAAGTTACGGCGGAAGTCCTTCCCAAACCGGAAGCGGAGCCTTTGGAAGTCAAAGTCACCATGCCTGAAAAGATCGAGGGCGACGAAGCGCAGATAGTCTGGACCGCCACTCAGCCCAAAGTCGGCTTGCGGGGCGTTGAGATCTCCTTCAGCGAAAACGGACCGTCCGGACCTTTCGAACCGATCTGCCACGACTTCGCCTTCGAGCTCACGAGCCCCTACCGCTGGTTCCTGCCGGAAGGCTCCTATGAAAGAGCCTGCGTGAAAGTCGAGATCGAGGACTGCTACGGCAGGACGGCCTCCGCGATCTCCAAGCCTTTTTCCATCAACACCGAAAACGAATGGCAGATGTACGACGTCCCTTGCGCAGACGACGCCTGGGGCGACCGCCTCATCTGCACGAAAGCCGGCACCGACGGCAAGGACTACTATTTCTCCAAAGGCAACGTGAAGATGAGCCCTTTCTTCCGCCGCTCCGGCAATGCCTGGCAGCCCCTTGAAAACATGCCCTGCGGCAGAAGGGACGACATGACGGCGCTCGCCCCTTACAAAGGCGGCCTTATCACCTCCCTCGGCTACACCGTTATGGACGCCGACTCCAACCGCTTCACCGAAACGGCTCTGGCGTTCTATGATCCCAAGACCGGCAAATGGGAGGAAGGCAAGCACGTAAGGGGCACGGCCAGCGGCGCGGCCATGGCTTCCGTGGCCGACGGTTCGCTCTTCATAGCCGAGGAAGGCTCCGACCACGTCTGCCTTGTCACCGACTGGAAGAAGCGCCTCATGAAACCCTTCTCCAAAGCGCCGGGCGGGCCCTCCTACCAATGGGCCGCCGCCAGCGACGGCAATTCCGGAGCGTTCTTCGTCAAATTCGACGGCAGCGATCCCAAGAACCCCAGAGGCATAGTCTTTGTCGTCAACAGCAAGGGCGAGCAGATGGTCCTGGACCAAACTCCCTACCCGCCGGGCGTCGGCTGCTCCATGGTCTTCCTGCCCGCCAAGTACTCCAAGGAAAAACACGCGAAGCTTCTCATAACAAGAGGCGGCCAGGGCATCCGCCGCCCCTGGATCGAACACGAGGACGGCAAGCGCTTTAACGTCGACTGCCACAAGAACAACCTCATGATCCTCGACCTCCACACCGGAAAGTGGGAAGTTAAGACGCTGCCGGTGCCCACCGACGAAGGCAGCCGCCTCACCCTAGTCGGCGACAAGCTCTACCTCCTCGGCGCCTCCAACATCCACAACCCCCTGAGAGTAAAGACCCTCAAGACCTATTAGTTGTTTGAATCCCCCCGCTCTGGGGCAAAAAAGTGGCACATATCCCTAAGCGAACTCACGGAGGACGCCAATCAAGGCCACGCACGTGTAGTCCGTGAGCGAGGGATATGTGCCATTTTTTTGCTGCAAAGCAAAAGAAAAAGGACCGCACTTTCGCGCGGCCCTTTAACCTTTAACCAACAACCAATGGAGTCTTATCAACAACTGACGGGGGAGTGCACCGTGTAGGTGCCGTAGCAGCCCGGAATACGGCGGTATTTGCAACGGGGGCAAAAGCGATTGAACGGGCTGACAGACTTGAAATTATGCCCGCATTTCAGGCACTTTTTCTGAGTGTGTTCATGTTGAGCTTTCATCGTTGTCCCTCCTTTTTTGGGTGAAACAGTTCTTGATAACTGACTACTATAAAGCAAATAGCGTGCCAAAAAAATTAACTTGCTGAAAAACAGCAAGTTAATTCTTTTCGGGAGGGTCGCTTTTGGGGAAAAAAGCAACAGAACGGGGGTCCTTTTGGGAAATTATTGCATCTTGGGCTTGGCCGTTTCCGGGACCGGCAGGGCCGTCTCAAAAACGAATTCTCCTTCCTTGATCTTGACCGTCACGGAAGAGCCTTCCGGGATGACCTGGCCGAGGAAAGCCTCGGCAAGTCTGTCTTCCAGCTCGCTTTCCACAACTCTCCTGATCTCCCTGGCGCCGTAGCGGGAAGTGTTGCCCATATCGCAGAGTTTCTGCTTGGCGGCCGGGGTGAGCTTCAGGGTTATGTTCTTGTCTTCCAGACGGGAGGCGACTTTCTCGACTTCCAGGTCGACGATCTGGAGGAGCTCGTCGCGTTTCAGGGACTGGAAGATAAGGATGTCGTCGAGCCTGTTGATGAATTCCGGACGCAGCGTCTTGCGCGCCTTCTCAAGCAGTTTGGCGCGCAGCGATTCGTAGTTGCCGGCGGGGTCGGGGGAGCCGAAGCCCAGCGTCTTGCCTTCCTGGAATTCCTTGGCGCCCAGGTTCGAAGTCATGATGATTATCGTGTTGCGGAAATCGACCAGGCGGCCCAAGCTGTCCGTCATGCGGCCGTTCTCAAGGACCTGCAGGAGCGCGTGCAGAACGTCCGGATGGGCTTTCTCCACTTCGTCCAAAAGAATGACGGAGAAGGGGCGCTTTCTAACTTTTTCCGTCAGCTGTCCGCCTTCCTCGTGGCCGACGTAGCCGGGAGGCGAACCGAAGAGTCTCGAGACGTTGAATTTCTCCATGTATTCGCTCATGTCGAGCGTAATGAGCGCGTTCTCGTCGTTGAAGAGGAACTTCGCCAGGGCGCGGGCCATCAGGCTTTTGCCGACGCCCGTCGGGCCAAGCGCGAGGAAAGTGCCGATTGGTCTGGCGGGATCTCTTAGGTCCGCCCGGGCTCTTCTCAGGGCTCTGGACAGCGCGTCGATGGCCTTGTTCTGGCCGACGATGGTCTTGTGCAGTTCCTTCTCCATGCGCCGCAATTTCTGGCGTTCCTCCTCCTCGAGGTTCTCGACCGGAACGTTCACCCAGCCAGCGATAACGTTCGCGACGTCCCTGGGCGTGACGGCCATGGGGCTTTCCTTTTTCAACTCCAAGCGGCGCAGCTGCGCTCTGGCGCCGGCTTCGTCAAGCACGTCGATGGCTTTGTCGGGGAAGTAGCGGTCGACGATGTAGCGGGCGCTTAACTTAACGATAGCGCCCAAGGTCTCCTCGGAGTAAACAACGGAGTGGAACTTCTCATAGCGAGCCTTGAGGCCTCTAAGTATCTCAAGCGTTTCCTCGGGACTGGGAGGCTCGACGGCGACGGGCTGGAAGCGTCTTTCCAACGCTGCGTCTTTTTCGACATAGCGTCTGTATTCGTTCCTTGTGGTGGCGCCGATGCAGTTGAATTCGCCCCTGCTGAGCGCGGGCTTAAGCATGTTGGCCACGTCGTTGGCGGAATCCTGGACGGATCCGGCGCCCAGCATGGTGTGCATCTCGTCGATGAAGAGGATCGTCTTGCCGTCCTCTTTAAGGGCGCTGAGGAGCTTGATGACTTTTTCCTCGAACTGGCCGCGGTAGGCCGTTCCGGCCATCAGGCGCGACAGATCCAAAGCGAAGACTTTCTTGCCAAGCAACGGTTCGGGTACTTTGCCTTCCACGATCCTCTTGGCCAAGCCTTCCACGATGGCGGTCTTGCCGACGCCGGCTTCGCCCAGAAGCACGGGATTGTTCTTTTGTCTGCGGCACAGAATGACGGAGAGACGGTCTATCTCTTTTTCACGGCCGATCAGCGGATCGAACTTGTCTTCCTTGGCAAGCTTCGTAAGGTCGACGCCGAAAGTCGAAAGGATCTGGTAAGGATCAGGCTTTTCTTCCATCTCCTCGTCGGGAGGGAGATTCTCCCCGGCGCCCGGAGGCGTAAGGCCGCGGCGCCGCAGTTCTCTCAGGTAGCGGAGATCGCTGGGATTGACTTTCTTCATATCCAGCGGGATGAATTCCACCCTGATCCTGGGAGCTTCCTCGTCGTCCTTTTCGCTCTTCTGGTCGCTGCCCAGTCTTTCCTCGATGAAATTCTGGACTTTCTCTTCCGTGATCCCGGCGCTGTCCAGGTATTCCCAGGCCAGCGAAGAGCCCTCGTGCAGAAGGCCCAGAAGAATGTGCATATCGTAGATCTGGCGATGACCGTGATTCTTGGCGTAGACCCCGGCGTAAGTAAGCGCGTCGCGGGCCGCCTGGGAGAAGACTGGTTCGCCGATGACTTTCTCATCGTCGCTGCCGGCGTATTTGCCTTCCACGGCTCTGCGCAAAGCCTCTTCGGTAACTCCGAAGGAGCTTAAGAATTCGCCGGTGGGGCCGCCGGGTATTATAAGGAGCCCAAGGAGCAAATGCTCAGGCGCCACGAAGCAATCGTTGTAAAAGATCGCTTCTTTCTTGGCGTTTCTGATAGCCTGCTGGGCTCTGGGAGTAAGATTTGACTGCATATCAATTAATTTTCACTGCCGGTAGTGTATCTCTTCTGTTCCTCGGCAAGGAACTTCTTCCATTCCTCGATCTCTTTCTTGACCATTCCGGGATTGGTGCTGCCAAGAGTCTTTTTAGCTTCCACGGAATGCAGGGCGGAATTGATCCCAAGGATGCCCTCGTCCATCAGGGGAGAGATCCTCAATAATTCTTCCGCGTCCAGATCCGTAAGTCCGCAGCCTTTGTTCACGGCCAAAGCCACCGCCTGGCCCACGCAGCCGTGCGCTTCCCTAAACGGCATGCCTTTTCTGACCAGATAGTCCGTCCAGTCCGTGGCCAGAAGGAAGGAATCTTTGACCGCGGAAGCGCAATTGTCGCGTTTGAACGTCACGGTCGGCAGCATGGCCGTCAGGATCTGCAAAGAGGAGAAAAGCGTTTCCGCCGCGTCGAAGACGGGCTCCTTGTCTTCCTGCAGGTCGCGGTCGTAGGACATCGGCAGGCCTTTCGTCACGGTCAAAAGCGCCACGAGGTCGCCGTAAACGCGCCCGGTCTTGCCTCTCACGATCTCCAAGATGTCGGGATTCTTTTTCTGCGGCATAAGCGAGCTTCCCGTGCAGAAGCGGTCGGCGATGTCGATGAAGGAGAAGGGCTGCGACATCCAGAGGATCAGATCCTCAGCCATCCTGGAAAGATGCATGACGCAAATAGAGCAGGCGCTAAGGAACTCCAACAAGCAGTCCCTGTCGCCCACGGCGTCCATCGAGTTGTGCGCAACAGAATGGAAGCCCAGCTTCTCAGCCACCAGCTCCCTGTCCAGCGGAAGCCCGCTGCCCGCCAGCGCGCCGGCGCCCAGAGGCATGCTTCTCAAGATCCTTCCGAACTGGTCGCCGAAGCGCCCGAAGTCCCTGTCCAGCATCTCGACGTAAGCGAGAAGGTGATGCGCGGCCAAGACCGGCATGGCGTACTGCATGTGCGTGAAGCCCGGTATAATGACGTCGGAATTTTTGTCCGCCAGCAAGACCAAAGCGCTCTGCAGATTCCTGATGTAGACCTGCATGCAGGAGATGGCGTAGCACAGGTACAGCCTCTCGTCCAGCGCGATCTGGTCGTTCCGGCTTCTACCCGTGTGCAGTTTCCCGGCCGGCGTCCCGATCAGCTCTTTCAAGGCTGACTCTATGTTCATGTGCACGTCTTCCTTTTTCGGATCGAACGTGAATTCGCCTTTCCCGATCTTCTCGCCGATCGTATCGAGGCCCTTGTCGATCGCCGCGAACTCTTCCTCGCTCAAAAGGCCGACGGCCCTCAGCATAGAAGCGTGCGCCTTTGATCCGGCGATGTCGAAATTAGCCAAAAGCTGGTCGTAAGAGACGGACTGCGTGAAAGCTTCCATCAAAGGATCGGCCGCGTCCTGGAACCGGCCGCCCCACAATTTCTCGTTTTTCTTTTCGGACATAATATTTACTCCTAACAAATGATTATAGCAAATAAGAGAAGCGAAAAGGCATGACGGTAGGACAAAAATATGCTAAAATGAACCAACTAGATAAAATATGGAGCTCATTATGAAAAACTCCCTCAAGCCCATCGCCCTGCTTTTCGCGCTTGTTTTCGCCGCGGGTTTCGCCTTCGCGGAGAGCCAAATCGAAAAAGAAGAGGCCGCGCGCGCTGAATATGAGAAGCGGCTTAAACAGGTCAGGATAAAATTCGATGACCTTTTCTTCAACGGAGAAAGCGGTTTTACAGAAGAGAACGGCACAAATTTCTGGCGGGGCTCTGAGAGTTTTGAAGACGATTTTCCCATCGTGCACCCTCGCATGACCGCCGTTACCAATCTAGTCCTTGCCAAAGATTATCTTTCCTTAGTCGAAAGATCAAATTATCTGAAAGACGCCTACGTTTTGGCTTTCTGGGCACCGGAACTTCTTTTTCAGCTTCCTTTCAATGAAGTGATCGATTATTACCGCGCAATGCTGGAGGAAGAGATACCCGTTCCCAGGCGCATAAAGGAAAAACTGGAAGAGGATCACTACAATGATCCGGCCTTCTGGTCTTTGAAACTTTCCAAATTCAACCACAACACCCATAAAAGAACCAACGAAGTTTTGAGAGTGCGAGAGATACTTAGTGATTTTGACAAAGCAATCCCTAAAGAGGAAAGGAAGGCCAGGGAAAAATGTATCGAAGCGGAATTCGTTTATTTCCTGGAAGGGCCGCAGAAGGCAGCCGATTTCCTTTTAAGCGAGATCGCAAAGGAAAAGGATCCCTCGGAGCGTCAGACGCTTTATGTGAAAGCCGCAAGCTTTTATTATCCCGATCAGGAATCGCCCGGCAAAATAATGAAAGCGCTAGCTGGCGACAAAGACATTCCGGACCCTCTCGCGATATTTGGAAGCTGTCACAACGCCTCGTGTTTTAGAGTTTTGGATCAAGGCCTTCTCCCGCATTGGGAAAAAGCGATGCGCGCAAAAGATCCGCAAACAGCGGTGGAGGCCTGGCTGATTTTCGACAGATATTTCAATTGTATGCGCTTTTGCGACCCAGATCCGCAAATCAACGAGGGCCTTCCGAACAAAGCAAGACAATTTTTAGAAAGTATTATGGGATCGACCTCGAAATTCAGGCCTCTGAAGGATAATTTTCTGAAATATCTAAAGGAGGAGGCGCCTTTCAAAGAAGCTGATTTTTTCAAATGCCTATCCGAAACGGAATTAAAGGCGGAACACGATAAAAAGGACGATTATGTAGCCGAGACGTCGCCTGGGCGTCTGACATGCTCTCTCAGAGTTATGAAGATGTTCGGAGGAACCGAGGCGCTTGAGGAGTACGCTAGGAGAAAGCTCGGGACCTGGCAGGAACTGGAAAGAAAACGTTCCGGCGAGACCGGAAATGGAGAAAACCATCCGTGGCAATGGCGGCAATTTTGGGAAAAATACCGTGATGAAGCGAAAATCTACGGATTTTTGCCCCTTTTCAAGGAGAAAATGCTTGCTTTTATAGAACAATACCCGGATCTTTTTTGGGCTATAAAAAGCTATTGCGAAATCCTGATAAACGAGGGTAAAAAGAAAGAAGCCGAAGAATTTTTGCGAAAGCATTATCCGGAGGAAAAACTGCTGCGCCATCCGGACGATCTGAAGGGATATGTAGCGCACTGCAAATGCCATGATATTCCTTATGACGAAAAGGCGCTTGTCAAGAAAATATTCGATTTCTGGTTGAAAGAAGATCCGAGCGCGTTGGCGGAAAAGAATCAGTATCTTTGGGAACGCCTTTGGACAAAGGAATACAGGGAACAAAGAAAAGAAGTCAGAGCTAAACTTCTTGCCTTGCCGCAGAAAGATTATTATGTTCTGAAGAGGTTGAAAGAGCTTACGATCGATGAGGATTACAAGGCCATAGCGCAAGCGGAGGAAGGCGAAACACAAAAGCAAGAGGAAACGGGAAATGCGGCCGTTGCAAACAGCGGGTCAATACCTAAGCAAGATTTTCCCGATGATATAAAAATAACATACGATTATTGCCAATACGGAATAGACTACCCTTCCGAAGTCCAAAGGAGATTCTATGACTGCAAAAGGGATCGAAATCCGGAAGAGAGCAGGTGGGCCGTAGAATTGGCCTTGATGAAGGGAAGGCCAAGTTACAACGATTTGGTACTCAAACTCCCGGATACCTGGAACACTAACAGAAATATCTTAGCCTTTGAGCAGAGCGTTTGGTATCTTGGCAGGACAGGCATGCTATTGCCTGCTTTGGGTTTTTTGCTGGATCATTTTTACGAGGAGAAACGCATTCCCGGCGACAGATGGCTGCGATTGTTCAAAAGCGTCCAAAGCAGCATGTCAGCAGAGACAAATCTTTTCAATTCCTCCAATGACAACCGAAGATTCCCGCCCGATTTTTTGGAAAGACTCCAGAACGTCAGATCGGGATATTTAGATCACAAGAACGAGAATGCCATAGCGGCTTTTTACATCAATGCTGTAAGGGATCGTGTCCGCAATAGCTGGAGATATTGGGGAGAACCGGGTGACGTGGAGAAAAAATATAAGCAAATTTATAAAAAGTGCGGATGCAACAAAGGCACGCTGAAATATTTGTACGCCATCTACGTGGACGACCGCACAAACAAACTGGCCAAAACCCTAGGCGACATTACTGAGCTGCTCCATGTCTGCGAAGACATAAACAACTTTGATATTTATGATATTGAAGATGTTTCCACACAGATAATCAGAAACGTTGAGCCGAACGAGGAGACGGGCGGTTTTCTTGAAATCTACAGATGGTTGCTTTGGTTAGCTGAAAAGCGCCACGACAAGGAAACGACAGAGATCTACGAGCAAAAATTCAGAGACGCTTTTGTAAAGGATTTTGAGGCGTTTGCCAAAGCCGACAAAGACGAAGAGTTATGGTGCTACCTCCGAGATGACCTCAAACATTTCCAGGGCCGCAACGATCTTACGAACCTGATATCCGTCTGCGGTACGATCAAAAAAAACAGGGCTTTTAACCTTGACGCTTTCATCAACTTTCTGCTGGATTTTTCCAACGAAGATCTGGCTGATCTGGGAGGAGCCCCGAATTACGAAACTCTTTCCAAGTATTTCGCGCTTGGCGATCCGGAGGAGGAACTCAGGGAAGTTGACGTAGACGAGGAAACGTACACTAACGTTATGCACAAAATTTTAAACGCCGCGGTCGCGAGAAGCGACACCAACGAGGTCAAAAGGATAACTTGGCAGCTGAAAACATATCCCAAGTTTTACAAAGAAAGGCTTGAAAGAGAGGAAAAAGAGAGAGAGGAAATGGAAAGAGAATGGGAAAGAGAACGGGAAAGCATCATTTGGAACGGATCGCATTTTAGCTGCGATTCTCAAAGGATCATATTCCAAAAAGAAAAATTGCGCGAAAAAGAATTGAAGGATGAATCGGGTATTACATCAAACGACGAAACCGTTTCGGATGAGGGTGCGGAAGATCTTTTCGATTCGGTGGACGATCAATGGATCCAAATGGGCGGAGAAGACTGGAACGGGAGACGGGCCTACTTGATGAAAAAGTGGGAAAAACGAGCGGAAAAATACAAAGCCGAAGAAGCTGAAACGGAAGCTGACGGCGAAAACGAAGACTCGGACGCAAGCGAGGAGTGATCATTCCTTTTCCAGGGATTTCACTTTTTCCCAGTAGGCGTCGAGGGTGGGGAGGTCCTGGTCGCGCATGACGAGGTGGTCTTCTTCCAGGAGTTTTTCCATCTTTTTGAAGCGGGCGATGAATTTTCTGTTGGCGCGTCGGAGGGCCTGCTCGGCGGAGACGTCCATGAAGCGGGAGAGGTTGACGAGGGCGAACAAGAGGTCGCCGAATTCTTCCTCTATGTGGTCTTTACTGTTTTCGGATCGGGCTTCTTTGAGCTCCCTGAACTCTTCCTCGCATTTGGCGAAGACCGGTTCTATCTCGGTCCAGTCGAAGTTCTGTTTGGCGGCTTTGCGCTGGATCTCCGCGGCGGCGGCCAGGGCGGGAAGCGTGTTGGAGAGGCCGTCCAGGACGGATTTCCTTTCGGCGGATTTTTCTTCTTTTTTGATAGCTTCCCAGTTTTTCATGACCTCTTCGGAATCCTTGACGTGAAGGGTGCCGAAGACGTGGGGGTGGCGGCGGACGAGCTTGTCGCTCTCGGCGTTCAATACGTCGGCGGAGTTGAATTTGCCCTGCTCCTCGAAGAGCTGGGCCTGCATGAGGGCGTGAAGGATGACGTCGCCGGCTTCCTCGATGATGTCTTTCGTTTCGCCGGATTCTATGGCGTCAATCAGCTCGTGGGCCTCCTCGAGGAAGTTGGGGGCGAGACTGTAGGAAGTCTGCTCTCTGTCCCAAGGGCAGCCGTCCGGGGCTCTTAGGGCCGCGATCACGGCGCTCAATCTCAGGAAGGCTTTGGCTTTTTCTTCAGCGTTGTTTACGGGGCGTTTTTCTTTATCCGTCATGGTGTCACCAATCTTTTACTTGCTTTCTGATCTCTTCGACAAGCGTGTTTTTGACGTCGTCGAAAGTGAAGGAGGCGCTTGTCAGGTCCCTTAAGTTCACCGGCCTTTTGCCGACGAGGCCGCAGAGGTTCATGTAGGAAAAGGGCGTGAGGTCGGCTTCCACGTTGAGGGCCAGGCCGTGGAAACTCACCCAGTTTTTGAAGGCCAATCCCATGGAGGTGAGCTTTCGTTCGCCGCGCCAGACCATGAGGTGCTCTTCGCCCGTTTTGCTCTCCCAGACGCCCGTCAGGCCGTCTATGACGCAGGTCTTGGCCTGGTAAGTTTTGGCGGTCTCGATGACGCTTTGCTCCAAGAGGCGCAGGAAAGATTTAAGGTCTCTTCTGCCTTTGGGGAGAAAGAAGATGGGGTAGGCTACGAGCTGGCCGGGGCCGTGGTAGGTGATGTCGCCGCCTCTTTCAACATTGACGACTTCGATATTTTCTTGTTCCAGCTTTTCCTTGGGGACGAGAATATTGCTTATGTGCCCGGTCTTGCCTAAGGTGAAGACCTTGTGGTGTTCCGTTAGGATCAGGGTATCGGGCATTTCGCCAGCGATCCTTTTTTGGAGGAGCTCAAGCTGCTTGGCGTGCGCGTCGGCGTATCTTGTTAGGCCGAGGTCTAGAACTTCAAATTCCATAGACGTTTTCCCGCCAGGCTTTGTCCGCCTCGGTTAAGGGCCTTATCACCCTGCAGGGGGAGCCGTAGGCCAGAACGTTAGGAGGAATGTCTTTCGTTACGAGGGAGCCGGCGCCGATTGTGGTGTTTTCACCGATCGTGACGCCGGGGAGAACGATCACGCCCGCGCCGATCCAGACGTTTTTGCAGATGTGGATGGGAGCGTTTTTCTGGAGGAAAAGCTTCCTTCCCTCGGGGTCGAGGGGATGGGCGGCCGTGGCCAGGACGACGTTGGGCGCGATCATGACGTTGTCGTCGATGTAGATGTGGGTGTCGTCCGTCAGCGTCAGGTTGAAGTTGGCGTAGACGTTGTTGCCGAAATGGGTGTGGCAGCCCCAGTTGGCGTGCAAGGGAGGCTCGACGTAGCAGTTTTCGCCCATTTCTGCCAGCAGCTCCCTAAGGCGCTGCTCCCGAAGTTTCGGCTCGTTCGGCTTGGTGGCGTTGAAGGCGTAGAGCCTTTCCAAACAAAGGGTTTGGACCTTCATAAGCTCCTCGTCGGAGGAGTTGTAATAAAGGCCCTTGTGCATAGCCTCGATAAGGGGCTTTAAAGTTTCGGAGATCTCTATGGGGTAACTCATGGAAAAAAGTATAGCAAAACCAAAATTTTTTGCGGCTTCGTATTGACTCAGAAAGCCCTTGCTTTCAAAGACCTGTTTTGGTAAAATCTCTAATTATTTCAAGAGTGAAAAAGGATATGTCTGAAGGCAAAGAGATCCGCATGAAAGGACTGGGAGTTTCCCCTGGCGTGGCCATCGGCCGCGCCATCGTGCACGTGCACGCCCAGAAGCAGGAAAGCGCCATGTCTTTGCGGACGCCCGCGGAGGAAGAAGCGCGCTTTCTGGAAGCGCTGAAGAATTCGAAAGTCCAGCTGGAGGATCTCAGGCAGAGACTGAACCAGGAAGGCAAGGTGAAAGAGGCCGCGATCTTCGAGGCGCACGCGCTTTTCCTTGACGACCCGGAAGTTTTGGGGCCGATAAAGAAGGCGATCGCCAAAGGCTATTCCGCGGAAGGCGCCCTCAACAACGTCATGAACCGCTGCCTGGCGGTCTTCGAGAAGATGGGAACGCCGGCGGCCGAAAGGCAGGCCGCGGATGTGAGAGACATAACCGCGAGGATCCTGAACAATTTGGGCGGCGGCCCGGCGGAAGTGACGGTCAAGGGCGGCATCGTGGTCGCCAGGGAACTCGCTCCTTCCGAGACAGCGGATCTTGAAAGGCAGGAAGTGTCGGCCTTGGTCACGGAATACGGCGGCGCGACTTCGCACACCGCTCTGATGGTTCAGGCGATGGGCCTGCCGGCCGTTTTGGGCGTAGCGAATCTTCTTACGCACATAGAGGACGGCGATCAATTGATCGTGGACGGAACGAAAGGCGAGATAATCATAGACCCCGCTCCGGAAACGCTCTTAGTCTACAGCGAGATATTGGCGGAGCAGAGAAAGGAACGCACAGAACTGAAAGCGCTGCGCGGCGCCAAGGCGAAGACCATGGATGACCAGCCCGTGACGTTATTGGGCAACATCGCCATCCCCGAAGAGACGAAAAGACATATCGACTACGGCGCGGAAGGGATAGGCCTCTACAGGACGGAATTCCTCTTCATGGGCAAAAGGGAACTGCCGAGCGAAGAGGAGCAGTACGAAGCTTACGCCAAGGCCGTTCTGGCGGCGGAAGGACGCCCGGTCGTCATAAGGACGCTGGATTTGGGCGGCGACAAGTTCGCGCTTTCCTTCGGCAAGATCAGGGAAAGCAATCCCTTCCTCGGCTGGCGCGCGATAAGGATATCCCTGGACAGGCCGGAACTTTTCCGCACGCAGCTCAGGGCGATCATAAGGGCGGCGAACTTGGGCGACGTCAGGGTCATGTTCCCGATGGTCGCGACCGTCGAGGAATTCCGGCACGCCAAGTCGCTCTTCTTGGAAGCCAAGAGGGAACTTGAGGAAAGAGGCGAGACCGTCAAGGAATACATCCCTTGCGGCATGATGGTCGAGATCCCGGCGGCCGCCGTGATGGCCGACCATTTCGCCCGCCAGGTCGATTTCTTCTCAATCGGGACGAACGACCTTGTGCAGTACACCATGGCGGCCGACCGCGGCAACGCCAAAGTCGCGAAGCTTTACGACGCCCTGCACCCGGCGGTGCTGCGCCTCATCGCCATGACGGTCGCGGCGGCGCACAATGGGGAAAGGAAGATCGAGGTCTGCTGCTGCGGCGCGGCGGCGGGCAAACCGGAAAGCGGGCTGCTTTACCTCGGCTTGGGAGTCGATTCGCTCTCCATGCCGGCGGAAGCCCAGTCCGTTCTGAAGAGAGCGCTTTTGAAAACTAAACTCAGCGATTGCCAAACCGCGGGCCGAAAGATCCTGGAGGCCCGGGATTTTGACACATACAAGGAACTGCGCGCCGAATGGCTGGCGCGCTTCAAATAAGAGAGAGCGAAATGAAAGAGATCCCGAATTACGATCCGGCAAGCATAGAGCCGAAGTGGCAGAAAGTGTGGGAAGAGGAAAAACCCTACGCGGCCGTTGACTGTGACAAGACGAGAGAGCCCGTTTACGTTTTGGACATGTTCCCGTATCCTTCCGGCGCCGGACTGCACGTCGGACACCCCGAGGGTTACACCGCGACCGACATATACAGCCGTTTCAAACGCATGCAGGGCTTCAATGTTCTGCACCCCATGGGCTGGGACGCCTTCGGACTGCCGGCGGAAAACTACGCCATCAAAACGGGCACGCACCCGAGGCAGTGCACGGACAAGAACATCCACCGCTTCAGGGAGCAGATCAAGGCTCTGGGCTTCTCCTATGACTGGGACAGGGAAATCGACACCACCGACCCCGATTACTACAAGTGGACGCAGTGGATCTTTTTGCAGCTTTACAAAATGGGCCTGGCCTACGAGGCCGAGAAGGCCGTCAACTGGTGCCCCGAGCTGAAGGCCGTGCTGGCCAACGAGGAAGTCGTGAACGGCAAGTCCGAAGTGGGCGGCTTCCCGGTCGTCAAGATGCCGATGAAGCAGTGGAACCTTAAGATCACGGCTTACGCGGAAAGACTTTTGGAAGACCTCGACCTGGTCGACTGGCCGGAACCGGTCAAGATGATGCAGAGAAACTGGATCGGCAAGTCCGAGGGCGCCTACGTCGATTTCACGACTGAAAGCGGCGAAAAGATCAGAGTCTACACCACGCGCCCCGACACGCTCTTCGGCTGCACGTATATGGTCCTCGCTCCCGAGCATCCTCTGGTCGAGAAGATCACCACTCCCGAGCAGAAGGCCGCCGTCAAGGCCTACCGCGAGGAAGCGGCCCTGAAGTCCGACCTCGACAGGACCGACCTGGCCAAGGACAAGACCGGCGTCTTCACCGGCGCCTACGCTATAAACCCCGTCAACGGCAAGAAGGTCCCCATCTGGATCTCGGACTACGTTCTCATCACCTACGGCACGGGCGCCATCATGGCCGTGCCGGCGCATGACCAGCGCGACTACGACTTCGCGAAGAAGTTCGGTCTTCCCATCATCCAGGTCATCGCGGGCGGCTCCATCGAGGAAGCGGCCTGGGAAGGCGACGGCGAACTCATCAACAGTGAGTTCCTGAACGGACTGCACGTCAAGGAATCCAAGGCGAAGATGACGGAATGGCTGACCGCGCAGGGCAAAGGCGAAAAAGCCATCAACTACCGTCTGCGCGACTGGGTCTTCTCCCGCCAGCGCTACTGGGGCGAGCCCATACCCATCGTGCACTGCCCGGACTGCGGTATAGTTCCGCTGGATGAAAAAGACCTGCCGCTGCGCCTGCCCGACGTCAAGAAATACGAACCCTCCGGCACGGGCGAATCGCCCCTGGCCGGCATAGAAGACTGGCTCTACACGCCCTGCCCGAAGTGCGGGAAGACGGCGCGCCGCGAAACGAACACCATGCCGCAGTGGGCCGGCTCCAGCTGGTACTATCTGCGCTACTGCGATCCCAAGAACAGCGAGAAATTGATTGATCCCGAAAAGGAAAAATACTGGCTGCCCGTTTCGCTCTACGTCGGCGGGACCGAGCACGCGGTGCTGCACCTGCTCTACGCCCGCTTCTGGCACAAGGTCCTCTTTGACCTGGGCGTGGTCACGACCAAGGAGCCCTTCATGAAGCTATTGAACCAGGGCATGATCCTGGGCGAGGACGGCGAGAAGATGAGCAAATCGAGAGGCAACGTCATCAACCCCGACGACGTTATCGCGAAAGTCGGCGCCGACTCGCTTAGGCTGTATGAAATGTTCATGGGCCCCCTGGACCAGATGAAGCCTTGGAACACCAAGGGCATCGAAGGCGTCTCCCGCTTCCTGCAGAGAGCCTGGAGGCTTATACTGAGCGACAGAGTGCCGCAGGACCCCGAGACCGAGATCAGGCGTCATAAGATGATCCGCAAGGTCGGCGAAGACATCCAGAACTTCCGCTTCAACACGGCCATCTCCGCCATGATGATCTTCGTGAACGAATCCCAGAAGGGACTTTCCGAAGAGGACGCGAAAGCTCTGATACTGTGCCTGGCGCCCTTCGCGCCGCACATCGCGGAAGAGCTCTGGAGCCTGACCGGCGGCAAAGGCCTCGTCTGCAAGCAGTCCTGGCCGAGCTATGATCCCGGGAAGACCGTGGACGCTAGCATCGAGCTGGTCGTGCAGATCAACGGCAAAGTGAGAGCCAAGATCCAGGTCCCGGCGGACGTGGACAAGGAAAAGGCCCTTGAGGCCGCCAAGGAAAACGAGTTCGCGAAAAAATGGCTGGAAGGCAAAGAGATCGTGAAAGAGATCTTTGTGCCCGGCAAACTTTTGAACATCGTGGTGAAAGGATAATGGAAATAAAAAGTTTTTCTGACCTCGACATAGTGATCGAGCGGAACGGC
>JAEEGF011503347.1_pt1 | contig 31614 bp, 26 predicted proteins | sample 9134171 | NCBI WGS metagenome assembly JAEEGF01 (sample SAMN16246542, study PRJNA631951) | gut metagenome | biome: gut microbiome; feature: rumen; material: AP-attached | host: Bos | place: Iran: Karaj | collected 2018-10 | reverse complement strand
TCTTTATGCCGATTTCAGGTATCTTGAGGGAAGCTCGACCGAAAGAAGAGCGACCATCAGTTACCAGCTCAAAAACAGCGCTATAGAAAGCCTTGTTTTTGTGGGCAACAATTATCTCACCATCAATCTTGAAGAAGTCATAACGCGTGAATTTGACATAGATGTACAGATAAGCGGTTCGGTTGCCGAAAACTATACCGCGGACAAAGAACCTACGGCAGTTCCCAAGACCATAACCGTAAAAGGGCCCAAGTCCCAGGTACAGCGTATAGCAAAGGTCGTTTATTATCTGTACATTAAGGATGCAAACGAAGATATAAAAGAATCGGGAGCTCCGACGCTTCTTGATGCGGCAGGAGATGTACTGACCGATCTTGAAAATGTGACTATAACGCCCGAAACGGTCGATATAGTTCTCCCGATCTATCAGACAAAGAATGTAAAGCTTGTGGTCGACACCGATACTATCACCGGAACCCCCGCAACGGGCTATGCGCTTTCGGGTGTGACACTCAGCAAGGAAAGCGTTCAGATCGCAGGATACAGGGATATAATAGCGGGAATGACCTCCATAAGCATACCCGGAGATCTTATTGATATCACGGGACGTGAGGACAGCCTTATCACCGAGATAGATCTTGACGCTATCGAGCTTCCGGAAGGTATTTCGCTTATCGGAAACGATCGCACAGTCATTGCAACAGCAAAGATAGAAAAGAAGAAACAGAGCAATTACAGGCTGAAGCTTGACGATGATGTCAAGATAGAAAACAAGCAGGACGGGTATACATACAAGTTTGCCGATTCTTCGATCTACATCACCGTAGAAGGCATCAGCGAAGTCATTGCAAACCTCGAGGCAGCAAATATCATAGCATCCATTGATGTTTCCGGATGCGTTGAAGGCGACAATTCCGTACGCCTTTCGGTTATCCTGCCCGAGGATATAACGCTTGTAAATGCGGATGCAGGCATATATGTGGCGCTTACCATGGAAAAGGAGGAGGCAAGCGTTGTTCCTCCTACCGATCCGCCCATACCGCCCGCACCGCCTACCGACCCTCCCACGGATCCGCCTACGGAAACAACTCCTGTGGAGACCATAATAATAACAGAACCGGAACTGCCTTCGGACTCTGAGATAGAGCAGGAGACACCCGAAGAGATCGAAACACCCGAAGAAACACCCGAAGAAACCACTCCGGATGAGATAGAAGCAACAGCAGAAGCATAAATTATAAAGGAAGAAGAGTTATGAGCAGAAAGTTTAGCATAAATACCTATAATCTTAAAGCCATAGCTCTTTTTCTTGTGTGCTATATTCTTGCGCTTGTTTTTGATAATGCCGGTATACCAGCAGCAGGCTCGGCGCTTCTCCTTGCATCGGCTGTGGTTTCATATATCCTGTTTGTAAAAGAGGGCAGAAATTTTGCCGATCTTCGGGCACTTTTGTGCCTTTCATGGGAAGCGGGGCTTGGCCTTTCTCTTTTAAAACTTTCAAAGCTTCACACAGAGTGGACTATGGTCAGCAAGATATGCTTTGCGCTTTTTATCGTAATGTTCCTTTTGGGCTCGGCCGCAGAGGGCAAAGGTAAAGAAACAAAGGATATAAAGGACCGCAAAAAGGTCATATCGATCTCCGAAAAGCTTATAGTTATAACCGCGGCAGTGACATTTGCGGCTTTTGCCGCGGAAGTAATAATACTCGGATATGTTCCGGCTTTTTCCAAAGAACCGCATGCATACAGCTATTTTCATGTGACGGGAATACATTATTTTACCATTTCCGCCGTAATGACTCATGCACTTACCGCCGTGTGGTTTTTAAACCTGAAAAAGGAAGGGGTAAAGCCCACACGCAGGATAAAAGCGCTCATTTTGATCTGCAATATCGTTTCGCTCACGCAGACAGTGCTTTGCATTTCAAAGCTTCAGCTCTTTTTCGTGGTTGGCATACCCGCAGTCATATTTATAGCGGGATACAGGGTCAAAAGCTTTAAAAAGCTTCCCTGGAAGAGAATTATCATAGTATTTTCCGCTATGCTTATTCTGGGCATCGCTTCAGTAGTGGCATTCACAAAGCTTCGCCATTACGAGCCCGGATACTTACAGGAAGTATTTGAATTCTATGAACCGGACACTCCGGTCGCTATCCAGTACCCCTATATGTATATCGCAAACAATTATGCGAATTTCAATTATCTGACGGAGGCACTGCCTGAGTACACCTATGGTATCAAGCAGGCTTTCCCTGTTTTTGCTCTTACGGGGCTTAAATTTGTATTTCCTCAGGTCTCGTCCTACATGGTATATGTGGTAAAAGAGGAGATAAATACGCTCACCATCATATATGATGCATATTACGACTTCGGAGTAGCGGGAGTGGGCCTTCTGGGACTTTTGCTCGGGCTGTTGGCATCATTTTTGAAGCGCAGGATATCGTTTACAAAGAATCCGGCGTGGCTGATACTTTACGGCCAGGTCGCGCTTTATTTTTCCCTTAGCTTCTTTTCAACATGGTTTTCCATCGCGGCGTCCTGGTTCTGGTTTGCTGTGACGCTTATATACGGAATAGTATGGAGGCGCGCGGATGACAAAACGTAATGTGAGCTGGAACATGATAGGAGCGGTCGTTTATTCGGTCATCACGATCGTTCTGGCTACCATAGTCAAAAGGACCGACGCGGGAGAGGCAAACGCTTTCACCTTTGATTTTAAGCTTGCGCAGCTTCTTTTAACGGTTGGTTACTTCGAGGTAAGGGTCTTTCAGGTGACCGACAGCAAAGAAAAGTATTCCTTTGCGGACTATCTTGGCTTCAGGATATTCACCTGTATTCTGATGGTCGTGATCGGAGCAGTCTATTTTGTCTTTTCGGGAAAGCCTGCGGATGCATTTCCGCTTTTGATGCTTCTTGTCGTTTACAAGATGCTTGATGCGTTTGCGGATGTTTTTGAAGGGGATTATCAGAAGCACGAGAGGATAGATGTGTCCGGTAAATCGATGGCCTTAAGGACTCTTTGCGGAGCCATAGCATTTACAGCCGTATGTTATTTTACAAAGTCTGCGGTGCTTGGCTGCATAGCGCTTGTAACGGGATGTCTTTTGGTCATAGTTCTCTACAATCCCGCAAAAAGAAGAATATATGATGATTCTGCCATGGTAAGGCCGTCATTTAAAAGCTTTAAGCCTCTTTTTAAAGATGTGATCGCGCTTTCGCTGGGAGCATTTGTATGCTGTTATCTTTTAAATTGCTGTTCATATGCGCTTGACTTTTATTCGCCCGAATACAACTATGCGTTCGGCGCGGTTTTCATGCCTTCATCCGTGATAAATCTTGCGGCCACCATAATCTACAAGCCCATACTTACGGACTGGACAAAGAAGGCTGACGAAAAAGACGCGCATGGCTATATAAAGATCCTTCTTGTAATGGGCGGAATAGTGTTTGCTCTTACCGCAGTGTGCATCTTGGGCGCCTGGCTTCTTGGAATACCCATACTTTCGGCTGTCTATGCGGACGATCTTTCGCCCTTTAAGACAGAGCTTTTGATAATGCTTGCGGGCGGGGGACTCAATGCCCTTGGAATACTGCTTTATTACGGCCTTGTGGTCTTAAGGAAGCAGAAGCAGACCTTCATCACATATCTGGCTACGCTTGCGGTGACTTTGCCTGTTCCGTTTTTGCTCACAAAGTCCCTTGGCATATACGGCGCCGCACTTGCGTATTTCCTTATAATGTTTATACAGTTTGCCGTCTTTGCGCTGTTTTTGCTTTTTGCCGTAAGAAAGGAATTCTATGAAAAAGATTGACGTGTGTATTCCCGCGTATCATCCCGGGGAAGAGCTTGAAAAAACATTTATCCGCCTCTCAAAGCAGACCGTTAAAATAAACAGGATCATCATATGCAACACCGATGTTACGGGCTGGAGCGATGATCTTACGGAAATTGCAGAAGATCGCGGTCTCGATCTTTTCGTGTATCATATCGGAAAGGAAAAGTTTGACCACGGCAGGGTAAGAGATGAGATGATGAAGATCTCGGATGCGGACCTTGTGCTTTTCATGACACAGGACGCATACCCCGCAGATGACAGGCTGATAGAAAAGCTTGCGGGAGCATTTGACAGCGCAAAGGATGTGACCGTTGCCGCGGCATACGGAAGGCAGCTTGCAAAGCCCGGAAGCGATATCTTGGAGAGATATTCCAGAAATTACAATTATCCGAAAAGGTCATGCATAAAGACAAAGGCCGATCTTGATACACTTGGAATAAAGACGTTCTTCTGCTCAAATGTATGCGCCATGTACAGAAGAGATATCTATCTTGGGGGCGCAGGCTTCCCGGAAAGAACCATATTTAACGAGGATATGATAAATGCCCGCGGTCTTATAGACAGGGGATACGGGATTGCATATGTTTCGGATGCAATGGTGTTCCATTCACATTCGTATACGCTTAAGAAACAGTTCAAGCGGAATTTTGACCTTGCGTATTCGCAGGCTATGTATCCGCAGGTGTTTGGGGATGTAAGGTCCGAATCCGAGGGAATGAAATATGTCAGGATAATGCTTGGGACTCTTGCAAAAAGGTTTCATTTCCTTTCCTGCATTAAGTTCTGCTTCCAGTGCGTCGCAAAATATGCAGGCTTTTACCTTGGCAAAAGGGCGGACAGCCTGCCAAAATGCATAGTAAAAATCTGCACGGACAGCCCGGCGTTTTTTGATTGATACTAGGGTCAAAAGGTCACAAAGCGGATGCATAAAGATATTTGTATGGATTTTTTGTTATAATAATGATATAATAAACAGAATGATTTGCAAAAAGTGAGGTATAAAAAATGAGCAAGATCACAGTAACAAAGTGCGATATCGAAGGATTATATATCATCGAGCCTAAGGTATTCCCCGATGCAAGGGGCTATTTTGTCGAGACCTACAATCAGAGGGATTTTGAAGAAGAAGGCCTTAACATGGTATTTGTTCAGGACAACCAGTCCATGTCAAAGAAAGGTGTTTTAAGAGGCCTTCATTTCCAGAAGGAATTCCCTCAGGGAAAGCTTGTAAGAGTCATCAGGGGAGAAGTATTTGACGTTGCTGTCGATTACAGACCCGGAAGCAAGACTTTCGGAAAGTGGTTCGGAGTTTTGCTTACGGCAGAAAACAAGAAGCAGTTCTATATTTCAGAGGGCTTTGCCCATGGCTTTATTGTTCTTTCGGATGAAGCAGAGTTCTGCTACAAGGTTACCGATTTCTATCACCCCGGCGATGAGGGCGGCCTTGCATGGAATGATCCAAAGATCGGCATAAAGTGGCCCGGAGTCGTAGGAGAATATCCCGGATGCGCCGATGCTTCCGGTTACAAAATGGAAGACGGAACACCTCTTATCCTCAGCGAAAAAGATCAGAAATGGCAGGGCATAGAATAAATGGAACAAGGGTACAAATTTTCCCTTAAAGGTTATCTGAAGTATCTAAAAAGATATCGTTTCCTGATGGAACAGCTTGTTTCGAGGGATTTCAAGACAAAATATAAAAGGTCTGTACTCGGAGTATTCTGGAGCTTTTTGAATCCTCTTTTGATGATGGCAGTCCAGTATGTAGTGTTCACAGAGCTGATCTTCAGAGGCGGCGGTATTCCGCACTATGCCATGTACCTCCTTATAGGTATAGTCATATTCAACGGATTCAATGACTGCTGCAATCAGGCAATGAGAGCGATAGTGGGCAATGCGGGGCTTATCACAAAGGTATTTGTTCCAAAGTTCATATACCCGGCAAGCAAGGTGCTTTCGGCGAGCCTAAACATCATCCTTGCGATGATACCTCTTTTGATGGTAGCTTTGTTCAACAAGCTCTGGCCGCACCCTTCATGGCTGTTTATTCCGCTGGGGCTTTTTATGCTCATCATATTCATAATGGGAATGGGCCTGATGCTTTCAAGCCTTATGGTGTTCTTCAGGGACATAGAATTCCTCTGGGGAGTCTTTTCCACGGTATGGATGTATGCGACACCCATCATTTATGACATAAACATGCTTCCCGAATGGATGAGGCCCATAGAGCAGTTCAATCCTTTGTATCACTACATAACCTATATGAGAACGATAGTTATCGAAAGGGCGGTGCCCGGGCTCTATCAGCATGCATGCTGCCTCGGTATTGCGGTGGCATTCCTCATCATAGGTTCGCTGATCTTCAGGAAAACACAGGACAGATTCATTTTTTACATTTAACTTCAGGAGTTTTATTATATGGATATGGTCAGGGTGGAGAATGTCTCCATTAAATTCCGCCTTATGACGGATCATATTACGGGAATAAAAGAAACGATCATAGCAAAAGCCAAGGGAAAGCTCAAGTATCATGAATTCTGGGCACTCAACGACGTAAGCTTTTCTGTTGAAAAGGGAGAGGTCCTTGGTATCGTAGGTCATAACGGTGCGGGAAAGAGTACCGTATTAAAGATCATTGCAGGTATCATGAAGCCCAATTCAGGCAAGGTCTATTTGGGCGGAAATGTCGTTCCGATGCTCGAGCTCGGAAGCGGTTTTGACTACGATCTTACCGGCAGGGAGAATATTTTCTTAAACGGCGCGATACTTGGATACTCAAAAGAGTTCCTTTACGAAAAGTATGACGAGATACTTGCCTTTTCCGAGCTTGGAGATTTCATCGACAATCCCATAAGAAATTATTCTTCGGGAATGCTTATGAGGCTGGCTTTTTCCATAGCAACCATAGTTCAGCCCGAGATACTTATCTGCGATGAGGTTCTGGCCGTAGGTGACGAAAGATTTCAGGCAAAGAGCTACAAAAAGATGATGGAGCTTATGAACGGCGGTGCGACAGTCCTTTTCGTGTCGCACAATATCGATCAGATCAAGAATATGTGCAAGCATGTTGTGTGGCTTGACCACGGACAGGTGAAGATGACGGGGGATGCCGAAACGGTATGTAACGCATACCGCGAATGGCTCTACAGACCGGAGGAAGGATAATGTTTGAAGTAACGGTAGTAATACCAAATTACAACGGAATAGCCTTTCTTGAAAGCTGCATGGACAGCCTTAAAAACCAGAGTTTTAAGGACTTTTATACCTATGTGATCGACAATGCCTCAGTAGACGGAAGCGCAGAGTATCTTAAGAAGAACTATCCGTGGGCCAAGGTATTTGAAATGGAAACGAACCTTGGTTTTGCAGGCGGCGTGAATGCCGGCATAAGGATGGTAAAGACACCGTTTGTGATCCTTTTAAACAATGACACCGCAGTCGATAAGGATTATATAAAAGAGCTCCTTGCAGCGATAAAGAAAAGCAAAAGGATCTTTTCCGCAAGCCCTAAGATGATACAGATGTATAAGCCTTCTCTTATGGATGATGCGGGAGACCTCTATACCATAATGGGCTGGGCCGCTCAAAGAGGCGTCGGAAGAGATGTAGGAAAGTATGACAAGGATCTTAAGATATTTTCCGCATGCGGAGGCGCGCCCATATACAGAATGAGCGTACTTAAAAAGATCGGTCTTTTTGATGAAAACCATTTCGCATATCTTGAAGATATCGATCTTGGTTACCGTGCAAAGCTTTACGGATACAAAAATGTTTATGCCTCGCGCGCAAAGGTATTGCATGTCGGAAGCGGTACAAGCGGCAGCAGGTACAATCCGTTTAAGGTAAAGCTTGCCGCAAGAAACAGCGTATATGTAAATATCAAGAATATGGCGCCCTGGCAAATAGTTCTTAACGGTCCTTTTCTTATAACGGGACATTTGATAAAACTTATGTTCTTTAAAAAGATGGGCTTTGGTAAAGACTATAAAGAAGGCCTTATAGAGGGCATAAAGACTGCGGGCAAGTGCAAAAAGGCATATATGCACGCGGGCTTTGGCAGGCAGGTCGCAATAGAAGGCGATCTTATCCATTCGACACTTATTTATGTAAAGGAATTTTTGGCCAGAAAGCTGACCGATAAAAAAGAGAAATGAAAAAGGATAAGCAGACATTAGTCAATACTGTACATGTGATCCTGGATATCTTAATGATCATGCTGGCCTACGCTCTTTCGTATGTCATCAAGTTCGTCATAAAGAAAGATCCGCTGCTTTTTGAGTGGCGTCCTTCGGACTGGGTCGCAATAGAATACTACGCAAGGCCGATCCCTTTTGTCATTCTGGGATTTCTGATCATTTACACCTTCTGCGGTCTTTATTCGCAGAAGAGGATAATAGGCAGAAGAAGAGAGCTGTCAAGGATGTTAGTTGCCAACATCATAGGCATCCTTGTGTTCGTAACTTTGCTCTATTTCTTCAAGAAAAGCTACTGGTTCTCGGGCGAGTTCATTTTCTACTTCGGCATCCTGAACACGCTTTTCCTTGTGATCGAAAGAGTCCTTATAAGAAAGATGCTTTCGGGCATCAGGAAGAGGGGATTCAACCAGAAACATATCCTTCTTGTGGGGTGCAGCCATTCTGCGGATGATTTTGCAAAGCGTGTAAGGGATAATCCTCAGTGGGGCTACAATATAAGAGGCATACTTGACGACAAGAGAGCTATAGGAAGCTTTTATTCGGAACTTCCAATACTTGGCAGGACGAGTGAACTTGCGGAATACCTTGAAAAGAACCAGTTTGACGAGGTAATGATAACTCTGCCGCTTTCTCAGTACGACAGACTGAAAGAGGTGGTTGCCGCAACCGAAAAGGAAGGCATACACACCAAGTTCATACCCGATTATTCGGATGTTATCCCTTCAAGCCCGTATACGGAAGATCTTTTGGGGCTTCCCGTTATCAATATCAGGCACGTTCCTTTGATGGACGGTCCAAACAGATTTGTAAAAAGGGCTTTTGATATAATTTTCGGAAGCATATGCCTTATTGTTTTTTCCATCCCCATGATAATATGTGCGATACTTGTAAAGTGCACATCCAAAGGTCCCGTACTTTTCAAACAGGAAAGAGTGGGGCTTCATAACCGTCCTTTTACAATGTACAAGTTCCGTTCGATGACCGTTCAGACGGACGAAGAGGAAAAGGATAAGTGGACTACGAAAAATGACATGAGAGTGACAGGAGTCGGCTCATTTATGAGAAAGACCAGTCTTGATGAGCTGCCGCAGCTTTTTAATGTCATAAAGGGTGAGATGAGCCTTATAGGCCCGAGACCCGAAAGACCGTTCTTTGTTGAAAAATTTAAGGAAGAGATCCCCAGATACATGGTGAAGCATCAGGTGCGCCCGGGCATGACGGGCTGGGCACAGGTAAACGGCTTCAGAGGGGATACATCCATAAGAAAGAGGATAGACTGCGATCTTTATTATATCGAAAACTGGACCTTCGGTTTTGACATTAGGATCCTTTTCCTCACAGTGTTTAAAGGCTTTGTTAACAAGAACGCATATTAGTTTTTTGCCGGAGGCTGAAAATGGACAAGACGCCGGATAAGAAAAAGAATAGGCAAATGACCAGGGAAGAGATCAGACACAGGAGAAGGAATATCGTCCTTTTCACCGCAGAATGCGTTGTCTTTCTAGTGCTTCTTATGGTCTTTTTCTTTCTTTACGAAGTGAGCAAGCTTAATATACAGCCTCTTGATTCGGGAAAGATAGCCACCAATGAGGCGGTAAGAACTGCCGATAAAGGGACAAAAAACAGCACAGAGGCTGCAACAAGAGATAACCGCCCGGATAATTCGGGTGCGATAATCGATATAAATGTTCCTGATACCTTCGAGGACAATGAGACCGATGAAGAAGAGACAGAACCCCAAAGCGAGACTGAAGCCTGGGGAAAATACAAGGCGCCCTTTGGGGATGAGGGTTATACTACCATAGTCATATACGGCGTTGATACAAGAAAGCCGGGAGTCAATTATCTTTCGGGAACGAACAGCGATGTAATGATCCTTTGCAGTATCAACAACGAGACCCACGGCATACGTCTGTGCTCGGTCTACAGGGATACTTTGATGAAGTTTTACGGCAGGGAGGATTACGGAAAGGCAAACGCGGGGTACGGACGTTTCGATGTTTACGAATCCATAAATACCCTCAATATGAACCTTGACCTCAACATTTCCCAGTTCATAAGTGTCGACTGGACAGCGGCCATAAAGGTGATCGATGTACTTGGCGGTGCTGTTGTTGAATTAAAACCCGAATTCTACGAGATACCGCTTGCGGAGTCGCCAACAGGCAAGGTGCCGTATTACAACGGATATATAACTGAGCTTGTCGAGTCGACCGGCATCGAATCGACCCATATTCCGCAGGAATACTTTGACGGCAGGGAGTTTTTGGCTGACGGCGTGCAGGCAGTGGCATACATGAGGCTCAGGCACACGGATTCGGACCTTTCAAGAACAATGAGGCAGAGGTCCGTCATAGCGCAGATTTTTGAAAAGGCCAAAACATCGGGGCTTGGAAAGCTTCTTGAGGTCTACGATGTGGCGAGCGAATATGTTGAGCTTTCACTTACCGAAACAGAGCTTTTGGGGCTTTTGTACAACATTCTTGATTATAAGATGGAAGGTACATGGGGATATCCTTTCAGGCTCTACACGGGTGAGGATTTTGAAGGCCGCCTAAAGTACAATATGATAACCGTCGACCTGGTCGACAATGTCAAAAGGCTTCATGAATTCCTGTATAATGACCCTGATTATGTTCCGACGGACACGGTGTACCGCCTCGATAAGGAACTCAGGGAAAAATTCAATTTCAATGACAACTGGGAGCCGAATTTCAAGACAGGAAAGTATTCGATCATAGATACGGGAAGATTCAACTAAAGATAAAAAAATTTTTTCAGGGGGAAAATATGGATCTAATATTTATCGGAGCAGATCATGAGGTGACAGGAAGCTGCCATTATTTATATGTCAACGGAAAGCACATCTTAGTGGATTACGGTATGGAGCAGGGCAGGAACATCCTTGAAAACGCTCCACTGCCTGTTGCAGCCGCAGATATCGACTATGTTGTCGTAACGCACGCGCATATCGATCACACGGGTATGCTTCCAAAGCTTTACGCCCAGGGCTTTCGCGGGGAGATACACTGTACGACCGCAACGGCTCAGCTGTGCGACATAATGCTTAAGGACAGCGCGCATATCCAAGAACAGGAATACGAATGGAAAAAGAGAAAAGGGCAGAGAAGCGGCCGTGAGGTCATTCTTCCCGTCTATACCATGGAGGATGCTCTCGGCGCCTTAAGCTGCTTTGTATCCCATCATTATGAAAAAAAGTTCACCCTTACGGAAGGCGTTGAAGTAAACTTTGTCGATGCGGGTCATCTCCTCGGTTCGGCTTCCGTTGAGATGTGGCTTACCGAAAACGGTATAACCAAAAAGATCGTTTTTTCGGGCGATATAGGAAACACGAATCAGCCCCTCATCAAGAATCCGGTGTATATAAAAGAGGCCGATTATGTCGTGATGGAAAGCACATATGGCGACAGAAGCCACGGCGACAGAGATAATTACGAGGAAAAGCTTCTTTCGATAATGCTGGATACCTTCGGCAGGTGCGGAAATGTGGTCGTTCCCTGTTTTGCGGTCGGCAGAACGCAGGAGATGCTGTATTTCATCAGAAAGATCAAGGAAAGCGGAAAGCTCGGACCTTTCCAGAACTGCCCGGTATATGTGGACAGCCCCATGGCAATAGAGGCGACAAACGTTTTCCATGCAAGCATAGAAGAGTGCTTTGACGAAGAGGCAAAACAGCTGGTCGAGGCAGGTATAAACCCACTTACTTTCCCCGGGCTCAGACTTTCGGTAAGCAGCGAGGAATCAAGGCGTATAAATGACGATCCCATGCCCAAGGTAATCCTTTCGGCAGCCGGAATGTGCGATGCCGGACGAATCAGGCACCATTTAAAGCATAACCTTTGGAGAAGGGAATGCACAATTTTGTTTGCCGGATATCAGGCCATAGGAAGCCTCGGAAGAGTTTTGCTAGATGGCGCGGAGACGGTTAAGCTCTTTGGCGAAGAGATAAAGGTCGAAGCAAAGATGGAAAAGATCTCCGGCATATCGGGCCATGCGGACAGGGAAGGCCTTCTTGAATGGATAGGCGCTTTTGAGAAAAAACCGAAGCAGATATTTATAGTACACGGCGAAGACGAAGTCACAACAATGTTTGCAAAGGCTGTGGAAGATCAGGAAGGCGTACATACAGACGCTCCCTACAGCGGCAGCATATATGATCTTGCAAGGGGCAAGTGGGTAAAGATAGCCGAAAAAGTGCCATATGTCAAGCCTTCAAAGGCTGCTGCGGCTCAAAACTCTGCGTTTGAGAGGCTGCTTGCTGCGGGCCAGAGGCTCTTAAGCCTTATCAGAAAGAACGAAGGACTTGCAAATAAGGATAAAGCAAAGTTTACGGATCAAATCAATTCTCTTTGTGATAAATGGGAGAGATGAATAAAAGGAGACAGCATGAACAATTTTACAGGTACATCGGATTATATTGCGGGGGAAGAGCTCTTGGCGGCGGTAAACATTGCAATGGCTCTTGAAAAACCGCTTCTTGTAAAGGGCGAGCCCGGAACAGGAAAGACAATGCTCGCGGAGGCTATAGCAAAGGCACTCGGCAAGAAGCTCATCATCTGGAATATCAAATCCACCACAAAGGCACAGGACGGCCTTTACATCTACGATACCGTACAGAGACTCTATGACAGCCAGTTCGGCGGAGAAAATGTCGATGATATCGCGCATTACATACATCTTGGAAAGCTCGGCGAGGCTTTTGCATCCGATGAGCAGGTGGTGCTTTTGATAGATGAGATCGACAAGGCGGATATCGAATTTCCAAACGACCTTCTCTGGGAGCTTGACAAGATGGAATTCTATATCCACGAGACAAAAGAGACCGTGACCGCAAAGCACAGACCGGTGGTTATAATCACTTCAAATGCCGAAAAAGAGCTTCCGGACGCATTCCTTAGAAGATGTATCTTCCACTACATCGAGTTCCCCGAGCCCGCACTCATGGACGAGATCGTAAGGGCACATTTTGACTCGATAGATGACGATCTTTTAAAAGAAGCGATGAGAGTGTTCTACGAGATCAGAAAGATGCGCGATATCAGAAAAAAGCCCGCAACCAGCGAGCTTATCGACTGGATCAGAGCGCTTCAGATAGGCGGTATCCCCACCGAAAAGATAGCAAAGGAACTTCCATTTGTTGGAGTTGTTGTCAAAAAGGATGAAGATCTTGAGACGATCAGAAAGAACAAGGCAGGATTTTAATGTTCACACCATTTTTTTACTTGCTGAAAGCCAAGGGGCTTAACGTATCTACGACCGAATGGCTTGCCCTTATGGAAGCTTTAAACAAACAGCTTTGCGGGGCAAGTCTTACCAACTTTTATTATATGGGCCGTATGATACTTGTAAAATCCGAGACGGATTTTGACAAATACGACAAGGCTTTTCAGGAATTCTTCAAAAACATACAGAGTCCGGATGAGTTCTCCGAAAAGATGCAGGAATGGCTTCAGACGGAAGAAAGAGAAGAGCTTCGCGACCGGATATCCTATGAGGACCGTGACACGCTTCTTAAGCGTGACGACCGCAGCAAAAAGACCGTCGAAGAGAATTTCCGTGAAAGGAAGGCTCAGCAGAATACAAGGCATGACGGCGGAAATCAGTGGATAGGAACCAACGGAACATCGGCCTTCGGTAATTCGGGAAGAGCGCCGGGCGGCATAAGGATCGGCGGAAAAACGGGCATGCAGTCCGCCTTTGCTGTCATCAGCCAGGAAAAATACCGCGACTGGAGACTTGACAAGGCCTTAAGCTACAGGCAGTTTCAGATAGCATTCAGAAGGCTTAGGCAGTTTTCTTCCCGTATGGAACTTCCCAAAACAGAGCTTGACCTTGATGAGACCATAGACAAGACCTGTTCCCAGGGCGGAATGCTTTCCATACAGATGAAGCAGCCGAGGAAAAACACCGTAAAGCTACTTTTGCTTTTTGACTCGGGCGGCACGATGATACCCTGGATGAACCTCTGCAACAATCTGTTCCAGGCGGTAAACAAAGCCAACCATTTTAAGGACGTAAAGACCTATTATTTCCACAACTGTATCTACAGTCATGTTTACAAAACTCCCGAATGCGAAGACGGAGACTGGGTAAAGAGCGAATGGCTCTTCAGAAATCTGGATGCGGATTACAAGGTGGTAATAGTCGGGGACATGCAGATGGCTGTCGAAGAGCTTTACGCCCCCGACGGCAATTACAAGGGCCCGAATGACGGCCTTTCGGGCTACGAATGGCTGACGCTTTACAAAAAGCATTTCAAAAGAATAGTATGGTTAAACCCTTCCAAGCATGATTACGCAAGGATGATGGACTGGATGCAGGCGGAGGCGGATCTTACGGATATGTTCTCCACATACAAGCTTACGGTCTCGGGGCTTAACGATGCCATAAAAAAGCTTATGAATCCTTCGGCTATGTGATTCGGCTGGTATGTAATAAAAACGAAAGAAATAGGAAATGGATAAGAAATGAAAAAGAGTATTTATTATGTTATCATCTCACTTATATTAATGTTAACGATGAGCGCATGCGGCTCGTCGGGTTCAGATAAGACAGAAAGTACAAAAGCTGCGGAAAGCGCAGAAAGCAAAGTTTCTCTGACTGCTCAGAAAATGACGGTCGGTTCGATGAAGGGCCCCACTACAATGGGCATCATCAATATGATGTATGATGAGCCCTTAAAGGACATAAGCGGAGAGACATCTTTTAACATCTACGCATCTGCCGAAGAGCTGACGACCGCCATTGTAAAGAAAGAGGTCGATATAGCGCTTGTTCCCGCAAACCTTGCCTCCGTGCTTTACAAGAAGACGGAAAAGGGAATAACAGTCATAGATATCAATACCCTTGGTGTTTTATATGCCCTTTCATATGATGAAAGCATAAAGGATGTAAAGGGCCTTGCTGACAAAACCATATATATGACGGGCATGGGAAGTGTTCCCGAATACTCTTTCAGATATATCCTTAAAAAGAACGGCATAGATGATTCAAAGGTGGACATTCATTTTTGTTCGGAATCATCGGAGGTAATAAGCAGCCTTGCAGCCGATAAAGAGGCGGTAGGTATTCTTCCTCAGCCCTTTGCCCAGTCGGCAGTGATCAAAGACTCTGAATTAAAGTTCGCCTTAGACTTAAACGAAGAGTGGGAAAAGGTATCGGGCGGCAACGGAATGATAACAGGTGTCACCATTGTCAGAAACGAATACATGGAAAAATATCCCGGCATCGCAGAACTTTTTATAAAGGCACATAAGGAAAGCGTTGCTTTCTCTGAAAAAGACCTTAAAACTGCCGCGGAAAGAATAGAAGAAAAAGATATCCTTAAGGCAGCTGTCGTAGAAAAGGCATATGACAAATGCCATATTGTATGCACGGACGGCGCAAAGATGAAAGAGATGCTCTCTTCATACCTTAAAGAGTTGTTTGATTTAGAGCCTTCGTCTGTGGGCGGAGAACTCCCCGATGACGGATTCTATTATGTCAACTGATAGAAAGATACTTAAAAAAACACTTATCATCCTGTCATATTTTGTGATATGGCAGGTGCTCTCACTTATAGCCGATTCATGGCTTTTTCCGGGGCCTGTAGAAACGATAAAGGCAGCAGGCGTGATGCTTACCGAAAAAAGCTTTTACATTTCGGTACTTGCAAGCCTTGCAAGGATACTTTTAGGGCTCCTTGCAAGCCTTGCCGCAGCAGCGGCGGCCGCTTGCCTTGCATACAAATGCAGGGCAGTAGGGGAATATATATCGCCCCTTGTTCATTTTGCATCATCCGTTCCTGTGGCATGCCTTGCAGTTATAGTTATCATATTGTTTTCGGGAAATGCGCTGGCTTTTTTTGTTGTTTTATTCATTGTTTTTCCCGTGGCATACACCCAGCTTTTGGCGCTGCTTGATTCTGTGGACATAAAGATGCTTGAAATGGCAAAGGTCTATGACTTTACCCTTGGCATGAGGGCAAGATGCATATTTTTGCCACATATAAGGGAAGGCTTTAAGAAGACCATAGAGCTTTGCACGGGAATGTGCTTTAAAGCGGGAATAGCTGCCGAAGTTATCGGAATGGTAAGAAACAGCATAGGCGGTGAGCTTTATAAGACAAAGCTCTATTTTGAGACTGACAGGCTCTTTGCATGGATCTTTTTTATAATGATCGTCTCATTTGCGGCGCTAAGGCTGATATCCCTTCTGTATATGGCAATTACGGGCACACTTATGAAATGCCCTGCGGCAGGTAAAAAAGCTGCAGATACTTCTGCAGATATCGCTTTGAAAAATGTATCGATGTCATTTAAGGACCAAAAAGTGATAGATTCGCTTGACCTTAACGTAACTGATCCCGGAATATATTTTGTTTTTGGGCCGCCTGGCAGGGGCAAGACGACACTTCTTGGTATAATAGCCGGCATAATAAAGCCTACGGGAGGCACAGCCTCAAAGGTAAGTTGCAGTTATGCCTTTCAGGAAACAAGGCTGATATCGCATCTGTCCGTTTCGGACAATCTGAAGCTGGCAGGAATAGAAAAAGGCGATCTGGATTTACCGGCAGGCTTTGCGGATGAAGAGTATTTGAATAAAAAAACAGGAAGTCTTTCCGGAGGAGAGAAAAGAAAAGCAGAGCTTCTAAGGGCGCTTTTTTCGGGAAGAAAATATATATTGCTTGACGAACCGTTTACGTGGCTTGACGAAGAGGGTAAAAAGGAGGTTTCCGGCATAATTAGGAAAAAGGCAAAGGATGCGGCAGTGATAATAAGCATCCACGAAGAGGGCAACGCCCCTTGCCTTACCGGAATCACACTTTTTAAATAAACGGAAAGGGGAGAAACAAAAGGATGATCGCATGCAGAAACTGCGGAAGCAGAATGGTTTTTGACATTCCTTCTCAGAAGATGAAATGCATTCACTGCGGTGGCACAGAAGATGTGGAGACCGCAGAGGAGAACATTCATCATGCCGAGACGGAAAGCGCCTATACATGGGATTATGAAAAAAATGACGAGCCGGAGGAGACCGGCCTTTCAGAGGAAGTAGACAATTCAACTTTTGAGACAAAGATATATAAATGTTCTCAGTGCGGCGCGGAGCTGATGACACAGGATGAATCCGCTGTTTCATTCTGTCAGTTCTGCGGTGCACAGTCCGTGCTTGAGGGCGAATTTGAAAGAGTTTCAAAGCCCGACCATATCATTCCTTTTAAGCTCACGAAGCAGGCGTGCAAGGATATCTACAAAAAGAAGATGAGATTTGCCCTATATGCCCCGGGTGAGATGAAAAAGAGCGATCATATAGACGAATTCAGGGGCATTTACATGCCTTACTTTGTATATGATGTAGAGCAGAACGGCCCGATCCGTCTTACGGGAAAAAGATCGTACAGAATGGGCGATTATATAATCACCGAACATTATGATCTTATGGGAGATATCCATGGCAGGTATCCCGGAATAACCCATGATGCCTCATCAAATTTTGCCGACAACATAAGCGAATGCATAGCACCCTATGATATGGCACAGAAAAAGGAATTCAAGGAAGGATATCTTCACGGCTTCTACGGGGACATTCCGGATGTCGATGCCGATATCTACAGGCCTCAGGCTACGGGAATGGCAAACGAGTATGCGCTTCACGAGGCCAAAAGGATTCCGGAATTTTCAAGGGTCAGCATAGAGCAGACCAAAAACGACCCCAATCTTTCTTCCAGATTCAATACAGGTGTCAGAGAGATCAGATCGTCCATGATGCCTGTGTGGTTCTTATCTATCAAAAGACACGGGCGAATGAGCTTTGCCACCATAAACGGTCAAACGGGAAGAATGTATGCCGATATTCCGATAGAACCCTGGAAGTTTATTTTGGGCTCACTTATAACGACGGTCCCGCTGTTTTTCCTGCTCCAGATGCTGTTTACGATAAGGCCGCAGACGCTTGTTTATATTTGTACGCTTTTAGAGCTTTTGGTGCTGATGCTGTACAAGCACCAGGTAAAAAGCATTATCGATAAGAGCTCGGCCATTATCTACGGCGACCCAAGATATGTAAAGAAAAAGAAGATCAGTGAGTCGGGCAGAAATGCCATTGCAACAGCCGGTATAGTTGCGTTATTTCTTCTTTATTCCACTAGGGGAAAGATACTCAGTCTGTTGATAGGTTATGGGAATGAAGATCTGATCGGAAAGATCATTATTTCGGTCATAGCGGCAGCCGGTCTGATATATATGTTCCTGGCACAGAATCAGATGAAGGATGCTTTTGAGATAAATGACAGATTCGGTAATATCGTATCTGTGATCGTGTTCCTTGCGGCGGCATTGGTAGTCTGGATAGCGCCGGTGGATGACATGTGGTACTATATTGTATGCTTCGTTTCAGTTTTTGCAATACTTGTATCGCTCATATCACTGATCAGATCATATAATGTATTAAGTTCGCGCCAGCCGAGAACCTTTGTAAGGAAGGGAGGGGATGATCTTGGTATCTAAAAAGCTTAGCTTATTCAAGGCTGTTTTGCTCGTCTTTTTGGGCCTTTTGTTCATCCCTGCATTAAGCACACAGGCAGATGCCTATCAGGTGACCATTATTGACGATCAGGGACTTATTTCAAGCGATGCTGAGTTTGAAAGTCTTAAAGAAGCAATGTTTGAACTGGGTCAGTACGGGAATGTCCTGTTTTATTCATGCGCGACCACCAATTCTTCATATTATTCGGCAGAAAAAAAATGCTATGAACTTTTCGGGGAAAGCAGCGCGGCAGTATTCTGCATAGATATGTGGCAGAGAGAGCTTACTGTATATGTTAACGGTGAAATAGGTAACAAAGTTTCCAAAGGAAAATGCGATACCATAGCCGACAATGTATATAAGTATGCTTCAAGGGGCGAATATGCCGAATGCGCAAGGGTCGCTTTTTCACAGGTCCTTAAAACCTATAAGGGCAGCAGAATAGATTCGCCCATGCAGACGGCAAGCAATATCTGCCTGGCGCTTATATTCGCGCTGCTTATAAATTTCTTTGCCGTAAAGCTGCTTCATGGGAATCGAAAGATGGACAATTTGAAGATGCTCAAAGGCGCGGGGAATTGTATTTTTTTTAAAAACGCGCATGCCCTGATGGTCTCATCATCTAAGAGATATTCGCCAAGAAGCAAAGGCGGCGGCGGTGGCAGAGGAGGCGGCTTCGGCGGCGGCCACGGAGGATCACATCGTTTCTAAGGAGAATTTTATGTTACCGGTTTTGTATGTAATAATTCCATGTTATAACGAAGAAGAAGTCCTTCCGATAACTTCCGGGTTGTTTCTTGATGAACTAAAGCTTCTTATCGGCAAAGGTAAGATAGATGACGCTTCAAGGATAGTTTTTGTAAACGACGGAAGCAAGGACAGTACGTGGAACATAATATGCGGTCTGGCAGATCAGGACGAACATTTCACCGGCCTTTCACAGAGCCGAAACCGCGGCCATCAAAGCACTGTGCTTGCAGGGCTTCTGGAGTCAAAGGATAAATGCGATATAACCATTTCCATAGACTGTGACGGCCAGGATGACATATCCGCAATGGAAGCGATGGTAGATGCATACCATGACGGCGCCGATGTGGTATACGGCGTAAGGAGCAGCAGAAAGAAGGATTCGTTCTTTAAAAGATTCACTGCGGAAAGCTATTATAAGCTCCTCAAGCACATGGGAGCGGAGGTGGTATTCAACCACGCGGATTACAGACTGATATCCGCAAGAGTGTTAAAGGAGCTTGAAGGCTTTAAGGAGGTAAACCTTTTCCTTAGGGGAATGGTACCGCTTGTGGGCTTTAAGAGTACATCCGTATATTATGAGAGAAACGAAAGGATGGCAGGCAAGTCGCATTATCCTTTAAGGAAGATGCTCGGCCTTGCCTTTGACGGCATAACGAGCCTCAGCATAAAACCCTTAAGAATGATAACCGGCTTTGGAATGTTTGTTGCTTTCTGCAGTTTTATCGGTATCATATGGGCGGTTGTGACCAGAATCATCGGAGAATCTGTTTCAGGATGGGCTTCCATGACAGCCATTTTGTGTTTCGTTTCGGGCGTTCAGATGATATTCCTCGGGGTAATGGGCGAATATATCGGAAAGATCTATCTGGAGGTGAAGCACAGGCCGAGATATATTATCAGCGAAAGGACCGGTGTTTTCGAAAAAAACCAAAATTCGGATTGACAAATATATCCTGTTAGTGTATGATTCTACTGTTGACTTTTCAAAGGGTCGACGGATCGCTGATGTAGCACAGTCGGTAGTGCGTCACATTGGTAATGTGGAGGTCACGAGTTCGATTCTCGTCATCAGCTTATACCCGGTATGCGCATTGCATATCGGGTCGTTTTGTATATGATGGTTTTACATACATAAAAGCCATTGACATTGGTATGTAAAGACTTTAAAATAGCAAAAGAATTTTTATTTAAAGGAGCAGTAACATGGCAGAAGCAATCAATCCTGAAGTAACCGAAGAAGAGAGCTCAGGATCAAAGAACTTTATCGAAAACGAGATCGAAAAAGATTTGGCGGAGGGAAAGTACAGCCACGTACAGACGAGATTTCCTCCCGAGCCAAACGGTTATCTTCATATAGGTCATGCAAAATCCATAATCTTAAACTACGGTCTTGCATGCGAATACGGCGGAAAATTCAATTTGAGGTTTGATGACACCAACCCCACAAAGGAAAAGACAGAATTCGTAAAGTCAATTACAGATGATGTAAAGTGGCTCGGAGCCGATTTTGAAGACAGGCTCTTTTTTGCATCGGATTACTTTGACAAGATGTATGAATGTGCGGTCATGCTCATCAAAAAAGGCAAAGCATATGTGTGCGACCTTTCGGCAGAAGAGATAAAGGAATACAGGGGAACATTAAAAGAACCCGGAAAGAACAGCCCTTACCGCGACAGGTCTGTGGAAGAAAACCTTACTCTCTTTGAAAACATGAAGAACGGCATGTATGCCGACGGAGAAAAGGTGCTCCGCGCAAAGATAGATATGGCAAGCCCCAACATCAACATGAGGGACCCTGTTATCTACCGCGTTGCGCGTATAGCGCATCACAACACAGGCGACAAGTGGTGCATCTATCCCATGTACGATTTTGCACACCCCATAGAGGATGCCATAGAGCATATCACTCATTCCATCTGCACGCTTGAATTCGAAGACCACAGACCTCTTTACGACTGGGTAGTACGCGAATGCGAATTTGCAGAGCCGCCCAGACAGATCGAGTTTGCAAAGCTTTATCTCACAAACGTGGTTACGGGTAAGAGATATATAAAGAAGCTTGTTGAAGACGGAATAGTTGACGGCTGGGATGACCCCAGGCTTGTAACTATAGCAGCCCTCAGAAGAAGGGGCTTCACACCCGAGAGCATCAGGAATTTCGTAAAGCTTGTGGGAGTTTCAAAGGCGGATTCATCCGTAGACTATGCAATGCTCGAATACTGCATCAGAGAAGACCTTAAGCTTAAGTGTAACCGCATAAGCGCTATCCTTAATCCCGTAAAGCTTGTTATAGACAATTATCCGGAAGAAGAGATAGAGTATCTTGATGTACCGAACAATCAGGAAAATCCTGAACTTGGAGTAAGAAAGGTTCCTTTTGCAAAAGAACTTTACATAGAGGCAGAGGATTTCATGGAAGTTCCTCCACACAAGTATTTCAGACTTTTCCCCGGAAACGAGGTAAGGCTCATGAATGCTTACTTTGTAAAGTGCACGGGCTGCGAAAAGGATGAAAACGGAAATGTGACCGTAGTTCATGCAACCTATGACCCTGAAACAAGGGGAGGCAACTGCGAGACAAGAAAGGTAAAGGGAACCGTTCAGTGGGTTGCGGCAAAGACCGCCGTATCCGCAGTGGTAAGACTTTACGAGAATATCGTGGATGAAGAAAAGGGCAAATTAAACGCAGACGGAACTTTAAATTTAAATCCCAATTCTCTTACCGTGGTAGAGGACGCAAAGATAGAGCCAAGCGTTAAAGGTGCCGCAAAGTATGACAGATTCCAGTTTGTCAGAAACGGATATTTCTGCGTAGATGCCAAAGATTCTACGGATGACAAACTTGTGTTTAACAGGATCGTAAGCTTAAAGAGCAGCTTTAAGATCTGATGATAAGGAAAAAGAATGGCTGAAAAAATATATGCGATCCCGGTCAATGATGCGTTTGACCGGGACTGTGAATGTCCCGTATGTCTTATGTATAACGATCTCGAATCGGATGCCATCGGGTTTACTTTAGGACCCAGTTACATGGATGACCGCTTCAGGCTTCAGACGGATGAGCTGGGTTTTTGCAAGAATCATCTTAAGATGCTTTATGACCGAAATAACAGGCTCGGTCTTGCTCTTATGATAAAGACTCATACGGACAAGACGAATAAAGAGATCGAGGCGATCTCCAAAAGCCCTCTTAAGGGAGGCTTTTTTAAAAAGGGCAATCAGGCGCTTATAGATTATCTTGACAGTCTGTCTCGTACATGTTTCGTGTGCGACAGGATAAATGCTCTTTATGACAAGTACATCTATACGGTCATTTACCTTTACAAGACCGACCCGGCATTTAAAAAGAAATATGAAAACTGCAAGGGCTTTTGCAATGAGCATTTAAAGCTTCTTTTAAAGTGCGCGGGCATAGAGCTTTCGGGCAGGACTCTTGATGAGTTCAACAAGACTACGATCTCTCTTTATCTTGAAAACATGAAAAGGATAAACGGAGAAATAGAATGGTTCATCAACAAATTTGATTACAAGTACAAGGATGAGCCATGGAAAAATTCTAAGGATTCGATCCCCCGCGCAATGATAAAGCTAAGGGGCATACTTCCTGAGGAAGAGAATAAAGTGCAAAAGCATTATGACTGATGACAGAGCAAAGACCAGAAAAATAATAAAGGGCACGGGCATTTATGCGGTAGGTACCTTCGGAACGAAGATCCTTTCATTCCTTATCGTTCCCCTGTACACTTATTATATTGCCACAGGGGAGATGGGCATCTATGACATCTTTATGACACTGGTCAGTCTTTTGACGCCTCTCATAACGATGCAGATATCCGATGCGGCTTACAAATATCTGATAAACGAAGAGACCGAGAACAAGGAAAGCTATATCAGGGCATGTGTGCAGGTTCTTTTTTTCAACTGCATCATAGCCTCACTTATAGTCATAGCGGTCGGCAGCTTCGTAAATATAAAGTATCTGTATTATTTTGCCGCAGTACTTATAATATCGCGTTCTTATCAGACGCTTTACAAGATCCTCCGTGGTCTTGGCAATCAGTGGCTTTTTGTGGCCTCCGGTCTTACTTATACGGTAGTTCTTCTTACGCTTAACATCATAAGGATATGCGTCTTTAAGACCGGCATAGACGGTCTTTTCAGAAGCCAGATCGATGCGGGGCTTGTCACGCTGATCATGATATTTGTCTTTGAAAAAAGACTCAGGATATCATACCTTGGAAAGCCCGATATACCTCTTATAAAGAAGATGCTAGGGTTCTCGATCCCGCTTGTTCCGAATTATCTCAACTGGTGGGTCATCGATTCGTCTGACAAGCTGATCGTATATCTTGTGCTCGGGCCTGCGGCAAACGGCATACTTTTTGTCGCTAACAAATTTCCAACGATGCTTTCGGCGGTTTTGCAGCTGTTTACCAATTCCTGGACGGATGTTTCGGTGGCGGACGGCGAAAAAAGCGAAGGAGAGTATTACGGAAAGGTATTTAAAAACTACTGCAGATTCGTTTTTATGCTGCTTTTGTTTTTGATACCTGTGACAAAAGTGTTTATACACCTTGTCATGGGACCGGACTATAAGCAGGCGTGCGATTACGTCTCATTTTATTATCTGGGTGCCGTATTTCAGAGTTTTTCATCGTTTTACAGCGTCGGATATATGAAGAGCGGAAAGACCATAGGGGCCTTTGTCACAAGTCTAGTCGGCGCGGCCGTAAATGTGGTCGTAGACATTGCTTTGATATACCTTGTTGGGCTTCATGCAGCAGCCATATCCACATTTATCGGCTTTTTCGTGATGTGGATCTTAAGAGAACGGCAGAACAGGGACAAACTGAATATCAGGGTGGATAAGAAAATTATAGCCGTATGCACCCTGGCTTCAATAGGTATGTGTATTCTTTCGATATTTACAAACCTGTACATAAACGGAGCGCTTGCGGCTGTTTTTGCGGTTTTGTTTTTGGTAACAAATATAGATATGATAAAAAAGATCATAAAGAGATCATAGGAGGATCAAAAGATGGGCAGATATTTCGGAACGGACGGTTTCAGAGGAGAGGCAAACATGAATCTGACCGCCGATCATGCATACAGGATAGGAAGGTTTCTGGGATGGTATTACAATGAATTAAAGAGCAGGGGCGGAGACGGGACCCCGGCAAGGATAGTAATTGGAAAGGATACCAGAAGATCGTCTTACATGTTTGAATACGCTCTTGTGGCTGGGCTCGTGGCATCGGGCGCCGATGCTTATCTTATGCATGTCACAACGACTCCTTCGGTGGCATATATCGCAAGCACTGACAGGTTTGACTGCGGTATAATGATCTCCGCATCACACAATCCCTATTATGACAACGGCATAAAGCTTATAAACGGTCACGGTGAAAAGATGGACGAGGAGACGATCGGACTTATTGAAGATTACCTTGACGGAAAGCTTTTTGTATTTGACAAAAAGTGGGATGAAGTTCCTTTTGCCCATAAGGAAAAGATAGGCTGCACAGTTGACTACGTGAGCGGAAGAAACAGATATATGGGTTACCTTATCTCACTTGGAATATATTCTTTCAAAGGTATCAAGGTAGCGCTTGACTGCGCAAACGGTGCATCCTGGAATATAGCAAAATCCGTTTTCGATGCCCTTGGCGCCGAGACACATGTAATAAACGCAGAACCTAACGGAATAAATATCAACAACAATGCGGGTTCGACGCATATAGAGGTTCTTGCCGATTATGTCGTTAAGACCGGATGTGACATAGGCTTTGCATACGATGGTGACGCCGACAGATGCCTTTGCGTAGATGAAAAGGGGAATATCGTTACAGGCGACCATATCCTCTATGTTTACGGAAAATACTTAAAGGACAAGGGTGAGCTTGTAAACAATACGGTAGTTACCACCGTTATGAGCAATTTCGGCCTTTATAAGGCTTTTGACGAATGTAACATCGGATATGCAAAGACTGCAGTCGGAGACAAGTATGTATATGAATATATGCAGAATACGGGCTGCAGGATAGGCGGTGAGCAGAGCGGTCATATAATTTTCAGCAAATATGCAAGCACAGGTGACGGAATACTTACTTCGCTTAAGATCATGGAAGTATGCCTTTCATACGGCAAAAAGCTTTCGGAGCTTTGCAGCGGATTTAAGGTATTTCCCCAGGTACTTATAAATGTCAAGGTTACCGACAAGACTGTTGCCATGAATGACAAGGATGTGCTTGCGGCCGTTTCGGAAGTTGAAAAAGAGCTGGGAAGCGACGGACGCATTCTGGTAAGAGAATCCGGAACGGAGCCCTTGGTAAGAGTTATGGTAGAAGCCGGAAGCGAAGAAGTTTGCAAAGAGCTTTGCAACAGAGTGGTGGATGTCATCAAAAAGAAGGGATATGCTGTTTAATATATCTAATATATCAAACGCCGATTGCCGGATAAGCAATCGGCGTTTTTGAGTTGCAAGAAGGGCAAATATATGCTATAATGCCAAAGATTTGTCAGGAGAAGATAGGAATGGGCAGAAGAAGAAGGAAGAAGAATAATCACAAATTACTGCTTGGAATGATAATTTCGGCATCGGTATTATTTGTTGCGGTCATCATTTTTGTGGTAGTTCTTATAGCAGGTTCGGGTAAAAACAATAACGAAGAAGAAAGCAAAGTAGCTGAAAGACCATCTGAATCGGTTCCTGTATCTACAGAGATAAAAGCGACAGAATCACAGACGGAAGAGGAAATAGTTGTTACTTCGGCTGAAACAAAACCTGAAGAAACATTTTTAGAAACGCCCGCAGAGACAGAGCAGGAGTCCACTGCTTTTTTAAGAGAGCCGCAGACCATAAGCATAGTTGCGGTCGGCGATAATCTGATCCACAGCCAGATATATGAATCTATTTTAAGGGCCGACGGAACATATGATTTTTCGGGAATGTTTGATACAAATCTCATAAATGAAATGAAGTCGGCAGACCTCACCATCGTAAACCAGGAAACACCTGCCTGCGGAAATGCTCTTGGGGTAAGCACATATCCAAGGTTCAATGCACCCACGGAGGCAATAGACGCGCTTGTCGATATGCTCGGGGCAGATGTACTTACGCTTGCCACAAACCATGCATGCGACAAGGGAGAAGCCGGTATCGTCGGTACTCTAGGTTATATACATACGGCTCATCCGGGGGTTCTTACCACGGGTACCTACGCAACATATGAAGATTCGGTAAAGACGCCTATAATAGAAGTAAAAGGTGCAAAGATAGCAGTCCTTAATTATACATACGGTACTAACGGTCTTGCTGTCCCGCACGATCATTCCGTAAATCTCCTTGATGACAAGGTAAAGATGGCTCAGGATTTTGACAGAGCAAGAGAGGAAGCGGACTTTATAATTGCAGCAGTTCACTGGGGAGTTGAATACAGCCAGCAGGTGAGCGCACAGCAAAGAGAAGACGCAAAGTATCTTGCTGAGCTTGGCGCAGATCTTATTCTTGGCGCGCATCCCCATGTCGCACAGCCGTTAGAGCTGATAGTTGCTTCTGACGGAAGAGAGGTTCCGGTCTTTTATTCGCTCGGCAATTTCCTTTCCGCGCAGAATCTTTACCCGAGAACACTTGGAGAGATGGCAAAGATCAACCTTTATGTGGACGAATACGGCAAAGTCACCATGCTTGGCTTTACCTGTGATTTCACGGCCACATATTACACGGTAAGCAATGAATTTGTATTCGGCAATTTCAAAAACTACATGTTAAGGGACTATCCCATAGAGCTTGAAGCTTCAAGCGGCATAAAAATGTGGAGCCCCGAATTTTCGATAGAAAACTACAAAAACATCGCAAGGTCGATCAATCCCAACTGGAATTAGGCTTTGCATCCCTGAAAGGAAATCGTAAATGATAAAGATCAAGAGAACGGCAGCCATACTTTTGGCGGTCGGGCTTACCCTGTCATCCGTCACGGGATGTTCTGTGGGAGAGGGTGACAGCTCTGAAACCGGTGTCACGATATATACCGACGCCACGGATGAAGATGAAACAACAAGAGAAACAGAAAGCGAAACGGACGATGTGACCGAAAAGGATACACAGTCCACCGAAGAGGATACGGATAAAGAGACCGACGAAGAATCGGACATAGGGACAGACGAGGAAACGGAAAGCGAGAGCATAGAGACAGAGCCGGTATCAAGCGAGTCCGAAGCTCCCGAAACTCCTTCGGATGAGGATCCTTCAACGACTCCGGCCGTTCCCGATACAACGCCCGCCCCCGAGACTCCTCCCGAAAAGGTCACGGAGCCGCCTCGGACGGATGTCGGCCTTACTGCAGTTGCCCAGGTCCGTAATTATGTAAATGTGCGTACAGGTCCTTCTACATCATATGATGTGGTCGGAAAGATATATAATAACTGCGCTGCGACGATACTTGCCGAAGAGGAAATGGAAGACGGCAAATGGTATTACATGGCATCGGGCAATGTAATGGGTTATATAAAGGCAGAATTCTTCGTTGTAGGTGAAGAGGCGGAAGCCTTAAGGGAAACGATAGGAAAGACCTACGGAAAGATCATTAAGGATTACACCAGAGTAAGAGAGACACCTACCCTTGAAAATCTTGACAATGTCGTTACAATGTACCGACTTGGTACTTTGGTTGCGGTTCTTGAGATAGAAGGCGAATTTGCCAAGATCGAGACAGATGCCTTTTCAACAGGTTATGTTCACACGAGCTGCCTTGAGATCTGGAAAGAATTTGACGTTGCCATTTCTCTTGAAGAAGAAGCTGCAAGAGAGGCCGAAAGATTAAGGCTCGAGGAAGAGGCGAGACTTGCCCGTGAAGCATACGAAAAAGCGCTTTACGAATCTTCCGTCGCAGAATCGCTTTCGATAGAAGCATCCATAGCCGAATCTGTAAGAAAACAGCAGGAATATGAGGCATGGCTTGCGTCATCGGCTGCAGAGTCCTTAAGACAGCAGCAGGAATATGAAGCATACATTAAGGCTTCAATAGCCCAGTCAGAGGCGGCAGAATTGGCAAGGCTTGCTTCCATAGAAGCTGAGCGTCAGGCGGCAGCGGCAGCGGCAGCGGCTGCGGTAGATCCCAATGCAGAGCTGAGAAATGCAATAGTTGCGTATGCGCTTCAGTTTGTAGGATGTCCGTATGTTCTCGGAGGCCAAAGCCTTACAAACGGTACCGACTGCTCGAACTTCATTAAGCTGATCTACAGGGATTTCGGTATCGCAGCGCTTTCAGGCTCGCCTACGGGACAGATCAAGCAGGGAACTGAGATACCCTGGCAGAATGCAAGACCCGGTGACATATTGTTCTATTCCAACAGCACTCATTATCTTGGACATGTTGCGCTGTATATCGGAAACGGAAAGATAGTTCATGCGGCAAATCCAACATTCGGTATATGCGTTTGGGACTGGAATTACAGAATACCGATCGCATGCCGTACATTTATTCCATAAGTAATCAACAGGCGTTTCCCCGCAGGAAAAAACGCCTGTAAATCAAAAACCTGCAGAAAGATGAAAATATGAAGATTATCGATCTTGCAACAGAGCTGTCTGCCACAACATATCCGGGCAGAGGAATCGTCGTCGGAAGGTCAGAAGACGGCAAAAAGGCTGTATGTGCTTATTTCATCATGGGAAGAAGCGAAAACAGCCGCAACAGAGTGTTTGTAACAGAGGGTGCGGGCATCAGGACCCAGGCTTTCGACCCTGCAAAATTACAGGATCCGAGCCTTATCATCTATTCACCGGTAAGAGTACTTGAAGATCTTACCATCGTCACAAACGGCGACCAGACGGACACGATCTACAATAACATGCAGGCGGGCATGACATTCGAGGAATCCTTACGCGAAAGAGAATTCGAGCCCGATGCGCCCAATTACACACCCAGAATATCCGCAGTCATGAATATCCATGACGGAGAGTATTCCTTCCAGATGTCCATTTTAAAGAGCGATGACGGCGATCCGGATGAATGCATCCGCAACACCTTCCATTTCGATAATCCGAAATGCGGGGAGGCCCGTTTCATCCACACATATTTGGGAGATGGCAGCCCTCTTCCGAGCTTTGAAGGTGAGCCCACAAAGGTATCCATTGCAGGCGATATAGATACTTTCGCAAATACCGTATGGAACAGCCTGAATGAGGACAATAAGGTATCTTTGTTTGTAAGATTTATAGATATCTCAAACGGAGCATACGAGACAAGGATAATCAACAAAAACAAATAAAATAATAATAGAAGGATCAATAACATGAAAGAGCTTGAATTAAAGTACGGATGCAACCCCAATCAGAAACCTTCAAGGATCTATATGGCAGACGGAAGCGATCTGCCCATAACCGTTTTAAACGGCAGACCGGGATATATCAATTTCCTTGATGCTTTTAACGGTTTTCAGCTCGTGTCAGAGCTTAAAAAAGCAACAGGTCTTCCGGCCGCAACATCTTTTAAGCATGTCAGCCCCGCAGGCGCAGCAGTGGGTCTTCCTCTTACCGATGTGGAAAAGAAGATCTACTGGGTGGATGATATGGGCGACCTTTCACCGCTTGCAAGCGCATATGCAAGAGCAAGAGGCGCAGACAGAATGAGCTCTTTCGGTGATTTCATATCTCTTTCGGATGTCTGTGATGTTTCGACGGCTCTTCTTATCAAAAGGGAGGTGAGCGACGGAGTTATCGCTCCCGGATACGAGCCCGAGGCATTGGAGATACTTAAGGCAAAGAAGAAGGGCGGATACAATGTCATTCAGATCGATCCTTCTTATAAGCCTGATCCTATAGAGAAAAAGCAGGTTTACGGCATCACATTCGAGCAGGGAAGAAACGAGCTTGACATCAACAACGATTTCCTTCTTGCAAATGTGGTTACCGAAGCAAAGGATATTCCCGAGAGCGCAAAGATCGATCTTATCATCTCTCTTATAACCCTTAAATACACACAGTCAAATTCCGTATGCTATGTAAAGGGCGGACAGGCTATCGGTATCGGCGCCGGACAGCAGTCAAGGATCCACTGCACAAGGCTTGCGGGAAACAAGGCAGACAACTGGTGGCTCAGACAAAACGAAAAGGTACTTAACCTTCAGTTTGTTGATAAGCTTGGCCGCGCAGACCGCGACAATGCGATAGATGTCTATATAAGCGATGATTATATGGACGTTCTTTCAGACTGGGAAAAGACCTTTAAAGTTAAGCCCGAAGTCTTCACAAGAGAAGAAAAGAGAGCTTGGCTTGACAAGATGGATGATGTGTCACTCGGATCCGACGCATTCTTCCCCTTCGGTGACAATATCGAGCGCGCAAACAGAAGCGGTGTTAAATATATCGCTCAGCCCGGCGGCTCAATAAGAGATGACAATGTCATCGAGACCTGCAACAAATACGGCATCGCAATGTGCTTTACAGGCATCAGGCTTTTCCATCACTAAGAAAAACGGTTTGTATCCTGTCTTACACAAAAGATTTTTGAAAAAGTACTTGCTTTTTTGAAAAAATGTGTTATTCTATTACAGACTTGAATATTTAACTACACGCAAGGTGGGCAGGAATTGCCCGCCTTGTACTTTTGTGTGAAAAGAGCGAAAGGAGTAAAATGTCTAAGGCAGATATCTACGAAGATAAGGTCATCAGTCTGTTGGATCCTATAATAGCTGATACGGGCATAAAGATGATCGATGTCGAATTTACAAAGGAAGCGGGAAATTATTACCTGCGCGTTTATCTTGACAAAGAAGGCGGGATAAACATCGATGACTGCGAAACGGTGAGCCGTGCGCTTTCCGATAAGCTTGATGAAACAGACCCGATACCGGAAGCCTATATTTTAGAGGTCAGCTCGCCGGGTCTTGACAGGCCTCTTCGCCGCGAAAGGGATTTTGCGGCAAGCATAGGAAGGCAGATCGATATAAAGCTTTACAAAGAAGAGGACGGATGCAAGGCATTTCGCGGGATCTTAAAGGCTTATGATAAAGATACGGTAACAGTCGATCTTGGCGAAAGCGAAAAGACATTTGAAAGAAAAGCCCTTGCCGACATACGCTGGGCATACGATCTTGAACTGTAATTACAGTTGTTATAAAAACGTTAAATAAAAAAAATGTAACTATTCAGCACCCGCCCATCCCATTCGCAAAACCTCTGCCAAAGGCATCGGTTTTTGCTCATGTGACGGACGTCTGCTATTAGAACCACACAGAAATAACCATCCGAGTTCATGCGGGGCATGACTCGTCTGGTCATTCCTGTATGGTTCTGAATAGTTA
>JAEEGF011485431.1_pt1 | contig 31649 bp, 20 predicted proteins | sample 9134171 | NCBI WGS metagenome assembly JAEEGF01 (sample SAMN16246542, study PRJNA631951) | gut metagenome | biome: gut microbiome; feature: rumen; material: AP-attached | host: Bos | place: Iran: Karaj | collected 2018-10 | reverse complement strand
TTAGGGACAATAGCTATCGCCTTGCCCGCCGCAGGAACTCCGTGAGGCACTCCCCTCCCTTCAAGGGGAGGGGCAGGGGTGGGGTCTGTAATGTCAGTAATATCCTGTCAGCGAAGAGTGGGGGTCGAAGAAGTTTCAGCGAAGAGTGGGGGCGAAGAGTGGGCTGCAAAGAAGTGGCAGCAAAGAAGGGGTAGCAAAAAACATTACTGACATTACAGACCCCACCCCATCCCCTCCCCTTGAAGGGAGGGGATGGCTGCGCATTGAGCTACGCGGTGGGCAAGGCGTAGCCTTTTTCCCAAAATTGTTTTTCTTGTTTTTATTGGTTTTTATTGGTTTTTTCTCAGGCCGCTTCGCGGTACCATCTCACACAAATAGCGACGTAACCATGTCTCATTCATCCGCACAGCACGAAAAATAAAGAAATCAAAAAAAAACGGCTCCCTGATTCAAAGCAACCAGGGAGCCGTTTATTTGTTGTCTTTACAAGAGCGGTGGATTCTACGACAGGGCTACGGTGAGGCCTGCCATGACTATCGAGACCATCGACATGAGCTTGATGAGGATGTTGAGCGAGGGGCCGCTGGTGTCCTTGAACGGGTCGCCCACGGTGTCGCCCACGATGGTGGCCTTATGGGCAAACGAGCCCTTACCGCCGAAGTGGCCTTCCTCCACCATCTTCTTAGCGTTGTCCCAGGCACCGCCTGCATTGGCCATGAAGACGGCCAGCGTGAAGCCTGCTGCCAAACCGCCGACGAGCAGTCCGAGCACGCCGGCCACGCCGAGCACCATGCCCACGACGATGGGGATGGCGATGGCAAGGAGCGACGGCAGAATCATCTCGTGCTGGGCGGCACGGGTGGAAATCTGTACGCAGGAGTCGTAGTCGGGAGTGGCCTTGCCCTCAAGGATGCCCTTGATCTCGCGGAACTGACGGCGCACCTCCTCCACCATCTTCTGGGCAGCACGGCCCACGGCCTCCATCGTCAGACCGCAGAACAGGAAGGCGGCCATGGCGCCGATGAAGGCTCCCACGAGCACGCGGGGATTCATCAGGTTCACCTGGAAGTAGTTCATGAAGTCGGGAATGGTGGCATCGGCAGCGGCAATGATGTCGCCCTTGAGGTTGGTCAGCGTCGAGCCGGCACGCTCCATAGCTATCTTCACCTCTTCTATGTAAGAAGCCAGCAAGGCCAGGGCGGTGAGGGCAGCCGAACCGATGGCGAAACCCTTGCCGGTGGCGGCGGTGGTGTTGCCCAGTGCGTCGAGGGCATCGGTGCGGTGGCGCACTTCCTCGCCCAGCTCACTCATCTCGGCGTTGCCGCCGGCGTTGTCGGCAATGGGGCCGTAGGCGTCGGTGGCCAACGTGATGCCCAAGGTGGAGAGCATACCCACGGCAGCAATGCCAATGCCGTAAAGTCCATGTGACAGGGCTTCGGCACTCATCTCCATGTTGAAACCGTTGGCACACAAGTAGCTCAGCATGATGGCCACACCGATGGTGACCACAGGGATGCACGTCGACATCATGCCGGTGCCGATGCCCTTGATGATGACGGTGGCGGAGCCAGTCAGGCCTGCCTCGGAAATCTTCTGCGTCGGCTTGTAGCTGTGCGATGTATAGTATTCCGTGGCCTGCCCGATGATGACGCCGGCGGCCAGTCCGCTGATGACGGAGAACGAGAGGCCGAGCCAGTTGTCGATGCCGAGGAAATAGAGGATGGCGAAGGTGGCTCCGGCTATGAGCAGCGCACTGATATTCGTTCCTAATGAGAGGGAGTGTAGCAGGTCCTTCATCGTGGCTCCCTCCTTGGTGCGCACGAGGTAGATGCCGAAGATGCTGAGGAACACGCCCACGGCAGCGATGAGCATCGGGGCGATGACCGCACGCAGCTGCATGTCGCCGCTCATGGCAAAGGCCGTAGCGCCAAGGGCTGCGGTGGAGAGGATAGAGCCACAATAGCTCTCGTAGAGGTCGGCGCCCATGCCGGCCACGTCGCCCACGTTGTCGCCCACGTTGTCGGCGATGGTGGCGGGGTTGCGCGGGTCATCCTCGGGGATGTCAGCTTCCACCTTGCCCACGATGTCGGCACCCACGTCGGCTGCCTTCGTGTAGATACCGCCGCCCACACGGGCAAACAGCGCCTGCGTGGAGGCACCCATGCCGAAGGTCAGCATCGTCGTGGTGATGGTGATGAGGGCCATCTTGTCGCCATGATAGAAGAAGCTGAGCACCACAAACCAGATGGCAATGTCTAAAAGGCCGAGGCCGACGACAGTCAGGCCCATCACGGCGCCGGAGCGGAACGCAATCTTCAGTCCGCCGTCAAGGCTCTGGCGGGCAGCATTGGCCGTGCGGGCAGAGGCGTAGGTGGCGGTCTTCATGCCGAAGAAGCCGGCCAGACCGCTGAAGAAGCCGCCCGTCAGGAAGGCGAAGGGCACCCACGGGTTCTGCATCTTCAGCACGTAGGCCATGAAGGCGAACACCACGGCGAGGACCACGAAGACGATGGTCACCACCTTGTACTGCTGTTTCAGATAGGCCATGGCGCCGCGGCGCACATGGCCGGCAATCTCTCTCATGCGCGGTGTGCCTTCATCGGCGCCCATCATTGAGCGGAAGAACAGCCACGCCATGCTCAGTGCCACCACCGATGCGATGGGGACGAGCCAGAAAACAAAGGGAATGTTCATTATTATTTGGTGTTTAGTGCTTAACTTGGATTATTCATGTCTGATTTTTCAGTCCCTGTATTGATGGCATCACTGCGTCGTTCACGCGGAAAGCTTTTCTTGGCTGGAGCCATGCCGTGAATCATACAGGTTAGCGGCTTTTGCCTACCGGTTATTGTTCAGAACTTGTAGTCGATGCCGATGCCGATGACATCGTTGGTGCGGCTGTAGATATCCTTGCCGGAATAGCCGGTGCCCATGTATCCGCCCTGCTCGGCAGTAAACTCTCTCGTATAGTCGCTATAGATGGTCTTGAAATAGCTGATGTTAAGGCGCACTTTGTCGTTGATGTTCCAAGCGCCGCCCAGGCCGAAGCTGTAGCTGTCGCAAGCAAAAGAGGTGTTCTGCTGGTAGGTGTCGGAGAGGCCATAGTCGGTACGCTGACCGCCACAGCTCACGGTGAACTTCTCGTTGATGTCGTACTCCACACCAGCCAGTATCTCATGGGTGCCGCCCTTCAGCTCTTTCTGACGGTCGCCGGCCATCTTCGCGTTCTTATCGTCGAAGAAGTGATATTCTAACGAGGCACGCAGCTGAGGCGAGAACTCATAGCCTGCAGCAGCCACGAAGAGTGCAGGCATGTCGTAGCGCACATGGGCACCGTCCACATAACCGGCAGCCAACTCGCCCAATCCTTCAGGCAACTTGGACGTTTCGTTCTCGGTGTTGATCTTCGTGCGGAACTCATAGCGGGCAGCTAATGTGACGGGGCCCTTGTGGAAGTCCACACTGACGATGGGGGCAATGCCCAAGCCACGCTGCACACAGTCAAGCTCAAGGTTGGCCAGCGTCTGTCCGCCTAACTGCTGTAAGGTGGAAGCCTTGACAAAAGCCTTGCTGTAGCCGTCGTAGTAGTTGGCGCGCAGGCCTACGGCAGCAGCCAGAAAATCGGTAATCTGATAGGTGAAGTTCAACTGAGCGCCGTAGATGTATTGCTTGCCCTTCACCTCAGAATCGATGGCAAGCATATCGGGCGTGACGAGCGGCAACTGCGGATTCACCATTTTCGCCTGCAGAGTAGACTTGAAAATGGAACCAGCCACCAAGGCATTGAACATGGGGATGCCCTCTTTGTACTTGACGAATCCACCGCTGCCCACAATGCCAATCATCGTAGACACTGCCCAACGGTCTTTCTTGTAAGAGGCGAACAACGCTGGCACTATGGGAGCAGAAGCCACGCCGTTGAACTTCTTTCCCTGGAACCCGTTGTAGCCTTCGTAGACATTGGGATAAGCCAAAAAGCCGGGAATGGTGGTCTCGATGTCGCGGTTCTGCCACGGCTTCTGAAAGTTCAGCGACAGTTGCCAGCCCTCATGCCCCCAGGCCAGGCCGGCGGGGTTGCTGTAGGCGGCATCGATGTCAAACGTGGCGCCACGGGCGAACATACGGTCAAAGGCGATGTGATAGTTGGTATTGGTCATCAGACCACCGGCACGAGCTGCCACAGCCGTCATCAACAGCGCAGCAAACAGGAAAAACTTTCTTTTTTTCATGGCTTCCTCCAATATTATAATAATGTGTATGCGAAATCGACCGCAAAGTTACAAATAAGTTGGGAGTTAGAGTGAGGAGTAAAAGAGTTTTTTCTTGCGTCCAACGTGAAAAAAAGTTAAGCAACATCAAGAAAGTCGTTCATCCTCACGCCTTACTCCCAACTTATTCGTAACTTTGCGGTCGATTTATTCAACTAACAAAAAATAATCCAACAATGAAGAAAGCATTATTTAGTTTTGCCGTGGCTGCCGTAGCAGCATTTGTCATGGCTTCGTGTGGAGGAAACAAGAGTGAGAAGGCAGATGCAACAGCCGAAGCCGAGCAGCCTGCAACAGAGCAGGAAGCTGAACCCGCCGAACCGCTGAAAGTGGAGACCCGCGGACAGATGTATGACGTGGTGGTTCCCGCCGGTTGGGAGTCAAAGCAGTATGCATCGGAAATGATTATCAAAAAGGATGCCAAGGAACTGAACTTCAAAGAGCAGGCCAATGGCAATATCAACGACTGGATGGCCAAAATGAACGAGGCCAACAAGCAGAACACCGTGATGACCGGTGGCCGCACATGGCAGGTGTACAAAAACGAGGGCAACTTCAAAGTGACCTACCTGTCGCAGTTCAAGAACGCCGTGGTGCGTGTGGGTTCCAACGTGGAGAACGCCGAGGATCCCGAGGTACTGCAGGTGCTGCAGGGCTGCCGCGACTATGACCAGGCCAACTACCAGTAAGCCAAATGTTTCAAAAGCATAAAGCCCGCCACTTTCAAAGTGAAAGTAGCGGGCTTATTATCATCATCAATGACTCTTCACATCTTCAATCCTGACCACGACCTGGCCTTGGCCAGCGGATTAGAGAACTTCACCGCTCCCCATGCCGGGCGCCAGCTGCGTCACGACCTGAGCTGGCTGCCTGCGCTGTGGGCTGACGCCGACGACTACATCCTGGTCGACGATGTGGCAGCGGCTGAGCGAGGTGCACGCCGCCGGCCTGTACGTTGCCGCCGCTTCGTCAGCTGTCAGCAGTTGGGTTCGCTACCCATCTCGCGCATCGAGCCTTGGGGATGGAATGTTGCACTCTGTGCCTATCTGCGGCGCCACGGGATAGAAAACAATGATTACGCACTACATGCCACAAGCCATCAGCTGAAAACCAAAGAGGAGCTGGACACCATCCGCCAGCTCTCTCATCGGCGCACCGCCGCCCTTCTGCTGCCCTTACTACAAGGTGAAGGCACTGTGGGCGAAGCCATTGAGTGCACCACCCTGGAAGAGGCGCTGTCGCAGATAGCCCGCTATGGGCAGGCTGTGCTCAAGGCTCCCTGGTCGTCCAGCGGGCGAGGGGTGAGGTTTGTTTCTTCTGGGGAAGATAGGTCTTATAAGTCCTATGAGACCTATGAGTCCTATGAGACCCATAAGTCCTATGAGACCCATAAGCCCCATGAGCCCTATAAGTCTTATGAGCCCCATAAGTCCTATGAGACCTATGAGACCCATAAGTCCCATGAGACCTATAAGTCCCATAAGTCCCATGAGTCCCATCCCTCCTATCCTTTAGACAAAAACATAGAAGGCTGGCTCCGCAACACGTTGCTGCGCCAAGGCTCTGTCATGGTGGAGCCCCAATACACCAAGGTGAAGGACTTCGGCATGGAGTTTTTCTCTGACGGCGCCGGCCATGTCAGCTATCTGGGCCTCTCGCTGTTTCACACCTCCAACGGTGCCTATACGGGCAATGTCATCGCCACGGAGCAGGCCAAGCGCGAGGCTTTGAGCCACTACCTCCCCACCCTATTGCTCGACCAGGCACAGGAGCGCATCTGTCAGCTGTTGGGCAACACATTTAAAGACAAATACAGCGGTCCCTTCGGCATCGACATGATGGTGGTGAAATCCGATCACCTCTCACCGCTCACCGCTCACCACTCCCTCCACCCTTGCGTGGAAATCAACCTGCGCCGCACCATGGGCCACGTAGCCCTCGCCCTGGGCAGCATCTACAACCCGTCGGACGATGACGAGGTGCGGCACGTCATGCGCATCAACTACTCAAATAATAACTACAAACTACAAATCAAAAGACAATGAAAAGCTACATCAAACTGCTGTGTTTAGCAATCACCCTTTTTCAATTATCGTTGAGCCACGCAGTGGCGCAATACCGCTCGCAGGTGTGGAGTCCCGACAATGGCGACGGCACCTACACCAATCCTGTCATCAACGCCGACTACAGCGACCCCGACGTCTGCGTGGGTGGCCCCGATGGCGACGACTACTACATGACGGCTTCCAGCTTCCAGTGTGTCCCCGGTCTGCCCATTCTGCACTCGAAAGACTTGGTGAACTGGGAGATAGTGGGCTACGCGCTCAAGACGCTCTACGAGGGCGACGAGCAGCTCATCGAGCACTTTCGCACCCCGCAGCACGGTGCCGGTGTATGGGCACCCAGCATCCGCTATCACAACGGCGAGTATTACATCTACTGGGGCGACCCTGACTACGGCGTCTACATGGTGAAGACGCGCGGCGGCGACCCTGCCGGTGAATGGGAGGCGCCCGTCTGCGTCATCCGTGGTCAGGGCTATATCGACACCACACCGCTGTGGGACGACGACGGCCGCTGCTATCTGGTCAACGGTTGGGCCAACAGCCGTGCCAAGTTCGCCAGCGTGCTCACCGTGCGCGAGCTCTCAGCCGACGGCACACGCGCCATAGGCCAGCCCGTCATCGTGTTCGACGGCAACGGCACCGAGAACCGCACCTGCGAGGGGCCGAAGTTCTACAAGCGCGACGGCTGGTACTGGATTATGTGTCCTGCCGGCGGTGTGCCCACAGGCTTCCAGCTGGCCATGCGCAGCAAAAGCCCCTACGGCCCCTACGAGCACAAGATTGTATTAGCCCAAGGCAAAACCGCCATCAACGGCCCGCACCAGGGCGGATGGGTGCACACGAAATACGGCGAGGACTGGTTTCTGCACTTCCAGGACAAGGAGGCCTACGGGCGCGTGGTCCATCTGAATCCGGTCGATTGGACCAGCGGCTGGCCTATCATGGGCAAGAAGGGCGAGCCTGTCGCCACATTCTCAAAGCCGAAAGCTTCGGGCACACTGATCGTGAATCCTGCGGAGAGCGACGAGTTTGATGCACCTGTAATGGGCAAGCAATGGCAATGGCAGGCCAACTATGATGAAAAATACGGTGTGCCGACAGCCTTCGGCACCTTCCGCATCTACACCCACAAGCTGGCTGAGGACTGGAAGAACCTGTGGCTCGTGCCCAACATGCTGCTGCAGAAGACGCCCGCCGATAAGTTTACCGTCACCGCAAAACTGCGCTTCACGTCGAAGGCCGACGGACAGTTTGGCGGTCTCATCATGATGGGTCTCGACTACTCCGCCCTCGTTGTGCGCCGCACGGGCGACAAGTTCGAGCTGGTGCAGATGACCTGCAAGGCCGCTGACAAAGGCAAGGCGCAGACCGAAAAGGTGCTGGCCACGCTGGAACCCACGGCAAAAGACAAGATTGACTACAAGCCCGGCATCCACGAAGACATCTACCTGCGCCTTACCGTCGACCCTCAATCGACAGCCCCCAACGCTCAGCCCTCAACCTTCAATCCTCAGCCTACGGTGCGTTTCGCCTACAGCCTGAACAACAAGAAATGGACAGCGTGCGGCGAGCCGTTCCAGATGAAGGAAGGCAAATGGATTGGTGCCAAGTTTGGCTTCGTCTCTGCCGAGACCGATGCAAAAGCTGACCGTGGATGGGTGGAAGCCGACTGGATTCGCGTCACGCCATAATCTACTAAAAAATGCAGGCCTGGTTTCACAACTAAGCCTGCATTTAAACGATATTAATAACTAAAAACCTTCTCTAAACATGTTAGCCTTACAACAAATCTTTTTAACCTAAAACCAAAAACCTATTGAACTAACAATCTAAATTACCTAATAACTAACAACTATTGAATCTAAAAAACCTATTCTTTTCTTTTTCTTTTCTTTTGTAGAACTCTTGTCATGGGGTTTTTCCTTTTGACGATGCAAAGGTACGACGAAAAATGCTGCCACGCAACATTTCTCGTCGTATTTTGTAAGAAAGAGCACTGATTATTGACGAAAATCAATCGGTTTGTGCGCGAACACACATAATTGTGCACGAAAACAGGCCAAACTTCTCAGGAAAGGGCTTCGGCTACGAAATTGGTCAGCTGGACAAACTCAGCAATGGTGAGCTGCTCAGGACGGCGGGTGAGAAGATCGGAATGAACGGTGAAAAACGGGGCTTCGGCGGGCAACATCTGCCGCAGGCTGACACGCAGCATCTTGCGCCGCTGGTTGAAGGTGGTCTTCACCACGCGTCGGAACAGTTCCTCATCGCACCCTAAGCGGGTGACGTCGTTGCGCGTCATACGGATGACGGCACTCTGCACCTTGGGCGGCGGGTTGAACACCGAAGGCTCGACCGTGAAGAGATACTCCACATCGTACCACGCCTGAATCAACACCGACAGGATGCCGTATTGCTTCGAGCCGGGCTGAGCCGCCATGCGCAGCGCCACCTCATGCTGTATCATACCCGTACAGCAGGGGATGAGGTCGCGGTTGTCGAGCATCTTAAAGAAAATCTGCGAGGAGATGTCGTAGGGATAGTTGCCCGTCAGCACAAACTGTCGACCGTCGAACAACCGGTGCAGATCCATGCGGAGGAAGTCGCCTGAAATAATCCGAGGCGAGAAGTCGGCAGTCTGAGCACTGACCTCGTCGGCCACTTCCCATCCGTATTTCTCTTGCAGGAACGCCACGCTCTCGCTGTCAATCTCCACCACGCGCAGTGGCCTTGGCTTTTCGGCAAGAAACTGCGTCAGCACGCCCATGCCGGGGCCTACTTCAAGAACGGGCAAATCGGGGCAGGCATCCACCGTATCGGCGATGCGCTTGGCTATCGACAGGTCGATGAGGAAGTGTTGTCCCAGGTTTTTCTTCGGTCTTACTTGCTTCATGGCTTCTTAGCTACCTTTAGGAGGTTCATGTCATTTGCGGCCAAAGTCGGCAGGCACCTCGCCCCACTTCGCCGTTTCCCACTTCACGATGGGGTTGCGGTAGTCGTGGGTGCGCAGCCAAGTCTCCGCGCGTACAATAATATTATATAGGGGCTCGGTCTGCGGCGTGCGCTCCAGCTTGGTCTTACACTGCCGTTTCTTCACCCAGAGGATGGCGTTGTAGCTGTCGGAGTAGATGGTCTTCGTATGCAAGCCTCTCTGCCAGCATAAGGCGAGGGCGTGGACGATGGCCAGAAACTCGCCGATGTTGTTCGTTCCCCTCATCGGCCCGAAGTGAAAGACCTGTGCCCCTGTAGCCAAGTCGATGCCCTGATACTCCATCGGCCCCGGATTGCCCGGGCACGACGCATCCACGGCAATGGCATCGGCTGTCACTTCCACGGGAAGCGGCAGCACGGTGTCATGTCTGTAGTCGGGAGGATTCTGCATGGTCGTCAGGTGGGTTGCGATGATGTCGCAACATACGAAACCTTACATTCTCTCGGGCACCTCGATGCCGAGGAGGCCCATGCCGCTCTTGATGATCTTGGCGACGTTGCGGGCAAGGACAAGGCGCACGTTGCGCTTCTGCTCGTCGGACTCGTTGAGAATGCTGTAGTCGTGATAGAACTGGTTGAAGAGCTTCGTCAGCTCGTAGCAGTAGTTGGCGATGCCAGAGGGAGAATAGTCCTTGCCGGCCTGCTCCACGGCAGCGCCAAACTCGTTCATCTTCTGAATCAGCTCTATCTCCTTCGGATTAAGTGGAGAGTGGAGAGTGGAAAGTAGAGAGTTTGCTGCCGCCATACCATCACCTTCGGTGACAGCTGTAGCCAGTTCTTTCACTTTCATCTCTTCACTTTTGCGCAGTATGCTGCGTATGCGGGCGTGGGTGTACTGGATGAAGGGGCCGGTGTTGCCGTTGAAGTCGATGCTCTCCTCGGGATTGAACAGCATGTTCTTGCGGGCATCGACCTTGAGGATGAAGTATTTCAGGGCGCCCATGCCTACGATGCGGGCAATGTCGCGGCGCTCCTCCTCGGTCATGTCGTCAAACTTACCCAGCTCCATCGAGGTCTTGTAGGCATCGTCTACCATCAGCGCCATCAGGTCGTCGGCATCGACGACGGTGCCCTCGCGGCTCTTCATCTTGCCGTTGGGCAGCTCCACCATGCCATAAGAGAAGTGCACCAGGTCCTTGCCCCACTTGAATCCTAAGCGGTCGAGCAACAGCGAGAGCACCTGAAAGTGATAGTTCTGCTCGTTGCCCACCACGTAAATCATCTTGTCGATGGGATAGTCCTGGAAGCGCATCTCGGCAGTGCCGATGTCCTGCGTCATATAGACGCTGGTGCCGTCGCTGCGCAGCAACAGCTTCTGGTCAAGGCCGGCATCGGTGAGGTCGGCCCACACGGAGCCGTCGTCCTTGCGGAAGAAGAGGCCCTTCTGCAGTCCCTCCTCCACCTTCGCCTTACCACGCAGGTAGGTCTGGCTCTCGTAGTATATCTTGTCAAACGAGACGCCCATCTTCTTATAGGTCTCGTCGAAGCCGGCATAGACCCAGCTGTTCATCTTCTCCCACAGGGCGCGCACCTCGGGGTCGTTCTGCTCCCACTTCACCAGCATCTCGTGAGCCTCCTTGATGAGCGGTGCCTCCTGCTTGGCCTTCTCTTCGTCCATGCCCTGGGCCACCAGCTCCTTGATTTCCTCGCGGTAGTGCTTGTCGAAGAGCACGTAGTAGTCGCCAATGAGGTGGTCGCCCTTCTTGCCGGAGCTTTCGGGTGTCTCGCCGTTGCCATACTTCAGCCAGGCGAGCATCGACTTGCAGATGTGTATGCCACGGTCGTTGACGATGTTGGTCTTCACCACTTTATTGCCGTTGGCCTCCATGATCTTGGCCAGCGACCATCCTAAGAGGTTGTTGCGCACATGGCCGAGGTGCAGGGGCTTGTTCGTGTTGGGCGACGAGTATTCTATCATCACAAGGGGAGCGTCTTCATTCGCGCTCTTGGTGCCGAAATGGTCGTCTTGGTCGATGGCCTGCAGGAGCTGCAGCCAGGCGCCCTGGCCCACACTGAGGTTGAGGAAGCCTTTCACCACGTTGTATTTCTCCACGGCCGAGCAGTGCTCCACCAGATACTGGCCTATCTCCTGTGCCGTCTGTTCAGGCGACTTCCTTGCCATTTTCACAAAGGGGAACACCACGAGGGTCAGATTGCCCTCAAACTCGCTGCGCGTCTTCTGCAGCTGCAGCATTTTCTCGCTGGCCTCCACGCCGTAGAGGGCCTTCACGGCCTCGCCTGCGGCCTGACTGATCAATGTCTCAATATTCATTTCCTTAAACATTACTTTTCGTGTGCAAAGGTACGAAGATGCGGTGAAAAAGCAAAATAAATATTTGTTTTTTTCACCGCTGGCTAAAAAAGTAAGGCCTATTTTTTTTCAAATCAGATTATTCTTTGTACCTTTGCAGCCGTCTAATCCATAGAGAGACTTCAAAAAAACGAAAAAGATGAAAAGACTATTCCTTGCCTTCATGGCTATGATGATGATGAGCACCGGCGCCCTGGCTCAGTCGGCTCAGCAGGTGCTCGACAAGTGTGCTGCCTTGGTCAGCACGCCCGACGGTGCCACCGCCAACTTCACGATGTCGAGTGCCCAGTATGGCAATGCCAGCGGCACTATCAGCATCAAGGGGCAGAAGTTCTACATGCACAGCAACGTCTCGACGATGTGGTTCGACGGCACCACCCTCTGGACCTACGTGGCACAAAACGAGGAGGTGAACATCTCCACGCCGACGGCGCAGCAGCTGCAAAGCCTCAACCCCTATCACTTCATCAACCTCTACAAGCAGGGCTACACCATGACGATGACTCCCAGCTCTACGGCCTACACCGTCCACTTGACTTCTACGGACTCGCAGAAGAAAATCAGCGAAGCCTTCGTCACCGTGAGCAAGGAGAACTACGCCCCGAAAGAGATTAAACTGCTGCAAGGCAACAAGTGGACCACCTTCACCGTAAGCGGTTTGAAGGCTGAGCGTCAGGACGATGCGAAGTTCCGCTTCAAGAGCAGTGACTATCCCGATGCCGAACTCATAGACCTGCGCTGATGAACCGACTGCAAATCTATCGCGAGCTGCGCCGCCACGGCAAATTAGGCGAGAAGCGTCATCCCATGCTGGAACAGAGCATGGCCGCCAAGGTGATGATGTATATAGGCGCAGGCATCATGGCCATCTATTTGGTTTTCCTCGGCAGTCTTTTTGGCAAACTTGCCGCCGAAGAGGAGGCGCCGGCCATTATCCTGGGGCTGATGGTACTGCTGCTGATGCCCCTCGACTTTCTGATGCGCTTCATTGCCCAGCAAACGCCGATGATGTTCATCAAGCCTTATCTGCTGCTGAACATGCCTAGGAAGACAGTAGTAGAAAGCTATCTGCTCAACCTCCTCACCAGTGGCTACAACTTCCTGTGGCTGACCATGCTCGTGCCTTACGCGTACATTTGTTTAGTGTCAGGCATCAGCTTCTGGGCTATGCTGGCCGTGGTGCTGTGCGGTCTGCTGCTGGTGATGATCAATAGCCAATGGTACCTCTTAGTGCGCACGCTGATAGCCCGCTCGCTGTTGTGGTGGCTGCTGCCTATTGGTGTCTATGCCGCCATCTGGTTGCCCATGCTGCTACTCTTCGACAATCCCTTCGACGTAGCCGACCTCTTTATTACCTCCTTCGACACGGCGCCCATGCTGTGGCTCTTGGTGCTCATCGCCTTCATCGTGCTCTTGGCTTTGTTGCTGGTCAACCGCGAATTGCAGCTGCGATTCGTCAAGCAGGAACTGTCGCGCGAGGAGAAGAAAGCGGCTGCTATCAAGCACGTGTGGAAGTTCACGTTCCTCGAGCGCTTCGGACAGGCCGGCGAGTACCTGAAGCTGGAAATCAAAAGCATCATGCGCAACAAGGCCATCCGCAGCCGTGTCATCATGAGCCTCGGACTCATCGTCATGCTCACGGTCATCATCAGCTACACCAATATCTACGACGGTGTGTGGATGCTCAACTTCTGGTGCTACTATTGCTTCGCCATCTACGGCATGACCACCCTGGTGAAAGTCATGGGCCCCGAGGGCAACTACATCGACCTGCTGATGACGCAGCGCGAGAACATCCTCCTGCTGCTGCGCGCCAAGTATTACTTCCATGTGGTCATCCTGCTCTTCCCGCTGCTCATCATGCTGCCCGCCGTCATCGCCGGCAAGTTCACCGTGATGATGATGGTGGCGTTCCTGCTGCTCACCAGCGGCCTGGGTTACTTCATCCTGTTCCAGCTGGCCGTCTATAACAAGCAGACTCTGCCGCTCAACGAGAAGATCACGGGCAAGAACAACATGGAGAGCGGGTTCCAGCTTCTCATCGAACTGCTGGGCATGTTCCTTCCGCTCGTCCTTGTCGCCGTGCTGCTGGCTCTCACCGACGAGGACACGACCTACATCGTCATGGCCATCATAGGCCTGCTGCTCACGCTCGCCCACCCCATCTGGCTGCGCAACATCTACAACCGCATGATGCGCCGCAAATACGCCAATCTGGAAGGCTTCCATGCCTCACGATAAGCAAACAAATCTACTAAAAACAATGAGAAAAACACTATCAGTAGTGGCAGCACTGCTCCTCTTCGCCGTTACGCAGACTAACGCCGAGGTTAAGCAGCAGCTCACCATCAGCGGGACGACGGTAGATGCCGTCGTCGACCGCATCACCTTCAGTGGCGACCATGTCGTGCTGCACTTCACGGGCGGCGACAGCCAGACGGCCTACATGGACGCCGTCGTGCTCTGCTTCGACTATGCAGCACCCGTGTCCATCGAGTCTTTGGACTTATCCGTACCTAACGCCGAGGCTCCCGTCACCATCTACGACGCAAAGGGCAAGCTCATAGCCGTCACCACCGCCGGCAAGGCTAAGGCAGCACTCGCCGCCCCGTCGCTCCGCAATGGGGTCTATCTGGTCAAGACCGGCCAGCAGGCTGTCAAAGTCATGAAGTCACCTGCGGCCCCAGCAGCCCCCGCATCCTCTTCAGTCCTCTCACCCTCTCCCGTCCTCTCATCCTCTCAAGTCCTCTCCCATCCTCTCCCGTCCTCTTCCGTCCTCTCCCCCCGCAACACCAGCATCAACCAGGCCCTGCTCACGCTGACCAACGGCGACCAGCGCTATTACGACACGCAGTCGCTGGAAGCCATCGACATCAACAACACGACCGGCGCCGTCACCCTGACCACCACCGACCAGCAGCAAGAGGTGTTCAGCGCTACTATTGCCACCCTCGCCTTTTCCAAGGCACAGGGCAGCAGCGCAGGCATCGTCATCAGCGAGGCTCATGGCTGGCTGGAGTCGGCCTACGTGAAGTTCAGCCTCATAGACGGCGCCGACACCTACCATGTCTATGTGAAGGGTGGTCAGTATGCCGACTTCACCAAGATAGACAATGAGCTGGTGCGCAACTACGGCACCTATGGACGTGCCGACGCCGTGGGGCTCAAGGCCGGCACCTATACGATGAAAGTGGTGCCCGTGGCCGATGGCAACGAGCTGAACGACAAGGCGGCCACCACCGATGTGCTGACCGTGAAGAACTACGACCGCACCGGCTATGCCCACTTCAACCACAGCGGTGTGGGTGCCTACAACGACGACGGCACGCTGAAGACGGGTGCCAAGGTCTTCTACGTGACAAAGCAGACGGCCAAGACCATCAGCACCAACGTGGCCGGAGCCAAGGAGAACCCCTGCGTGGGCATACAGGCCATCATCGAGGCCTATCAGAAAGGACTGGACACCACGCCCATCGCCTTCCGCTTCATCGGTCTCATCGAGAAGGACGACCTCGACTACCTGGGCAGCTCGGCCGAGGGTCTGCAGGTGAAAGGCAATAAGGAATACTCCGAGCTGAACTTCACCTTCGAGGGCATCGGCGACGACGCCACCATGCGCGGCTTCGGCTTCCTCCTGCGCAACACCAAGAGCGTGGAGATGCGCAACTTCGCCGTCATGCGCTGCATGGACGACGGCATTTCCTTGGACACCGACAACAGCAACATCTGGGTGCACCACCTCGACATCTTCTACGGCAAGCACGGCAGCGGCGACCACGAGAAGGGCGACGGCTCGTGCGACACGAAGGGCGACTCCAAATACTGCACCTTCAGCTATTGCCGCTATTGGGACACCGGCAAGAGCAACCTGTTCGGCATGAAGAGCGAGAGCGGACCCAACTACCTCAGCTACCACCACAACTGGCTCGACCACAGCGACTCACGCCATCCCCGTGTGCGCACCATGACCGTGCATGTGTGGAACAACTACTTCGACAACGTGGCGAAGTACGGCGTGGGAGCCACCTATGGCGCCAGCGTCTTCGTGGAGAACAACTACTTCCTCAAGACGAAGAAGCCCATCCTCTCCTCCAAGCAGGGCACTGACGGTCTGGGCAGCGGCACTTTCTCGGGCGAGAACGGCGGCATGATTAAAGCCTATGGCAACTACATCGACCGCTCGATAGCACACTTCAGCTACTACACGCAGAGGAACCCGTCGTCCATGGGCTACGACGCCTACGAGACGGCCACCCGCGACGAGCAGGTGCCTGACACAGAGAAGGCTCTGGCAGGCGGCACCACCTACGACAACTTCGACACCAACCCACAGCTCATCTACCAGTACACGCCCGATGCAGCCGAGGATGTGCCGGCCATCGTCACCGGTTACTACGGCGCAGGCCGCATGAACCACGGCGACTTCCGCTACACCTTCGCCAACAACATCGGCGACGAAAAGGCTGACTCTGCCTACGACACCGACCTCGCCAGCAAAATAGACAATTACAAGTCCGACCTCATCGGCATCTTCGGCGAAGAAGCTCTCCCATCCGACCCATCCGACCCATCAGACCCATCCGACCCATCCGACCCATCCGACCCATCTGACCCATCAGACCCATCAGACCCCGCAGAATCCACCATCCTCGCCTCCTTCGACGGTGCCCCCTCCAACAGCATGTTCACCGTGGGTGGTGACTACGGCGACGGCAAGATCACTTACGACGGCACCTATTATAAGAAAGGTGTGAAGCTCAACTCAAAGGGCAGCATCACCTTCACGCCGAAGAAGAACTACCAGATGACGCTCATCCTGGCCACCGCCAAGCCCGGCCGCGACGTGAAGCTCAACGACGCCACGACCACTGTAGGCGGCACCGAGAACGCCGAGGGCGCCTACTACCAGATGCAGCCCATCGCCCTCACCGCCAACACCAAATACGTGCTGACCAAGGGCAGTGGCGAGAGCATCGTCATGCTCATCATCCTGGAAGAGGAATAAGAAGCCGTTTTTAAGTAAGAAGCGAGTAAAGTAAGAAGTAAGAAGTAAAAAGTAAGAAGTGAAGTCCCCGCCCCCTTCGCTTCTTACTTTTTACTTCTTACTTATTACTTAAAACTGCTTATTGCTTAATACTTTCTTCAGCCGTTTGTATTCCTTCTTCGTCAAGCGGAGGAAGGAACCGTGTTGCGGGCCGGTGACGCCCTCAATGTCAACAGGATCGTGGAAGTTGCGCAGGTGCTCATCGGCCTTGCAGATGCGGTAGTGCTTGGGACGGTCGCTGTACTGGATATAAGCCACGCGCCACGTCTTGTCACCGATAAGCTGGAAGGCACTGCTGCCCTCGCACTTCTTCTTCCCTTCGAAGCTGACATAGTCGTCCTCCACAGGCTCACCCCAACCGTGGGTGAGGTGCTGGCTGGTGGCGGTATAGATGCCCGGGTGGCCGCCCTCTTTCTTGATGAGCATGTGATAGAGGCCGTCGTCGAGCAGGTTGATGTCGGCATCGATGGTGGCGTAGCCCCAGTCGAAGAGCAGCTTCGGCTGCGTCAGCTTGGTGAAGGTCTTGTCGGCGTAGCTGTAGTACATGCGGTCGTAAGGCTCCTCGGCGCTGTTCCACATGGAGTAGTAGATGAAATAACCACCCTGGTCGCCGTTGGGCCACACGTAGGCGGGATCCCAGAATATCTGCGGCGCCCACACACGGTTGACGGTGCTCCAGTCTTTGTACACGCTCGGCGCCTCTGGGTCGGTGAAGATGGCCGGTGCCTGCCGATAGTCGAAGGTGACGCTCTGCCAATTGATCAGGTCGTCGCTGCGCAGCAGGTCAATGCCGTAGTTGTCCCACTTCTTGCTCTTGGCCACACACATGTCGGTGGTCACCATCACATAGCCCTTGGCATCCCATGAGCGGCAGACGTAGGCATCGCGCTGTCCGCCCTCTATGCGGGCGTGCACTTTCGGATCGATGACTGCGGCACCGCCCAGCAGGTCTTCATAGTGATAGCCGTCGCGGCTCAGAGCATAAGCGGTGTACTCGCCGCCGTCGCTCATGTGGCAGTACAAGTAGCCGTAGTCGCCCTTGACGGGATTCTGGGCTACAGAGGTGAGAACGGTCAGCAGCATGGCTGACAAGAGCAAGGCTTTGCCCCGGAATGAAGCAATTGTCATCTTATCCATCAGTATCAAAGTTAATTCACGGCACAAATTTAGACCTTTTGATACATTTTTCCAAATAATTTGCGAAGAATCTCTCGAAAAAGTTTTATCTTTGCACGAAATTTTCATCTCGAACAAATACAAGAAACAATAACACCATGAAAAGACAAACTCTTTTACTGCTCATCGCCCTTTTTCTGGGCTGTGCCTTCGTTCATGCCCAGAGCGTGCAGAAATGCGAATACCATCTACAGGCGGAAGATGCCATCGCCAAAGGACAGGTGGCTGCTGCCCGTTACAACTTCATCAAAGCCTTCGAGAAGTATGCCGACATGGACCAGATGAAAGAGGCCACGGAGTGTGGGGCCAAGGCCACGGCCCTCTACTACAAGGAGAGCTATTACCACGAGGCCTTCGACCTGCTGCGGCGCATCGACCAGACCATTACCGCCAAGGTGCAGGCAGAGCCACAGGCCAACGCACTCCACTATCTCACCACCAAGGAGCGCATGCAGATGTATGTGAAGCTGAGGAAGGGCGCCAACGCCATGGAACAGCTCAACATCATGGAGCGACAGGCCAACGCCTCGGGCGACGACAACCTGAAGAACGACCTGCTCTACTGCAAGACCATCTACTACTACACCTTCGGACAGAATGAGCGCGGCAATGCCATGTTCAAGGAGATGGCCGACAAGCTCACTGCCAGCGCCGAATACGACAAGGTGGACGAGGTCTACCAGACGCTCATTGCCAACGGGCGCAACTCGGGCAACGCCAACATGGTGGCGCAGTCATACAGCAGCTATATGGTGTGGAAAGACTCGGTGACCGCCCTGAAGCACGCCGCCGAGGTGGACACGCTGAAGCAGCACATTGCCAACGGCGAGGCCATCATCGCCGACAAGGACAGCTCGCTGAGCACACGAGGAGCGGTCATCACCGGACTCTCTATCCTCGCCGTCATACTGGCAGGCGTGCTGGTATTGGGAGCCATAGTTCTGCTGCGGTTCATCGCTCAGACACGCAAGCAGAAGAACACCATACGCCAGGCCAACGAGAACATCGCGCTCAAGGCCAAGTTCATCAACAACATTGCAGCACAGCTGAACCCCTCGCTGAAGAAGCTCGACAGCAAGATTCCCGAGGTGAAGGCCCTGCAGGACTTCTCCGACCATGTGCAGACGCTGGCCGCCCTGGAGTGCAGCACTGAGGAGAGCGTGGAGACGGAGGAGATACAGGTTCAGTCGTTCTGCGAGCAGCTGATGGACGAGATACGCGGCAAGGTGAAGAAAGACGTGGAGCTGATAGTGAAGGCTCCGAAGATGACTGCCTCCGTCAACAAGGACTACGTGATGCACATCTTGCGGCACCTGCTCTCCAATGCCACCATCTACACGCAGGAGGGCGGCCACATCACCCTCGAGTTCAAGAAGCGCAGCGCCAAGATGCAGCAGTTCCTTGTGCTCAACACCGGCAGCACCATCCCCGAAGAGAAGCGCGAAGACGTGTTCAAGCCCTTCTTGGACATCAAGGATCTGTCGAAGGGCGACGGCCTCGGCCTGCCTATCTGCAAGACCATGGCGCAGAAAATGGGCGGAGACCTCACCATCGACCCCACCTTCGCCAAGGGCACACGCTTTGTCCTCGACCTCCACGCATAGTCCTTAGCGGCAGCCTGGATAGAGGCTGCCGCCACCGTTCTCTCCCGCCCTCTCCGGTTCGGTGCCCTGCGTATTCGCAGGGCCGTCCTCTCCCATCCTCTCCGGCTCGGCCCCCGTTCTCTCCGGTTCGGCTCCCGCCCTCTCCGGTTCGGTGCCCTGCGTATTCGCAGGGCCGTCCTTTCCCCTTCGGACTGGCAGTCCGTAATTTTTCGACCTGTGCGGATGGCTTTTATCCTTGAACTGGCATATCTTCGTCGCTATCTATGTGAGTTGATACCGCAAAGCGGTCTGAGAAAAAACCAATAAAAACCAATAAAAACAAAAAAAACAAATTCGTAAATTTTCTCATTTGGTACAATAGCTATCGCCTTGCCCACCGCATAGCTCAATGCGCAGCCATCCCCTCCCTTCAAGGGGAGGGGTTAGGGGTGGGGTCTGTAATGTCAGTAATGTTCTTTGCTGCCACTTCTTTGCTGCCACTTCTTTGCTGCCACTTCTTTGCTGCCACTTCTTTGCTGCCACTTCTTTGCTGCCCACCCTTCGCCCCCACTCTTCGCTGAAACTTCTTCGCCCCCACTCTTCGCTGACAGGATATTACTGACATTACAGACCCCACCCCTGCCCCTCCCCTTGAAGGGAGGGGAGTGCCTCACGGGGTCCCTGCGGCGGGCAAGGTGATAACCTTTTTCCCAAAAATGTTTTTCTTGTTTTTATTTGTTTTTATTGGTTTTTTCTCAGGCCGCTTCGCGGTACCATCTCACACAAATAGCGACGTAACTAAGCTTGCTTTTTTGTTCTTGCCAGCTTTTTACATCTCTGTCTGGTTCCCCCCAAAAAGTCCGAAGGCTTCGGACACGTTGTCCGAAGGCTTCGGACAAACTGCCCTTGGCTCCCTAACAGCACGGCGTGTTCTTTTCCTTGGGTGTTGGGGGATAAAAAAACACCTTTCGGGGACTGGCTGCATTACTCGTCAATGCTCACCAGCGTGTACTGCCGACTGCCGAGCCCCAGCTTGGCGGCATGTTCTATGGTATGTATGCCGTGCTGCTTGTCAATGCGGTTGAGCAGGTCGGTGGGGTCATTCTTGGCCGTCACCTGCTGCTGGTTGATGATGTCGATGCAGGCCTGGTCGAGCGCCACAGGGTCGGTAGAAGCCAGGATGCCGTAGTCTTCCAGCTTCACAGGCTCGGGGTGGTCCACGCAGTCGCAGTCTATCGACATGTTGTTCATCACGCTGATGTAGATGATGCCGTCTTGCCTCTGGAAGTAGTTCACCACAGCCTGCGCTGCTGCTGCCATACTCTCGAGGAAGCCGTCCTGATTGCCTATGTACTCAGGCGTCCACAGCTTGCCCATGTCGAGCTTTTCCATCTTGCCGGCGGAGTGGATGTAGGCCTTGCCGTTCTGACTGGCACAGCCGATGGAGAGGTTTTTCAGCGCTCCGCCATAGCCGCCCATGGGATGGCCCTTGAAGTGATTGAGTGCAATCATGAAGTCGTAGTTGGCCAGGTGACCACCTACGATGTCATACTTGATGTGGGTCTGGTCCTTCACGGGGATGCGTATCTCGTCGTATTCATCCATGATGTCCACGGGGAAATACTTCGTAAATCCGTGCCGCTCTATGACCTTCCAGTGGTTCTCCGAGGTGTTGCGCTCGTCCTTCTTGTCGGCAGGGGCATTGCCGTAGGCGGTGTTACACTCCACGATGGTGCCGTCCACCTCCAGCACCAGGTCTTTCACCAACTCAGGCTTCAGGTAGTTGGGATTGCTGCCCTCGCCGGTGCTCATCTTCACGGCCACGCGGCCTTTTGCCGGAACGCCCAGCGCCTTGTAAATCTTCACTAACGACGCGCCGCTGATTTCCCTTGTCACATACACCTTCGACTGTGCAAAGGTCGCTGCCGATGCCACCAGCATCCATGCAGCAATGATCAATGTTTTCTTCATATTAAGTAGTTGTTCAAAAAAAAGTACACACACATATATATATATAATATGTATCAAGTTAGGATTAGAACGAATCCAACGAATTGTACAAATGATTACAGATTTCACAAACGGTTGCCGCAAGCTACGATGGGCACTCTATTCCCGCCCTCACTGCGGAATCGAGTCAAGGCGCAGCAGCTGGTCGGCAGGGAAGTGAGGATGAGAAGCGAGGTGCCGCTCCAACATGATGATGCTGTCGTTGGAAAAGACGCGCCGCCCCATGGCCTGATTCACCACCGCCTGAATCTTCGACATGTGCCAGCGGCGAGAGGCCATCAGCGTGTCGGAGGCGGACAGGGGATAGAGGCTGAGCAGGTAGAAGCTGAGGCAGTCGGGCACGATATATTCGCTCGTCATCATGCGGCGCTGCCGCTCGGTGTAGCCATAGCGCAAGTAGGCCGGATAGTCCTTGCCAAGATACTTGTCGAGCGAGATGCCGACAAGGGTGTCGCTGACAATGATGCTCTGGTCCAGCGAGCCTATCTGCGTATAGAAGCTGGGCATCTTCATGTCGGGCAGCATCCGTCCAAGGCGGCGGAAAGCATAGGTGAGCTGCTGCTGCAAGGCGTCGGTGTTCTCATATTGTCGGGCCACCTCATCGATGATGGCCTGCAGCGTGCTGTCCTGAAAATAAAGCAGGAGGCGGTTGTTGATGTCGGAGTCGTCGACGGGGCCGAGCTGCAGCACATTCTCTATCAGAGTACGCGTCTGCATAGGATAGTCGGTGCGCATCTGGTGCAGGGCGGCGAAGTCGGCCATCGTCAGGTAAAGGCTCTCCACACGATCATAGCGGTCAAGCACGACACCTTCCTGCTGATGCTGCTCGTCGGAGGGACGCATCTGTAGCTGACAGCCCATAAGAACCATCAGCACCAAGAGGGCGAAGAGATAGAATTTGCGCACGAGAAAGTTTTCTTTTGTTAAAACGTGGCGCAAAATTACTAAAAATTCTTGATTTAACCAAATTTTAACCTAATTATTTTTAACATTCTGCACTTTTTACTTGATTTTGAGTAATTTTGCGAGAAAAAGAAATGACATGAAAAGACTATTCACCTTTATGGCACTCATGCTGTGCCTGGCCCAGGCCTACGCTTTCCGCGTGGAAGTAGAGAACTTGTCTGACACGCCCAAGACCGACTACCCGGTGGTTATTGACATCTCGGCCTACGACGCTTTCACATCGGCCCTGGTCACCTGCAACGGACAGGAAGTGCCCTGCCAGTTAGACGACCTCAATCAGGACGGACGCTTCGACGAGCTGTGCTTCCTCACCGACCTGAACGCCAAGGAACGGAAGACATTCAAAGTGGAACAGACCAGCGACGCTGCTCCCCGCCCCTACCCTGCCCGCGTCTACACCGAAATGGTGATGCGCAACGACAAGGTGAAGGAGAAGAACAAGCACGACAACTACGTGGAGAGCCTCACGGCACGTGGCGACTGCGCCAACAGCTACAACCTGCTGCACCACCACGGCGTGTGCTTCGAGAGCGAGCTGAACGGCATACGCATCTACTTCGACAAGCGGCAGACCCTCGACCTCTACGGCAAGTTCCGCAAAGGGCTGGAGCTGAAGGAGACGCAGTTCTACACCAGCGATGAGCAGAAGACACAAGGCTATGGCGACGACGTGCTGTGGGTGGGCAACACCTTCGGTCTGGGCGCTCTGCGCGGATGGGATGCCAAGGAGCAACAACCCACAATGATTGAGCCGGTGAAGAGCCGCACACAGCGCATCATCAGCTACGGACCACTGCGTACCATCGTGGAAATCATAGACAAGGGCTGGCAGCCAGACCCACTCGCAAAGCCGGTGGACATGACCATCCGATACACCCAGTATGCTGGCCACCGCGACACCAATGTCGATGTATTCCTCAGCCACAAGATGCCACGTAACAGCCTGTCAACAGGCATCATCAACGTGAAAGGCTCTACCGAATATTCCGACCACAACGGCACACGCGCCTGCTGGGGCACCGACTATCCTTCGACCGACCACGAGAAGTGGAAGCCCGAAACCGTAGGATTGGCCATCTGGCTGCCCAAAGACAGGATAGCCAGCGAGCAACCCGTCAATCCCGACAACTACGCCTTCGCGTTGCATGGCGACGACAACCGCCTGAGCTATCGTGTGGCCTACTGCTCGGCCAACGAAAGCTTCGGTTTCCACTCAGCACAGGAATGGTTTGAATGGGTGAAAGCCTGGGGCAAAGAACTCCAACAGCCCACTGTTGCCTGGCGCTGCAAAGAAAACTAAACACGCATCACAGCAGGAAAAAAAGCGACACGCCAATCACTGAGATGAATGCTCCGACAACAGCACGAAGCGTGATGGGCTGATGGAAGAGCCATTTAGAAGGCAGCAGAATGATGATGGGCGTAGTGGCCATCAGCGTGCTGGCTATGCCTGCTGCCGTGTGCTGCACAGCCATCAGCGAGAAGCCCACGCCGATGAACGGCCCGCTGAAGACGGCCACCATCATGGCCAACAGGCCGCGATGCTCATGCAGACTCTCACGCATACGCCCGCCGTGGCCACTCAGCAGCAGCCAGAGGGAGAAGCACAACAGGCCGGCCACGCAGCGTATCATATTGGAGGCAAAGGGCAGCACCGCAGGCAGCGAGGACTGCACGGAGAGGATATCGGCCTCATAATGGTCAAGCCCCATCTTGCTCAGCACCAGGCCGACGCCCTGCCCCAGCGCAGCACCCACACCGAAAAGCAAGCCCTTCAGCGGCATATTGACCGACACATGATGTCCGCCGGTGCCCCGGCCAAGAACGGAGATGGCAATGCCTGACAGCGTCACCGTCATGGCTATCAGCGACGACCAACCCAGCGTCTGGCCAATCATCACCCAGGCAGACAGCGCCGCAAACATAGGCGCAAGCGTCATCAGCAGCTGACCCATGCGCGAACCAATGGTCAGATAACTATTGAAAAGGCACCAGTCGCCGAAGAAATAGCCCACCACGCCCGACAACAGCAGCCACCCCCAAGTGGAAGCACCGGCAAAGGCTGGCCAGGGAACGCCCATTGTGAGCCATAGCAACACGGCGGACAGCAACAGCGTCACGCCCATGCGCCACACATTCATCACAAACACGCCCAATCGGCGGCTGCCTATCTCGCTGGCCAGCGCAGCAATAGTCCAGGAGAAGGCTACGCCAATGGATATTAACTCGCCTAAGTATCTCATTTCGGGCGGTAAAATTACGTTTTTTTTCCGTATCAGGCAAATTTCCAATGGTTTATTTGGCCAATTCATGCAAAATCTGTAATTTTGCCGAAAAAGGAAACATTGTGGCTTACTGGTACGACAAATATTTAAGCATCTATGGGAAGCCTTTCAGCGAGGTGCCCCAAAACATTATTGACGAGACACGCCAGCGGTTGGCTCGCCTGCAAAGTCAGGAACCACTGGCCTCGATAGTGGTGATAGGTTACAACGAGGAGAAACACCTGCAAGCCTGCCTCTGGGCTATCAGCGAGATACAATGCAAGTATCCCGTGGAGATTATCGGTGTGGACAACGACTCGAAAGACCGCACGGCAGAGATATACGAGAAGTCGGGCATACCCTGGTACACCGAATACCAGCACAGCTGCGGCTATGCCCGACGCTGCGGACTGCAACATGCACGAGGGCGCTTCTACTTCGATGTAGACAGCGACACCCTCTATCCACCAATGTATTATGAGCTGATGATTGAACAGTTGCTCAAACCCGGAGTCAGCTGCGTGTCGGCACGCTATGGCTTCATACCCGACGAGAATCACTCACGGCTCAGCCTGCGACTTTTCGAGCTGGCGCGCGACGCTTTCCTATGGGTGCAGCACTTCAAGCGACCCGAGCTCTCAGTACGTGGACTTGTCTTTGCCTACAATGCAGACTACGGACGCAAAGAGCCGTACCGCGTAGACATCATCCGTGGCGAAGACGGCTCAATGGCCTTGGCACTGAAAAAATACGGAAGGATAAAATTTGTGCGCGACAAGCGCTGCAAAGCCATCACCGGATACGGCACCATAGGAAAACAAAGTATGTGGAAAACATTCTGCCAGCATGTGCGCCAGCAGACAAAAGGCATCACACGCATATTCCACAAGACCGACCACTATGTGGACTCCGATGACAACCTCGTAAAACACTAAGCTACTCACACTTATGTTAGCCAAGACATTCAGCGCCGCCGTCATTGGACTGGAGGCCACCACCATTACCATCGAAGTCAATTTGACCAGGGGCACATCGTTCCGCATTTCGGGAATGGCTGATACGGCCGTGAAGGAGAGCTACGACAGAATCAATGCCGCACTGCCAAACATCGGCTTCAGCACGCCCTCAGCCAATCTGACTATCAACCTCTCGCCTGCCGACCTGAAGAAAGAAGGCAGCGGATTTGACCTGCCGATGGCCATTGGCATCTTGGCTGCAGACGGAAAAATTGACCAACAGAAGCTCTGCGAATACATGATGGTGGGAGAGCTGGGACTCGACGGCACGCTGAAGCCCGTGAGAGCCATACTGCCCATCGCCATACGAGCAAGAAAGGAAAAGTACAAAGGTCTCATCGTGCCGAAAGAAAACCAGCGCGAAGCTGCCGTAGTCAACAACCTCGAAGTCTACGGCATGGACAATCTGGCCGACGTGGTGGCTTTCATGAATGGACAGGACGGATACCAGCCGATAGTTGTCGACACGCGAAAAGAGTTCTATGAAAAACAATACAGCTTCGACCTCGACTTCGCTGACGTCAAAGGGCAAGAGAGCGTAAAGCGTGCCCTGGAGGTGGCTTCTGCCGGAGGGCACAATCTCATCATGATAGGCCCGCCGGGAAGCGGCAAGTCCATGATGGCCAAGCGCCTGCCTTCCATCCTCCCACCACTGTCATTAGCCGAAAGCCTTGAGACAACCCTGATACACTCCGTTGCCGGCAAGCTGCCCCACGATGCCAGCCTTATCAGTCAGCGCCCTTTCCGTTCACCTCATCACACCATCTCGCAGGTAGCGCTCGTCGGTGGCGGCACCAGTCCACAACCCGGTGAAATCAGCCTCGCCCACAATGGTGTGCTCTTCCTTGATGAGCTGCCAGAAATCAATCGCTCAGTTCTTGAAGTGATGCGCCAGCCGCTGGAAGACCGCCACATCACCATCAGCCGAGCCAAGTACAACGTCGACTATCCCGCCTCCTTCATGTTCGTCGCCTCCATGAATCCCTGTCCCTGCGGCTATTACGGCGACCCCACCCACCACTGCGTCTGCACTCCCGGTCAGATACAGCGCTACATGAACAAAATCAGCGGTCCCCTACTCGACCGCATCGATATTCAGATTGAGTGCTCGGCACTCAGCTACGACGACCTTTCTAAAGCTCCAACGGGAGAACCATCCTCTGCCATCCGCGAAAGGGTGTTGAAGGCTCGTCAGATTCAGGAACACCGATTTCAAGGGTATAAGGGCATACATTGCAATGCCCAGATGACCGAACGTATGATTCACCAATACGCCGAGCCCGATGAAAGTTCTTTGGCCCTCCTTCGGATGGCGATGGAGCGTCTGAAACTCTCCGCTCGTGCGTACAATAGAATATTAAAGGTCGCCCGCACCATCGCCGACCTCGAAGGCTCAGAGAAAGTTCAGAGCCAGCATATCGCCGAGGCAGTAGGATACCGTAATCTTGACAGAGGAGACTGGGCTGAGAGAGGAGTATAATATAGTACAGTAAATATTTAGAACTAATTTTCAGATTGGCTATGAGAGAAAAGTTTTTCTTTTTTTTGTTACTCTTTGTATCCACATTACATGCACAGGTATGTTAGAAAGGTAGATGGTTGTTTTGAATTTCACAGTGCTGTCAATACAAATTATGTTATCGACCTAAAGTCAAGCAATGCGGTAACAGGTGAGAACATCCATTGTTGGGAAGAAAACGGTACGAATGCCCAACGGTGGATTTTGGAACGGGTAGGAACGGTTACGAGAATAAGAACAGATTTTTGAATCATGGGAGCAACTTGCTGTCCTTATGGACTTCGAGATGTGAAGGTTATTATAATAATAAAGTATGGACGAGCAAGAATTATTTAAGCCAGAAGAGATGCAGTCACCCTTCGAGGGCATTAAAGAGACGGATGGTGAAGGACGAGAGTGGTGGAACTCCCGTAAGCTGGCACGTCTGATGGGCTACATGAAATATTGGAACTTCGAGCGGCTGATAGACAAGGTGGTTCCCTTCCTGCAAAAAGAGAAGGGACTTGACTTAAAGGAGCACATGGTGGAGATAGAAGAGATGTCACAGCTGAACAACGGTGGCTATCGCCATGTTAAATCTGTCATGTTGTCTCGCACAGCTTGTCTCGCTATAGCCATGAATGCTGACAAGAAGAAGCCCATAGTCAAGGCAGCCCAAGACTATTTCGCCAGCAAGATGACCTCAAAGGAACTGGCTACCAGTGTTGAAGGCAATGTACTGATATATCGCTCTACGACTGGCAAGGTCAACGTGTCTGTGGTCTATAATCAAGAGACTTTCTGGCTGTCACAGAGGCGGATGGCAGAATTGTTTGGAGTAACGATCCCAGACATTACCTATCATCTTAAACAGATAAATGATAGTGGCGAAGTGCAATTGTCCGCAGCAATTAAAAAAATTTTAATTCCTTCGGACAATTGCGACGAGCAGGGTGTGATGATGTACAACCTTGATGCAGTCATTGCTGTCGGCTCGACATAAAAAAGGCCTGTAGTCGCAATGACTGCAAGCCCTTTTTCTTTATCACCGTAAACAGTAAACTGTAAACGGTAAACTACGGAGTAACCGGATCACCAATCTTAACCTCCGAGTCCTTCTTGACGATACCCGAGTCGCCACCGCCATAGACGTTACCCATGATGGTTGACTTGTCCTTGATGTTCACCAGCGTCCATACGGAGTTGGCGAACTTCTCGGGATCGAGCGACGACATACCACGGCAGGCACCATAAACCTCACCGCCATACGTCTTGTTGTAAGTCCAGCCACGCGTCGAGTTGAATGGCGTACCGATGGTGACAACAGTCGAACCACCACCGATGGTCACGGTGTTCATCGACTGACGGCCAGGACCGTTGGCAGGTTTTCCGTCAATGTCGGCTTGTCCTGGCTTATACGGCTCGTAGCCCTGGTCAATCTTCGGAGCACCGACAGAACCATTCGAACCACCGCCATAAACGTTACGATGGATGATACCGCCCAGGATGTTCACATCCGTGAAGCGCGTCACCGAACCGGAAGATTCGCTGTAGTCCTCATCTTTGACAGATTTACCATCATAAGTACCGGTATCTATTTCATTGTCCTCAATGATACCGTTGTCATTTGCATCCTGAGAGGTTGTTCCATCGTGGTCGAAGTCATATTTATACTTCGTGATACCTGAACCACCGCCATAGATATTACCACGGTGCATCCACTGCGGGTCGTCAAGGTTACTGCCCAAAACGCCCTGATTCTCGGAAGTATAAGGTACGCCAATCTCGCCACTATATACCGTCACCTTCGTGTCGCGGCGTACGTGACCATCCTGACCACCGCCATAGATAGAACCGAGAATCCTTGGAGCATAGCCTGCTGTACCAGCATTTTCGTCAGTTGCCTGACCGCTGGTACCAATCGTCACATCCGTCTCGTTGACATAGCCGGAGAAGAATGCCGGGCTATACTCATAGCGAGGATCTTCTGCAATATTGGGCGCTGCCTCACCGGCACTACCACCGAAGACGTTACCGTAAGGCAACAAGCCCTTCGTGCTTTCTTCTGGATGTTCATTGTTGATGTAACCGACAATTCCACCCAACACCTTCACAGTAGCCTTACCGCTGTTGAGGAAGGCAATGCTATTGGCATTCCCACTATCCCACAGCGTTTGGTCAGCAGCTTCTGCACTCCCGTTCAGCGTCTCACCATATCCGGCAGGATAGTAGTCGTCAGCACCACCGGCATAGTTACCCTTACCGACAGAGCCCATGTTACCACCGCCATAGACGTTACGCATCACGTGACCGCCGTTCATGGTGACCACCGTGTTACCCATCACCTTACCGGCGATGAGGCTGTATATCTTGGCATTGTATGTGCCACCGCCACCAATCTTATTCAACGGCTTCGTATAGGTACCATTACCCTTACCGGCGCCATAGAGCGAGTGACCTATCAGACCCTCGTTCAGTGTTACCTTGGTATTGCCATAGACGTAACCGTTCTCACCACTACCGTGAACAGAACCGGTGATGCACTGCTTGGTGAAGTCGTTCTGGATGGTTTCCTCAGTGTCGTTGTCGCCTAATTCGTAAGGAGTGGTGTAGTTGATGTTCACCTCCGTCTCGTTGGTCAATGCCAGGTGAGCCATCTTGTAGCGGTCACCGGCCTCACCACGCGAGCTACCATAGACATCGCCGCCGTCTAACTGATAGGTACCGATGTGGCCGCCCGTGACGTTGACGGTAGCCTTACCCGTGTTAGTAGCAAACTCGAACTTATACGGCCAGCTGAGGGCGAAGCTTGTGGCTTCTGATGCATGCTTGGCAACTCCTACCGTATCAGCGGCATTGGTGATTGTACCTACCGACGCCATAGCACCACCGCCATAGACGGAGCGTCCGATGTGGCCGCCATAGATGTTGACAAAGGTGTTGCTGCCTACCATACCCGACTTCGGGTTCCAGTACTCGGCGCCATCATCTCCGGTATAGGTGTCCGAACCACTACCGGCACCATAGACGTTACCACGATGGAGCTGAGCTTCGGCTCTAACTGTTTCGTTCGTACCGAAATTATAATAAGGATCATTCGTATCTGTAACACCGATAGTACCGCTATAGACATTCACCGTAGCGCTCTCGTTGTTGTGACCGTTCTCACCGCCACCATAGACAGAACACTTGATTTGCGGCTGAGGCGCATCGTTGCCCTGTCCTGACGTACCGATAGTGACAATAGACTTGTTCACCCATGCCACACGGTCGTAGGGATCCAGCTTGTCGGTTGTGCCGTCGTCAGGAATGTCATAAGGCTTCGCCAATCCACCACGTGACGAACCGAAGACGAGACCGTTGTCACGGCCGCTGATACCGATGGTACCACCCGTGATAGTGACAGTAGCCGTACCAGTGCCTTCTGTCCAGTTATAAGGAACACCGGCAAAAGGAATATAGACAGGATCAGTACCTGTGGAAAGTTGGAACGTACCGACAGAGCCCAAGGCACCACCACCATATACCATGTGATAAACGTTACCACCGCTGATATTAACATTCGTATTACCCTTGACCTGTCCTGCCGTGGTGTGGCCAAGGAGACCCTTACCGCCACCATAGACATTACCCATCGTAGCACCGCCGAACAGCACGTAGCCGGCATCAGCATCATCGGCAGGCTTCACCTCGTCACGGCCAATCTCACCATTGCTGATATTGACACGAGTGTTTCCTTCAACGACAGCCATCTCGCCACCACCATAAACGCTGGCACGAACCAAAGACGCAGCACTGCTCATACTGATATAGGTACTATCTTTTACATCACCACCGTGGTTACCAGTGGCATCGGGAGTCTCCTGACCCATGCCACCGCCATAGATGCTACCGAAGGTGTACTGAACAATACTCCTTGACGCTGTAGTTTCAATGGTTTCCTTCTGAGGATCTGCCGTCGTAATCTCCGTACCGATGGTACCACCTGTGAAGAGAATCTCAGTGCTGTAGTTCTTTCCTTCTGTAGTGTGATATCCCTGTACAGCACCGAACTCACCACCGCCATAGACATTACCCATAATCCAAGGATTACCGCTGATGGTCAGCTTCGTACTCTTGACGTTACCCAGCTTCTTCCACTCGATGGGAGAAGTTAAGTTGCCAGACCCATCATAAGTAGAAATAGGCGATGTACCATCCAACTTAGTATAACGTCCCATACCGCCTGCAAAGACATTACCACCACGGGGATGCTTCAGTCGGTTGTTGCTCTCAAACTGGGTACTTGGCAGATAGGTCTTTGCCGTAGCCAATTCATCGCCTGTTGTTTCTGGCGAAATGTATTGATACTCATACTTGTTACCGATGACGGTATTGTCGCCGCTGATGTTAACAGTAACATGGCCACGTCCCTTCGTGAGTCCACCAGGAGGCGTGAATCCGTCTTCTGTTACGT
>JAEEGF010476637.1_pt1 | contig 31663 bp, 22 predicted proteins | sample 9134171 | NCBI WGS metagenome assembly JAEEGF01 (sample SAMN16246542, study PRJNA631951) | gut metagenome | biome: gut microbiome; feature: rumen; material: AP-attached | host: Bos | place: Iran: Karaj | collected 2018-10 | reverse complement strand
TAACGAGGATGAATGCTTTTCTCTTTCGAGCGTCCAATAGCAAACGCCATTTTCCAAGCGTTCCAATGCAGCTTTTCCATCGCATGCGAGAAATGAGCATTCAAAAACGTAAATATAATGGTCATAGCCCGCTTTGAGGCGGGCTATGACCATTATTGCCATAATCTAAATGCGGTCGAGCATGCGTAATCGAAGAAAAGCTGCAGGAACGTTTAGGAAAAGTTTCGTTTGCGTAATCGCGAGAAAAGGAAAGCATCAGGCGAGTTAAGTCCGCGGCCCCTATTATCCGTAAGCAGAATCTGCAAAGGGTCTCTGAAGGCTCATGAATTCATCGCAATAATATAACGCTCGGGTATATGTTCCGGTTGCGGCAGGCGCGGCAGGGCCCCCGTAGGCTGTCTCGGTCGCGGCCCAAGAACTTTCTGATCCCCAAAACTGTGAATGGTACCGAGGCTGTTTTATGTGAGGAATTTGTTGTAATATGGATGGAAAAGAATAATCCGGCCGAAAGGAAAGAGCGCAAATGAACATAAGAATGGCAACTGAAGATGATGCAGAGGAGCTGTTGGGTATCTATGACTATTATGTCAGAGAGACAGCTATTACCTACGAATACGAGACTCCGTCAGTTCAGGAGTTTAAGGAAAGAATAAGGGGTATACTGGCCAAGTTCCCATACCTGGTACTTGAAGGAGATGATGGGAAGATCCACGGATATGCCTATGCCGCACCATTTCACCCAAGGGCTGCTTACAGCTGGTGCGTTGAGATGACTATCTACCTTGCTAAGGATGAAAGAGGAAACGGCTACGGAAGAGCTCTGTACACGGAGCTTGAGAAGCGCCTTAAGGCCATGGGAATACTGAACCTGAACGCCTGCATCGGATATCCTGATGCGGAGGATGAATATCTTACCTTCGGAAGTGTCAGATTCCATGAGAAAATGGGCTATTCCATGGTGGGAGAGTTCCATAAATGCGGCTATAAGTTTAACAGATGGTACAACATGGTCTGGATGGAGAAGATAATTGGCGAGCACAGCTGTCCTCCGCCGGAATTATCACCTGCATCACTACACTAAAGCGCTAAAATTCCGCGTTGACTTAATATCGATATTCAAAGTATTATGGAAGTACGCATTATAAAGTTGGGGGGTAACCAAAATGAGTAATATACCATACAAGATTTACCTTGAAGAATCAGAAATGCCCAGGCAGTGGTACAACGTAAGGGGAGATATGAAGAAGAAACCTGCCCCGATCCTGAACCCTGCCACATTAAAGCCCGTAACTCTGGATGAGCTCTCCGGAATATTCTGTCGCGAGCTTGCAGAGCAGGAGCTCGATGAGACTTCAAGATTTATTGATATTCCTGAGGAGATCAGAAACTTTTACCGTATGTATCGTCCTTCACCTCTGGTAAGGGCATACTGCCTTGAGGAAAAGCTTCAGACTCCCGCACACATCTACTACAAATTTGAGGGTAACAACACCTCCGGAAGCCACAAGCTCAATTCAGCCATTGCTCAGGCCTATTATGCCAAGAAGCAGGGCCTTAAGGGCGTTACCACAGAGACAGGCGCCGGACAGTGGGGCACAGCTCTTTCCATGGCATGCTCCTACTTTGATCTGGATTGTCAGGTATACATGGTTAAGGTATCCTACGAGCAGAAGCCCTTCAGACGCGAGGTTATGCGTACCTACGGAGCCAAGGTAACACCTTCTCCTTCAATGGAGACAGAAGTTGGCCGCAGGATCAACGCTGAGTTCCCGGGTACCACAGGAAGCCTTGGATGCGCCATTTCAGAGGCGGTTGAGGCAGCCACATCCCAGGAAGGCTACCGCTATGTTCTGGGCTCGGTTCTTGCCCAGGTACTTCTGCACCAGTCAGTTATCGGCCTTGAGACCAAGGCTGCACTGGATAAATACGGAATCAAGGCAGATATGATCATCGGCTGCGCAGGCGGCGGATCCAACCTCGGCGGACTTATTTCACCCTTTGCAGGTGAGATTTTAAGAGGTGAGAACAACTACGAGATCATTGCAGTGGAGCCTGCATCCTGCCCCAGCCTCACAAGAGGCGTATATGCCTACGACTTCTGCGACACAGGTAAGGTATGTCCTCTTCAGAAGATGTACACCCTTGGAAGCGGATTTATTCCTTCAGCCAACCATGCCGGCGGCCTTCGCTATCACGGCATGAGCTCCATCGTTTCAGAGCTCTATGATCAGGGCATCATGACAGCCAGGAGCGTTGAGCAGACCTCTGTATTTGAGGCGGCTGAGATGTTTGCAAGAGTTGAGGGTATCCTTCCCGCTCCCGAGAGCAGCCATGCTATCCGCGTTGCCATCGACGAGGCTCTCAAGTGCAAGGAGACAGGAGAGGAAAAGAACATCGTATTTGGCCTTACAGGTACAGGATACTTCGACATGGTGGCATATCAGAAGTATAATGATCATGAGATGACAGATTACATCCCTTCAGATGAGGAGCTTCAGAAGTCCTTTGACAAGCTTCCCAAGGTAGAGGGTTGAATTATTAAGGAGATAACATGAGTAAAATAGCTAATCCCGAACAGTACGCAGCATCAGAGGAGTCCAAGGGCACTCTTAAATACAGGGAGCGCAGCAGATGGCTTCTGTTCGGACTTCCGTGGACCTTTACCAAATATGAGATAAGGGACAACGACTTTACAATCGTAAAGGGATTCTTCAACATCAGAGAGAACGACTGCTACATGTACAAGATCAGCGACGTGGAGATCACAAGAAACCTCCTTCAGAGGATGGCAGGCCTCTCCACCATCGTGCTTTACACCTCCGATGTTACGGACCGCACCATTATAATGAAGAACATCAAGCACGGCAGAGAGATCAAGGATTTCATCCTGCAGGCTTCAGAGGCTGCCCGCTTAAGACGCAGGACAGTCAGCATGCAGAACATCGGCTTTGGCGCCGGTGATATTCACGATGTGGACGATTTTGATGATCTGGCAGGACATATTGATAACTAAAGCCTGAGCTGACAAGCCCGGTGTTGCATGGGCGACACCGGGCTTTATGTAATAGGAAAATGCTTCCTGTCACATAAAAACGCTCCGCTATGGATGCGCACTCGCGCGATATGTAAATGATGCTAAAGCATCCGCGCTCGGCGAGAGAATGTCGCAAGTGACATTCTTTCTTTTGGAGAGATATTCATGGTCAATCTTGCAATCGTAGAAGATGAAGATTCATATGCTGCTCAGCTTACGGAATTTGTAAACCAGTACCAGAAGGAGAGCGGAACTATCTTCAGGATAACCAGGTTTACGGACGGAGATGAGATAGCCGAAGGCTACCACGGACAGTTTGACATCATCCTCATGGACATCGAGATGAAGCTCATGGATGGCATGACTGCCGCCGAGGAGATCCGCAAGCTGGATCAGGAAGTGGTCATCATGTTCATCACCAACATGACCAACTACGCCATCCGCGGCTATCAGGTGGATGCCCTGGACTATGTGCTGAAGCCCGTGAGCTACTTTGCGTTCTCGCAAAAGCTTGAAAGAGCCATCGGAAGGATCAGGAAATCCAATTCCAACATAATCACTATCAATCTCCCTTCCGGGGTAAAAAAGCTGGATATTGACAATATATTCTATATCGAGAGCCAGGGTCACAACCTGAACTTCTACACCAGCGGCGGAGACTTTACGGTGAGAGCAAGGCTCTCTGACTTTGAGACACAGCTTGCTCAATACAATTTCTTTAGAAGTAACAAAGGCTTTCTGGTAAATCTTAAATATGTGGACGGAGTTGAAAACGGATGCTGCATCATCGCAGGCAAACAGCTTCTCATCAGCAGAGCCAGAAAGAGTGATTTTATGGCCGCCCTTACGGACTACATGGCGGCACTGTGAGGTTAAATGGAAACAATCTATCAGGATATCCCAAGACTATACACGGCAATTGCCGAATGGCTGGCCTGCATCGTATACTGCATGGTTCTAAAGCGCAGAATGGTGGGCCTTAACTTTGGCGTTACTGCGGCATTTGCCCTGATCGCGCAGAGCCTTTTTTTGGTGCTTACAAGGGACCTTCCTCTGGTGTTCTGGATACCCTGCATGCTGATAGCAGTTCTTTTGATGTACCTGTTCATGTACATTGTCTGCGACGACACCCGAAATGTTATAGGATACTTCTGTGCCAGAGCCTTTCTTCTGGCTGAGCTTGCGGCCTCCCTCGAGTGGCAGCTGGCTTGCTTTGCCCTTAACACCACATCTTCACAGATACTGCAGATAGCCATCCTTGTGCTGGTCTACGCGCTGGTATTCACCTGGGCACTCCACATGGAAAAGAGCATCACGAGAGGCATTTTTACACTGGAGATCAGTAATCGTGAGCTTCTTGCGGCGATTCTCATAGCAGCAGCAATCTTTGCTTTCAGTAATCTCAGCTTTATCACCTCCAAGACACCCTTTTCGGCGGGGCTCACCTCTGACATGTTCTACATCAGGACTCTGGTTGACACAGCGGGTATCATGATCCTCTACGTGTACCAGAGCCGTATCTGTGAGCTTCTTGCGGAAAAAGAGCTTAGAAATATCCATTCGATGCTGAAGGCCCAGTACGAAAAGTATCGGAATTACCAGGCAACATTTGACATGATCAACATGAAATATCACGACCTCAAGCACCAGATTGCAGGCCTCAGGGCAGACATGAGCGAGGAGCAGAGGCAGGAGTGGATCGATACTCTGGAGCAGGAGCTCGAATCCTACAGCCCGGAGCTTGAAACCGGCAACAGCGTTCTTGATACCCTCATAGCAGGTAAAATGATGAGCTGCAGAGTCAACAATATCAAGATAACCTGCGTGGCTGACGGCAATCTTCTTGATTTTATGCATGTTGCCGATATTTGTACGATTTTCGGTAATGCCTTGGATAATGCAATAGAAAGTGTTACGCTTATAGAGGATCCTGATAAGAGACTTATACATTTATCCGTCTCTCCCAGGAAGAATTTTATACTTATACAGGTCAACAATTACTGCGAGAATCAGATCAGCATCAAGAACGGATATCCTGTAACGACCAAGGCTGACAAGGGCAATCACGGCTTCGGTCTTAAGAGTATCCGCTATACTGTCGATAAATACCATGGAACTGTGACTTTCGACATTAACAAGAACTGGTTTGAACTTAAGATACTCATCCCTCAGGGAGGTGTTGCATGAACTTAGTTGCGGTAGCAGTTGCGGATTATACGGGCTTAATTTTACTGGTCGCGCTTCTTAGCAGCAGTCGTATTCGCAGATCCAATAATGAAACTTTTGAGATGAATCTTTTCACAAAGATAACCTTCCTGACTCTGGTGGCATGCTTTGTGGATGTGTTTGCTTTTGTGGTTGACGGAAAAACGGGCTTTTGGTTCAGGATCATCAACATTGCTGCCAACACCTTCTGTTTTGTTGCCAACCCCATCTTTATCGCATCCTGGTGTTTATATGAAGATCTAAAGCTCTATCACTCCAGAAAAAGGGTAAAAAAGATCTACACCTATGCCTTTATTCCTGCTGTGGTAATGGCTTTTATCGCAGTTGTGAATATCTTTGTTCCTATAATATTTACCATTGATCAGAACAATGTATACAGCAGACTCCCCTTCAGCTATGTTTATTATCTGGTGGATTTTGGATATGTTGTATTCAGCATTTATATCCTTCGTAAATATGAGAAGCAATACGGAAAAGTCAGATTTTTCCCGCTGTATCTCATGGTAGGACCGATTTTTCTTGGCTGCTTTTTGCAGGCTGTTTTCTACGGAATTTCCCTTATCTGGGTTTCCCTTGCCGTGGGACTCACTGCCATGTACATGGCGCTACAGAACGAGTTCTCCTACCTTGATAAGCTGACAGGGCTCTATAACAGAGCGTACCTGGACTACATACTTGAAAATGCCGTTAAGGACAAGAAGGTCAATCTGGGCGGCATTATGATAGACGTGGACTACTTCAAGAACATCAACGACTCCTTCGGACATTCCGTGGGCGATGAAGCCCTTATTGATGTGGCCAGGGTCCTTACCTTTGCCAAGCCGGACAAGGGCATAGCCATCAGATTTGCCGGAGATGAGTTCATGATCCTCATCAGAGGAACTTCGGAAAAAGAGCTGGATAGGATAGCCGGGAATATAAGGGAAGAAACAAACATTTTTAATGAAGCGGAGCAGAGACAATACAAGCTGTCACTGTCTGTGGGATATGCCATCATGGATGCTGAAAAGGGCACCGTTGACCAGTTCCTTAAGAGCATGGATGACAACATGTATCAGGAAAAAGAGGGAAAACACTCCGCAGATAAGTAAATGCATAATTATAACCATTCATGACAAAAATCGTACCGTTTGTGACAAAAACGGCACGATTTTTTTTGCGTGCTAATCTAATGTTGTAGTGACCTGCGGGAAGACGCGCCCGACAGGCGGAAAAAGGCTTCTGTATCCTGACCAGATGCAGAAGGTACTATAAAAGGGAGGTTAATATATGTTATCTATCAACATGAGCGATGTTATGAATGTCTTAACATCCATCAAATCCTATTTGATAGCAATTGGTGTGATCATCGCCGTTGCAGTGATCATTATGGTCGCAGTAATGAAGATGAAGAAATCCACCAAGAAGCTGGTAAGAGGCACTGCACTTGTTGCAATGCTGACAGGAATTTGTATCTGCGTGAACATGATCTGCTCGGGACCTATGAGCACCATGCTTGATCTTGTAAGCGGCAGCGGAACAATTTCCAAGGAAACATCTGATGAGGCAACTGAGCTTGCACAGCAGATTGCAGAAGAAGGTATCGTTCTTGTAGAGAACGAGGGGAATACACTTCCGCTTTCATCAGGTTCCAAGCTTAACGTATTTGGATGGGCTTCAACCAATCCTATCCTTGGAGGAGCAGGATCAGGCGCTCTTAACAACGCCTATGCAACCATCGACATTCTCTCATCCTTAAAGTCAGCAGGAATCGAGACTAACGCAGAACTTTCCAAGTTCTACACCGACTACAAGGCCGACAGACCTGAGGTTGGAATGTGGGCTCAGGACTGGACACTCCCTGAACCTAACGTATCTCTTTACACAGAATCACTTATGGCTAATGCCAAGGCATTTTCTGATACAGCAATGATCGTTATCAGCCGTTCAGGCGGTGAGGGTGCAGACCTTCCCAACAACATGACTGCAGTGGTTGACGGATCTTTCCAGGACGGAACAACCTACACAGCAGGCGTTTATGATGACACATTAAATCAGGGCAATGACTGGGATGCAGGCGACCACTACCTTCAGCTCACAAACAGAGAGGAAGAGATGATCGATCTTGTATGCCAGAACTTCGATAAGGTTATCCTTGTTTACAACGGAGCCAACGCATTTGAGATGGGCTTCCTCAAGGATCATTCACAGATCAAGTCAGTTCTCTGGGCAGCAGGCATGGGTCATGTAGGTATGCAGGCTCTTGGCGAGATCGTTGCCGGAGAGGTTAGCCCTTCAGGTAAGCTCATCGACACTTACGTTTATGAGATGGAGGATACACCTTGGTGGAACAACTTTGGTGACTTCAACTACACAAACATGGATGAGTTTGCATATATATCCACAAGCTTCATGACAGGAGCAGAGTCAAGAGCAGATGTTTCCTTCATCAACTATGTTGAGGGCATCTATGTTGGCTACAAGTTCTACGAGACAGCAGCAGTAGAAGGACTTATCAATTATGACAGCGTAGTTCAGTATCCTTTCGGACATGGACTTTCATACACAAGCTTTACACAGGAGATGGGCGACATCAGTGTAAACGATGGCAATATCTCTTTTGACGTAACAGTTACAAATACCGGCTCCGTAGCAGGTAAGGATGTGGTTCAGGTATACTTCAATCCTCCTTACACCAACGGCGGAATCGAGAAGGCTTCAGCAAACCTCATCGCATTTGAGAAGACAGGAATGCTTGAGCCCGGTGCTTCAGAGACAGTCAATATTTCTTTTGACGAGGAATTCCTTGCATCCTATGATTCTCAGAACGCCAAGGCTTATGTGCTTGAAGAAGGCGACTATGAGATCTCAATCAACAAGGATTCACACACAGTTATCGCTTCACAGACCTACACAGTAGGCCAGACCGTTACATACGACGGAACCAACAAGAGAAGCAGTGATGAGATCACAGCTACCAACGCCTTTGATTATGCTGAGGGTGATGTTACATACCTTTCAAGAGCAGACGGATTTGCCAACTACACAGAGGCAACCAAGGCTCCTTCAAACTATGAGATGCCTGAAGATGTAAAGGCTACTTTCTACAACATCAGCAACTACCTCACACCCGAGGTTACAGCACTTGATGAAGATCCTAACGCACCTGAGGTTGTAACAGGAGCTTCAACAACTCTTAAGCTTGCAGACTTAAGAGGACTTTCCAAGGATGATCCTAAGTGGGATGAGCTTCTTAACAGCATGAGTCTTGATGACATGAATGCACTTATCTCTCTTGGCGGATACCAGACCAACTCAGTTGAGTCAATCGGCAAGGTTCGCACCAATGATTGTGACGGCCCTGCTTCCATCAACAACAACTTCACAGGTGTAGGATCACTTGGATTCCCTGTTGGAGTAACAGTAGCAGCAACATTTAACAAAGACCTTGCTTATGCATTTGGTGATTACATCGGCAAGATGGCTGATGAGATGGACGTTTCCGGCTGGTATGCACCTGCTATGAACATCCACAGAACAGCTTTTGCAGGACGTAACTTCGAGTACTACTCAGAGGACAGCTTCCTTTCAGGTATGATCGCTGCCAATGCTGCTAAGGGATCATGGGATAACGGAGTATACGCTTACATCAAGCACTTCGCAATGAACGATCAGGAAGGCAACAGATGTGACATGCTCTGCACATGGTCCAATGAGCAGGCTATCCGTGAGATTTACTTAAGACCTTTCGAGATCTGCGTAAAGAACGTTGATCAGACAGCAGTTATGTCTTCCTTCAACTACATCGGTAACCGTTGGGCAGGTGGATCATCTTCACTTCTTAAGACAGTTCTCAGAGATGAGTGGGGATTCACAGGCTTCGTACTCACCGACTACTTCGGAGTATACGGCTACATGAGCTCAGATCAGGCTATCAGAAACGGTACAGACTGCATGCTGGTTAACTATCCTACAGCTACCAACAATGTTCAGTTCAGAGATACCAACGGCGCTAAGCAGGCTATGCGTGATGCTTCCAAGAACATCCTTTACACTGTAGTAAACAGCCGTGCTTATGCTCCTGAGAATCTTAACGCAGGTATGGCAACATGGAAGAAGATCATGATCGCTGTTGATGTTATCTTCGCAGCTCTTATGGTTTGCCTCATGGTTATCTTTGTTAAGAACTTCAAGAAGAACCGCGCAGCTGAACAGTAATAACTGAGCGATTATAGAACTTCCTTGCGATAAGAATGAAAGAGGGAAAAATGAAATATCAGGATATCATTTCAAAGATGACAATCGAAGAAAAGGCAGCTTTCCTTGGCGGAAAGGGCGAGTGGGAGACATGGGGATTTGAAAGACTCGGCATCCCTTCCATCTTCTGCTCAGACGGCCCTCACGGCATCAGAAAGCAGGCAGGTGCAGGAGACCATCTGGGACTCAACGCATCGCTTCCTGCAACATGCTTCCCTACAGCAGCAACCATCGCCAACAGCTGGAATGAAGAGCTGGGCGAAACATTGGGTGAAACTCTTGGTGAAGAGGCCATGGCTCAGGGCGTAAACGTGCTCCTGGGCCCGGGACTCAACATCAAGAGGAGTCCCCTCTGCGGAAGAAACTTTGAGTATTTCTCCGAGGATCCCTACCTGGCCGGCAAAATGGCTGCTTCCTACGTAAGAGGAATCCAGTCACAGGGCGTTTATGCTTGTCCCAAGCATTTTGCCGTGAACTCCCAGGAGCTGCGTCGTATGGCCATGAACTCCGTACTTGACGAAAGAACCTTAAGAGAAATCTACCTCACAGGCTTCGAGATTGCTGTAAAAGAGGGTAAGGCCAAGACCATTATGTCTGCCTATAACGAGGTCAACGGAACCTACGCCAACGAGAATAAGCATCTTCTGACTGATATTCTTAGAAAAGACTGGGGCTTTGACGGAATAGTTATTACAGACTGGGGTGCAAGCAATGATCACGCCCTCGGTGTGGCAGCAGGTTCAAACCTTGAGATGCCCAATCCCGGCCTTGACTCAGCTAGAGAGCTTATTGCAGCCGTTGACAGCGGCAAGATTTCCATGGAGGACGTGGACGCAAGAGTAGACGAACTCCTGGATGCAGTAATGACCCTTTATGTAAATGCTCAGAACAAGAGCGATGATTTTGATAAAAACGTGCACCACAGCATCGCCAGAAGAGCAGCGGCCGAAAGCGCCATCCTTCTCAAAAACGAAGAGAAGATACTACCCCTTAAAGCAGGCGCCAAGGTCGCTGTGATCGGTGACTTTGCTTTTGTCCCCAGATATCAGGGAGCAGGCTCATCACTGGTTAACCCCACCAAGATTGAGACCGTTTCGGAGATGATAGGAAGCTATGATCTCCAGGTGGTCGGAATGAGCAGGGGCTACTCCAGAGACGGCAAGGAAGACGCAGCCACCAGAAAGGAAGCGCTTGACCTTGCTGCAAGAGCAGATATAGTTCTGTTCTTCTTCGGACTCAATGAGGATTCAGAGTCAGAGGGCATGGACAGAAATCATATGAGGATACCTCAGAATCAGATCAATCTCCTTCAGGAGCTTGGTCAGGTCAATGCCAACCTGGTTGGAATCATCAGTGCAGGCTCAGCCATCGAGATGCCCTGGCATCACTATTTCAAGGCTATGCTTCACTGCTACTTAAACGGCCAGGCAGGAGCAGGGGCTGTACTGGATATCCTTACCGGTTCGGTGAATCCTTCAGGCAAGCTCTCGGAGACCATCCCAAGGCGCCACGAGGACACACCTGCCTACAGATATTATCCCAGCCGGGAGAGGACTTCAGAGTACCGCGAAGGCCTCTACGTGGGCTACAGATACTATGACACAGCGGAGATCCCTGTGCTGTATCCCTTCGGATTTGGTCTGTCCTACACGGAATTTGAATACAGCGACATAACCGTCAGCGAAGCCGGTGTTTCTTTTGCCATAACCAATGTTGGTGAGATGGCCGGCGCAGAAGTGGCGCAGCTGTACGTGGGACTTAAGGACAGCAAGATCTTCAGACCGGCAAAAGAGCTGAAGGGCTTTGCCAAGGTTTCTTTAAAGCCCGGTGAAAAGAAGACAGTGACCATCCCCTTCGACGACAAGACCTTCAGGTATTGGAACGTGAAGACCGACAAGTGGGAGATCGAGGATGGCAATTACAGTATCATGGTAGGCTCCAGCAGTGCCAACATAAGGCTCACCGCCAATATCATGAAGTCCGAGACCACCGAGGTTCTGCCTTACAACAGGGAGGAGATGCCTTCCTATTATTCAGGCAAGATCGAGAATGTTTCGGATGCAGAGTTTGAGAAGCTCCTGGGCCGCAGGATTCCTGAGGGCAAGTGGAGCGGACTTCTTGATCAGAATGATGCTCTGTGCCAGATGTACTACGCCAAGAGCGGACTTGCAAGATTTGCTTACAGGCGCCTTACGGCAGTCAAGAAGAAGGCGGATGCCAGCGGCAAACCGAATTTGAATGTTCTTTTTATCTATAATATGCCCTTCAGGGCCATGGCCAAGATGACCGGCGGCGCTGTGAGCATGGAGATGGTCGGAGGCTTCGTTAAGGTAGTTAACGGACATTTCTTTAAAGGAATCGGAACAGTCATCGGTGGATTCTTTAGAAACCGCAGAAAGAATAAGGCATTTGAAGCCAAGATCAAAAGCTGATTCTGTCCAGTACAGATTCAGATATTCGGAGGTAGAGTATAAATGAAATTCTGGAATAATTTTGCCGAGAAGCATCCAAAGGCAGCTCAGTGGGTGAGAGAGGGCGGATTGTTTGTTATTGTGTCCAACCTTATCACAGTATTTAAATATTTGATGCTGCAGTTTCTGCCGGCAGCCTTCAGAGGGTTTGGCGATAAGGCCTTTGGCTGGCCGGGAATACCCATGACGCTTTTTGGACAGACCTTCCAGTGGAATATCCTTGGATATGATCAGGCTCAGGGCGGCCTTGCTTATTTCATGGCTTACATGGTGGCAATGGTCATCGGAGAGTGCATCAACTTCCCGATCCAGAAGCTGTTTGTGTTCAGGAGCCACGGCAATACAGGCAAGCAGGTTGCATGGTATGTCTTCGCATTCTGCATCATCACCTGTATCGTCAATTCCATCAACTGCATCTGGGTTGCGGTTGCGGGAATGTTCGTTCCGGACTGGATCTACAACATCGGTACAACCGTGCTTAACGGCGGAATATCAATGGTTGTGTTCTTCTTTGTGAACAAGATCATCTTCCCCCAGACACCCAAGGCAGAGTAATATTTTTTCAGGCAATAATAAAAGGCAAAGCTCAGTTAAACCGGGCTTTGCCTTCTTTTTTTTTATGCTTTTTTAACTGCCTCGAAGGTCTCCGTTATTTCTTTTTCCGGGGCCTTGGTAAGAAGGCTTACCACAACATTTACTATAAGGGCGATGAGGAAAGCGGGCAGCAGCTCATAGATTGCAAAGGCTCCGCCGAGCTTGGCGATTCCGTATTTCCAGATAAATACGAAGGCGCCTCCTGTGATCATGCCTGCGATGGCTCCGGGAAGGTTGGATCTCTTCCAGAAGAGTGAGAGCAGTACCACGGGACCGAAGGCTGCGCCGAATCCGCCCCAGGCAAAGGATACGATTTGGAATACCGATGAATCGGGATCCCTTGCGATGAATACTGCAATGATGGATATGAGAATGACTGTGATCTTGGCTACCTTAACCTGTGTCTCGTCATCCAGCTTCTTTTTACCAAAGGCCTGGATAAGGTCTGCTGAGATGGCTGATGCGGAAGCCAGGAGCTGAGAGTCTGCTGTTGACATGGTGGCTGCCAGGATTCCGGAGAGGATGATACCTGCAACGATGGCCGGAAGGATTCCGAAGGAGCTCATAAGGTTTGTGATGTAGATTATGACTCTCTCTGCGTTGCCGCTGCCCTCAAGTACAGGAATCTTGTTTACGGAGCTCATGGCAAGGCCGATGACGCCGATGGTGAGGGCCACGAACATGGCGATCACAACCCATACGGAAGCAACTCTTCTTGAGAGCTTTATCTTTTTCTCATCTTCAATTGCCATAAAACGAACCAGGATGTGAGGCATTCCGAAGTAGCCAAATCCCCAGGCCAGCATTGAGAAAACAGTCAGGACTCCGTACGGGCTTGCGCTCTTTGAAACAGGGTCATGGATCTGTGTGATGCTAAAGTAGCCGGGAAGTGACTTGGCGTTGGCAATTACGTTGTCCCAGCCGCCTGCCTGGTTGATTCCGAAGAATATTACGATTAAAAGGGAGACTGTCATGGCAAGGCTCTGGATAAGGTCAGTCATGCACACTGCCTTAAAGCCGCCAAGAGAGCAGTAGAGAGCTATGATGAGGGCGCTCACTATCATGGCAAAGAGATAATCAACACCAAAGAGGGTGTTAAAGAGCTTGCCACAGGCTGCAAAGCCGGATGCCACGTAGGGTATGAAGAACACCACGATTACGATGGCAGATATGAGAGTGATGCTGTTTTTCCTGTCTTTGTATCTGGCCGCGAAGTACTCCGGGATGGTGATGGCACCGAGCTTTTCGGTGTAGCGTCTAAGGCGCTTGGCCACAAAGAGCCAGTTTAAATATGTGCCTACGGCAAGACCGATGATAGTCCAGGTGGCATCTGCAAGTCCCGTAAGATAGGCAAGTCCCGGGATTCCCAGCAGCAGCCAGCTGCTCATGTCGGACGCCTCGGCGCTCATGGCTGCCACAAAGGGTCCAAGCTTTCTTCCGCCCAGATAGAAATCACCCGCATCGTCATTTCCCTTTGAAAAGACAACTCCGATGAGGATCATCATGACCAGGTATAAAACAATTACTATACCGATAACTATTTGTGTTCCCATACAAAATCTCCTCCGACAATTTGCTAAACTAATTGTTTAATACTTTACCACGTCGTAGCGCTGAAAACAACGGTGTAAAGTTAATTAGTTTTATCTTTTGCCGGAGGCGTTATATTGATGGATATTGTTCAGTTTGCTGCCTTTTTCTTGTACAGGTAGAATCCAATAAGGAATGGTGTAAACACGGCATGAATGAAAATGCGCACCAGTCCTACGACGGCGGGAAGTCCTGTGGTGCTGAAGGATCTGATGGTAAAGAAGAATGAATCCGTGAAAAGAACGATGGTAAGCAGCATGAAGATCAGATTGATCCTGCTGTCCTCCTTAAGATATCTGCGTCTGTAAACCAGCACAAACTCGAATTCCAGAATACAGAAAACCGCAATGATCTTGTCCATGTTTGTGAGAATAAAATCTTTCATATTGTAATCCCCAATCCCCAATTTTTTAGGCTTTAGACCTACTTACTATTTTACTTTCAGGGGGGCAACTATTCAAGTAGGAATGCGGGTTTGAGTATATTCACTACTTGGGAAAATCAAAGCAAGCCCCTAACCCTAAACTGCGAACAATTACATACGATTAAGTTGCGCGTGCCGCTCTGGTTCATTTATTATATAGGTATGACTAAGAAGAAGCTTGCTCTCGAGGTTATCGAGAGACTTAAAAAGGAATATCCGGATGCCAAGTGCACTCTGGACTACGACAAAGCCTGGCAGCTGCTGGTCAGCGTAAGACTGGCTGCCCAGTGCACCGACGCAAGGGTCGATATGATTACGCCGCTTCTCTATGAGAAGTTTCCCACGATTGAGGCCCTGGCCAATGCCGATGTTGCGGACATCGAGAAGATTGTAAGGCCCTGCGGTCTTGGAAATTCCAAGGCAAGGGATATCTCAGCCTGCATGAAGATGCTCCACTACGAATATCTGGACCGGGTTCCCGACACCATGGAGGAACTGCTAAAGCTCCCCGGAGTTGGCAGAAAGAGCGCCAACCTGGTGCTGGGGGACGTATTTGGAAAGCCTGCCATTGTCACCGATACCCACTGCATCAGACTGTGCAATCTTATCGGGCTTGTGGACAATATCAAGGAGCCTGCCAAGGTGGAAAAAGAGCTGTGGAAGATCGTACCTCCCGAAGAAGGAAACAATCTGTGCCACCGCTTTGTGGTTCATGGAAGAGCGGTTTGCGTTGCCCGCCGTCCGGACTGCGTAAATTGCTGCCTTAAAGACATCTGTAAGCATGGTCGCAGCGTGATTTAATTTAGTTTATAAAAATGTAATTTGACGGAATTGTATTAATATATTTACAATTACTAGAGAGTGGAGATTTGTTTAGTTTTAGGTTTCAGACCTTACGTTTGAATTACTTGAAAGGATGTACAGTAGATGGATGCTAACGGATTAAACGAGGAGCAGCAGGCACTGCTTGCCAGCATCATGGGAAAATCGTCTCAGGCCGGTGGAGGCGGAGGCTTTAGCCCTTCTCAGGTACAGACTCCTTCACCTGCAGCCACTCCTGCGCCGGGCGCGGCAGATTCAGGCAAAATGCTGAGCCAGGCTGAAATTGATGCCTTGATTGCTTCCATGGGTAACTGAATAATTAAATACGAGTTGATGATCCTCCCGGACATTTTATGTCGGGAGGATTTTTTTTAATAAAAAGCATTATCAATTAACGCATAAATGTTTATTAAATTACTATAAAATCGCACAATTCCTTCTGATATTTAATATAATTGAATGAGGAAGGAGGCTTTGCATGCTATGAGCAAACAGAATAAAGAAGCTAAAAAAAGTAGAAAAAGCGTAAGCGGAAAATTGTTATTGGTCCTTATTCCCATGATTGCAGCTTCCATCATGGTTATTTTGATCATAGTTGCATTCCAGGCAAGAAACATCATTACCGCACTTGCAGAGAATAATCTTCAGAACGAATCAAGCTATTATGCAGAGAAGGTCGGACGAGAGGTATCTAATCTGGTAGAGTATTTTGATGCCAGTGCTGACGCTTTGGGAACAGCTCCTTTCCCGAATGACAATGCCATAGCTAGTTTCCTGGCGCCAACAATGACCAAGAGTGATTCGGTGCCAAACGGAATGTATGTGGCCACTACCACAGGTGAATGGATCGACCCTTCCGGATGGGTTCCGGATCCTGATTACGATCCTACAACCAGAAGTTGGTATATAGATGGTCTTAATAATTCCAAGCTTAAGGCAGGTGTTCCTTATGTCGACAGTGACACCAAGGAACTCGTTGTTTCTTTTTCCAGGACTGTTAAACTTGCGGATGCCAGAACAGGTGTGGCTTCTACCGACTACACACTGACATCTATCGTTAACGAGATCAGCACGATCAAGCCTCTTGGAACCGGCGGAGCTATGCTTCTCTACGACGATTTCATACTTTCGTATTTCAAAGAAGACTACAACGGAACTAAGGTTTCAGATCACCCCGAAGCTTTGTTCCTTAACTCGGCATATCAGTACTCAACCACTGGAAGCACAGAGGTTACCAAGATCCTCTCAGAGAATGGAACCACGTATTTTGTGGCTGTTTCTGAGGTTCCCGGGATCGGTTGGAAACTCGTAACTTCCGTTGCGGAAAAAGATGTACTGGCACAGCTCCACAGCTTTGAGATAATCTGTATTATCATGATGATCTTCATGGTAGCCATTATTTCAGTAGTAATCTTCCTGCTGATCAGAAGGATGGTTTCTGTTCCTGTCGGAGCACTTACAGATAATATTTCAAGGATCACCGACGGTGACTTTACAGTTGAGATTCCTAACGGCGGAGACGATGAGATCGGTCTTATGAATAACAATATGAGGACCTTCGTAAGCCATATGAGGGGAACCCTCGGAAATATTAAGAGTGAGACTGACAGACTTGCAATCGAGGCCGAGAACAGTAAGGACGCTTCCGGAAAGCTCAACGTCCAGGCCAACGAGCAGTCAACCAACATGAGTCAGATCAGAGATGCCATGAACGGTATGGCAAGTGCCGTATCGGAACTGGCCAACAACGCAACCGAGCTGGCTACAGAGGTAGCAGACCTGATGGAGCAGGGAAATGCCGCCAACGAAACAGTTACAGATCTTGTAGGCAAGGCACGTAACGGACAGAAGGATATGGAAGTTGTTCAGCAGGGTATGAACAAGATTTCGGCATCCATGAACGATATGAACACGGATGTACAGGCCGTTGGCGAGTCTGCTCAGAAGATCAATTCCATCATTGAGATCATCAATTCCATCGCATCCCAGACCAACCTTCTGTCTCTGAATGCTTCCATCGAGGCTGCAAGAGCAGGCGAGGCCGGAAAAGGCTTTGCGGTTGTTGCTCAGGAAATCGGTCAGCTGGCTGCAAACTCGGCTGAATCAACCACTGAGATCGGCAAGATCATCACCGAGATCACAGCACAGATCAACTCCCTGTCCGAGAAATCCCAGGCCAACATGGCTGAGATTGAGTCGAGCTCTGAGGCTGTTCAGACTGCGGGCAAGACCTTTGAGGAGATCTTCTCAAGTCTGGATGAGACCAGTGATACAGTACAGGCTATGATCGACAAGATCAGTAACGTTGATACAATTGCAACCTCTGTTGCGGCTATCTCTCAGGAGCAGTCCGCAAGTACCGAGGAGGTTACAGCCACCACAGATAACCTGGCAGTCAGCGCACAGCAGGTTGCAGATGAGAGCCAGGGTGTTGATGACAGTGCCACAACAGTTTCAACATCAGCAGCTACTATTGAAGACTTTGTAAGAGATTTCAAGATCTGATCGTGAAAGGAGGGAATTATGTATATTTCCATGCAGTGCTCAGATAACACAGGCATGCTAAACACCGAGATTTGTACATTTTATGGGATCAGGTATGTTCCCAGGTTCAGAGCTGCCGTTATCTCCACGGAACATCTTAATCATGAATACGTAATTCCCATGACTCCGCAGGATTATGAGGCAGCGGTCAAGCAGATTCATGAAGCTATGAAGAACCACGCCAGCATGATCACTATCGAAAAGGGTCTTGTTTGTCGCGGCCGCAAGGGCGAGATCAGAAACGTAGAGCCGCAGAAACTCACCATTACCGCGGTATGATTTTAGTTTCTAAATAGTATATGCATTTTAGGCCACTGTTCCGATTGTTCGGGGCAGTGGTCTTTTTGCGTCTTGTAAAAAGCGTTTCCATCTGCTAGACTTTAGCGATATAAAGTTCGAAAGGATTCTTTTATCATGGTACTTCTGGAACAGATGATAGTTCTTTTTATTCTTATGGGGGTTGGTTTCTTCTGCGGCAAGAAAGGCTTTATGAATGACGAACTGGCCTCGGGCCTGTCATGGATAGTGGTCCATGTGGCAACTCCCGGGATGATTCTGGCAGCCGGAATGAACGACGAGACTACCATAAGGGGAAAAGAGCTGCTTCTGGGATTTGTGATCGCCATAGCAGTCTACGTTTTCCTGATAGCCCTGTCATTTCTGGTATTGCCTCTAATTAGAGTCCCGGCGGAGGATAAGAGCATCTACCGCGTTATGTCAATCTTTTCAAATATAGGATTTATGGGTCTTCCGATCCTGGGAGCGACCTACGGAAGTGAAGCGGTCCTGTACGGATCCCTGTTCCAGTTTCCCTTTAACCTTCTGATGTACACCTATGGAATCTCGGCAATGAGAGGAGAGAACCTCTTTAAGGGAGGCAATATCAAAAAGGCCCTGAATGTGGGAGTTATTGCCTGTATTCTGGCGATTGTGATCCTGGTGGGAGAGATACCCATGCCTTCCTTTATCAAGTCATCGGCCCAGCATCTGAGCCATCTGGCAGCGCCTCTTAGCATGATGGTCATCGGGCAGTCCATGATCCATTTCAGCGTAAAAGATATGTTTGGGGATTTCAGACTCCTTTTCTTTTCCCTGATAAAACTTATCGCTTTCCCGATTCTTGGAATTTCCCTTCTCAGATTTTTTATCCAAGATGAAATGCTCCTCCATGTGTGCTATATCATGCTGGCTACACCCATCGGCTCTCTGACGGCCATGGTGGCGCAGCAGTACGGAGGAAACTATCGTCTGGCCGCCAAGGGAGTGGCACTTTCCACGGTCATGTCAGTTGTGACCATCCCCCTGATTTCACTGGTGGTGTTCTGAGTTAGTGTTTGACATACATTTTTCATGTGGTAAAATCTTTAAATACACTATTTGTGTGGGTTGGCATCACTTTTGCTGATTTTCGCATTATTATAAGAAACAAGAGGAGTAACACGTTATGGCTGAAGTTTACAATCATCACGCAGTTGAAAAGAAATGGCAGGAATACTGGGCAGCCAATGATACATTCAAGACAGACGTCTGGGATTTTTCCAAACCCAAGTATTATGCCCTTGATATGTTCCCTTATCCGTCAGGAGTAGGTCTTCACGCAGGTCATCCCGAGGGATACACTGCCACAGACATCATGTCCCGTATGAAACGCATGCAGGGTTACAACGTTCTGCACCCCATGGGATACGATTCCTTTGGACTTCCTGCCGAGCAGTATGCCGTTACAACAGGTAACCATCCTGCCGGATTTACGGAGAAGAATATTGAGACATTCTCCAAGCAGCTCAGAGAGCTTGGTTTCGACTACGACTGGTCCAAGATGATTGCAACCAGCGATCCTAAATTCTATAAATGGACACAGTGGATCTTTAAGAAATTATACGAGGCTGGCTATGCCAAGCATATCGACATGCCCGTTAACTGGTGTGAGGAGCTGGGAACAGTTCTTTCCAACGATGAGGTTATCGACGGCAAGTCCGAGCGTGGCGGCTACCCTGTAGTCAAGAAGATGATGAAGCAGTGGGTTATCGATCAGCAGGCCTTTGCTGAGGAGCTGCTTGACGGCCTTAACGAGATCGACTGGCCTGAGTCAACCAAGGAGATCCAGCGCAACTGGATCGGTAAGTCAACCGGTGTAGAGGTTGATTTCAAGATTGTCGGCGGCGGAGAGTTCTCAATTTTCACAACCTGTATCGAGACTATCTACGGTATCACCTTCATGGTTCTTGCTCCCGACGGAGATATCGTTAAGAGCCTTATGGACCGCGTTGAGAACCCTGAAGAGGTTCAGGCGTACATCGACGAGACAGCCAAGAAGAACGATCTTGACCGTACAGACCTTAACAAGACCAAGTCAGGTTGTCCTCTTAAGGGCGTATATGCCATCAACCCCGTAAACGGCAAGGAGGTACCTCTTTTCATCGGTGACTTCGTTCTTGCAAGCTACGGTACCGGTGCGGTTATGGCTGTACCTACACATGATCAGAGAGACTTTGAATATGCAGAGGTTCACAACCTTCCTCTTATTCAGGTTATCAATAACACCGAGGGGACAATCGATGTTTCCGCTCATGCTTTTGAGAAGCAGGATTACCTCGGCAAGGGATGCATCCTTATGAACTCTGAGGAGTTCGACGGAATGACCGTTGAGGAGGCCAAGAAGGGCATCACCAAGAAGCTGGTAGACATGGGAGTTGCAAGAGAGAAGGTCAACTATCACTTCCGTGAGTGGATCTTTGCAAGACAGCGTTACTGGGGCGAGCCCGTTCCCTGCGTATACAAAGAAGACGGCTCCATCGTATTCCTGGATGATTCAGAGCTCCCCGTAGTACTTCCCGAGCTTGAGGATTACAAGGGACACGGCGGCAAGGCACCTCTTGAGAACGCAACAGAGTGGAAGGCCTATGACAAGAACGGACTTAAGGGCACAAGAGAGACCTCTACTATGCCCGGTTCCGCAGGTTCATCCTGGTACTTCTTAAGATATATCGATCCAGACAACGACAAGGAATTTGCCAACCAGGAGCTTCTTAAGCACTGGATGCCCGTTGACCTGTACGTTGGCGGTCCTGAGCACGCAGTAGGACACCTTCTGTACTCACGTATCTGGAACCGCTTCCTGTATCACCAGGGACTTTCACCTGTTAAGGAGCCCTTCAAGAAGCTTGTTCACCAGGGAATGATCCTTGGAGAGAACGGAATCAAGATGGGTAAGCGTTTCCCTGAGTTCGTTGTTAACCCCAGCGACATCGTTCGCGACTACGGCGCAGATACACTCCGTCTCTATGAGATGTTCATGGGACCGCTTGAGGTATCCAAGCCCTGGAACTCCAACAACGTTGTGGGTGCCAGAAAGTTCATCAACAGAGTATTCACATTCTTCACAGAGACTGCCAACATCACAGATGATAACAACGGCAACCTTGAGAAGATTTACCATCAGACTGTCAAAAAAGTCACCGGCGACTTTGAGGTACTCGGCTTTAACACAGCCATCGCCCAGATGATGATCTTTGTAAATGCAGTATACAAGGAGGGCAGCTGCCCCAGAGAGTATGCTGAGAACTTCATCAAGATGTTCTCCTGCATCTGCCCTCACGTGGGCGAGGAGATCTGGCAGATCCTTGGACACGACAAGACTCTGGCCTTTGAGCCATGGCCTACTTTTGATGAGTCCAAGTGCGTAGAGGATACAATCGAGATCGCTGTTCAGATCAACGGCAAGGTAAAGGCAACTCTCAATATTGGCAAGGAGGATCCCAAGGACGAAGTCATCGCCAAGGGCAAAGAGCTCATTGCCGACAAGCTCGAGGGCAAGACCATCGTAAAAGAGATCTATGTTCCCGGAAGAATTGTGAATATAGTTGCAAAATAAAAAGAATGGTTATAAAATGATTTTGCACAATTTAATTTGCGAGGTCATATAATGAGTTTAAACGGATTGAAAGATCTGTTCTTCGGAAACGACGAAGAAAGAGAGGAAACAAATATGGGAAACACTGAGAATAATGCTGAAGGCGCTCTTGTAGATGCCAGCATGCTTGTGGGAGATATTATTTCCAAGCATCCTCTGGCAGCACAGTTCCTTATGGAGTGCGGAATGGGATGCATTTCCTGCCCCGCATCACAGATGGAGTCTCTTGCAGAGGCATGTGCTGTACATGGTATCGACGGCGAGGAGATCACAGACGCACTTAACGACTACCTCCTTGAGCACAACGCTTGATAGTATTTGAAGCAACAATTTAAAAGATCACAAGAAAACAGGCCAAGCCGGAAATATACCGGCCTGGCCTTTTCTCTTATAACCAAAAACCCATAAACCTATTTATTTTGGAGGAGGTAACGTTTACTTTTCTTCTTCGGGGAGCTCTACCTTGAAGTACTTAACATTGGCTGTAAGTTCTTCGGCGATCTTCTGCAGATCCTTGGCCTGATCAACCACTGATTCCATGGTGGTGTCAAGCTGCATGAGAGAAGCACTGGTTTCCTGAGTGGATGCGGCATTCTCTTCGGAGATACTGGACAGTGATTCGATGGAATTAAGGATGTTGTCCTTGTCCGCATTCATGGTCTCAACCAGCTCTACGATCTGCTTGTTGCCTTCCTCGGTCTCTCTCAGGAGGCTGAGCATCTCATCAAAGGATTCACTCATTTCCTCAAGAGCAGCGGTCTCATTGGTGATAGCACCCTGAATGGCCTCTGTGAGATCTTTATTTTTGTTGGAGTAGTCGGTAATTGTTGACAGCATGTTTGTAATCTCTCCGGCAAGATTATTGGTATCACCGGCCAGATCCTTGATGTTATCGGCAACAACCGCGAATCCCTTACCTGCTTCACCGGCTCTTGCAGCCTCGATGGAAGCGTTGAGGGCCAGCAGGTTGGTCTGGCTTGCAATTGAAATGATGGACTCTGCTGCAGTTGTGATCTGAGCAACAACGTTTGCTGTCTCATTTACAGACTCAGCAACCTGAGTGGCCATCTCATCGTTCTTCTGATCCTGAAGCTTGATCTGTTCAAGCTGTTCTTTAACCTTGGTAGATTCCTGATAAACCTGGCGTCCTTTAGACAGGTTGGAATTGGCTGAATCCAAAACGTTGTCTACGGAAGAGCCCATATTTACTGTTACAGAAGAAGTACTCTGAACATCCTCAGCCATGGCGGTAGCGCCTGTTGCCAGGTCATTGACCGCAGAGCTGATATCTGTTGTGGTCTTCTGGGAATTGGAGATGCTGTCCTTGGCAAGCTCTGCCTTGGAATTAACGGTATCTGCGTGATCGATAACGCGAACCAGAGCGTTTCTAAGATCATGCCTCATTCCCTCAAGACTTCCCAGGATTTCGCTGAACTCAAGAATAAAGCTGTCAGCCTTAATCTTGGTAACAAAGTCGCCGGTTGACATCTGCTTTACATCAGAAGTCATCTTCTTAAGAGTCTTAGTGATATAGAAGATGATAATTGCTGTGACAACAAGAAGGATAATAGCTACGCAAATGAAGATGATGGCATTTACCAGGATGTTCCTGCCAATATCCTCAGAATTTTCTTCCTTTTCATGGTTTGCCCAATCCTCGACAATATCAGTCATATCACTGATATAATCTCTGGTGGCAGAAAACTGAATGTCAAAGGCCTCAATATCGCCTTCATTGGCCTCCACATTGTAGAGAGACAACCACTTCTTGTAAGCCTCTTCAAAGGAAGAATAAACCTGAGAGAAGGTCCTTCCGTCGGAAGTAGTATGCTCTGTGTAGAGGTCATCATCTGTCATGGCAAGCGTGGCAGCTTCCACGACTCTGCTGTAGGCCTGATCACAGTTATCATGGTAGTCAGCAATCTGAGCCTGGATCTGTTCAGGCGGCAAATACTGTCCGTAAGCGTTGATGTGAATAGCAGCGGACTGAGCCTGATAGAGATCTCTGTCAGCATTTATCAGTGTGGTACTGATTGTATATAGCATGTTGTAATAGAGATCTTCATCCTGTTGCTGGATTGAATTCATCTTACTGCTGTTGATAAAGATACTGATAAGCATCGTTATGACAAGTACTGCAGTGATTCCCATCAGCAGCAAGCCCAACGGAGCTTTGAAACCGGAACCATTTTTTTCCTTCATGACGTACCTCCTTATTAAAACGAATTCACACTGACATTATAACGTTTTTACAATAATTAAGGGGCGTCATTTTCGTATAATTAATTCTTTTTTTATACTATATAAAAACAACAGATTAAAATAAATTATTTAGAGGATAATTTCTCTCGAATCATCTCGTTGGTCCGCTCAATTTCTTCCAGAAGATCCCTTGCTGAGAGCCTGTAGGCGCCGCTGCTCATGACGATAACCTGCTCGATGGCATCGGAGGTCGCAACGGTAACCTTATATTTCTTACCGATTTCGTGGGCTGCCTTTTCGATGTATTGGTCGGCAGTTTCAGCCTCCTTGGTGTAAATGGTCACAATACCGCGGTTTTCTTCCAGGTGCTCACGACCGCCGGGAACCCTGTAGGCATCAAACACCAGGATCACCTTCTCCCTGCGGAATCCCTGGAAATTACTGAGGATATCGATCAGTGAATCTCTTGCTGCCTTTAGGTCAGTCCGGGCCAGATCCGACAGCTCCTTGGACGCATAGATAATGTTGTAGCCGTCCACCAGCAGGTATTCGGCCTGCCGTTCATCCTTCTGGGCACCTGCTTTCTCGTATTTCTCGCGCTTGTCCTGTTCAACCTGAAGATCTCGCCTTGCCTCTTTCTCCTCGGGAGTCAGGGTTACGGCAGCGGTCTCCTCTGCAGTATATCTGGGCTTTACAGGGCCGTAGGTCCTCTCAAATATGGCTTTCAGCTCATTGTCTGTGGCCCGCAGATCTCTCTCAATATCGGCAAAAGACCTGTTCTCTGAAGGATCTTTCTTGTTGCGGCGCTGGATTTCCTTAAGTGCCTCCATGTCGATGCTGTCAGTAAGGTCGGTGCGGGCGTGGGTTCCGTCTGCGTCCCAGCCGGAATCCAGGTGCATGTGGGAGCGCACCTGATCCCAGGGAATAACCGTTCCTGCGCCGTGGGAGCAGAACACTGATCCTGTGGGATTGTCAAAATCAAGCTCGGGATCGTAGCCTGTGGCCTCAATGACTTCCTGGGCGTTGTGGCAGGGCGCATAGCCGCTGAGAGTGGCAGAGAGTCTGCCCTCGCCGTGGGTGTAGCCGGAGAGCTCGATGGCATAGTCCCCAAGGCATACTGCGGGAACCATGCCTGTTATCACGGATTTATCGCCGTTTATGTCAGGGGCGTTAACGGTGCCGTTCATGCGCTGCAGGTCATTAAGAGCCCTTCCGACATAGTCATGGGGGAGCTCAATCTGAACCTCGTACATGGGCTCGAGGAGCACGGAGTTGGCCATCATAAGGCCCTGCCTGATGGCTCTGTAGGTGGCCTGCCTGAAGTCGCCGCCCTCGGTGTGTTTTTCATGGGCTCTTCCGGTAAGGAGTGTGATCCTCATGTCGGTTATTTCCGATCCGGTAAGGACTCCCAGATGCTTCTTTTCCCCGATATGGGTCATGATAAGGCGCTGCCAGTTAAGGGACAGCTGGTCCGTACTGCAATTGTTGGCAATAGTGATGCCGCTTCCGGGTTCTGTGGGCTCCAGAAGAAGATGAACCTCCGCGTAGTGCCTTAGGGGCTCGAAGTGTCCCACGCCCTCTGCTGGGCCTGCTATTGTCTCGCGGTAGAGGATGTGTCCCGGTCCGAAGCCAACCTCATATCCAAAGCGGCTGCTGATCAGGTGCTTGAGGATTTCCTTTTGCACCTCGCCCATTATCTGGACTTCAATGTCGCCGGTCTTTTCATTCAGATTCAAAAGGAGCATGGGCTCCTCCTCTTCAAGGAGCTTAAGCTGCCTGTAAACCACCACGGTGTCGCATTCCTCCGGCAGTATCAAAGTGGAGGAGAGGATTGGCTGCAAAACCTCGGAAACCGTGCTCCCTGCAAGGCTTCCAAGCCCCTGTCCCGCTCTGGTGTCTGAAAGTCCTGTGATGGCGCAGACCATGCCTGCCGTGGCTTCATTTACGGTGGTGAATTTATCGCCGGAATAAAGGCGGATCTGGTCCACCTTGCTATCGCCGATGACTTCTTTTACCTTGAGAGATCCGCTCTCAATCTTGATATGTGTAAGCCTTGCTCCTGCAGCATCTCTGCTGATCTTAAAGACCCTTGCGCCGAACTCTCCGGAATTGGAGTAGTGGGGCTGTGCATATTCGCGGGTGAGATCCAGCAGCTCTTTTACCCCCTCCATCTTAAGGGCGGAACCGAACAGGCAGGGGAAGAGCTTCCGCTCTGTCAAAAGAGCTTCCGCAGCCGCCTTGGTCACAGGCTTACCCTCAAGGAGGCCCGAAAGCAGCTCGTCATCGCAGACAGCGATCTCCTCCTGAAGAAGGTCATCCTCCAAAGGCTTGGAAAAATCAACGATGTGGGGACTGAGGTCCTTTTTAAGAGACTGAAGGATGCTGTCAGCCGGCTCTGTGAGCTGGTCCATCTTGTTTACAAAGAGGATCACCGGAACCTTGTAGTGGTCAAGAAGCTTCCAGAGAAGCTTAAGCTGACTGGTGACGCCGTCAGGGGCGCTGACCAGGAGAATTGCAACGTCCAGAACCTGCAGGGTTCGCTCCATTTCGGGAGAGAAGTCCGCGTGGCCCGGAGTGTCCAGAAGAGTGAATCTGGTATCTTCGTATTCAAAGAGAGCCTGCTTGGAAAAAATGGTTATTCCGCGGGCTCTTTCAAGTTCATATGTATCCAGAAAGGTGTCCTTGTGGTCCACCCTTCCGAAATTTCTGATGGTGCCTGAGAGGTACAAAAGTCCCTCTGAAAGCGTGGTCTTGCCGGCATCCACGTGGGCCAGGATGCCTAGAGTTATATCCTTTTTCATGGGGTTATGTTAAGCTCCTTAAGAATTTTCAGGGCATTTGGCACCTTGGATGAGAAAGCGTCAAAGAGAGCCTTCCGCAGAGGCGCTATTTCTTTTGCCAGACCCAGCTTGCTTGCGGTCTTGCCGGTGACGTGCTCGATATCCTCAGCAAGTCTTGCGGCGGCGCCCTCATCGCTCATGGACATGGTACCGAAGATGGCACTTCTAAAGCCCTTGGAGCCGATGGTGCTGTCGATGTAATACTCGGCAAAGGAGGCCAGCTCAGGGATCGGATCACTGCCTTCATCTATGGGAAGACCAAAGGCTGTGAGGGATTCTCGAGCCTCTCTGGCAAGCTTTTTGGAATTTATGAAATTGATGCTGGTCTGGCCTGTGACCATCAGCATCATATATGCCTTCATCATGGGAGCGAAGAGCTGCTCCGGGGATCTTGAATCTTGTTCCATGTTATCCTCGTTTCTCCAAAGCCCGGGGGCGGTATAAAAAAAGCGGAGACCGGGTGGCCTCCGCTGATGAGCTAGTCTTATTTGGAAAGCGCTGACTTTCTGTAGATAATATCTGTTCTGGAAGGTCCGTTACTAACCATTGTAACAGGATATCCAATCTGCTGCTCAATAAATTCGATATATTTTCTGCAGTTCTCAGGAAGATCTTCGTAGTTCTTGATGCCTCTGATGTCGCATTTCCAACCGGGAAGAGTCTCGTATACGGGCTTAGCCTTGTCCAGGAGGTGAGTTACAGGAAATTCTGTAGTAACCTCGCCGTCGATGTCATAGCCTACGCAAACAGGAATCTCATCCAGATATCCGAGAACGTCAAGTACAGTGAAGGCTACATCTGTTGTGCCCTGGAGTCTGCAGCCGTACTTGCTGGCTACGCAGTCATACCAGCCGACTCTTCTGGGACGACCTGTGGTTGCACCGTACTCGCCGCCGTCACCGCCGCGTCTTCTAAGTTCCTCAGCCTCATCTCCAAAGAGTTCGGAGACGAAAGCGCCTGCGCCTACTGCTGAAGAATAAGCCTTGGATACGGTAACAACCTGTTTGATCTCATAAGGAGGAATACCTGCTCCGATAGCGCCGTAGGCTGCAAGAGGTGAAGAGCTTGTAACCATGGGGTAAATACCGTGATCGGGATCCTTCATGGTGCCCAGCTGACCCTCTAAGAGAATGGTCTTACCTTCCTTGATGGCCTTATCAAGATAGAGAGAAACGTTGCCGATGTAAGGCTTAACCTGTTCTCTCCAGTCAAGTATCTGCTTGAACAGTGCGTCCTGATCGATGGGATCTGAGTGGTAGAGGTTTACAAGGAGAACGTCCTTGATCTCAGCAACTCTTGCGATCTTCTCCTTGATGGCTTCGTCATCCTGGAAGAACTCGTTGATCTGCCAGCCGATCTTGGAATACTTATCTGAATAGAAGGGAGCAATACCTGACTTGGTAGAACCAAAGGACTTACCTGCAAGTCTTGCTTCCTCGAGTGTATCAAAGAGTACGTGATAGGGCATCATAACCTGTACCCTGTCAGAGATCATGATCTGCGGAGCGGGAACTCCCTTGGATGTGATCTCATGAAGTTCGTTCATGAACTTGGTGATATCAAAAGCAACACCGTTTCCGATGATGTTCATTATGTTCTGATGGAAAACTCCCGATGGCATTGTGTGAAGAGCAAACTTGCCATAGTCGTTGACAATTGTGTGACCTGCATTGGCACCGCCCTGGAAACGGATGACTACATCAGCCTGTCCTGCGAGGGTATCGGTGATCTTGCCCTTTCCTTCGTCGCCCCAGTTAGCACCTACAACAGCTTTTACCATTTTAAAATGCCTCCTAAATTAAAAATCGCATATTGCATTAACACTATACCCTAAAGAAGTGTAGAAGTAAAATAGTTTCTTCAAATAATAGGAAAAAGAGAGCTGTAAATCCCGGAAAAACCGATGAAATGCATTAACTTTCTCGAAATTTTATATAATTTTATACATTTTTTTGACACTATTGCGTCAAATGGCCTTACAATAATATGTACAGGTTACAATTTGTCAATGAAACAAATATTCAGGAGGGAATTATGGCAGGCGTTCCTAAACCAAATGAATTCCAGCAGGAGAGCTTCAAGAAACTTAAAGTATCTGAAAAGTTTAAGAAGGTCTTTGGACGATTGAGACTTAACCTTATTGTTATCTTTGCGGTAATACTGATTATTGATCTGGTGGCAGTCTTAAGCCTTCGAAATATATATAAGGTATACTACGAGCAGAACTCTCAGCAGGGTGAGATCCGAATAACCATTCAGGCACTTGCCAAATATTATCTGTGGGCTCTCGCTGCAGAAGAAGAGGATGACAGAAATGAGCAGATGGCAGGCGCTGCCGAGAAAATCCAGGAACTCAACGATGGACTTGGAACTCTCAGCAAGGTATACAAGGATGACCTGACCACTGTTTATAATCATATCAACGACATAAGTGTTTCGGCTCAAAACCTGTCAGGCATGTTCAGCAGCGGTGCCGGACACGATGAGCTTTACAGCTACTATGTAAATAATACCAACGAAGCCATCAAGGTTGTTGTTAAAGACTTCAAGGAGATCGGTATTTCAGCCAAAGAGCAGGCTCACAGAGCTTACATCATGGCACTGGTTGTAGTCAGTGCAATGACACTTGTGACCCTCCTTGTTGTAATCTACGCCATCCTTTATTCCGAGAAAGCCAAGAAGGGGCTTACCGGTAGCGTCCTCGGACCTATCGAGGCAATATCATCTGCGGCTGACGACATGGCCAAGGGTAAACTCGAGATTGAGATTCAGACAGATTCTCAGGATGAGCTTGGCAAGCTGGCCGGCGACATTATGCAGTCAACCAGTGTTATTGAGAACATTGTACGCGATATAGATGAGACCCTTAAGAGAATGTCGGCAGGTGACTTCTCCGCAGGTTCCAAGAATGAGAAGCTTTACATAGGTGACTATCAGGCCATCAGAAATGCTCTCAACGATATTTCCGACAACCTCTCAAGCACACTTCTTGAAGTTAGAAATTCCTCGTCCCAGGTTTCCCAGGGAGCAACCAACATGTCCCAGGGAGCAACAGATCTGGCAGAGGGCGCAACAGACCAGGCAGCTGCTGTAGAAGAGCTGACAGCTTCCGTCAATTCTATCACCGAGCAGACCAAGCAGCTTGCTGATGTGGCAGAGAGAAGTAAAGAGATGGCAACCTCTGTTCGTGACAATGCAGAGACCAGTGCCCGCAAGATGCATCTTGTTACCGATGCTATGACCAGGATCACCGAGGCTTCCGCAGAGATTGAACAGGTTACCAACTCCATCGAAGCCATCGCCAAGCAGACCTCACTCCTTGCCCTCAACGCTTCCATCGAGGCAGCAAGAGCAGGCGAGACAGGAAAAGGATTTGCAGTCGTTGCCGATCAGATCGGAAAGCTGGCTGACCAGAGTAGCGAAGCTGCCAAGAATACTCACCAGCTCATTGCAGACACCATGGATGAGATCAATAACGGTAACAACGTAGTGGCCGAGACCACAGAGGCCCTCGATGAGATGCAGCATAGCGTTGAGGAGATCACTTCCATGATCATCGAAACAGGAGATCTTGCTGAACAGCAGGCCCAGAGCATGGAAGAGATCGACAGAGGAATCGAGATGATTTCCAACGTTGTACAGAACAACTCTGCTACAGCTGAAGAATCCAGCGCAGTATCTCTCGAGCTTTCCGAGCAGTCAGAAAGTCTTAACAACCTCATCGGTCAGTTCACTATCAGCGAATAAACTTTATAACCATAGCTTCGCTAAAAAGCCTTTTGCGTGTGGCAGGTCCCGCGCGGGGGGCTTTTCTTTTTTGCGCTGTTACGCGTCGCGTGGTGGCGGCTCCCGCGAGCGCGCTACAATGTTGTGCCGGCCCGGTAAGATGGATTGTAGCATAGCTCCGACTTGCGTCAAGGACTAAAGCGAGCGCACCTGCGGTGCGTCCTTGACGCAGCGCCCGGCGCTATGCTACTTGGTCACTAACCCGGTCCGGCGCGGAGGAGGCTTTGCATGCAAGTGCCGCGTGCTACTGCTACGCGGCGCATTCGGTGGCTGGCCAATGGTAGCGGCTCCGCAAGAGGCCATGTCACGCGTCGCGGTGGCTTTCTGTGGCTGGCCCAGACCGGCGGCTCTGCAGGGGGCTTTCTGTGACTGGCCCGGGCCGGCGGCTCCGCAGGGGGCTTTCTGTGGCTGGCCCGGGCCGGCGGCTCCGCAGGAGTGCGTTGGTTGGCTTGGGGCGGGCGGTAGCTCCGCGCGGTTTGGGTGTGTTGGTTAACCGGAACCAGGATTAGCTTGTTTGCCTGGTTTACGGATAAGATGGCCTTTAGCAGATTTGCTTATCCGTAGATTTTAGGGGTTTTTGGTTGGGGAGACCGGGGGTACGGATAATTAATTCTTATATCAATCTTCTTATCCGTGAATTCCCTGCTGCGAAGGTCGTGAAGAGCCAAAAGTACAGATAAAATCATGGTTTGAGTCTTATCTTATCCGTACTCCACGGGTCATCCCTGTAGGATGCACCGCCCAGATTCGCTTTTCCATTTTGGGCGGTGCGGTTTTTTCGAAAAGTCACCGTCCAGATTCACTTTTTTCATTCTGAGCGGTGCATTTTTCGAGAACAAACACCGCCCATATCCGACTTTTCTATCTGAGCGGTGCATTTTACCATTCTACTCACCGCCCAGATCAATTATCTGTCATCTGGGCGGTGCGCTTGTCCAATTTTTCCACCGCCCAGAATCGTATTCTCAGATCTGAGCGGTG
>JAEEGF011012979.1_pt1 | contig 31675 bp, 26 predicted proteins | sample 9134171 | NCBI WGS metagenome assembly JAEEGF01 (sample SAMN16246542, study PRJNA631951) | gut metagenome | biome: gut microbiome; feature: rumen; material: AP-attached | host: Bos | place: Iran: Karaj | collected 2018-10 | reverse complement strand
TTCCACCCAAAGAAAGGCCGTATGCAACATCCAGATGACCGTTAAGGTTTTCCTGAACATAATGAGTCGCCTGAACGGCTTGGTCGTCTACAGATGTAAACTGCGACTTTTCCCCGAGCAGAAATCCGTCGATGCCAACGGCAACGATGTAGTATTTGTCTTTTAATAACGCTATTAGTGGCAGGAATATCTCATAGGATACCCCCAAGCCAGGAATCAGCAACAAACTCTGATTTCCTCTATTACCGAATGTGTGGAATGTCATAATGATTTATTGCTTTCTGATTTTCAATGACCTTTATGTTCCTCTTTTTCTTGACCTAACGCAGGTCGAACTTTCGTTGCAGAACAGTCAGCTAACCTGTGGTCATGCGTTTTTGTCTATTCTTTGTTATTACACCTTGTTTATTTCATCTTGCAAACGCTGAAGGAACCTGGCTGCATGGCCGCCGTCCATCTGGACATGGTGGAATTGAAATGATACAGGCAGGGTGGTCTTGAACAATCCCTTGCGATACCTGCCCCATGCCAGAAACGGATTGCAGAACTGGTCAGTGTATTGGTTGACAATGCCATCAAGCTCCGTCTGTATCATGGCTGAGGTGCCGACAACCATGTGGTCTTCAAGGAAGGAGCTCTTGCACTCTCTCGCTGCCTGCGCTGTCAGCTCCAAATAGTCGCGGTTGAACTGCTGTAAATCATCCGTGTAGGGGATGTCGCAGGAATTGATGCCGCCATTGCGGTTATTCACAATCACGTTGACGGCCAGCCGGTCGAATCGGTACATTTTGTCCTTCTCCGGCAGGAGAAAGAATTCCGCTATTCCACTGGCGGCTTTGCCTATGCACCAGCACAACAGCATCGTGAACTTCATGCCACTCTTTTTGCTGACCTTCTCCAACCGAGTAACATCCAGCGTTTTTACCAGCGTCACCATCGGCATGGGTGATGACATCCACAGATGGAATGCCCCCGCACGGCTCGTCTCACAAGGGTTAACTTCTGTTTTCATTTATTCTCTGTAGAATTTCCATGTGTCGGAGTGACCATCGCGGTAGATGAAACTCCACTGCAACAGATTGGAAGTTAGTGTGTCGATGTGGAACTTGTACTCGTAGTCGATGTTTCCACTATAGATGCCCGCAATCTTTTGCGCCAACTCGGGTTCCTTGTTATCTCCAACCACCTCCATACGGAAGCCCTCCTTGACTCCGGCAAAGTAAAGGTCATTGCCCTCCAGGTGCCAGCGACTGGGACTGATGTAGTTGTACACCCACGTCACCCTCCGGCCATCCTTCATTGTGGCGGTATACACCTGTCGTGCCGAGTCGAGCGCCGTTCCGTCGGGATAGAAATCCATCGTACCCGTTTCATTTACATCGAGATGGAGGCCTTCCAAATCATAGTTGAAGGCATGTTCATAGGTGTAGTGACCCTCCACACGTACATTGTACCTCTCCACGAACTCCGTCACCAGACGGAATAGTGGCTCGTAGGTATCGGTGAGGAAATGCTCGTAGTCGTCGAAGGTGGTGTGATAGTACTTGAAGGCGTCTCCCTCTTCGTTCTCGAAGAAGATGCAGGGTACGTGACGCTGAGCGAAGGGGTAGTGGTCGCTGTTGCCGGCAAGTTCTCCTCTATTCAGAGCCTTGAAATGGTGTTTCTCGCCGTTAATCTGTTCAAAGAGAGCAAAACCAGGCATTCCCTCGTCGCTCACCTCACAGTACTGCACGGGGTTATTGTCGCCAATCATATCTATATTAAGAAGATACTTTATCTGGCTGAGAGGCACCACGGGGTGTTCGGCATAGTACTCTGAGCCACGGAGGCCTGCATCTTCACCGGAGAAGGAGAGGAAATACATGTCATACTCAGGACGGTGCTTGGCGTAATAGGCGGCGAGGGTAACAATGGCAGCGGTGCCTGAGGCGTTATCGTTGGCCCCAGCGTAGTACACATCACGGCCAAGATTACCCAGGTGGTCATAGTGTGCTGTGAAGACGATACAGCTGTCGTGTTTACGGCCTTCCACCTTGGCGATGACGTTGAAACATTCGTAGTCCTTCAAGAACTTATTCTCAATATTGACAGTGATGCTTTTAGCATCCTTCGGAAAATCCGACTCTGCCCAGATGATGGGTTTTCCCTTGACCTCCTCACCGTAAGCTTTGTAGAACTTTAACAGCGGCTCCCAGGTCTGTACCATACCTGCGTTAGGACACTCGTCACCGAATTGCAGTTTGCGGAAGTCTTTGGAGTGCTTGTAGGCAAACCAGAAGTCGCACACCACGAAGCAGCCTTTGTTTTCGGGTTTCGCCAAATCGGCGAACATCTTTTCAGCATCGAAGTTCAGTGTGTCGACATAATAAAGTTTATAGGTGCCTTGTACTCCCGGCGAGTATTCTCGCATCGAGAAGTCAATACCAGGAGTCAGTTTACGGCCATCGACAGACATCTCCATCTTTCCCGGGAAGGTGTTGATGTCCAATGAGAAGGGCTGAAGCATCACTTCGTCGACGCCCACCATACGGTATTCTTGCTCGAGGTATTTCCCCGCCGCGTTGGCACCATTCTTGGCATATCCACGGCCTTGGTACTTTGACGAACTCAGCTCTTTGACAATCTGCTTGTAGTGCGACAAATCCTGTGCGTGAGAGGTGAATGGTGAGAGGTGAAATGTGAAAGCGAATACTATAACAAAGAAAAGTTTTTTCATAACTTTTATCATTTAACTTTTAGCTCGTATCTTTTAACTCTTATCTCTTGTCTATCAATTAATTCCTTATCTCGACTCCGCTGCAGAAGTTGCTGGCGATGATATGGATGGTGGGTGCCGAAGGAGTGGTAGTACTATTGGTACTATTCTCTACGCCTCCTAAGAAACTGCGGCTCTGCACCACTACGTTGACCGTCCGTGGAACGAAGATTTCAATGCCACCGCAGGAGTTGTGGATGTCAATTTCCTCATCCTCAGAGATGACGGCATCGCGGAGGTCGAGGCGGATACCACCGCAGAAGACTTCGAGGCTGGCACCGTGGAAAGTCTCGCCGTGATAGACGTACTCATCGCCGCCGAATCGCGTCTTGCAGACAATGCGTTTGCCCTCTTCGGAGGAGGGCACGGGGCGCTGCAGGAAATTTTCGTGCCGGTGTTCGCGGCGACGGAAAAGGAGGTCGAAGCCGAAGAGTATCATCGCTGCAGGGGCGACGTAGTCCGTCCAGGGCTGCTGCCACAGCCAGTCGGCGTTGACAATGTTACACATGTCGCCCAGCTTCAACAGTCCCATGGCGACGAGAGCGATTCCGATGAAAAATCTTATTATCATAACAAATAATTTTAGGGTTTAACGATAAACGTTTAATGATTTGGTGTTTTGATTGTTTATTTCGGTTGCAAAAGTACAATCTTTTTTTTGTTCCCGCAAGCGAATGGGATATTCTGCATCTTTTTGTGACGAGTGACAAAATAAATTCGTCCCCAACTCGTTATTATTCCGTATTTTTGATTCGTTATGCATATCGGTAGCGAGAGACGGGATACAATAAAAGTTCGGGTTGTCAGCACCACTTTTGTGGTGGTGGCGTTGGCTGTTTTCAAGCCCTTTGGACTTGCGCAGTGGCAGTGGATGGCATACCTGCATCTGTTGGCGATATGGGTGTTGGGCATTGTAGGATGTATACTAACGGATGCCCTCCTGAAATACCTTTTCAAGATGCCTAGCTCTACCGAGAAAGGTGTGGAATATATCTTTCGTCGCAACCTCTGCTTCCAACTCATTAATACTCTTCTCATCTCGTTGGTACTCTGTTTCTACCGACATTTCTTTTTGAGCAACCTTGTGGAGAGTAACCGTCTGTCGTGGGACAACTTCTTCGAGACGCTACTCATCATTGCCTTCTGCTCCTTCGTTATCGGCCTCTATTGGCGATTCAAGTTCCACAGCCAATACTTGGCAGCCGAATTGGAGGAAACAAAGAGACTGAACGAAGCCATTAAATACACTAATACCCAGACGCTCACTCAATCAAATAATCAAACAGTCAAACAGTCAAACAATCAAGCAATCACTCTTTCGGGCAGCACTAGCGAGAGCATCACACTCTCCATCACCGACCTCCTCTATATTGAGTCTGTGGGCAACTATGTGAAAGTGTATCATTTATGTAATGGTGATGTACGTAGCGATATGCTCCGGGCCACCTCCAAGCAGATGGAGGAGACGTTGATGGACTACCCGACAGTGGTGCGCTGCCATCGTGCCTTCCTTGTCAATCTCGCTCAGGTGGAAAAGATTGCTTCCCAGTCGGGTACCATACAACTTGTTATGCAGCATACCCATGATAACCTCCCTGTCTCCCGCACCAATACTGCTAAAGTAAAATCCGCATTTAATAACCTATAATCGTCACCCTTTTAAACCTCTTAAACCTTTCAAACCTATTTAACCTTTACATTTATGTTACGCGAAGAAACCGTTTTTGGACCCATATTCAGCCGGCGACTTGGTAGTTCGTTGGGTATCAATCTCCTGCCTGAGAAGGGCAAGATATGTAATTTTGACTGCATCTACTGTGAGTGTGGATGGAACCGTGATGGTCGTGACGACACCGTCCTCCCCACCGCCGAGAAGGTGCGCAACGACCTTGGGCGCATGTTGCAAAAGCTTGAGAAAGAGAATATTCCTGTTGATAGTATTACTTTTAGCGGTGACGGTGAACCTACTATCAATCCCGAGTTTCCGCAGATTATCGACGACACATTGAGCCTGCGTGACCAATATTACCCCTCGGCCAAGGTCAGTGTGCTTAGCAATGCTACCCGTGTCCATATTCCGGAGATTTTCAATGCTTTGTGCAAGGTGGATAACCCCATCATGAAGATTGACGCCCCCACCAACGAGATGGCTTCCAAGATTAACAATCCTGCGCCCGGCTACGACGTGCAACGTGTTATCGAAGCACTCAAGCAGTTCAAAGGCAACTTTGTCCTCCAGACTTGCATGCTCCGCAGCCCCGATTTCGACTCCTCATGTCCCGAGGTCGTGGGCCCCATGATGGATATCGTCCGACTGCTGCGTCCCCGCGAGTGGATGGTCTACACCATCGACCGTCCCACCCCCATGCAGGGACTCCAGAAATTTAGCCCGCAGGAAATGAAAGCCCTCGTCCAACCAGTGATAGACGAAGGCTTTACAAAGGTTCAGATTAAGGGTGCTGTCGAGGATATGTAATCTCCTGTCTCCTTATTTCGAGAACATCACCTTCTCGCTGTTGAACATCTTCGTCAGTGCCCATGTGGCGATGGCGGTGAAGGCAATGTTGGCACCCAGTGTGATGGTCACGAAGCCCCAATGCAGTTTGTGGGCGAAGACGGCGGTCATGGCTTCAATGCTGTTATAGAAGGGGATGGCGTAGACGGCGGGATTCTCTGAGGCGCTTTCCTGCATCAACGGCATCAGACCGCAAACCATCACCACCAGCATGAAGGGAGTGATCATGGTGCCGGCGTTCTTCACGTCTTTGGCCAGCGCCGACAGGAGGCTGACTGCGGAAGCCATGATAAGTACAGAGGCGAAGATGATGAACATCAACGCGATATAGTCGTTGAAGGTGTAGTTGAGTCCCAGTTCGGCGCTCTCGGTCTGTATCATGTTGGGCAGCGACAGCGCGATGCCGATGAAACTGGATGTGCCGCTGAGGAGGGCAATGCAGCTGAGCGACACTATCTTGCCGAGAGCTAAATCGTTGCGTTTCATGGGCGTGACGAGCAGGGTGGCGATGGTACCGCGCTCTTTTTCGCCGGCGATGGAACTGGGGGCGATGGCCATCACGCCGCTGAAGAGCATCATCATAATAAGCATCGGCAGTATCTTGCTCCAAATCATGGAGTCGATTGAATCCGTGGCCACATCGTATTTTTCCGTCGGCCCTTCTTCACTGCTTTCATTAATCTGGTAGCCTCGCTCGAAACTCATAATGCTCTCGTAGAGTTTCTCGTAAATCATCTTCGATGCAATATTGGCCGAGTTATAGTAGATTTCGATATTGGGAATTGACTCGGTTTCAAGCGAGTAGTAGTTTTCCACCTGCTGGTCAAAGTTGGCCGGGAAGCGTATCATCAGGGCGTTCACTTCCTTGTTTTCCAACATTTTGATATCCTCGTCCGAGATGGATTTCAACTCTATTTTGCATACTGGCGAGTTGTATGACAACAGTATCTCGCTCATGCTCTCTGGCATATTCTCCACTTGCAGGGTTATCTGTTGGTTCTCGCTGTCGCTGATCATACTGTTGATACCGGTGCCTATAAGACTATATATAAGATAGATAAGCAATCCTGGCATGATAACGGCCGTGAATATCAGTTGTCGGTCGCCGAAGAAACGGGCAAACTCTTTCTTGATGATGGTCCAGATATTAGATTTCATTCTTCACCTCCTTTCTGCTCTTTGTAAAGTTCAAAAAATCTGTCTTCCAGCGTCATTCCGTTGCAGACCTCCTCAAGGGTGCCGCAGACGGTCATTCTGCCGTCGATGATGACGCCCACGCGATCGCAGAGACGTTCTACAAGGCTGAATATGTGTGTGCTGAGGATGATGGTCTTGCCCTCGCCACGGAGTTCCTGCAGGTAGTCGGTGACGGTGCGGGCAGTCAGCACATCGAGTCCGTTGGTAGGTTCGTCGAAGATGATGATTTCGGGGTTGTGAACCAGAGAGATGACTAACGAGAGCTTTTGCTTCATGCCGGTGGAAAGGTTGGCAACTTTCACCTCGGCGAACTTGTCAATTCCGAAACGGCTGAACATACGCTCTTTACGCTCACGGATGGTGGCCTCTTCCACGCCATGCAGACGGCTGAAGAAATCGAAGAGGTAGTTGGGGGTGAAGAAGTCCTCCAGCTTGAGTTCAGAGGTGAGGAATCCTATTTTCCTACGAACCTCCTCGGGCTCTTTCACCACGCTGCATCCGTCGAGCAGGGCATCACCTTCGTCGGGACGTATCAGAGTGCTCAGCATGCGCAGTGTCGTGGTCTTGCCGGCGCCGTTGGGGCCTAATAGGCCGAAAATCTCACCGCGGTAGGCGTTGAATGTCAGATTGTTCACGGCTGTCTTGCGCTTGGCGGTGGTCCTTTCAATCTTCTGCTGTTTGCGCGAGAGGGTGAAAGTCTTGCACAATCCTTCCGCGCGAAGTATCTCTTCCATGATTCAATAATTTTATCGGGGTGCAAAGGTACGACTATTTTTTGAACCGATGGAAAGAAAATTTATTTTCCGACACTAAATAATAAAAGAATGTTTTCATAGTTATTGATGATGAATAGGATAATAATCGCCATGAACCTTCGCCTCCTGTTTGTGTTGACGCTCTTTTGGGCTTCTGTGGGTTGTGTTTCTGCCCAGGGAAAGGACAATTTTTCAGCACGGAATCCGGTGGCCAAAACACACTATACCTTTGCTGCCGTCTTGAATGGCGATACTATCCCTTATATTTTTCTTAAGGCTGTCAATGTATGGGGCTCCTATTTGCTGCTTAGCCAGAAGGAAATCAACAAGAATACCAAGCTTATCCGAAATATCAAGATTATGCTTCCCTATGCCCGGGAGGCCAAACGTCGTCTTGATATTCTCGAGGCGGAGGTGGCCAAGGTATCCCCGAAGGAACGTAAGGCGATGTTGAAAAAAGCCGAGAAGGATATCGAGGCCGAATACAAGAAAGATTTAAAGAAACGTACTTATTCTCAAGGGCTTGTATTGATAAAACTTATTGACCGTGAGACCAGTCGCTCGGCTTACACCCTCGTCAAAGACCTCCGTGGTTCTTTCCGAGCCGGACTCTATCAGGCGTGTGCGAAACTCTTCGGTTTTAATTTGAAAGACAAGTTCGACCCCTCGAATAATTCAAAGGACGACCTTATTGACCGCATCGTCAAATCCATAGATAAAGGATATTTATAAGAGTAAAGAGATTATAGATAAGAGTTAAGAAAGAATCTAAAATGAAAGGATATTGTTTTTTATCTGCTGTGCCCATGCGGGCCGAAGGCAACGACCGTGCCGAAATGGTCAACCAACTCCTTGCCGGCGACACCGTAGAGGTGCTGCAGCATGAAACCAAATGGTCTAAAGTTCGCTGTTTTTATGATGGTTACGAGGGTTGGGTGGACAACAAACAGTATGTTCCTTTCGATAGCGCTGCCGACCTCGCCGAGCGTTTTTTTCTCGACACGCCCTATCTGTGGGGAGGACGCTCTAAGGCCGGTATCGACTGTTCGGGACTTTCACAGGTCTGCTTCAAGGCGATGGGCATCTGGCTCCCGCGCGATGCTTCCCAGCAGGTGACCTGTGGCAATGAGGTCTGTCTTTGTGATATTCAGCGCGACGACCTTGCCTTTTTCCAGAACGCCGATGGTCGGGTGATTCATGTGGGCATCTGCATGGGTGACGGTCGCATCATCCATGCGTCCGGCTATGTCAGAATTGATAAACTCGATAGTAAAGGAATCTTCAACGAACAGACGCAATCCTACTCCCACACCCTCCACAGCATCCGCCGCGTAAAATAAATTTTGTCATATCGGGCTTTCTTCGTATTTTTGCATTTTATTTTGAATACAAAAATACAAGAATATTATGGCAGAACTTACTGAGCAAGAACAGATACGCCGCAATTCGCTGGCAGAGTTGAAGAACTTGGGCATCAACCCCTATCCCGCCGCCCTCTATGAGGTAAACTGCAAAAGCGCAGAGATTCTTGAGCAATTTCCCAAGGACAACACCCTTTTCCAGAACGTGAGCATCGCTGGCCGCATTATGAGCCGCCGCATCATGGGAGCCGCTTCCTTCGTGGAGTTGCAGGATAGTTACGGCCGCATCCAACTGTATATCAAGCGTGACGAGATATGCCCCGATGAGGACAAGACCCTCTACAACACCGTCTTTAAACGTCTGCTCGATATCGGTGATATCATCGGTGTTACTGGCTATGTCTTTGTAACCCAGATGGGTGAGACTTCCATCCATGTGAAGAGTCTCACCGTGCTCAGCAAGTCGCTCCGTCCCCTGCCCATTGTCAAAGAGAAAGACGGTGTGGTGTACGACGCCTTCAGCGACCCCGAGCTGCGCTACCGCCAGCGCTATGTCGACCTTATCGTCAATCCGCAGGTTAGAGAGACCTTCGTGCAAAGGACTCAGATTGTGAACACCATGCGCCAGTACTTCAACGAGCAGGGCTACCTCGAGGTGGACACCCCCGTGCTGCAAAGCATACCCGGCGGCGCCGCCGCACGTCCCTTCGTGACGCACCACAACGCCCTCGATATCGACCTCTACCTCCGCATCGCCAACGAGCTCTACCTCAAGCGCCTCATTGTGGGCGGCTTCGCAGGTGTGTATGAGTTCAGCCGCAATTTCCGCAACGAGGGCATGGACCGCACCCACAACCCCGAGTTCACCTGCATGGAGATATATGTGGCCTACAAGGACTACAACTGGATGATGACCTTCACGGAGAACATGCTGGAGCGCATAGCCAAAGCCCTCCACGGCGACACCAAGGTCAATGTGTGGGGCAACGAGATAGACTTCAAGCCCCCCTTCCGTCGCGCTCCGATGTGCCAGCTTATCAAGGAGGAGACCGGCGTCGACGTGGCCCCGATGAATGAGGACGAACTGCGTGAGGCCTGCAATCGCCTCGGTGTGGAGACCGACGCCACCATGGGCAAGGGCAAACTAATCGACGCCATCTTCGGCGAGAAATGTGAAGGCAAGCTGATACAGCCCACCTTCGTCACCGACTATCCCATCGAGATGTCTCCTCTCTGCAAGCGTCACCGCGACAATCCCGAGCTCACCGAGCGTTTCGAACTCTTCGTGTGCGGCAAGGAGCTGGCCAACGCCTACTCCGAGCTCAACGACCCCATAGACCAGCTGGGCCGCTTCCAGGAGCAGCTGCGCCTCAGTGAGAAAGGCGACGACGAGGCCATGTTCATCGACATGGACTTCGTCCGCGCCCTTGAATACGGCATGCCGCCAACCTCGGGCATGGGCATCGGCATCGACCGTCTGGTGATGATGATGACCGGCGCACAGAGCATTCAGGATGTGCTCCTCTTCCCTCAGATGAAGCCAGAGAAGAAAGCCGCCGTTACCACTGACGAGGATTTTGTGAAACAAGGTGTCCCTGCCGAATGGGTTCCTGTGCTGCGCAAAGCAGGTATCAACACTCTTGCCCAACTCAAGGAAGCCAATCCCAACAAACTTCTCAACGACCTCGGCGGTCTCCGCAAAAAGCTTAAACTCGACATCCCCGCCGTACGAAAAGAACAAATTGAAAGTTGGATTAACAAGTGAATGAATACAATGAAGAAACTTTTTTTGATGGTGGCTCTCATGGCCACGGTATTTTCATCCTGCACTAAGGATAAGGAGAATGAATTTGAGAACCTCTCCCAGCAGATGCTTGGTAAATGGATGTTGACACAGTTCGATGGAAACGCATTGACGACAAACGAGAAGGTGGTATACACTTTTGAATCAGATACCATAGGCTACGTTAGCGCTTCAAAAGTGGACTATAGTGAAACCCAACCTAAGTGGACTTACCGTGCGAAAAGTTTCATTACTGTGAATGGCAACAAGATTAGTATGTACGGGAACCTCAACAAGACAACCTCTTTCGTGGCTGAATTAGAAGTCAAGTCCATTTCGGAGACCGAGATAGTTGCCGAAATGGAATACACGGTATCCCATAATGGAGAGACGTTGTATAATAGCAAAGGTACGACACTTTGGACCAGGGTCTCTGACGACTACAGCAGCGATATTCTTGGCACGTGGGAAGGACGTGTCACCAGTGGTGAAGGATCGGAGTTTGACGATGGCGAGCCACATCGCTGGGAGTATTTTGACGACGGTACCTATATTTACTACGTCTTGGATGCTGACAGCAACTGGACGCCGAACGCCAGCGAGATGTCAGAATATTTTGTCGACGGCACCCTCCTTTGCACACGTTGGAAGAACGTTGGTGATGACGAGGGAGAGCACCGAGAGTGGTGGGAGATAGCTTCCATCGTTGATGGCGTAATGAACTGGACGGCTTTCCGTCAACGTGAGGATGGCACCACTTACACCGCTACCTTCCAGATGACCAAGGTTCAGTGAAATGATTAAACAGTTTACGTTCAACCACTTTGAGGTTAATACCTACGTGATTGTCGACGAGGCGACACGACAATGTGCTATTGTCGACCCTGCCTCCGAAGCCTCCTACGAGGACAGCCAATTGGTTGAGTATGTGGCATCCTCGTCACTGCAGGTAACCCATATACTGCTCACCCATGCGCACGTGGACCACATCGCCGGGTTGCGACAATGCTGTGAGCACTATGGATTGCCTGTGACGATGCATCCTGAAGGACGCCACCTGCTGAAACAGGCCGAGGTCTATGGTTCGCTGATGGGTTTTGCGGTGGATAATATGAGTGACCTTGAGGTATTGGAAATCAATGATAACGATCTGTTGAGGGTAGGAGAGACCGAGGTGGAATGCCGCTATGTACCGGGTCATTGCCCAGGGAGTATTTGTTTCGTGCTACCGCAGGAGAAGGCTGTACTCACTGGTGATGCGTTGTTCCATTTCAGCATTGGACGTACCGACCTCCCTGGCGGAGACTACCCCACGCTGATAGAGAAACTCAAGGAACGAGTCCTCACCCTCCCCGAAGACTACCGGGTCCTTCCTGGTCACGGCATCGCTAGCCAGATTGGCAAAGAAAAGAAATATAACTCTTTTTTAGTATGAGCGTAAAGCTTGATCCAAGTTGGTATGCGGTGCTGCAGCCGCAGTTCGAGGCACCTTATTTCGCACAACTCAAGGAGTTTCTTGTCGCTGAGAGACAGCAGTATACCTGCTACCCTCCAGGTGGCAAGATATTCAACGCCTTCGACACTACGCCGTTCGATAAAGTGAAAGTGGTCATTCTGGGACAAGATCCCTATCATGAACCTGGACAAGCGATGGGACTTTGTTTCTCGGTGCCACAGGGTGTCCAAGTACCGCCCTCGCTGGTGAATATCATCAAGGAGATTAACGACGACCTCGGCACGCAGATTCCCACCACCTGTGGAGACCTCAGCGGCTGGGCTGAGCAGGGTGTGCTGTTACTTAACGCCACTCTCACCGTCCGCGCTCATCAGGCCGGCAGTCACCAGCGTCACGGCTGGGAGACCTTCACCGATGCCGCCATACAGGCCCTCAGTCAGCAACGTTCGGGCCTCGTCTTCTTTCTATGGGGCAGTTATGCCATTGCCAAAAAATCCCTGATTGACACGTCCAAGCATCTGGTTCTTACTGCCCCGCACCCGTCACCACTCTCCGCCTATCGCGGCTTTTTCGGCTGTCGCCATTTTTCGCAATGCAATAAGTTCCTTACTCAGCAGGGAAAGGAACCTATCAATTGGACGAGGATAGCCTGAGTGGCCTAGCGGAACTCGAAGAGGTTGGTGAATCCGGTCATGGAGAAGACGTTGCGGATGTCGTCGTTCATGCCGGTGATGTAGACGTGGCTACCCTTCGGTTTGGCACTCTTGAGGATGGTGAGGAAGAGTCGTAGGCCACTGGAGGAGATGTATTCCAGTGCGTTGCAGTCAAGTACGATGTTTTTTCCTTCGGCAGCCAGCAGGGGTTGGATGTCTTTCTCGGTTTGGGGGGCTGCCGGGGTGTCGAGGCGTCCGTTGAAGAGGGCTACGAGTTCGCCGTTCTGTTCTTTAATGGTGGTGTTCATATTCTTTATTTTATTTGTTTTCTAAGGGTTAGTATGTTTTTTTCATTGAGGCGCTGGTATTCGATGTGGTCCATAATCTGGCGTACGAGGAAGATGCCGCGGCCACCGATGGCGCGGTCTTCGGCCTTGAGGGTGACGTCGGGGTTTTCGGCCTGGGTGGGGTCGAAGGGTATGCCGCTGTCGCAGATGACGAAGGTGAGTTTGCCGTCGTCGCATGCAGCATCGATGTCAATGGTGCCCATGGTGCCAGCAGGATAGGCATAGTTCATCACGTTGACTACGGCTTCCTCCATGGCCAGATTGAGGCTCATGGCGACAGCCATGTCAATGCCGGCCTCTTCGGCTGTTTCGTCGATGAAGGCTGCCAATTGCGGTATCTCACTGACGTCATTGTGGAGTGTAAGATGGCGTTTCATGGCTTAGGCATTAATGGTTTTGATAAACTGGATGGCGAGCATGGTGAGGTCGTCGCTCTGCTCAGCGCCGGCCACGAAGGAGTGGACTGACTCGGTCATGGCCGCAATGAGGTCGCGTGGTGCCAGACTGTCGGTCTGGGAGAGGGCGGCGAACATGCGCTCTTCGCCGTACTGTCTGTGCTCGGCGTCCTCAGCCTCGGTGAGGCCGTCGGTGTAGAGGAATAGTCTGCTGCCAGGCTGTATGGTAGTGTTCTGCTGCGTGTATTGCCAATCGGACATGAGGCCCACGGGGATGTTGGCATCCATGACGATAGGTGTTGCCGAACCCTGATGGATGACTATGGGAGGGCAGTGGCCGGCGTTGCAGTAGGCCAGGATTCCGGTGCGCAGGTCGAGTACACCGATGAAGAGGGTGACGAACATCGAGTTCTCGTTCATCTCCGACATGGCCTCGTTCATTTGTGTCATTACCTTCCCTGGTTCCACAACATGAGCCGACACAGTGCGGAAGAGACTTCGTGTGACGGCCATCACCAGTGACGCGGGTACGCCCTTGCCACTGACGTCGCCCAGGCAGAAGAATAGTTTCTGATCGCGCACGTAAAAGTCGTAGAGGTCGCCGCCCACCTCCTTGGCGGGCACGAGGGTGCCGAACATGGACAGCTCGTCGAGGTCGGGGTATGGAGGGAATGTCTTGGGGAGCATGCCCATCTGGATGGCGCTGGCGATACGCAGTTCACTGCCGATACGTTCTTTCTCTGCACTGACAGCTTGCAGGCGTTTAAAGCCTTTGACGGTGCGCCACATAATGTAAATCATGAGAGTGAGGCCGAGGAACATGAGTATTCCGAGCTTAAAGGCGATGTCACGCAGTCCTTTGTAAATCTCACGGTCAGGGAAGAGAATGGCCATCGACCAGCCGGTGTTGCCCTCGACTGGAGAATAATACATGTAGCACAGTTCGCCGTCATTGTTTTTCACTTCGGCGCTGCCGCTTTTTCCGGCAAGCATGGCTTTGTTTACCTCCGGGATATTGGCGTCATGGAATTGATTGCTGGCATCGTCAAGAGTGTAGTTCATTATCAAAGATTTGTCGGGACAAGCCAGCATGCGGCCTTCACGGCTGACGATGAAGGAATAATAGTTGGTGTTTTCGTCGAGGACAAATTCCTCGGTGAGCCAGTCGAGCAACATGTCGGCGCAGAAGACGGCGACAACCTCACCTTTAGAGTTATGTACAGGGAGGGTGTAGGAACAAATCAAGCCGAGAGCACCCTCATTGTCGATATAGGGTTCGGACCATAAGCCGCTGTCAGCCAACCTCCCCTCTTTGTACCATGACATGTTGTGGTAGTCGTGCGATTCATTGGCGATTTGCATGCGGAGGTATGTGCCGTTAGTGTCGCGGCGGACATAGGGTTCAAACCAGCGTCCCTTTTTAGGGAAATAGTTGGGTTCAAAAGCAATAGCACAGCCTTGGATACATTCGTTGCTTTCGACAAATTCCTCCAGAATGGGATAGAAATAATTGGGATTCTCGACAGACCAATCCAGCAACCTGTCGATGTTTTCGACGGCAGACTCCACGCTCGATACCACTTTTTGTATCTTGAGGCTTTTCATCTTCATTTCAGACTGGGCTCGCTCGTCCACCTCTTTTTGGATTCCGTTGCGGGCGAAGTAGAACTGTACGGCACCGCTTACTTGTATCATCACTGCCGCGATGATAATCAATGCCAGACTGCTGCGAGTGTGTAGCGAATGCCACCATTTGAGTTTCTTCATAATTGGTATTATTGGTTTAAAAATTTAAAATGTTACATTGCGAAAGTGAGTTTGATACCCTCAGGGGTTTGTTCGGTATGTATGTCGTTACTCATACCATGGATAATCATCACAGCAAGTTCGTCGGTGTCTTCGCGCTCGAGGGGCGAGAGGGTTTCGCCTTTATGAATGATGACTATCGTTGAGGTTTGGTTCAACTCGCTGTAGGTTACCTCGATATGGATGGGACTGTCGTATTTTCGCATCAGCACCAGCATCTCTTCCACCACATGGGTAATGGGGTCCATCTTCTCAGGCATAGAGTAGCGGATGCAGAATTGCTTGATCTGCGTCGTCATATCGTAGAAGTCGAAGTCGTTGTTTGTGATGTCAAACGTCAGGCTACGGATGCGGCGCACGAAGGCCTGTGTGGCGGGACGTTGGGGATGGGAGAAAATCTGTTCGGGAGTGCCTTCTTCATAGATTATACCGTCGTGCATGAAAAGGATGCGGCTGCTAATGTCACGGGCGAAACGCATCTCATGGGTGACGATGAGCATGGTCATTTTCTCCTGTGCCAGTAGGCGTATGACGCCTTGTACCTCGCCGACCATGGTGGGGTCGAGGGCGGAGGTGGGCTCGTCGAAGAGGATAATGTTGGGCCTCATGGCGAGGGTGCGGGCAATGGCGGCGCGCTGTTTCTGTCCGCCAGAAAGGGCAGAGGGCATCGCTTGGGCTTTCTCGGCTAGACCCACTTTGCGCAGGAATTCGATGCCTTCCTGTTCGGCTTGTGTGCGGTCGAGACCACGCAACTTCATAGGGGCCAGAGTGACATTCTCGAGGACGGTAAGATGGTTGAAGAGGTTAAAGTGCTGGAACACCATGCCCATCTTCTGACGCAGTTGGTGGACGGGGTAGCCTTTGACCAGGATATTTTCTCCGTTGACGAGGATCTCACCTGCGGTGGGGGGATCGAGCAGGTTGAGGGCGCGCAGCAGGGTGCTTTTCCCACACCCCGAGTGACCTATAATGGAGACAATTTCGCCCTCATGGATTTCGCAGCTGATGTCTCGTAGTGCTTGTATCGGTCTGCCGTTAGAGGTAGGGAATGACTTGGTGAGATGGCGTACGGATATCATATGCGAGTGGTTTTAATGGCGATATAGTCCAGCAGTTTGCAGAGCAGCCAGGCAAGGATGAAATAGATGACGGTGACCAGTATCAGCGGTACAATCGAATGGCTGGTGGAGGAACGGATGCTCTCCGTGGCCTTGGTCAGGTCTGTGATGGCAACATAACCCACAATGGAGGTGCTTTTCACCATGGTCACAGCTTGGTATTTATAGGCAGGGAGTGCGTTCTTCAGTGCCTGGGGGGCCACGATATACTTCCAGTTCTGCATGTTGGTGAAACCCAGCGCACGACCGGCCTCAATCTGATCGCGTCCTACGGAGTCAATGGAACTCTGGAAGAGCGAGCTGGTAAGGTTGGAGAAGTTGATGGCAAAAGCCGCAACGGCGGCAAGGAGTCCGTTGCCACCGGAAAGCACCACGTAGAAGAAGAATAACAGCAACACCAGCAAGGGGGTGCCGCGAACAATGAAGCGATAGGTTTGGGCGGTCTTGCATACCCAGGGGTGGTTGCTGCGGGTCATGAGATAGATGCCTCCGCCGAGAAGTGTGCCGACAAACAACGAGAGCAAGGTGATGACAATGGTGGCCAGCAGGCCGTTGACTATTAGCATCCAACGGTCCTCGACAATCAGTATCTCGTAGAATAGTTCGCTCAGATTCATGTTATCAGAATGTCAATGTCGCGCCGGCGCAGACGAGAATGGGCAACTGGTTGACGCGCTCGAAGGTGATACGGTTGAAGTAGAAGATGTTCTCGCGGCTGTAGAGGTTGGTGGCCGAGAGGCTGAGTTCGAGGATGGAGCGGGTGCCGAGGGAGAATTTGCGTTTTACACCGATGTCGAGACGGTGGTAGGAGGGGAGGCGGCCTTTATAAAGGTCGGCATAGTGGAGGCTGTATTCGCCGTTCTCACGTGTGTAGTCGGAGACGATGCTGTTGCCAAATATCAGCTGGGAGTAAATGCCCTGGGTCTGTGTGAAGGGGAATCCGGAGCCGAAACTCCAACGGGCGCTGAGCTCCCACTCACGCCACTCGCCGAGAGCGTAGGTGGCCAGGATATTAACAGTGTGACGACGGTCGTAGTGAGGGTTGTAGGTCTGAATCTCGTTGCTGCGTTCCACGAAGCCCAACGAATAGGTGGCCCAGAGATAAAGACGTTCGAGGTCGGCGCGCATGCTGAGATCGAAGCCCGAGGCATATCCCTCCTCGATGATGTAGTCTTTGCGCAGATATTCGGGTTGCGCATACAGGCCACTATTGTAGATGGGGTCGTTGTCGTCGTAGACTTTGTTGCGGTTGGCGTTGAGGAGTTGGTCGAATTTCTTGTAGTAGAACTCGGCATTCAGGGTGATGTGTTCGGTGAGGTCGTATTCGGCACCGAAAACCAAGTGCTTGGCTTTTTGTACGCAAGAGGTGACGTCGTTGCCGCGGAAAGTCGATGGCACATTGAGGTCGGCTGACCCGGTGAGGAAGCCGCTGAAGAGGTTGACAATGTCGTTGTCGGAGCGTGCATCGAGGAAAATCTGGCTGTAGAATCCGCCGGCAAATTTGAAACGCAGGTTGTCGAAAGCGTTGTATTTCACAGCGAGACGAGGCTCGATGTTGAAGCTGCCGAGGGTGGCATAAGAGACCACACGCACACCAGGGTCGACGAGCCATTTGCCAGCGTTCCACTTATAGGTGGCGAACATAGAGAGGGAGGTGGAAGGCTCGTGTTGCGAGATGCGTTTCTTATACTGGTTGACAAACTGGTAGTCGGTGTTGTAACCCTCGATGCTGAGACCGTACTTCACTTTGTTGTTGCCGATAAAGTTGGTGATTTGCATGGTGGCGTTGAAGCCACCAATCTCGCTGAATTTGCTGTCGTTGGTGCCGTCGTCGAGGGTGATGTTATACTTCGACCAAGCGATGCTTCCGTCGAGGATGGCGGAGGCTCCGGTGACGAGCATGAAGTTGGTGCCCGCACCGACATTTTGCCAGTGGTAGTCGGCGATAGCCTGATAGTTGGTGACCTTGTCGTCGAAGCGGAATCCGAAGAGGTTGAGTTTGCTGCCGGTGCCAGAGTTAAAGCTGAGCTTTCCGTAGAGGTCGAGGAAGTCGAAGGGTAGGCCGCCGTCGATATAGGAATAGAGTGCTTCGGAGCTTTTGGAGAGGTAGGAGTTTTTGGCGGTGAGGAGGTATGAAATGGTGGACTTAGATTTGTCGCTCTCGCGTTTCAACGGTCCTTCGAGGATGAGGCTGGCACCGAAGGTGTTGATGCCTATTTTGCCGCTGTGGTGGCGTTTGTTTCCGTCGCGGGTGGTGATGTCCATCACGGACGACATGCGGCCGCCGTATTCGGCGCCGAAGCCGCCAGTGTAGATGTCGGCATTGAGGATTACGTCGGTCTCGAAGATGGAGTAGAGACCGATGGAGTGGAAGGGGTTGTAGACAATCATGCCGTCGAGGAGGCAGAGATTCTGGATCATGGAGCCGCCACGGATGTAGAGTTGTCCGCCCTGGTCGCCGGTGGAGCTCACGCCGGGAAGCACCTGCATGTATTGCGCGATGTCTGCGGTGCCGCCGATGGAGGGCATCTGCTGTATCTGGCTGGCGCGGAGTTTCTCCACGCTGACCTGTGTCTGCATCTTGCGTTCCTCGATACGGCTATCGGTGATTTCCACTGTCTGCAATGTCTGTGCCGACGGTTTGAGGTGGATGGTGAGGGTGACGGTCTTGCTTTTCTTCAGGTCGAGCTGTTCGGTGTATTCCTCGTAGCCCACATATTTTACTTTTAGAGTGTATTTCCCTTCGGGAACTTTGTTGATGAGGAAGAATCCGTTGATGTCGGTGGCGCAACCGTGGGACGTTCCGTCAAGTACCACATTTGCGAACGGCACTGCTTCGCCGTTCTTCTCATCGAATAGCACACCCTTCACGGTACACTGTGCCGCTGCGAATTGAAAATTGAAAAATGAAAATAGAAAAAGTAAAAAAATATATAATGTTTTTTTCATATATCTTATCTCCTTATCTCCTGACTTCGGGTCTCCTTTAGTGAATAACTTTAAATATCAATTCTTTTAGTAGTTCACCGTCGGTAACGGTTCCACTGTTGCGGACCCCCTTGGATCGCAGGTCGGTTTCGTAGAGGTAGCCTATGCAGGTGGCCAGTTTCCCAAGTGAGTAGTTGGAAGCTGCTACAGCGTAGTCCTGCACGAAAGAGGGCGCGCAACCCAGCACTTTTGCCGCGTCGCTCTTGTTCTCGAGCTGGTGGTAGAACATCACCTTGAGGAAATAGCTGTAGAGGATGGGCAGCACTTGCTGGATGGGATTTTTCTTGGGGTTGGAGGCGAAATAGTTGATGATGCGGTTACACATTACGGGGTCACGTCGACCGATGGCTTTCTGCAATTCGAAGACGTTATAGTCTTTGCTGATGCCTATCTGTTTCTCCACCAGTTCCTCAGTGATGGCTTCCCCAGGCTGCAGCAGGGGATACAGTTTGCCGAGTTCGTTGGCTATCTTGCCGAGTTCGTTGCCCACGGATTCGGCGATGAGATACACGGCTTTTTCGTTGATGGTGAATCCTTTGGATTTGACTTGATTGGTAATCCAGCCGGGTACCTGATTGTCCCACACCTTCGGAGTTTCATAGACGCAGCCATACTTATCGATGGACTTGTAGGCGGCAGTGCGTTTGTCGAGTTTCTTGTGGCGGTAACAGAAGACGATGATGCCTTTCTCCGACGGATGCTCGAGATAGGTGACCAGTTGTTCCCACTGCTTGGTGTCGATGTCCTGAGCCTCTTTTACGAGGACCAGGTGGACGGGCGACATCATGGGGTAGCGTTTGGCGTCGCTGATGACGGCGGCCATGGAGGTGTCGCGTCCGTAGACCACGGTTTGGTCAAAATCGCGCATCGACTCGTCGATGACCTTGTTCTCAAAATGGTCAGACACAACGTCAATGTAGTAGTTCTCCTCCCCTGTGAGGAGATATACGGGCTTGAAAATGCCCGCCTGTAAATCCGCAATCAGTTGTTTGTCAGTTATTGCCATCGCGACCTTGTTGCTGTTTAAAACAGCAAAAATACATTTTTTTTTTTACATGGGGGAAATTATCTTTCAGAGTTTCTGTTTTAACAAACGAATACATCCTTAGAAAACCATTTGAAAACCGAAAGAAGACCGTATCAACACCGTACCAACACCGTACCAACACCGTCTATGGTAGGAGTTGGTACGGTGTTGGTGTATTTGTAATACATTGATAATGTGTAAGGAGTGTTGATTGTTATTTTTTTTATAAAAAAACTTTTGCATCGTAATAAAATTATATGTATTTTTGCAAAAATTAACATAATTGAAAACTATGGCCATGAAAGAACCTACACGACTATTCGACCTGCTTCAGTGGAGAAAGGAATTGCATCCGGAACGTCCGGTTTTTAAATTCAAAGAAAACGGTGAGTGGAAAGAGCACTATATCGACGAATATATTGAGAAATGTAATCTCATCAGTTATGCTCTGATGCACTTGGGAGTGAAGAAGGGCGAGAATATAGGCCTTATCAGTGCTGGCCGGCCGGAGTGGAACTATGTGGACTTCGGTGTGCAGCAGACGGGAGCCGTACTACTGCCTATCTATCCCACCATCAGTGAGGAGGACTATCAGTATATCCTCAATGATGCGCAGGTGCGTCTGTTAGTGGTTGAGAATGCGACGTTGTATAAGAAAATCAGTAATATCCGCGAGAAGTTACCGCATTTAGAGAATCTGTGTACAATAGTCCCCGTTGAGGGGGTGAAGTCGATGGATGATATCTATGAGATTGGTCGCCAGTATTTGACTGAGTATCCTGATGCTCCGGAACGGCTACAGGAGATGAAGGATGCTTTGACCATAGACGATGTCTGTACGATGATCTACACCAGTGGTACTACGGGTACGCCGAAGGGCGCTATGCTGACGCACAAGGGATTGATTATGAATGTGCAGGAGATTAAGGAGAGTCCGGGAAAGACCTGGACGAAGGCTCTTTCGTGGCTGCCCATGTGCCATATCTACGAAAGGATGATGGGGTATCTTTATCAGTGGCTCTGCTTCACCATTGCCTATGCCGAGAGTATCGCCAAGGTGGGCGACAATTGCAAGGAGTTTAGCCCCAATATGATGGCTTGTGTGCCGAGGTTTATCGAGAAAGTCTACGACAAGATTTTCCGCAAAGGCGAGAAACTGACTGGAATAAAGAAGAAGATCTTCGATTGGGCCCTTGATTTGGCTTTCGAATACGACCTCGACGAGTCGAAACTCTCGGCTTGGTACAAACTACAGAAGAAGTTGGCCGACAAACTGGTGTACAAGGAGATTCGTGAGAGCATGGGTGGCGAGTTGTATATGCTTGTTAGTGGTGGCGCCACCATCCAGCCGCGTCTAACGCGTTTCTTCTCTTGCGTAGGGTTAGACCTCTACGAGGGCTATGGCCTCACGGAGTGCTCACCGTTGATTGCCGTGACCAATTCGAACAAGAAAGGCCGTAAGATTGGTTCTGTGGGCTTCGCCATGCGCGAGATAGAGGTGCGTATTGATAAGGATACCAATGAAATTCAGTGCCGTGGAGGCAATGTGATGAAAGGCTACTACAATCAACCCGAACTCACTGCCGAGGCCATCGACAAGGAGGGCTGGTTTCATACCGGCGACACGGGCTATTTCGACCCCGACGGCTACCTCTTCATCACGGGTCGTACGAAAAGTATGTTCAAGACCTCGATGGGTAAATACATCAATCCCGAGGTAATCGAGGAGAAGATGAAGCAGTCGCCTTTCATCCTCGACATGATGGTGGTGGGTGCCGATCAGAAGTTCGCTGCTGCTGTTGTCGCGCCAGATTTCGACATGCTGAAAGACTGGTGCAAGCGTCACGGTGTAACAGCTGAAAGCAAAGAGGAGATGATTGCCGACAAGACCGTCATTGCCCGTTTCCAGAAGGTGATTGACAAGTACAACGTTGAGTTGGGTGTTACTGAGCAGGTGAAGAAATTTGTGCTGGTGGCCGATATATGGAGTGAGACCAACAAGATGCTCACGCCCACGCAGAAACTTATTAGAAGGAACGTCGCTGCCGCCTATCAGGAGCAGATTGACGCGCTGTTCAAATAGAGGTTATCTCTTTTTCTTATTCTTTTCGGCCTTTCCGGATTTTCCGGGGATTCCGGTTTTGCTGTTTTTTCGGGAGTTTTTGGCTTTTGGAGCGGGATTCTGTGCTTCCTCTTCGACGAGGTCGAAGTCTATCTGCTTTTTCAGGAGGTCAACCTTGCGGACTCGGATATGGACGGGATAGCCGAGTTTGTAGCAGCGTCCGTTACGGCGACCGATGACTTGGTAGTTGTCCTCATCGAGCATGTAGTAGTCGTCCTTAAGGCTACCGATGGGTATCATGCCCGCGCATTTGTTGCCCTCGATTTCGGCGTAGATGCCCCATTTGCTGACACCACTGATGAGGGCAGGGAAGACCTGGCCCAGTTTGTCGGCCAGAAACTCGGCCTGCTTGTATTTTACACTAGTGCGTTCGGCGTCGGCAGCTTTCTTCTCCATGATGGAGCAGTGTTTGCAGTAGTCCTCATACTCGTCTTTTTTTACCGAGGAACCACCCTCAAGATAACGTTCGAGGAGGCGGTGGACCATCAGGTCGGGATAGCGGCGGATGGGGGATGTGAAGTGGGTGTAGTAGGGGAAAGCGAGGCCGTAATGACCGATGTTTTCAGTGCTGTAGTAGGCCTTGGACATGGTGCGGATGGCGATGGTGTCGACCATGTGTTCTTCGCCACGTCCGGCGATGTTTTCAAAGAGACGGTTGTAGCTCTCGGCGAGCGCCTTGCGACTGGAGGTCTTCATGCTGAATCCTAGTTTGGCGACGAACTCCACGAAGGTGTTGAGTTTCTCGGGGTTAGGTTCGTCATGGACGCGATAGACAAAGGTGCGAGAGGGAGCTCCTGTTTTTCCGGACTTTCCAGATTTCCCAGAAGGCTTTCCGATATATTCAGCAACGCTTCGGTTGGCCAGGAGCATGAACTCCTCGATGAGCCAGTTGGCCTCTTTGCTTTCTTTGATGTAGACGCCGATGGGTTTGGCGTTTTCGTCGAGTTGGAACTTCACCTCTTGGGTCTCAAAGTTGATGGCTCCGCTTTTGTAGCGCTGGTTGCGCAGGATGGTGGCGAGGGCATGGAGACGGAGGATGGCTGTGGCGACGGCGGTGCCGTCGCTTATGCCGGACTCAATGATTTCCTGAGCCTCTTCGTAGGCCATGCGGCGGTTGCTACAAATGACAGTCTTGCCCATCCAGGTCTTGTGGACTTTGGCTTTGGAATCCATTTCTAAGACGACGCTGAAGCAGAGTTTCTCTTCATCTTGACGGAGGGAGCAGACCTCGTTGCAGAGTTTCTCGGGGAGCATGGGGATGGTGCGGTCGACGAGGTAGACAGAAGTTCCTCGGGTGTAGGCTTCGCGGTCGATGGCGCTGCCAGGTTTAACGTAATAGGATACGTCGGCGATATGCACACCCACTTCGATATGTCCGTTAGGCAGTTCACGGAAGGAGAGGGCGTCGTCGAAGTCTTTGGCGTCGGCGGGGTCGATGGTGAAAGTGGTGACATCGCGGAAATCACGTCGCGAGGCCATCTCTTTCTTGGTGGGCTTCTTGATTTTCTTTGCTTCCTCTTCAACCTCCTTGGGGAAGTCGAGCGGGAAGTCGTACTCGGCCAGAATGCTCTGCATCTCTACGTTGTTGTCACCAGGCTTTCCGAGGCGTTTGATGACGCGGCCCACGGGGTTGTTCATGCGCTCGGGCCAGTCAATCATCTCTACCAGCACCTTCTCGCCATTCTCGGCGCCGGCGAGGTCGTCGATATGGATGAAGATATCGACCTGCATGGTACGGCTGTCGCTGACCATAAAAGCGAAGCGTTCCTGCCGCTGTATGACGCCCACGAAGTGTGTCTTGGCCCGTTTGATAATCTCCACCACTTGACCTTCAGGCTTGTGCATCTTTCGTTGCGGGAACATCAGTACTTTCACCGTGTCGCCGTGGAGCGCGTGACGGGTGTTGTTGGGAGCAATCTGGATATCTTCACGGCCTTCTTCGTCAGGAATCACATACGCCTTGCCGCCCTGCTTCATGTCGATGGTGCCGGTGACGTAGTTGTGGGGCATTAGGTCGTCGTTGATGGACTTTGGATTAATCTTGAATTTCCCTTTGTGATCGTCCTCTACGAGGTGCTTCTCTTCGGCCAGTTGCTGCATGGTGCGAATGACTTCCTGTCGCTCGGCTTTGCTGTTGGCACCCACGCGGGAGGCAATCTGCTTGTGGTTGTAGGCATCGAAGGGATTGTTGGCAAAGATTTTAAGTATCTGTTTGGCTAATTGTTCGTTCATGGAGCAAAAAGAATTATTGATTAGGGTTTTGTGTTTTGGTGAGGCTTGGTAGTCGGCTTCTCAATATTATTGATTAACGTTCATAATAATAAATTATTTTGTCGGTTTAATTTTATTTTGTACTTTTGCCGCCGATTTGGTCACCTGCCGAAGGTGCCAAGAGGGAAACCGGTGAGAGTCCGGTGCAGTCCCGCTGCTGTAAGCTCAGGTATTGAAGCTCAATATGATGTGTCACTGTATAACGCTATAGTTATATGGGAAGACAGAGCCGAGAGAGCAAGCCAGAAGACCTGCCAAATCACTAAAATCGGTACCGCTTTCGAGGAAAAAGCACTCCGGTAGAGACGTGATTTGTCGCGTCTGTATGTGTTTTCCCCCGAAAAAAGTAAGATGCCGATATTGACATTGAAATATTAACAAAAAAAACAATATCAATATGGTAAAAAAAGTACTTACTTTAGCATTCGGGTTGATGCTCTTCATTGGAGCAATGGCCCAGACACCCAAAACGGCTGCCATCGCCGCCAGCGATGTCCGTTACTGGGTCGGTAGCGGCAGCAACCAAGCTGTTGTGCTTATCACTTGGGAAGAACTTGATGGTGACGGCGACGAATACTATATCGGTGCCGTCTGGGGAGTTCGCTTCAATGGTACAATCCTTTGCAACAGTCTGATGGACACGATCTCGACCTATGATGCCAATCTAAGCATCTCCATGAATTCAGGGCGTTCGTTCATCAACGACATGACCTACGCTAACACCGAAACTGGTCTTGAACTTAATGGCTCTGGCATGGGTTGGTGGATGTATACCGTCAATGGCGATATGGCAAGCGCCATTAACAGCCAGTCAATAAGTGATGGCGATTTTGTTGAATGGTCTGATATGGGTCAATTCGCTGCAGATACCATCATATTCCTTGAGGATCCCAATGCTCCCGACCAGCCCGTCGAGGCCACTATTGCCGCCAGTGACATCTTCTATTGGGTGGGCGAAGGTTCCAACGAGGTGGTTTTGGCCGTCAACTGGGCCGACACCGCCCTTGCATGGGGATATAAGTTCAACGGTACCAAGACTGTCAGCGACATGATGACGGATATCGCTGCCGCTGACCCCCGTTTCAACTACACCACGGACGGTGCTTATCTCAACGATATCCTCTTTGTCGTCGCCCCTGGCGATACCCTCCGCAAGCAGGCTTATGGCTATTGGGAGAGCAAGAATAACGGTATTAGTGATGCCGGTATGGCGCAGACCCTCAATAACGGTGACTTCGAGAAGTGGGCCGAACCCGCTGCCGGTGTCATCGTTGACAGCATGGAGTATAATGGATACTGGTACTACTCCTATGTCTACCCTATGGAGATTCATCCTGTCGGCGTTCCCCAGACCCAAGGTATCGTCAACACTGAAAATGTCAGCATCAACGTCTATCCCAATCCCGTAGCCGACATGGTGACTATCAGTGGTATCGAGGGTAACGGCCGAGCTGTCCTTTACGACATGCGCGGTAGTATTGTGGCATCCTTCGCTGTCAATGGCACCGAGACCCGTCTCGACCTCGGTCGTCTGACTGCCGGAATCTATATGCTCCGCGTGGATGATAATGTTGTGAAAATCATTAAAGAATGAAGAATAATGTCTTTTTTATGATGGCGCTGTCCTTGGGCCTCACGTTGAGTGCCTGGGGGCAGGGCTCTTTTTGCGGTGCTGTGGGCACTCCCGGATGCAATGCCATTCACTGCGACAGCAGTGTCATTATCGGCTGGGCTACGGGTTGTACTGTGGAACGAGGCCCTGTTGATATCGTTAATCCCGATGGCCCTCGTGCACGTTATGGTAATGAAGAATACGGTATTGGCCCTGCTGGTACCATCACTACTTCGGCTGTCAGCCTTGGTGACGGCGGTACTGCTACTCTCACCTTCGGTGCTCCCATCCACAATGTGCCGGGTCCCGATTTTGCGGTTTATGAGAACTCTTTCAACGACAATTTTCTCGAGTTGGCTTTTGTTGAAGTGAGTTCCGATGGCGAGCGCTTCGTGCGCTTCCCCTCCACTTCGCTCACCCAGACCGAGGTGCAAGTGGGTTCCAACGGTTCTGTCGACCCCACCAACCTCAACAACCTTGCAGGTAAGTTCCGAGTGGGCTATGGTACACCCTTCGACCTTGAGGAGTTGCGCGACAGTGTGGGCCTCGATATCGACAACATCACCCATGTGCGCCTCGTCGATGTCGTGGGTACCATCAATCCGCAGTATGCTACCTATGATGCCTTTGGCCACATGGTCAACGATCCCTATCCCACCAACGAGTACGCTAATTATGCCAGCGGTGGTTTCGACCTCACTGGTGTTGCTGTCCTCACCGCCCTTCAGGGTATCGACGACAATCAGCTCACACCTCTCGAATCTAAACTTGTTGTTTACCCCAACCCCACTACCGACTATCTCTTCGTCACCCTGTTGCGTCCCTCCAAAGCAATCTTAGTCGATGCCAGAGGCCTCATAGTCTCTGTTTATAATCTCTGTCAAGGACGCAATACCCTCGATCTCACAGAGCTCCCTGCAGGGATTTACATGCTTCGTTGCGAAGGCCTGGCAAGCAAAATAGTAAAGAAATAAAGAGTTGTTTTGATTAATATGACCGCAGCGGCCGTGACGGCTGTTGCGGTTTTTTTATATTTTTTTAACAAGGACGCGTACAATAGAAATAAATATAGGTGCGTTATTTCGTTACCATATTTAGGAGGAAATAGATTCGAATAACAAAACAACTTTAATAAAAATGAAGAAAATCTTTTTGACAGTCAGTATCTTGGTCGCCACTTTCGCATTTGTGGCTTGTGGCGGCGACGGTAAATCCGAAGCTCAAAAGCAGATCGACTCCATGCGTGATATCATCGCCCAGCAGAACATCGGTCTTGCTGAGCGCGACAGTCTCATGGCCATGCTCAACGAGGTCGACAGTACCTTCGCACAGCTCGAGGCCGAATATGCCGTCATGCAAGAGATGAGCCGCAAGAACCCTGAGGCCAACCGCCGTACCATCACCGATCGTATGGCAGCCCTTCAGGAGACCATGGCCGCCAATAAAGAGAAGATTCGTCAGCTCAGCGGCCGCATCAAGACTCTTAATGGTAAAAATGCCGACCTTCAGGCTTATATCACCCGTCTTGAGGAACGCAGCGCAGCCCAGGAGGCTCAGATTGCCGAACTGCTTACCGAACTCGAGAACAGCAAGGTGGTCATTAAGGATCTCCACCAGAATGTTGCCAACCTTAACCAGAATGTCACAGACCTTACCGCCTCTAACGAGGAGAAGGACCAGCGTATTGCCAAGCAGATTGCCGATGCCAATCGCGCATGGTTTATCGTCGGTACCTACGATGAACTCAAGGAAGCTGGTGTAGTAAGCAAATCTGGTGGCTTTATCGGCATTGGCCGTAAGCAGGGAACCGTGGCGAACATGAAGACCGACAAGTTTACAGAGATTGACCGCACCAAGGTTACCACCATCACCCTCAATCTCAAGAAACCCGTCCTTGTCAGCCAACACCCCGAGGGTAGCTACGAGTTCGTGGCCGACGAGGAGAACAAGAAGGTCACCGCCTATCTCCACATTCTTAATCCTACCAAATTCTGGCAGTATACCGATTACCTGGTGGTCTCCACCAAGTAGTCTTGTATAATGGACTTCAATCTCAAATCTGATTTCGCCCCCATGGGCGACCAGCCTGACGCCATCCGCCAACTCGTGGATGGCGTCAAGCGTGGCCAGCGTGCCCAGGTGCTTCAGGGTGTCACTGGCTCGGGCAAGACTTTTACTGTGGCCAATGTCATTCAGCAGCTGCAGCGCCCCACATTGGTGCTGAGCCACAACAAGACTCTCGCGGCACAGCTCTACGGAGAGTTCCGCCAGTTTTTCCCTGACAACGCTGTCGAGTACTTTGTCTCCTACTACGACTACTACCAGCCGGAGGCTTACATTGCTGCCACCAATACCTATATTGAGAAAGACCTGCAAATCAATGACGAACTCGACAAACTACGACTCCGTGCCAGCAGTGCGCTGCTGAGTGGACGTCGTGATGTCATCGTGGTCTCCTCCGTGAGTTGTATCTATGGTATCGGCAATCCCGACGAGTTCAAGCAAGGTACCGTCGAGATACGCGTTGGCGACCGCATCCAGCGCGATCAACTACTGATGAAACTCCTTGATGGACAGTATGTGAGAAACGAGATTGAGTTCACTAACGGGCGTTTTCGCGTCAAGGGAGACACCGTCGACATCTTCCCCTCGTTCGCTGATTTCTGCTACCGAGTCTCCTTTTGGGACGACGAGGTGGAGTCGCTTGAGAGCTTCGATCCCATCAGCGGTCAGCGTCTTGAGCGTTTCGATGAAATAATCATCTACCCTGCCTCTAACTTTCTCACCTCCAAGGATCATCTTCCCGAGATTATCCTTCAGATACAGCGTGACATGTTCGACCGTCGCGACTACCTCATCTCCATCGACAAGCACCTCGAGGCAAAGCGTCTTGAGGAGCGCGTCAACTATGACCTCGAGATGATACAGGAACTCGGATATTGTTCTGGTATCGAGAATTATAGCCGCTATTTCGACGGCCGACAGCCAGGCTCCCGTCCCTTCTGCCTCATTGACTACTTTCCGGACGATTTCCTCCTCGTCGTTGACGAGAGTCATGTCACAGTGCCCCAGATTGGCGCCATGTACGGGGGAGACCGTAGCCGTAAAACCTCATTGGTTGAATATGGATTCCGACTTCCTTCGGCCTTGGACAATCGCCCCTTGACCTATGAGGAATTCTACAATCTCACCGGTCAGACCATCTATATCTCCGCCACGCCTGCCGACTATGAGCTCAACGAGGCTGAAGGTGTGGTTGTTGAGCAGGTGATACGTCCCACGGGCCTTCTCGACCCAGTTGTCGAGGTTCGTCCCGCCGTCAGTCAGGTCGATGACTTGCTTGACGAGATTGAGAACACCGTTGACAAAGGCGAACGTGTCCTCGTCACCACCCTCACTAAACGTATGGCCGAGGAGTTTACTTCCTATCTGATTAATCTGGGAATCAGGAGTAAATATATTCATTCCGACGTAGATACCCTCGAGCGTGTGGAGATTATGCGCGACCTCCGTATGGGAGTCTTTGACGTGCTGGTAGGTGTCAACCTATTGCGTGAAGGTCTCGACCTCCCCGAGGTGAGCCTCGTGGCTATCCTCGATGCCGACAAGGAGGGTTTCCTACGTTCCGACCGTGCCCTCATTCAAACTATCGGGCGTGCCGCCCGCAATGTGCACAGCAAGGCCATCCTCTATGGTGACACCATCACTGGATCCATGCAACGTGCCATCGACATCACCAACCGTCACCGGGAGAAGCAGATAAAATACAATATGGAACACGGCATCGTTCCGCGCCAGATAGTCAAGTCTACCGATGCCATTCTCGGCACTACTTCAGTCATTGAACGTGCAGCAGAGGAACGTGGTATTATAGAGAAGGATCCCATCAGCATCTATAAGGAGGATATCCTCATTGCCGCCGAGTCCCGCGCTTCCTTTGGTGAACCAGTCGAAGACTCAAGCAATCAAGCAATCAAACAAGCAAAGAATTCATCCTTCCTCGCAATGACAAAAGAACAGTTGCGTAAGGAGATACGTGAACGTCAGCGCAAGATGCAGCTTGCTGCCAAGGAACTCGACTTTCTGGTTGCTGCCAAGTTTCGCGACGAAATAAAAGAACTTCAGTCTCTTCTTGACACCGCCAGATAATACCTCTCATGAAGCAGATACAGATAGACCTCACCCCCGAAGAGTATGCCTCCCAAGCCGCCGTGCGACGTGCTGTGGCGAAAGCGTTGGGGGTGGGTGAGAGCGCTTTGGAGCCTTTCCGTATCACCCGGCGCAGCATCGACTGTCGTCGCCGGCCGCTCTTTCACTGTACTGTCGTAATTGGTCAGAATACTCATAACACTCCGATTATTCCAATTACTCCGAATCCTAGCGCACCCCGAATCATCATCGTCGGAGCTGGCCCAGCCGGCCTTTTCGCAGCTTTGCGGGCATTGCAGCTGGGCATGAAGCCAATTATTATTGAGCGTGGAAAGCCTGTGGAAGAGCGCAAGAAGGACATAGTCTCGCTGGTACGTACCAAGGAGGTGAATCCCGACAGCAACTGGTGCTTTGGCGAAGGTGGCGCTGGAACCTACAGCGACGGAAAGCTCTACACACGCTCTACCAAGCGTGGCGATGTGTCGCAGGTGCTACGTCTCTTTGTCGAGCATGGTGCTGACCCCGACATTATGGTCGATGTCCACGCCCATATCGGCACCGACCGCCTACCCGCCATCATCAGCAATATGCGTAAGACCATCACGGAAGCTGGCGGTGAATATTTTTTCAATACGCGTGTCATTGATTTGATTGTCAAAGAGGGACGTCTAAAAGGAGTGGTTACCTTGGGGAATAATTTCATCGAAGGTGATGCCGTTATCTTAGCCACAGGACATTCTGCTCGCGATATATATGACCTCTTTGCCCGTCGAGGTTGGCTCCTCGAGGCCAAACCTTTCGCTCTTGGTGTCCGTGTGGAGCATCCACAGGAACTCATCAACGAGATACAATACCACGGCAAGGGTTACTCCCCTTTGCTTCCGCCAGCCACTTACAGCTTGGTGACACAGGTATACTCAAGCAATCAAGCAATCAAGCAATCAAGCAACCAGCATGGTGTCTTCAGTTTCTGCATGTGTCCCGGAGGTGTTATCGTTCCTGCCGCCACAGCAGGAGGACAACAGGTGGTTAATGGTATGAGTAATGCCGCTCGCAACAGTGGATTCGCCAATAGCGGCATCGCCGTCACCGTAAATCTGAGTGAAGAATTAAAAATGAAGAATGAAGAATTGGCTTCGCCGTTGGCGTTGCTCAATTTTCAAAAATCTGTTGAACGGCGTGCTTTCGAGGCTGCCGGCGGCTGCATTGATGCACCGTCGCAACGTCTCGTGGACTTCCTTCGTCGTAAATCTTCGTCGCATCTCAACAAGAGCAACTATATGGGGCACTGCGTCAGCGCGCCACTGCACGAGATATTGCCACCTTTCGTGGTGGACTGTCTGATACAGGGCTTCAAGGATTTCG
>JAEEGF011094342.1_pt1 | contig 31684 bp, 24 predicted proteins | sample 9134171 | NCBI WGS metagenome assembly JAEEGF01 (sample SAMN16246542, study PRJNA631951) | gut metagenome | biome: gut microbiome; feature: rumen; material: AP-attached | host: Bos | place: Iran: Karaj | collected 2018-10 | reverse complement strand
CCACTCCTCGATACCATCGCTATTGGCCTCATACTTAACCTCATAGTCAGCATTTACAACAGGTTCCGGAGCTGCAGGTTCTTCTTCCTGAACAGGCTCTTCCTCTTCCACGGGCTCCAGATCGGCCTTGGTGGATGTAACGCTTAAGAAATCGGATCTGATGAAACCTTCAACGGTCTTACCGTCAGCATCAAAGCTGACCTTGTACCAGGTTTTGCCTTCGGTATCCGTAGCTTCACCGCTTATGTTCACTTCCTGTCCGCTCTTGGCAGATGCCTTCTTGTCGGACTTGGTTGATGAGCTGCTTCTTACCGTTACGGTATCAGCCGTTACTGTTGCTGTTACGGCATCTGTCTCCGTCACTTCTGCCTCGGGAACAGGCTCACTCTTTGTCTCGGTCTTAGTCTCTGTCTTGGTCTCTGTCTTTGTCTCTGTCTTCTTGCCGGTATCCTCAGACTTGGTCTCTGTCTTGGTTTCCTTCTTGGTCTCTGTCTTAGAGCTGTCGGAAGATACGTCTCCGTCAGGTGTCGATACGAGATCGGCTCTTATATAACCTGTCTCCTCTCCGTCAACCCTGACCTTATACCATGTGTATCCGTCTGATGCGGTCACCTCGCCCAGAACATCCAGCTTCTTGCCCTTATCCACGCTGGATACGGGATCTGCCGTTGTGCTGGCATCACTTCTTATCCTGCAGCCGTCATTTGTAACCGTAATGGTCGCTGCCAAAGCAGTTCCTGCATCGCGGCTGAATAACGCTATCCCTGCGAAGAGGGCTGCTATCATTAATACTTGTCTGACACTCTTTTTCATTTCTTTCTCCTTTTATTTTCCTTCCTTTATGCCTCGTCGATGGCCTTTCCTATATCATTCCTCATATATTTGCCTTCGAAATCTATCCACGCCGTAGCTTCGTATGCCTTCGCTCTTGCTTCCTTAAGGTTATCCCCCTTGGCCGTTATGCCTAAGACTCTTCCGCCGTTGGTCACTATGCTGCCGTCCTTAAGCTTTGTCCCCGCATGGAAGCAGTAATAATCATCCCTGCCCTTAAAGGCATCAAAGCCGGTCATGACCTTGCCCTTCTCGTACTTGACAGGATATCCTGCGGATGCGAGAACCACGCATACAGCCGCATTATCCTCAAACTCAAGATCGATCTTATCAAGCGTTCCGTCTACGCAGGCTTCCATCACTTCCATGATATCATTCTTCATCCTCGGAAGCACCACCTGAGCCTCGGGATCACCGAATCTGGCGTTGTACTCAAGCACCTTGGGACCCTTCTGTGTAAGCATGAGTCCGAAGAAGATGACTCCCTTAAATTCTCTTCCCTCAGATTTCATTGCATCGACTGTAGCCTGATATATGTTCTTCTTGCAGAACTCATCGACTTCCTTCGTATAGAAAGGACTGGGTGAGAATGTACCCATACCGCCGGTATTAAGTCCCGTATCATTATCTCCGGCTCTCTTATGATCCTGAGCCGAGGTCATGATCTTGATTGTCTTGCCGTCAGTAAATGATAAAACGGATACTTCTCTTCCGGTCATGAACTCCTCGATAACCATCTTGGAACCGGCATCACCGAACTTCTTATCAAGCATGATCTCCTTGGCACCTTCAAGTGCTTCGTCAAGCGTATTGCATATAAGCACGCCTTTACCGAGTGCCAGACCGTCCGCCTTTAATACTATCGGCATCTTTGCATTCTTAAGATAGTCCACTGCCTTATCATAATCTTCAAAATTCTCATAAGTCGCCGTGGGAATGCCGTATCTCTTCATCAGATCCTTTGAAAATGCCTTGCTTCCCTCAAGGATAGCCGCATTCTTCCTCGGTCCGAATGTCTTAATACCCGCTTCTTCCATGCGATCCGTAAGTCCCCCGACCAAAGGATCATCCATTCCTACTATGCAGAAATCAATCTTCTCTTTTTTTGCAAAGTCCGTAAGCTTGTCAAATTCCATGGGGCCGATGTTGACACAGGTTGCAATCTTAGCTATTCCCGCATTGCCGGGTGCACAGAAAAGTGCGTCCGTTCTCTTACTCTTAGCCACGCATGTGCAGATGGCATGTTCTCTGCCACCGCCGCCTACTACAAGTACTCTCATCTGTTCATTCCTTTCGCTATCATGTCTATCGCCTTGGGCAGGATAATCCATTCAGCCTGCTCCATTACTCTCCTTTGAAGTACCTCGGGAGTATCATCCGGCAGTACCCTTACGGGCTCCTGTAAGATAATCGGACCCGTATCGGTTCCTTCGTCCACGTAGTGCACGGTTGCTCCCGTCACCTTAACTCCTCTTTCAAGTGCCTTCTCATGAACATGCAGGCCGTAAAAACCCTTACCGCAGAAAGAAGGAATAAGTGAAGGATGAATGTTGATTATCTTATTCCTGTACTTTTTAACCATAGCTTCGGGGATATTCACAAGGAATCCCGCAAGAACTATTAAATCAGGATTGAATTTATCAACACCTTCCAAAAGAGCCTCATTGAAACTTTCTCTGTCGGGATAATCCTTGGGGCTTATGCATACTCCCTTGATTCCCGCATTCTCGGCTCTTTTAAGTGCGTAGGCATCCTTGTTGTTGCTTATGACTCCGGCAATCGACGTATTCGATATCTTACCGTCTGCTATTCCGTCGATTATCGCCTGAAGCTTGATGCCTCCGCCCGAAACACATACGACTATGTTCATCATACAAGCTCTACCTCTTTGTTGCCCTTTACTATCTCACCGACAACAAATGCCTTGTCTCCGGCCTTCTCAATGGCTTTGATTACGTTCTCGGCATCAGCCTTATCAACTGCCAAAACCATTCCCAATCCCATATTATAAGTGTTATACATCATTCTGTCATCTATTCCGCCCGTTTTCTGTAAAAGTTTAAAGATAGGCGGTATAGGATAGCTGTCAAGCTTGATCTTCGCATTCACTCCGTCGGGAAGCATACGGGGAATATTCTCATAGAAACCACCGCCTGTGATATGGCTGCAGCCCTTTACCTTTATTCCTGCGTCCTTGATGGATTTCATCATCTTAACATAAATTCTTGTAGGAGTAAGAAGTGCCTCACCAAGAGTTGTGCCAAGTTCATCATAATATGTCTCAAGGCTTTCTTTGCTCATATCAAATACTTTTCTTACAAGTGAGAAACCATTGCTGTGTACACCGCTTGAAGCAACACCAATAAGTGTATCACCAGCTTTGATAGTGCTTCCATCGATCATATCCTTACGATCTACAACGCCAACTGTAAATCCGGCTACGTCGTATTCATCTACAGGCATAAGATCAGGATGCTCAGCTGTCTCACCGCCAATAAGAGCACAGTCAGACTGTTTGCAGCCTTCTGCAACACCCTTAACGATTGCAGCGATCTTCTCAGGAATATTTTTACCACATGCAATGTAATCCAGGAAAAAGAGTGGCTCTCCACCTGCACATGCAACGTCGTTTACACACATAGCTACTGCGTCAATACCAATAGTGTCATGCTTATCAAGAACAAATGCAAGCTTGATCTTAGTACCAACGCCATCTGTACCGGATAAAAGAACCGGATCTTCCATATCTTTTATTGCTTTAAGAGAAAAAGCTCCGGAGAATCCACCAAGACCACCAATAACCTCTGGTCTCATTGTCTCTCCTACATACTTCTTTATAAGTTCAACAGACTTATATCCTGCCTCAATGTCAACTCCAGCATTCTTGTAATTCAGTTCCATACCTAACTCCTACTCCTTAGACTTCTAAATGATCATTTAAATATATTACTAAATCTGAGTGCTATGCATATTTAGCCATCAGACTTCGTAGTTCTTATAGCCTACTTCCTGTAAATGTGCGTCTTTTTCCTTAACGTTTTCTTTAAGTGACTTAGTATAATCTTTAAGCTTTGCAAGAAGCTCAGAATCTGATGTTGCAAGAATCTTAGCTGCAAGGATACCTGCATTTGCTCCGCCGTTGATAGCAACGGTTGCTACAGGAATACCTGTTGGCATCTGCACGATACTATATAAAGAATCTCGGCCACCAAGTGATGTTGTATGCATTGGAATACCTATAACCGGCATTGGAAATATTGCTGCACACATTCCAGGAAGATGTGCTGCCATTCCTGCACCTGCAATAATTACCTTAAAACCTTTTTCCTCTGCACTTTTTGCATATTCGAAAAATTCGTCTGGTTCCCTATGCGCAGAGATGATGTTCATCTCATATGTTATTCCAAGCTGATCCAGAATATCAGCTGCTTTGGCCATGACCTTCATATCAGAATCAGAGCCCATTACAATTCCCACTTGTGCCACGTCTTTTTTCTCCTCTTTTACATAAATATTCTTTTAGTATTCCTATCTAAACCATACCACAATATATTGAGTATAGCCAATAGCAAATATTACAAAATTGTTACATCTAAAGGCTTATTCAGCTCCTCAGTTCCCTGAAGAACGAAGCGACCTTTCTCAATGATAGTAATCTTACTTCCATCTGGTAGTACTGCTGAGAGCTCCCCGAGCTCATCATATGGAATAGTTATATCTGTATGGCATCCAAAATATGCCTTTTCCGGAGTTTCTTTTCGTAGTGCTGATATTTCATTTTCTCTGGCAATAATACTCTTGCCATCTGGATTATATGTAGTTAAGTCTTCTTCATGTGAATAGCAGGTATCACCCACAGCAAAATGCGGGCCTGTCTTTTCAGCGATCAGAATCGGCAGCTTATCTGCTATGCCATACTTTCTGGCCATAACATAGGCCGTTGTATTAGTACCGATCGCAAACTCTCCAAGAGGAAGAGTCTCATGATTGTACAAGACATTGTCATTGATATATTTGCGACCTTCCTGACTATCTGCAAAATTGTCACAGCTGTAATCAGTTATAAGGCCATCTTTAAACTTCACTTCAAGGTTCTTGTATAACAGACCCTTGAGGAATACAGAGCTGACATGAAGGACACCTTCTGTTCCCTTGAGGATCGGAGATGTAAATACCTCTCCAACAGGAATATTTACGTCAGCAACGCAGTTTTCAAAATTAGTCTCTTTTGCCGGATCATTAAGCTTATGAAGCATTACCTTCATATCTGTATGGTTGTTGCCCATACCCTTTATGCAACAGTACTCTGCTTTATCAAGGGCATCAATAAGTTTCTGCTGTATGCCCTGATACAGTTTGTAATCCAATGTATTAATACGTACAGTCTCATTAAATATCTCTTTAAACTCTGGTCCAATCTCAGGAACAGGGAAAGCTATGATAGTAAAGCTCCTCTCCTCAGGAATGATGTACTCACTCTGAGCAAGTGACGCCTGTATCCTGTAATCTCCAATGAGCTTTTTCTGCTCGGCAGTAAGGTGAACCGCATCCTCTTTCTGAACAGGTTCAAATGGCTTTTCGCCAAAAGATCTTACAACAGCAGGGCCGCCATAACTGTGAGCCTTGTCTTTAAACATCTCGCCAGCAGATTTGATAGCTTCAAGACGTCTGTTGTTGTATATTCCATCAAGGAACAGCGCGTTATCATCCTTGTGATCATACTCATACTGCTTATTGGCAATGGCACCTGTATATCCATCAGGAACTGAATTGTTCACTGAATGGAACAAGCTAGGATGTGCTCTATATAATGTTGAGCGCAGTCCCATTTCTTCAAAATTGTGGATAGCATATCTGATCATTCGTTCAAAACCAATGACGTATTTTATGCTTGCAGTTTTCTTTTTGGTAATATCCTTGCCTGTAAGGGCGAAACCTATTCTATATCCTTCGGTATAGGTATCTGCCATAGTCTTTATAACAGATTCCGGAAGGGAATTAAGATGCTGCGCCATGGCAACTTCATTGTCTGTCACATATTCGCCGTAGCGATACAGATAAGACATATCTTCAAGATCACTGTTTAATACGATATCTCTTGCATAATCCTCTTCGCCATATACGATATGTTCAAAACGGATCTGTCTCTCATCCTCTGCATAGTCGCAGAAAAAGTAGTACAGGATATCCCTGATCTCTGTGTTCCTTGGAAGAGCGCGTCCATCTTCATCAGCAGAAACGAAAGCTCCGTATATCTCCAAAAACAGTTCCAGTCTGATAACAAGATCAAAAAGTGAACCTTCATACACACTAGGAATAAGTGAGCGAAGTTCAAAGTACAGACATGAAAGAAGCTGTCCAAGGCTCTTGCCAAGTCTTTCAACAGCTACTGTCGGGTTAGCATAGCTTTTATCATAATTTTCAGGAAGGATATCCTCATAAAGCTTATGATTTCTCTCTTTGAGCTTATCAATGCTATCGCTGTCCTTCCCACCGCTGATGCTCCAATTATATGTATCTATAATATCTGAAAGGAAGCCCTTGACTGTATGAAAATAGTCATCAAATGCTTCATCCTTCAGATGTTCTTCATCTATATTAGCAAGTCTCTCACATGCAAGTTCTAAACGTTCTGATAAAATCTCCTGCATTTCCTGATCGATCATAAATCCTCCAAAATCAAATATACGAAATAACCATTATATAAATCATAAATAGGATAACGATGCTATTTATGGAAATTCCAAAATTAGGAAAAAACTTAAATATATCTTTCTCGAAACGTGACTTGATACCAAGTATCAGGCCGACAATAGAAAAACAGGTGGCCAAAAATACGGCTGCTCCCGAACGGATCCCAGCCTGTCCACCTGCATTATATGTAAGTACAATAGCTACAATAATTGTAACTACAGAAATAACACCCAGGATAGAGGACATGATTCCTCTATCCGGGTGTTTGTTATCTGTGAACATATATCTGTTCCACAGAAATCTTGGTCTGATCTTTATTTTAGGTCTATTAAACTTATGGTTAAAAAAATCAATTCTCATAACTCACACATTAAAACATTATTTTAGAACGGTTCTGTAAAAGCTTGGCTCCACTAATGATAAGGAGTACTCCTGCAGCCGTACCTGCTACAATTGAAATAACACCAAATGCAATGTTAAGAGCGCCTGATCTTCCCATAACCTTATATGTTCTTTCTTCCATATCCAAATCCACCTTTCTATAATATAGAAAAAAACACCACTCTAATTATACATTATTATTTGGATATAGCGCCATATTCAGCATAATATTCATCAAGAGCTTTCTTGATATCTTTTGTAAGAAGCACTTCGCCATCGATAGGTCTGTTGTACAGATGCTCAATTACTTCACTCATAGTTACGATTGCATGAGCCTCAAAACCATATTTCTCACGGATCTCATCAAGAGCACTCATGTCTGTATCAAGACCTTTTTCCTGACGGTTCAGAGATACCATCATACCTACTACGTCAACATCTGCCTGCTCCTGAAGGATAGGCATTGTCTCTTCGATAGACTTACCGGATGTTGTAACGTCTTCAATGATCAGAACTCTGTCGCCATCGCGGAGCTTACTTCCAAGAAGGATACCCTTGTCACCATGATCCTTGATCTCTTTACGGTTTGAGCAGTATTTTACATCTCTTCCGTATAATTCACTGATAGCACTGGCTGTAATAACAGCAAGAGGAATTCCCTTGTATGCAGGTCCAAAAAGAACATCAAATTCAAGACCAAATGTATCATGGATAGCTCTTGCATAGTATTCTCCAAGCTTTCTGAGCTGTGAGCCCTTAACATATGCTCCTGCATTCATGAAAAATGGAGACTTACGTCCACTTTTTAATGTGAACTCTCCAAACTTTAAGACATTGCTGTCTACCATAAAATCAATAAAATCTTCTTTGTACTTTTCCATAGTCAGATCTCCCCTCAATTATTAGATGCAAGTGCATCTGAAATATCTTTTATCATATCATTAACCGCGCATCTTGCTGCAGGTCCTACCTGTCCATCAGCAAACTGGCTGTAATTCTCATTCTGCCATGCAGCTATGATTCCTCTTGAAGAATTGACAATAGCTCCAAGTCCATCTTCATTAAAGAAGTGTACTAGATCTTTGCCTTTACCACCCTGAGCACCGTAGCCAGGTACGAGAATGAATGCGTGAGGCATTATCTTTCTCAGGATCTTGCCCATCTCAGGATATGTAGCACCTACAACAGCACCAACATTGCTATAGTCACCTTCCATAGATTCCTGACCCCATTTTTCAACCTGCTCACCAACCAGCTCGTACAGAGGTCTTCCATTGATCTCTCTATCCTGGAACTCACCACTGCTAGGATTTGATGTTTTTACAAGAACAAAAATACCTTTGTCTTCCTTATTACAAACATTAATAAAAGGCTTTACTCCATCAGAGCCAAGATAAGGATTAACGGTCGCGAAATCTTCTTCAAAACCTGAATATGTATTGTTTCCAACCTGAATACTTCCAAGGTGGCCAATAGCATATGACTCTGAAGTAGAACCGATATCGCCTCTCTTGATGTCTCCAATGACAATAAGGCCTTTTTGATGACAATAATCTACTGTTTTCTTAAATGCAACAAGTCCAGGAATGCCAAACTGCTCGTACATGGCAATCTGAGGCTTAACTGCTGGGATCAGATCGTACACAGCGTCAACAATCTCCTTGTTGAACTGCCATATAGCTTCACCCGCTCCTTCAAGGGTCTCACCAAACTCAGCATAAGCTTTGGATGTGATACGCTCCGGTATGAAGGACAGCTTCGGGTCCAGACCTACTACAATCGGGGCATTAGTCCTTTTAATGCCACTAATCAATTTCTGAATCATCTGTAATGTTCCTTTTCCAAGTTTTTTAGCACTCTGACGTACTTAAACGTACAGAGTCCTTTTTACGACTACACCTATATTACCATAATATCTAAATTTGTCACATAAAATAGTAAAAAAAATCAGAGAATATATTATTTAATATACTCTCTGATAATATTTCGTTTATATCATTAACCGTTCTGCTTGTTGAAAAAGTCGTCAATCGCACCAAGAAGTTGGTTCTTAGGCATTGTCTTCAGGAGATATTTCTCAGGTTTGAGATTAGCCACCGACAATACACTGTCTTTATCACTCTTGGATGTAAGGAACATTACAGGAAGCTCTGAAGTCGCCAGGTTGGCTCTGATAAGCTTGAGTACCTGCGGGCCATTCATGGTAGGCATCTCATAATCCAAAAGCACCAGATCCACAGTATTATTCTGCAAAAATGACATTGCAATCTTGCCGGTACTAGCCATATATACTCTATACTTTACAGACAGCCATGTCCTGATCATCCTGAGCATTGTGCCGTCATCATCTATGACCAGTATCTTCTTTTTCTGTTCTTCAGCAACTGAACTGTCTCTTACAACAATATCAAGCTGTTCAGCCAGTTCTTTTACATCAATCGGCCTGAGGAACATATCTGTCACTTTGGAACGGGATATATGTAAAAGAGCAGCTTCAAATTCTCTCTGAGTTCCAATAAGATACAGGACAAACTGCTCGGCATCGATCTGCTCGGAAAGATACAATTCCAGATCAGAATTTAATGCCACTTCATCACCAAGGTACAGCAAATAGATCAACGGCCTGTTTTCCAGTGCAGCAACAGCTGCTCTGCTAGGCTCACAGCTAACCACTTCATATTCTTCTTTTTCAAGGCCCTTAGCGATAGCACTGACCATAAAACTCTTGGTACTACCTATCAATAACACTCTTTTATCCATAAACCTTTTATCGCCCTTTCGTATTTTTACAATATACGTAACAGACCATCTCTGTCAACAGCTGCGAGCAACTTTTTAATTTCTTTATATTTGTCCTCATATTCATCAGGTATCTTATAATCAGCCAGCATCTTCATGATATCGTCTGCACTGTCAAAATATGAAGCTTCTATAAATTCTTTCATTCCCTGGAAAGCACTTTCAAGTTCTTCGATCGGTATCTCAGGTCTTTCATCATTTTTCTTGTCATCAGCAATTGCCGGAGCTATCTGCTGCTTATAGCTGCGATAGGATTCAAGAAGAGCTGGAGTTTTTTGAGCAATTTCTTCTATATTTTTCTCATTGCCCGCTCTCTCAAGATGTGCTGCCATATCAGATAGCTTGAGAGCTCCTATGGTCCTGGCTGCGCTCTTTAATCCATGGACATAGATAGTGAAATTGGTAATATCACCCTTTTTCTCCATTTCCTCGATCTGATTGGCCTTATCATCAATAGTCAGCCAGAAATCAGTCATTACCTCTAACAAGAGCTCTGCACTTCCGCAGTTATTGATAGCAGCCTGCATGTCTATTCCGGTTACCAGGACTGCCCTTGCATAGGCCTTAGCTTCAGCTTCTCGTGTTTCTTCTTTTCTGGCATCTGTTACATAATCAGCATCGCCCTTCTTGGACACCTTTTCCTTAGGCAGATACATTAGGAGCATCTCTTCGAGTCTGCTACTATCAACAGGTTTGGACAGGTAATCTGTAAAGCCTTCCTTGAAATACTCTTCTCTGGCACCGGATATTGCGTTGGCTGTAAGAGCAATGACAGGAGTATTATGATTGTAAGAATTCTCAAGCTCCTGCATAGCGTGGAAGGTCTCTACGCCGTCCATCTCCGGCATTCTGTGATCCAGGAATATGACATCATACTTTTTCTCACATACCTTTTTCAGAGCTTCCTTACCACTCTCTGCAGTATCTATCTGTAGTCCTGTCTCCTTCAGAAGTCCCTTGATAACGGTCAGATTGGCCTTGGTATCATCAACAACAAGTATTGCCGCCTTTGGTGCATGGAAGGATTCTTCATATATTTCAAGCTTGGACAAGGATTCTTTATAATCCTGAGTAAACTTACCAACAGGCTCCCATGATACGACTTTTTGCCTTACGGAAAAAGAGAAATCACTTCCCACACCATATTCACTATGTATGATCAGCTGCGATCCCATAAGGTCAAGGAGCTGCTTAACAATGTTCATTCCAAGGCCGGTTCCTTCAATAGTCTTATTTTTGGCCTCATCTATCCTTTCAAAGGCTGAGAACATTTTTTCAAGATCTTCTTCCTTGATACCCTGACCTGTGTCGCTTACCCTGAAAGTCAGATTGATATGATTATTGCCGACTTTTTCATAACCGATCTTTACAGTTATTGTTCCCTGCTGGGTGTACTTGACGGCGTTGGTCATAATGTTAAGGGCACACTGCCTTATGCGCATTTCATCGCCCACAAGGATATGAGGGATATTTTCGTCTACGTTATATATAAGCTCAAGTTCCTTGTCTTTGGCTCTTATATTTATCATATTGGCAAGATCGTTTATTACAGACGACAACTCATATTCAACAGGAATGATCTCCATCTTACCTGCTTCGATCTTGGAAAAATCAAGAATATCGTTGATAAGGCTCAGCAGCGTCTTACCTGCATTCTGGATCTCTCTGGCGTACTCGGTTATGCTAGGTGTCGTGCTCTCACGTATGATCATCTCATCAAATCCAAGAACAGCATTGATAGGCGTCCTGATTTCGTGAGACATATTGGACAAAAATCTTGATTTTGCCGCATTGGCTTCTCTGGCAACAACAAGGTCTTCCTCAAGATTGCGCTGCATCTTGATATAATTGATATATCCTACTGTTGTCGTAACCGTTATCCTGAAGGCATTGTAGAGATCCTCTATCTCATCTGCGGTATCTATATTTAACTCATGAACAAGGTTCAGATCCATTTGGAGATCTTCACCCTGAGATTTTGCAAAGTTCTTGACCACTCGGGACATATTACTGATAGGTCTTACTATTCTCCATACAGCGTATTTATTTACAAAAACAGCAGATGGAACGACTATGATCATTATCAGAAGTAATAATTCTATATCGTAGGCCAGCGTGGCATTGGAAAGATCGTAGTCTATCCTGTTGGCACTACTTTCAACAAACATACTGACTTCTCTTTCAAGAGTGACCACATTGGTGATACTATCCCAGTAATCGGATTGAATAGTCACAGAATCGCCATTCTCTATGGCAGATTGAGTAGCATGCATATTAGGGATCAGCGTATTAGAGAAAAAAGCCGCCAATAGACCAAGCAGTGCAGCCTGGAAAATAATAATATTGGTAACAACCCTGCCCAGTTTAGATCGTCTGGAATATTCATAATTGTCCTGATCCGGATTATTCTCAATGCGACTTGAATATAGCTGAGCAGTATAGAAATACTCTTTTACAGAATCAGGGGCATGATTATAAAAAAGATACAGAATGACCATTACCAGGGTACATTCCAACAGCTCATTTAGAAAATAAAAGAACATCTTATAAGGAGTAAATTCAGAAAAGCCTCTTCCGGCAATGATTCCAAGCATTACGCCCCAGACGCATCCCAGGTTAATAGACATGACTATTATTCCCAGGATTGTCTTTTTCAGGCTCCTGAACCATTTGTACTTGGTTATCTCATAAGTGACAATTGCAGCTCCAAGGTAAATAGCACTCAGAAACGCAAAACTACTCTCTGTAATAGTTTTAGCGACAAACAAAAATATAACACAGATAATGCCGGAAGCTATGCCGGAAAGAGATGATACGATCATCAGTGGTACATATTTAAAGGCATAGATGAACCATTTAAACAGACTATCAATGCTGGTCTCTGTTGTAATGGATTCGTTATAATTGATCATCAGAAAACTGGCGATCATGATCATTATAAAATCAATCAAAAGCCTTATTATTGCTTTATGTTCCGCGAAGAATTTTTTTACATTATTGGATGTGTCGTTATTTGCCATTGTTCTTTTTCCTAAGATCACTCACAAATCCAGCCAGTGTACTGAAAAACTCATGCACATCTATAGGCTTGGATACATAACCTGCCATTCCACATTCCCGCGCTTTTTTCATAGTCTCTTCCATAACATCTGCTGTCATTGCAATTACCGGTATATCAATGCTGTCCATTCTTGGGAGAGCTTTGATCCTGGCTGTTGCCTCATAACCATCCATTACCGGCATCCTGACATCCATAAGAATTGCATCGTAGTGATACTCTTCGGATTTATTAAACATATCCACAGCTATACGGCCATTTGAGGCTATATCAACGTTGGCTCCCACTTCATCCAACAACCCCTGTGCCACTTCTGCATTGATCTCATTGTCTTCTGCCAAAAGGATCCTTGCACCCTTAAGGACAGAAAAATCGTCATGATGCTGTTTCCAGGCAGAAGCAGTGTCTAATATTCCCTCGTCCTGAATTCCCAGCTCCAGGACTATCTTCACTGTAAATCTGCTTCCAACATTTTCCTTACTCTCTACTGAAATATCTCCTCCCATCATATTGGCAAACTTCTTGGAAATAACCAGTCCAAGGCCGGTTCCAGTGCCATATTTAGAAGGATCTCTATTTTCCTGAGCAAAATTATTGAACAGCTTAGGAATAAATTCTTCACTCATTCCGCAGCCATTGTCTTCAACTACAAATTCCATCTCAACATTGTCCCCCTGGATCTGCTGGTTTATATCCAGATAGACTCTTCCGCCATTGTCAGTGAATTTGACTGCATTATTAAGGAGATTGATCAATATCTGCTGGATCCTCACCTTGTCACCAACTATATTCCAGGTGTTGATCTTGCTGTCGTCCATGATAAAACTGATATTTTTCTCATCAGCAATCGGCCTTATGATAGTCTCAACCGCATCAAGGACATCGCCAAAACTAAATGACCTGTGATCTAGTACGATTTCTCCGCCTTCAATCTTTCTCACATCAAGAACATCATTGATTATTCCCAGCAGATACTGCCCCGAGAACAGTATTTTTTTCAGATATTCTTTTGCCAGAGGATCCTCAGTCTTATCAAGTCCAAGGGTCGCCAGTCCTATGACCGCATTCATAGGTGTCCTCATCTCGTGGCTCATGCGTGAAATGAATTCAACCATTGATTTATTAGCTTTTTCAAGTTCATTATTCAGTTTGTTGATCTGTTTGTTCTTCTCGAAATCATCTGTAACATCTATAAAGCTTCCTACAAGCCCGATTATCTGCCCATTATCATAAACCGGTCCTTTGCTGGCTCTGATCTGGCGCACCTGTCCTCTGACCACGCATTCACCCTGCACCATAAAAGTGCTCTTGCCGCCCAGCACCTCTTCCTCATCTTTTCTGAAAGGTTCAGGATCAGAATGCCAACCCATGTCCTCATCATTTTTGCCTATGACCTCTGACAGGGATGAAAAGCCATAATAGTCCAAAAACGCCTGATTGGCGCCTAAAAATCTTCTATTTTTGTCCTTCCAAAAGATCATGTCCTGAGTAGTATTTAAAATACGATCCAGAAGTATAGTGTTGTAATCCAGTGCTGTGAGCTTGTTGCCAATTCTGTCATAGTCAAAATTCTCTGTTATTTCATAGACATTTACGTATATAAGGACAATCCCTTTTTCTACAGTCTTGCCTGATACGCTGCCCTTAAAGAGTTTGTATTCATTTTCAGGAGGTACCTGAACGCGAAGGGCTATCTCATAGGGATTGTCAGGCTCCAGGAGTACCTGCCCCATTACTGCAGCAACCGATGGTACATCATCAGGATGGATAAAATCAGCCTTTTGCTGCAGATACATAGTCAACAGCTCATCCTTGCTGCCTCCGAATACTTTGGCAAGTAATTCTGACACTAAAATAAGGCTGTATTCGCCATTATTATAGCAAAAAACAGCCAGATATCCGGGTATGTGCTCTAATATATTTTTCTCTTCATCAGGCATTGTATAGAGAAAATAATTCATATCTGATCCTCTTGTATGACTTTTGTTCCTATTCCACAAAAAATCATCCAGATGGCAATAAACTACATTACTATATGCATTCTTCCAATACATATATTATAAAATTTCGTCAATTATAACTCAATAAATTGACCTCATCTGAATTATTAAAATTTAATAAAAGGATTTTTATTGACAACGAAAATTTATTACTGCAAACTATTAAAGGAATTTACCTGAATTTTAAGGAGGAGATTTATGGGCGGCTTTTTTGCTACGGCACTAAAGAATGACTGTGTTTTTGACTTGTTTTTTGGAACTGATTATCATTCACATCTTGGAACCAGAAGGGCTGGTATGGTAGTCCTTGGAAAAGATGGTTTTAATCGTTCCATTCATAATATCGAAAACTCACCATTTAGAACAAAATTTGAAAAAGAAATTCACTCTATGAGCGGTAATCTTGGTATTGGCTGTATTTCTGATTACGAGCCACAACCGCTGATCGTCAGGTCACATCATGGCACTTATGCAATCACCACTGTTGGAAAAATAAATAATTTAGAGCAGTTATCCGAGGAAGTAATAGGCGGATCAAGCAGTAGCCACTTTTTGGAAATGAGCGGCGGAAATATCAACGCTACTGAGCTTGTGGCTGCACTCATCAACCAGAAAGACAATATCATTGAGGGTATCAAATATGCTCAGGATAAGATCGATGGCTCAATGACTCTCATGCTGCTTACAACAAACGGTATTTATTGTGCCAGGGATAAAATGGGCAGAACACCTCTGATAATAGGCATGAAGGATGAGGGCTTTTGTGCTTCTTTCGAAGCCTTTGCTTATCTGAATCTCGGCTATCGCGATTTCAAGGAACTTGGACCTGGCGAGATAGTCATCATGACTCCTGAAGGTGTTACTACTCTGGCAAAACCAGGCACCAACATGCGTATATGTACATTCTTATGGGTATACTATGGTTATCCATCTTCAAGTTATGAAGGTGTATCTGTAGAACAGATGAGATACAACTGCGGAAGTGCCATGGCTAAACGTGACGGCATGACAAAAGATGATATAGACATTGTAGCCGGAGTACCGGATTCCGGAACCGCCCACGCTGTAGGTTATGCCAACGAATCAGGCGTACCTTTCTCCAGACCTTTTATCAAATATACTCCAACCTGGCCAAGATCATTTATGCCAACTATCCAGTCCAAGCGTGATCTGATAGCCCGCATGAAACTGATCCCAGTCCATGAGCTTATTGAGAACCGCAAACTCCTGCTTATTGACGACTCTATCGTAAGAGGCACACAGCTTAGAGAAACAACTGATTTCCTCTATAGAAGTGGTGCCAAGGAAGTCCATGTACGTCCTGCCTGTCCTCCTATCATGTACGGCTGTAAATACTTGAACTTCTCACGTTCAACTTCTGAGATGGAGCTGATCGCAAGACGCATCATCAACAAGGAAGAAGGTCAGAATGTAGAGCGCGCTGTTCTTGATGATTACTGTAACCCAGATTCTGATCGTTACAAAAAGATGCTCGAGGATATCCGCAAGCAGCTTGGCTTTACAAGTCTTAACTACAACCGTCTTGATGACATGCTGGATGCTGTAGGTATTGACCGTTCTAAGCTCTGCACATACTGCTGGGATGGTAAAGAGTAATCTTATAGGACAAATGAGTCACCGGGGACGTATCAAAATGACTCATTGTGCACAATGAGTCACTGGGGACGTATCAGATTGACTCATTGCACGCAATGAGTCAATCTGATACGTCCCCAGTGACTCTTTTAGTATCTAAGCTTAAGCTTGGATAAATATACAGTTGGATTTTTGTAGCCCATATGGAGCAGATACTGCTCAGCGCCTTTGCGGGCAAGGTCCACATGGTTTTTAGGTGCTACTGTGATGCTGGTTATTGGCATAGGCTCCTGATTGATATGTCCTACTCTGATGAAAGGCATCAGGAAACCATCACGTTCTCTGAACATCAGCTCTTCTTTTTTACAATTTCTAAAAACTATCCTATATTCTTTTTCAGCTTCAAACTCCTGCTGCTTAAAGAAAAGAGCATAGATAGAAATAATGCTTCTAAAGCGTTTACACAAGTCATCAAACTCTTTGCACTGGCCTTCACGTATCCTGGTGTCCATGATCTTATCAAAATCCATTCCCACCTTAGCCGGTATTCTCTTAAATAAAAGGGATTTGATGATCTCTTCTTGTGCTTCTTTATCGTAAATTACATAGCCATGGCAAAAAATCTCACGCTCTTTTTCAATACGCTTGATCAGTTCACCTGCATTAAATCCGATATTATAACCTGTCTGATTTCCAAACTCTGACCACAAGGTGATACTGTCAGGATCAGTTGAAAAAGAAATGATGTAATAATCTGCTTTTCTCATCTCCTGCATTGTAGTATGGATCTGCCCACGAAGCAGCTGACACCATTCCGGTTTAAGCATATCCCCTATTACGTTATCTGCAACAGAAAGCATATACTCAATTTCGTTGACATCATTTAAAAAGCTTGAATCCGTGGCATACATACATTTTCCAGCAACGATACCCTTCATACTACTACACTGAGTATAATGGTATAGTCTGCAATCTTCAGCCGCAGTTTCAAGCGCCATGTATCTCTTTGTCATATTTTTTGTCACCTCTTTGTCTTTATGCTAACGACAATTGACACTTTCGTCAAGAGCAAGTACCATATTATGGTTAAAAGCGGATTTATTTAAAACGGAGAATCTACATGAGTAAAAAAATATGTTTTTTTGATATCGACGGCACTTTATGGGATGCAAAAGGAACCATCCCTGTCAGTACAATTTCAGCTATAAGACAGCTCCACAAAAACGGTCACCTTGCTTTTATCAACACCGGTCGTACAAGAGCCTTTGTACATTCTGAAGATCTTCTTGGGATTGGTTTTGACGGCATTGTTGCCGGTTGTGGTACTCAGATCGAATATAATGGCGAATTCATTTTTTACAAAAAAATCGAAGATGAACTTGCCATCAAAACTGTCGAAACAGTTAAAAAATATGGTCTTAAGCCTATTCTTGAGGGCAAAGACTACTTATATTTTGATAATGAAGATTTTGGAGATGATCCCTACGGTGAATTTATAAAGTCTGATATGGGCGACAACCTGCTGTCCATAAAAAATAACTGGGGAAAATGGGAATTCTCTAAACTTTCCTGCGCTACAAAATCAGATCACACTCAGGAATGTTTTGATGAGCTCTCTCCTTACTATCATTTCCTGGTACACAACCCTGAAGTTGCAGAGTTTGTACCGCTGGGCTTTACCAAGGGTACAGGTATCCAAAAGATCTGTGAGCTCTTTGACACAGACATTGCAGATACCTATGCTTTTGGCGATAGTGTAAATGATATCGACATGCTCAAAATAGCCGGCACCAGCATCGTCATGGGCAACGGTACGGATGTAGCCAAAAAGGAAGCGGATCATATCACCACCGACATCCTGGACGATGGAATTTTCAATGCCTGCAAGCATTTCGGATTGATTTAATATACTAAGAGCCTCAATTTTCCTCAGATTGAGGTTCTTTTTTTCTGTTAAAACAGGCATTTCATGGATTTTCATCATTTCTAATACAGATGTTTTAAAACTTTCTGTACTAGTAAAAATTCTTTTTCAGATTTAATAATTCTTTTAGGTTCGTTTTAGGTTCGCAATGTATATTGTACCTAAAGAAGCGAAACGCTTCTCCCCCTCATAACAATTTTTTCATACGAGCCAGTACGGTCCCCGCCGTATTGGCTTGCTCCATTAATAAGACTATTTTTGTATGCAAAATATATATATCGGATATTTGAATTATAAATAAAGAGTTGAGATTATGATTTTATAATCAAATTTATAATCTTTTTATTAAGTCGGATGACTTTTTATGATTTTTAGTGTATATTACATGTACGAAATTATGTAATAGTAAACAAATGATTTGTTTACTTTTTTATCCTAAGGAAAGGAGGGGTGAACATGAGCGTGTCTGCTATTGCGAGTGGAAATGGTTATGGAGCATCTAAATATATGCAGCAGATTGCCAGTGGCAAAAAGATCAATAGCGCGGCTGACAATTCAGCAGGACTTGCTATTGCACAGAGACTGCAAAAAAGTGCTACTACAGCCAAAGTAAGCTCTAACAATTACAAGGATCAAGTCAATAAGAACAATGTTGCTGATTCTGTTTATAGCGGAATGTCTGACTACATGCAGGATATCAACGTTCAATCTGTTAAATCCCAGAATGGAACGTTGTCTTCATCAGACAGAGCAAGTATTTCCGATTATGTAGGTCAGTTAAGTCAGGGAATGAACCAGCTTGCTGATACTACATACAATGGACAGAGCCTTGTAAGCTCAAGTGCAACTGGTGGTGTCAATGCTAATAAATTTGACCTTAGTTCTATTGATAGTGCAGTTGCTTCACTGAACAATGCCAGATCACAGAATGGCGCCCAGACCAATGGTCTTGAGTATGCTTCTGCGGTAGCTGATGTTGAGTACGAGAACAATACTGCTGCTCTTAGTGGTATTGAAGATACTGATGTAGCTGAGGCTGCAACAGGACTTGCTACTGAGAATACACTGGACGCAACAAGAGTTTCACTTCAAAAGCAAATGATGGAAGATGAGGAACAAAGAACCATGGCTTTGTTCGCTTAATGTTTTTGCAAAAACAGTAAACGGAGATTTTTTTAGATAAATACTCGGCAAAAGAAAAAGAACCAATCGCAGCTTGACTGGTTCTTTTTCTTTTACTTATATTAGAGGAATTTATAATAACATTTATTTCACATTAAACTGTGAAATAAGGTCATTCAGATTTTCTGACTGCTCAGAAAGTTCCTGTGATACTGCACTGGACTCCTGGGCTGTAGCAGAATTGTTCTGTACTACGTTAGAGATCTGCTCGATACCTTCATTGATCTGAGCCATAGCTTCAGCCTGCTGCTGTGCCATTTCTCCGGACTCAGTCATCATCCTGGTAACATCATTAACAGTATCCTGTACAACCTGAAGCGCTTCCTTGGTCTCATCTACAACGGTATTACCATTTTTAACCTCTTCCATGGTATCGTTGATAAGCTGATGAGTATTCTTAGCCGCTTCAGATGACTGATTTGCAAGGGCTGTGATCTCTTCTGCAACAACTGCAAATCCTTTACCGGCATCTCCTGCTCTGGCTGCCTCAATACTTGCATTAAGAGCAAGGAGCTGAGTCTGTTTAGCAATAGCCTCGATTTCATTTGTTACCTGCTCAATTTCATTAGAAGCATCTGTGATCCTACCCATAGCATCTGTAACAAGCTTCATCTTTCTGGCTGATATCTCAACACTTTCCTGCGCCTTATTAGCCATGCTGATTCCCTGTTCTGCAGAAGAAGCCATGGTCTTAGTCTGTTCTGTTACAACTGATACAGAATTGGTAAGCTGTTCAACTGCTGATGCCTGATTGGTTGCACCTTCTGCCAGATCAGTAGCTCCCTGAGACATATTTGCAGCACCCTGAGATACCTGTGCAGAGGATTCTCTTACTTTTCCAATAGTATCTGACAATTTATCTGTGATATTATCAAGCGAGTGTCTGATCGAGCCATAGTCTTCCATGTACAGTTCAGGTTTGTCTGTACCATGTGAAAAATCACCATCTGATACTCTATTAAGGGTATCATCAATATCTGTAACGATTGCCTTAAGAGTCTCGGTTGCTTTGCGCATGTCTCTAGCCATAGCGCCAAGTTCATCTTCTGATTCGTAGTCGATATCAACATCCAGAATACCATTGGACATATGACTTGCAACTCTTGACATCTGATTAACTGGTTCAAGGATACTGTCTGTAAGCTTCATTCTGGAATCCTTGATAAAAAATACACTGGTAACTATAACTATTACTGACAGTATGATCATAACAATAGCTGCAATCAGTACTTTAGTAAATGCTGACTGAGCAATAGCATAGGAATCCGTTGATATTACTTTAAGGTCTGCTGCCAAAGCTTTTATTGTAGTAGTAATATCACCATTTAAAAGAGTATACATTTGAAGGCCATTGGTCATCTCTCCATCAACGATCTGATTTGTGGCACACAACTCATCCAGCTGGGCAGTGAGAGTTTCAAGAGTCTTGATATCGTTTTCTACAGCCGCAAGATTAGTTTCATTATCATATACAGCTCGCAGATCCTCCAGATTCTGATAAAACTCATCTATTTTTTCATCCACTTTGCCCCACTGCTCTTTAAATACATCTTCTTCTTTGGTAGATAACATCCAAAAAGCAGCCTTGGCATAAGCCTGAACATTGATACGCATCTCACCCTGCTGATGATCCTGCTCATAGTATTTCTTATACATAGTATAATAGCTTGCCATCGCCATAACTATAGTCATAGTAAGAAATGCTACAACAATAGCGCATAAAACAGCAAATGTAGTAAAGGTTGATCTTAACTTATCATTAACCTTCATATTACGCATCTTAGAAGCATCTGGTTTGAGTAATTCTTTTACAAAGCCCATAATAGAACCTCCTGTCTATTCAAAAAACATGGTTATCCGCAATTTGCAACCAAAATCATATATATGGACAATTTTATTATCGGCTTATTCTATAAATTAATCAATTAAACGTTTATTAAATATGCGTATTTGCGTTTTTGACATAAAAAAAGAGTCAGTGGGGACGTATCAAAATGACTCATTGTGCGCAATGAGTCATTTTGATACGTCCCCACTGACTCTTTTTAATTTTTATTCAGACAATTCATCCAGTGTCTTGCCATAGGAAGGCATAAATTCTTCCATAAAGTCATGCACTTCAGGAAGCTCCATTCTAAGACTGCCTATTACTCTGAGAGTTGACTCTTTGGCAGTTCTAAACTCTGTATTACCAGAACGTTCCTCTTCAATACACTTGATAAGGGCTGACAGCTTGTCTGCTGCCTTCACCAGCTGTCTCATGTAGTATTCGTCCTGATCTTCCTTGTCATATTTAAAAATCTTCTCATAGGTAGGTCTAAGATCATCCGGAAGGCGCTCTAAAAGCCTGCCGACTGCAACTTTCTCAACCATCTTGTATGCAGTCTTGATCTCATCATTGTAATACTTTACCGGAGTAGGCATATCTCCTGTGATGATTTCAGATGCATCATGATACATACCAACAAGAGCTGCCTTGTCAGCATCAAGGTGTCTGCCATATCTTACATTGCCAATAGTGCACAGGGCATGAGCTATCATTGCAACTTCTACTGCATGTTCACTTAAAGTCTCTTCCCTCGAATTGCGCATAAGAGCCCATCTCTCGATGTATTTCATTCTTGAAAGTGTAGCAAAAAAATTATATGTATCCATTAATAATCCTAATCCTTTTAAATTGTATCTAGTCGTTTAATATATCCAGGCTTATCAGACGGAGCAAGCAGTTGCTTGATATTGGTTATCTTAGCCCACTTATCTACTACCTGATATTCTATGTGGACACCGGCGTCAATTATAGAATGACCCATAACAATACAATTTTTGACCACAGCACCTTTTCTGATCTCAACGCCACGGCCTATAACTGAATTCTCAACTTTACCTTCTATAAGACAGCCGTTTGCAACCATTGAATTCTTGATAGAAGAACCGTTAATATATCTAACAGGGCAGGAATCAGTAGTCCTTGTGTAGATAGGCCATTCATCTGAGAACATTTCTGAAGAGATATCGTAATCAAGCAGCTCCATATTGGAGTCGTAATAGCTCTTGAAATCTGTGATAGCTGCAAAATAGCCTTTATGCTGCACGCTTCTGATATCAAGCTCTTCACATTTGGAATTAACAATATCCACCATTCTGTAAATAGATGAGATAACCTTGGCATCATATAGAAGCTGTATGAACAGATCCTTACTCATAACATAGGTATCCATAAAGATATTTCTATCAGCTGTACAGCCATTGTTCATCTCTATAGACTTAACACCCTTTTGTCTGTTCAGATTAAGGGTGAAGCAGTTTCTGTAAGAAGTGTTGGCATTATTAACTTTGTGGTACAACAGTGTGATGTCTGCACCGGTTTTAACATGTTCTTCCAAAAGCTGTTCATAATCCTGCTTAAATACCATATATCCCGGAGTAATGATGACATATGGCTGGTGCATACGCTCAATGATAGAGATGTTATCCATGTATGCCTTAATATCGGTGTTGTATACATCATTCAGGAAATCTTCCTTACTGAACATCATCTGCAAAAGACCACGTTTTGAATTGATGTTGTATACTCTTCCGCTGCCGATATGTTCAGCAAGTGAACGAGGATTTTCATTAGTAGCATAAACCTGAATACGTTCAATTCCACTATTACTAAAAGATGATAAAGGGAAATCTATTATTCTGTATCTTCCAAGGAATGAAAAAGCGTTTATAGGTCTAAAGTCCTGTAATCCTTCTACTTTAATGTAGCCTCCAGCCGGAGCTACTATACCAAATGCCTTTGCCATATCACTTTCCTCCCTTTACATCTTTTGCTACCAAAAGAATATTTTCACTCTTGGCATTTCCTACTACAGCGCCTTTTCCGATCTTAACGCCATCAGCAATCAGTGCTCTTGTAACCTTTGCCCCCGGAGCAACTGAAACTCCAGGCATAAGTACGGCATCTTTTACCTTGGCACCTTTACCAATAGTAGTACCTGTAAACAGGACTGAATTCTCTACCTTACCTTCGATACGACATCCCTGAGTGACATAAGCATTTTTTACTTCTGCATCCGGTCCGATGTACTGAGGTAGTTCGATGGCATCCTCTGTATATATCTTCCAGGAAGGATCAGCTAGATTTAACTCATTGCTCTTATCAAGAAGATCCATATTGGCTTCCCAAAGTGAATCAATAGTTCCAACATCCTTCCAATAGCCCTTGAACTTATAGGCATATAGAGCCTTGCCGTCACCTAGCATAGTAGGAATAATGTCTTTACCAAAATCATGGTTGGATTCATTATTCTTCATATCAGCTACAAGCATCTTTCTAAGGAGCTTCCAGCTAAAAATATAGATACCCATAGAAGCAAGATTGCTCTTTGGATGCTCAGGTTTTTCTTCAAATTCAATGATCCTGCCATCTTCTGCAGTGTTCATTATTCCAAATCTGCTGGCTTCCTTTTTAGGTACGCCAATAACAGCTATTGTAGCGTCAGCTTTTTTGTCTATATGAGCCTGGAGCATCTTATCATAATTCATTTTATATATATGATCTCCGGATAAAACCAGCAGGTATTCAGGATCATAGGTATCAATAAAATCAATATTCTGTGAAATAGCATCCGCTGTTCCTCTATATACATCCAGTCCTGCGTCAGCTTTTTCACGAGGCGGCAGGATAAACACACCACTATCCTTACTGTCAAGTCCCCAGATACGGCCTCCGGCTGCATAACTATTAAGAAGTACAGACTCATACTGAGTAAGCACTCCTACTATATCAATTCCACTATTGGCACAATTACTTAAAGGGAAATCAATGATACGGTATTTACCACCAAAAGAAACAGCAGGCTTGGCAACCTTATTTGTAAGATCTTTAAGTCTGCTTCCGCGACCGCCGGCCAGAACCATCGCTAACATGCTATTTTTACTCATCCCCCTACTCCTTTCACCGGTCAGATTAACCTAGATTATCAGAAATACTTTTCTTATATTATTATATCGCATAAAAATAAAAGAAACCACAGAAAAGTAGGCTGAATTAGCCACTTTCTGTGGTTTTTTAACTTTAATTATTCAGAGCAGACGCATAACGCTCATATACGCTTCCTATAAGACAGCCCATAGTTCCAAGAGAACTGATCTCAAGCTCTGACCACTTTTTCCTTCGGGTGTTTCTGCAAAAAGAAACAACGGTGTTGACATCTACCTTGCCATTGTGGAGCATTGCATATTGAACTGCCTGCTCTAAGTGGACATTAGTAAAAAGCTTATACATCTCAGGAGATTTACCTTCGAAGGAGTCTATATTGTCTATAACAAAGATACCATCCTTGTTGAAATTGTTGAGATAGTTTTCTTTGTCAATGTAACTGTACTCGGTGACCTTAACCTCATCATTGCCAAATATAAGATAAAAACGATGGGTTATAGCATCATAAATATATATTTCATCAACATTGAAAACATCGCACAGATTTGTCAAAAGCTCTCTTTTTCTACTTTTACCGGAGGTCTGATAGTACTGTATCATGGCATTCAGCGCCATAATACGTTCTGATCTTACCGATTTTATTACCTTGTTTTCTCCAGAAAAAGATGAGTAGACATAATCATGATGCAGTTCATCCCTGTAGATCAGGTAGCGGTTCTTGCCTTTTTCCTTGGCAAGATAAAGCATTTTGTCTGCAACATTGAACAGATCCATGTAGTTGCTGGCGTCCTCAGGATACATGGCACAGCCAATAGAGCAGGTCAACTGCATCGGATGTTTTTCATCATCTTCGTACAATTCGCTAAGGTCTGTTTTGATATTCCTGAAAATGCCCTTCATATCATCCTTATCTTTGACATTTTCCATGATAATGAACATCTCATCTCCGCCAATCCTGCCGCATAGCCCATTATGGCCCACTACACGCTTGATGACATTTGCAGCCTGATCTATCACATCATCTCCAAAAAGGTGTCCGTAGGTATCATTGATGATCTTAAAATCATCAATATCCACGATAGCAATAGCAATATTATAATCCGGCTGACTTTCGATGAGCTTTGTCGTGTATTCCGTAATAGCTCTTTTATTAAATATACCAGTTCCAAAATCCTTGTATGAGGTATTTATCTTATCTGAAACAAGGAATTCTTCTACAGCCTCTTTTGTCTTCATCACAAATATGATGCCAAGCACATATCTGCTTCCATCACTATCTGTTATGGTCTTGCATCTGTATATGCAGCTATCTATGTCCTCGATGCCAAAGAGCTTGTTATAGCGTATCTTCTTTTTGATATCCTCTGCACCTTCAGTCATCTCATTGCAGAGTTCAATGAACTTTGCCAGATCATCTTTTACAATAACTCCGTCAGAGAGCATGTATTCTTTCCAGCCATCAAAAGGACCATTGTAGATTTTTAGCTGATTAGTCACTTCAGGAACAGTGATGAGCAGCTCTTTAGTGGTCAGATCGTACTGCATGATATAACCGTCAAGAATATCCAGCAGATCTGAATAGCGCTCTGCCAGAGGATTTTTATTCTGATCAAATCCGAATAGTATATCAGCATCTGTGATATGCATGACGATAGTGCCCTTATAGTCAGATATATTGGCAACTACCCAGCTATAGGTCCCAAGCTTATGCAAAAGACGAAATGTGAGAAATGTAGATTCATCTTTATTTTGAACGTATTTGACGCATTTTCTGAAAGCAGGAAGATCGTCTATATGGATAAGACGCGAGAAAATAAAAGCTGCTGCCTTCTCACCTATAAAGGCATAGTACTCGGCATCAGCTTGCTTTATTTCCATATCTTTAGTGATAGTAACTCTGGCATCACATAAAATTGCATCCTGAATATTATATCTATGTTCCATATTCTGATCATTCCAAATTACATCATCAACTTTACAATAGCAAACATATTAAAAATAATCATACTCCAATATCTATAGCAGTACCCAGTTGAGCATAACCTTGTCCGGCTCCGGTTCTGCTATAACCTGTAACGGTATTGCCAAATCCTGCTGCAATCTTGTTAAATGCTTTGTTGAGGGTCGCACTTGTTATACCCTTGTCCTCTTTATCCTCATCATCTGTCTCAATAGCATTGGGATAACGGACCGGACTCACCGATGAAACCGGATTGGCAGACTGCGCCCTTGACAGCCCTTTCACAGAATCCGTATACGCACTCGATACCTCAGACTGTGCTTCCAGCGGCATATTCATAGGCTTTATAGATGAAATTGGAGCATATGCACTTATTCCTGATATTCCTGATATTGCCATAAATCTCCTGTTTTCCTAACAATACTGACCATACGGCCAGCACGATCATCCATGATACTTACAATACAAGTGCTTTTGAAAGCACTCCATATACTTACACCTCATTATATCAAAATAAAATATCCAAATGTATGATTTTATAGTAATTTAATTATTGTAACAGGCTTAGGACTCCCTGAGGGGTCTGGTTGGCCTGAGCTAGTACGGATTGGCCTGCCTGCTGCAATATGTTGGATCGGCTATATTTTACCATTTCCTCTGCCATATCTGTGTCACGGATGCGGGATTCAGCGGCTGTTGTGTTTTCTACTACGTTATCTATGTTTTTGATAGTATGCTCTAATCGGTTCTGATAAGCACCAAATACTGATCGCTGGGTGGTTATGATCTCTGCAGCCTTGTCAATGAGTCCCATAGCCTCATCACTGGCTTTTTCAGTCATAACGTTCAACTCTTTGATCCCGAGATATTCATTATTGAGCTTGTCGTAATTGATAGGGATCTTTACAGTCATATCTGCTTCGTCAGCAGAATGGATATCCTCAGTGTTTTTGCCGGGGCCAACGAAATCTTCGTATTTAACATCAGCCATCTTGGTGAAGGATTTATAAGCATTGTAAACTGTAACACTACTAGGACCAGCATTGCCAGATACTCCGTGAACATTTTCGCCATTGGCACTGGCAAAAATATCTATACTAGTAATTTCATTTAACTTGGCAAAAACTGATTCGACAGTTTCACTTTCGGACACAGGAAATCTAAAATTTAAACTACCAGCCCCATCTGAAAGACTAAAATAAAATTGCATATAGCCGGAATCGCTTGTATCTCCATCACCTGTATAATTGTCCAGAAGACCTCCAAGGGTAGATGTATTGGTCAGTGCATATGCTATAGAAACTCCAGTACCTCCACTAGAACTCATAACTGGAGATTGTGTTGTATAATACCCTAAGTATCCTTGACCAGAACTGTATGCCGGAGCATATCCCCACCATTTATCATTAGACATGTGTGATGTATATGAAACATTTCCTACAGGGCAGGATATCCCATGAGCCTCATCATAAGACTTACAATCTGTAGTCATATGATCAGCTTCCAAATTACCAGAAAAATCATTTTTGCTATATGAAATGCTGTTTAATGTAGCAGTTATCGTACCTACATTTCTAAATGCGAAATCAATTGTAAATGTAGAAGTATCAGTTGCACTATCCGGAATATTCACGCCTGTACACTCCGCAAACTCCGAATCCGAAGCTCCGGAAGTGTCTCTTTCAGATAACCTCTGTATTTCATCAGAAAGAGTAACACTTGTTGAATATGGTAATGTAGCTCCTGCAGCGTTGTAACAGGCTGCGCGATTTGATGATGAAAATGAGGTATTTAGTGTCGTACCATTAACATTTTTTACAATATCCTCAAGCTTAGTATATTCAGTGCTTGCATAACTTATCGTTGCATTGACGCCCTGAAATTTAGACGGCAACACGCCTTCCTCATAATAATGAGTAAGGTAATCTTCAAGTTGAAGAGTCTGCGACTTATTTTCAGGATTTGGCCATGGAATATCATCTGACTCATAGGATGTACCATCTCGTCCTGTCCAACTGAACTTGATACCACTACCTTCATCAGCAGTCACGTTGAAACCATCACTTTCACTTGGCCATACGCCTGTGTTGGCAGTGGTTGGTGTATAGGTTCTTGAAATAGAATTAATTCTTAGAGACACAACCTCTTCATAGTTATATCTGTCTGCGTATGTATTTTCACCCTTCCAGATATATTTTCCATTAAAAGTTGTTGTGTCGAAAATGCGCTGTGCTTCCTCTTTTAGAGCCTGCACTTCTGCGTCGATGGCTGCCCTATCTGACTGAGAATTGGTGCCATTGGCAGACTGAATAGACAGTACCTTCATGCGGTTAAGCATATCGCTAACCTCATTAAGTGCACCGTCTGCAACCTGACACAAAGAGACTCCGTCATCGCAATTGGTCGAACCACGATCAAGTCCCCTCATCTGTTTTCGCATCTTTTCGGAAATTGAAAGACCTGCAGCATCATCTGCTGCTCTATTTATTTTATAGCCGGATGACAACTTCTCAGTAGATCCTGCAAGAGAAGAAGTATTTACTTTCATCATCCTGTTGGCATTCATGGAAGTTGTATTGTGCTGTATCCTCATAATCTGAAGCCTCATACTTCAACTGATGACTTGCAAAATCCTTTTGCCTTGTGAGCCATCAATCATCAACCTTGATAATTACCAAAACAAACATCCATGTTCCTATAATGTGTATCGGTATATTTAATAAAAAATTTATGATAGAAAGAGCAAAATATATTTAGCCCCTATCATCATAATATATCTTGCATATTTTAAGCGGATATTATACAATGCTTAAATAAAGATTGTGAACAATCGATTTTTTATATACAGATAGGAGTGAGATTATGGGAACATTAAGAGATTTATTTTTTGGCGATGAACAGGAAAATAAGGCTGCAACAGTAGATACTGCAGCATCAGATAACACACAGAGCACAGAAACAGCAGGTACTGAAGGCGCAGGATTTGAAGAAGTAAGAGCTGACGAGCTTGTAGGTAACATCATTGCAAAACACCCTATGGCTGCTCAGTTCCTTATGGAATGTGGTATGGAGTGTATCTTCTGCCCTGCTTCACAGATGGAATCATTATCAGATGCATGTGCTGTACATGGTATCGATGGTGAAGAAATCGTTGTAGCACTTAACGACTATCTTCAGAGCCATAACGCATGATTGTCATTTGTTTCTTATCAAAAAATCTTTTATAATTGGAAAAGAGCTGTCAGGCTAACTTAATAGCTTGGCAGCATTTTTATTTTGTCTGATCTTTTTTCAGGTAAAAAAGCTGGAATAATGGAGAACACAATTATGGGGAAACCACTTAGTATAGGAATACTGGCTCACGTTGATGCCGGTAAAACAACTTTATCAGAATCACTGCTCTATCTGTCAGGAAGTATCCGAAAAATCGGTCGCGTAGATCATGGAGATGCATTTCTGGACAATTATTCTCTTGAGCGTACGAGGGGTATCACTATTTTTTCCAAACAGGCTCAGCTAACTGTCGGTGACTATGATATAGCACTGTTGGACACCCCGGGACATAGTGACTTTTCACCGGAAATGGAGAGGACACTTCAGGTACTAGATCTGGCAATCCTCGTTATAAGCGCAGCTGATGGGGTTACCGGGCAGGTAGGTGTCTTATGGAAGCTGCTGAAACATTACAATGTACCAGTGGTAGTCTTTGTCAACAAAATGGATCAGCCTGGAAGTGATCAGGAAAAGGTCCTGTCTATACTGAAGGACAAGCTAAGTTCAGGCATCGTGTCTTTTCACGATTATAACGAGCTGCCTGATGATGAAACCGGCATCTCTATCATGGACTGTCTTGATGATAGTACATTGCAGGAAGAAATTGCTGTATGTGATGATGATCTGCTCCAGAGCTTTTTGGATGGAGAAAAAATAGATATAGAAAACATCAAACAGTTGATGTCACAGCGCAAGCTATTTCCTTGTTTCTGGGGATCAGCCTTGAAAATGAAGGGAGTATCCTTTTTCCTGAACAGTCTGGAACACTGTCTTGAAGAAAAAAAGTATCCGGAGGATTTTGGTGCCAGAGTATTTAAGATTTCGAGGGATAATACCGGCAACAGGCTTACCTGGATGAAGGTCACAGGTGGCAGCCTTCCAGCAAGAAAACAGCTCACTTTTACAGATAACGAAACAGAGATAACTGAAAAAATAGATCAGATAAGGATCTACTCTGGTGAAAAATTTACCGCTATTCCTGAAGCAATGGCGGGACAGGTAGTTGCAGTAACAGGTCTGTCCAAAAGCATTGCAGGAATGGGGCTTGGAATAGAGGAAGGTATCACAGGCGAAGTTCTTCAGCCTATTCTCACCTGTGAGATCATTCTTCCAGAGGGTGTTGATAAATTTAAGGCCTATCAGGATTTTAAGACAATTGAAGAAGAAGAGCCTATGCTCAAGATCATCTATCATGAGCAAAACGGAGAGATTGACGCTCAGGTCATGGGACAGGTTCAAAAAGAAATCCTCCATCATATGGTCCTGGAACGTTTTGGAATGGATATATCTTTTGGACCGGGACATATCGTATATAAGGAGACTATCAAAAATACCGTTGAAGGTGTTGGTCATTTTGAGCCGCTCCGCCACTATGCGGAAGTCCATCTGTTATTAGAACCCGGAGAGCCAGGCAGTGGAATGCGCTTCGAGACAGATTGTCCTGTTGATGAGTTGGACAAAAACTGGCAAAGGCTTGTTCTCACTCACCTTGAAGAAAAAACGCATATCGGTGTCCTAACAGGATCAGAGCTTACTGATATGAAGATCACACTTATTGCAGGCAGAGCCCATGAAAAGCATACAGAAGGTGGCGATTTCAGACAGGCTACCTACAGGGCTATCAGGCAAGGTCTCATGATGGCTGAAAATATCCTGCTTGAGCCGGTTTACAATTATCGTATTGAAGTACCTCAGGCAAATCTTGGCAGAGCTCTCAGCGATATCCAGAGGATGTGTGGTACCAATGATGCTCCTGACTCAAATGGTACTACTGCTACCCTTACAGGAACAGTTCCAGCTTCTGAGCTTGGGGATTATGCCAGCGAAATTGCCTCATATACCGGAGGTCTTGGACGTATGGCCCTTGAGCTAAAAGGTTATGAGCCTTGTCACAATGCTGAGGATGTGATCAGCCAGATGGATTATTATCCAGAACTTGATACTGATAATCCTTCCTCATCAGTTTTCTGCTCTCATGGCGCTGGAACTATTGTACCTTGGGATGAAGTCAGAAATTATATGCATGTAGAAAGTTGGTTTGATGCTGCCGGCATGG
>JAEEGF010952365.1_pt1 | contig 31693 bp, 23 predicted proteins | sample 9134171 | NCBI WGS metagenome assembly JAEEGF01 (sample SAMN16246542, study PRJNA631951) | gut metagenome | biome: gut microbiome; feature: rumen; material: AP-attached | host: Bos | place: Iran: Karaj | collected 2018-10 | reverse complement strand
CTATTCACATTATATGTGGAATAAATATGCATCTATTCCAGTTCAGGGTTATAATATTCTTTCTATAGGCTATACTGATGAGTTTTCAACAGTTTCCAATTCAAATAATATTTGTTATATTTCATCACAAGATAAACTTTCTTTTATAAGATATGATAAATTCATTCACGAGGATTTTGTTAAAATTCGAATCAAAAAAGGCCTTGACTTAGTTTGAGCATAGGAAATTCAATAATAAGGAGGTGAACAAAATGGTTACATATGAAAAACCGGTATTTGAGTATATTGAGCTCATTCCTGATGAAGTTGTTGCTTTAGGATGTTGGAATTGTGGCGGTTCCAGTGGCGGTTCTTGCTAAACTAATTTTTATATTATCTTTTTAGCTTTCCTATGCTTGAATATACTGGCCACATATCTTCTAAACAATTCAAGATATGTGGCTTGTTGTTGTTGAAAACGCCCAACTGTTTCGGGAGTTCAAATGAGCTTTAGAGATGAGAAGGAACTCCTTATGATGTAATGAAAGTGTTGACTGACAACAGCACAAGCAAAAGAACATAAGAAGGCAAAAAAGTATATAAAAACCTACCTGAAAGAGGATGAGATGCACGATCAAATGACTTGAATACGTCGCAGAGAACTGAATATCTCGCCGTCATATTCACGAGGGTCTACAATTCAAAACGGCCGAGGTGCTCATCCTCGCCGTCGTATTTATGACTCTCAGAGAATACGAAGACCTGTTCACGGGTAGCGGATAACAACCTGTTTGCAGGTGTCAGACTGCAAAAGACACCTTCAGGTGTAAGGCATTTAAAGAGGGCTTTGCCCGACCATAAGAAAAACCACTAGCTATGCCAGTGGATCATTATTTATAAAAAAGGAGTCGTTAATTATGTCAGTAACTAATAAAAATGTTTATAAACAAAAAGATGGCATTGTTGTTACACCTTTAGAAGATTTTTTCTTGATTTTTCCAAATCATACGGACGAAATTAATAAACCCTATTTGTGCAAATTAAATCATAGCGCTTACACTATGTTTGCCTGTATTGATGGTAAATCAACAGTCGCAGATATAGTTAAGCTTTTAGAAGAAAAATACGATGCTCCTAATGAAGTAATTGAATCTGATTTTTTAGATCTTCTAGTTCATTTAGAAGAAAAAAACATAATAGCAAAACTCATTTAGGAGAGCTTTGAAATATGATTAAACATGAATTCACCCAGATAAAAGAAGAGTTGCTTAATATGGCTACACACAAAAAAAGATTAGTAGCAGCAACGATAGAACTGACAAGCGCTTGTAATTTCAAATGTAAGCATTGTTATCTTAGTGATAGCAAGAAAAACTTTTTGGAGACATCTTTTGTAAAACGGATTTTAGATGAATTGAAAAACTTAGGTTGTGTAATGTTATTATTCACAGGTGGGGAGCCATTTTTACATCCAAATTTTATTGACATATATATTTATGCAAAAAAGAAAGGTTTTATTATAACAGTTTACACTAATGGTTCTTGTGTCAATAAAGAAAATATTGAAATTTTTAAAGAATATAAACCTTATTTGATTGAAATAAGTTTATATGGAATTGATTCAAAGTCATACTCCAACTTTACACAAGTTGATGACTCTTTTATAAAAGTAATAAACACATTAAATTTATTAAATAGTAATAATATTACTTTTCGTTTAAAAACAATGCTTATAAAGCATACATATCCTTATATTGATGAAATGAAATCAATTGCTAACAAGTTCAATGTGCAATTTCGATGGGATAGTTATATAATTCCTACATTAAATGGAGACACTGATATTATCTCAAAACATCTATTGAATGATGAAACAATGAGTTATGCAATCTTAAATGATATAGATAGAAAAAAACTAATTATATCAAAAGTGTGTTTGCAAAAAGAAACCATAACCAGCAACAAAGAGAAAAAGATGTATATATGTGATGCCGGAAAAACAAATGTTTTCATTAGTGCTGATGCGAAACTGTCTATGTGTGTTATTGCACGAGAACCAAGTTTCGAATTAAAAACTACTGAATTAAAAGAAGCATGGGATAAGTTGTATGAATATAGTAATACACCTATGCCTAAGAATCATCCATGTTTTAATTGTGAAAAAATTAATATTTGTAGATACTGCCCAGCAAAATTTAAATTAGAAACAGGAAATATTTATCCCGTTTCAAGATATTGTAAAATAGCTGATATGCTCATTAAAGGAATATAAGATATATTATGAAAATTCAAAACTTTAGATTATACATCGGAGATATTGTTTTATCATATAAATATAGCATGCCTGTTTTTTCGAAAGGTAACGAACCATTTCTTGAATTTATTTACAATGATAGTGATAGATTAATTGAAGTAACAAACACCGTTAATATTGTTAAAGAAATTTTATCATTGAAAACGAAAGATTATTTAATTGCTTCTACTATTTTTTGGAAAATGTGGAAATATAAAGATTCATATAGAATTGATTTTTTTAATAACGAAGGTTTACTTACATCAAGAGTTATTACTAATGATAACTTTTCTATAAATAAAATTGAAATACTTGACAGCATTATTAAAACAACTGTTTTTATTCCCTCAGATGTTCATTCATTCTTAATGAATGCTTATTTGTGCTGCCGGGATATAGGTTTATTTTTACATGGCGCAATGGTTACCTATAATTGTTGTGGCCTCATTTTTTCTGGCGTTTCTGGATCTGGGAAAAGCACTATAACATCACTAATTAAAGAATATAAAAATCTCTCAATCGTTTCAGATGATAGAATTCTCATAAGGTTTAAAGAGCAGATTGAATGCTTTAGTACTCCATATGATTGGAAAATAGAAAGATGTAAAAATATTAAAACTACATTGGGATGTATTTTCTATTTAAAACATGGCAATAAAAATATAATTAGAACTCTAGATACTGAAGAAAAGTTTCGTTATTTGTTTACCACCAATTTATTACCTTTTTATATACCAAATGGTATATTAAAAATATCATATGCATTTGATAAACTACTGAATACTACTCCTATTTATGAATTCACTTTTACACCTGATAAAAGCGCTGTTGAACATTTATTTTTGTTTTTAAATAATAATTTAAGTTAGGTGATTTTATGAAGGTATTGCTAATTGTTCCACCATATATTAACAATGATTATTATATGCCTTCACTAGGAATATATATCTTAGCACGGCAACTCATTAATATGAATATTGAAGTTATGATTATTGATTATTCATTTGAACTAAAAACTGGTAATTTAGATTGTTCTGATGATATATATTTTAAGTGTGCAAATGATATTGTTTCAAAAGCATCTGATGTTATTTGCTTTTCTTGTAATTGTATGACTATTCTACCAGCAATACAAATTTCTAAAATAATTAAAAGCTTCTGTGATACTATAATTGTTATTGGCGGTCCTATTGCTACAACAAGTAAAGAACTAATTATCAAGTATGATTCAATTGATTATGTAACTTTTGGAGAAGGTGAATATAATTTTCCTAAACTTATATCCTTTTTAAAAAATAAAGAACCTTTACATAGCATAAATGTTTGCTACAAACAACCCAACGGTGTAATAGAGACACTATATTCTAATATGCGTACAGATTTTAATAATTATGACATAATACCAGCATATGAATTGATGCCAAATAAAGAAGAAATTAAGAAAATAAATAATGGCAAGATTTTTATTCCTTGTGAAGCTGGACGTGGTTGCTCTTTTAATTGCGCTTTTTGCTGCTCGTCAAAAATATGGAATAATCGAGTTGATTTTTTTAATAGAGAAATTATTTTAAAACAACTGGATAAAATAAAAGAACTTTATAGTGAAGCGACGATTTATTTTACATGTGATAATTTGATTTTTAATAAATCTCTATTATCTTTTTTATGTGATGCTTTACAAAATCGGAGACTTAAATGGCAATGTAGAGGAAGACTTGATATAGACATTGATTACAAAAAACTATATGAATCTGGTTGTGAAATGATAATGATTGGAGTTGAATCAGCTCAATCTGAGACTTGGGAAAAAACACATAAAGGTAAATTTCCGGAAAATATAGAAGAAAAACTTTCAAATATAGCCAAATTAGGAATTGGTATTACTGCTACATTTATAATTGGTTTTCCATTTGAAGATAAAACTGATATGAATAACACTCTAAAGCAAGCTTTAAGAATAGCAAATCTTCCTAATAGTGATGTAACAATACATGCACTTACACCTCTACCTGAAACTGAAATATATTCTTCCCATAAAAAAATTTATTTTAATGGAGGAACTGATCTAGTTCGTGGACTAGAATTTACGGGAGAATTATCACTATGCGATGTTTTAACTATCAAAAATGATCCTGAGACATTTGTTGCTTTTTATAGTTTTGAAAATGATTTATATAACAATCGTAACATAAATTTCATTTCGGAAACATTCACATTGTTGTGCAAAACGCCAAAGTTTACTGATTATTTACTTAATTTCATTAATTATCCAATAGAAAAAATATTTGATATTGCAGAAAAAATCTCAAGAGATAAAACTAATTATGAAATAATAATTAAGACTCTAATAATTGAGTATTCTTTGATTAGCAAAAAAGAAAAAATTTTTTTGTTAGAATTATTTGAAACAGAAGTAACCTTACAACAAATAAAACCTTCTAACAATAAACTTATAAATACTCTTCCCAATTATTCTATATTGCTTAAAAACTCAAATTACATAGTGTGTTGTTGTTCAAAATCTGTTATTGAATTTATAAACAATAAAACCATCCCGGATTTTACAAAAAAAATAGATAATAATAAGACTTATTTGATTGTATTAAATAAAAGCAATAGGAAATACGGAATTCTTAGAATAGACTCTAGTCTTGAGAACATTGCATATATAATTCAAATTATAGGATATTGACATATGAAGATGATTAAGTGTTATGGTATTAGTATGGAAGAGTTGTTACAAAACAACGATATTCTTATTTTGAATGAAACCCGAAATATTAAAATTTTTGATATAATAGTTTTTTATTATAAAGATAGTTTGTTTTGTCATCGTTGTATTTTTAAATTTGGCAATCATGTTCTTGAATTTGGTGAAAACTCAAAATTACCAAATTGGATTCACATCAATTGTATACTTGGTAATTGTATTGGTATTATTCGAAAAAACTCTTACTTTAAATTCAACAAGTTCGACTTAAAGTATTATTTGTTTTTATTGTTAATTCTAACATTTAAAATTTTCTCATTTCAAATTCATTTATTTAGGGGCAATCTATATGTTAAAATATATAATCGCCTTTACAACCATTTAAAAAATTTTCAATCCCAATATTTGATTTCTGCAAATTTGCTAGATATGTAGTACACACATGATTGGATAGCGCGACCGCTTAGTTTGAGTGCGATGGTCGCGACAAATTTTCTTTTATTCTGGATCTGCTGTGTATACTACAGATAATTCTTTTTTGCGGATGATCATGGCAATAAACAATCATTAGCTTTTGACCCATCTGGCTAAAGGTTTATCGCATAAATGGTTTGCCAAGGAAAGTAGTGTTATGCTTTTTCGCGTAAAAGAAAAGAGTAATGCAACCTAACATCTCGCTCATTGCTAAACCCCGTATCGGGCAGATGCTCAGATCGCTCCTAATCGTTTTCTTATCCTCCGTTATGGTCAAAAGCATAATTATGATATCATCTGTCATTCACTTGTATCAGTGTTCAATTATCACGGTAACTGTGCACAATAGTTGCAGAATCTATGCTCAATCGCTGCGCAATACATACAAGATTTTAGCGATTTCACAGTACAACATTGGTGGAATATTCACGTAAAGGACTGAATATAAATGAAAATCACAAGAACAAAAAATATTTTTGATAATATTATATATATGTTGAAAAATTGGTGGAGTTGGGATAAGAAAGGGCTGTTGATTTGTTCCCTTCGTATTCCTATACTAATTTTCACACCTATTTTAACAGCATGCATTCCAAAGGTCTTAATTGATTGTATTCAAAATAATGTGCCCATAAATGAATTGGTATTTAAAACAGGTATTGTTTCATCCCTTGTTGCAATTCTTTCATGGATTAATCCCTTTCTACTAGAAATATCACATTCCGTAGGACAAAATATACGCATGAAGTATCGCATTTTAGCTTTTGAAAAAATGCTTAATATAGATTATTATAATTGGGAAAAATACGATGTAAGATTAAAATTTGAAAGAGGAAAAGAATTCGCATTTGGTGGTAGAAAAAGTGGTAGTGAGAACTTCCTTTATGTTTTATTAGATTTTCTTACTGCATTTTTGGCTCTGTTTACTTATATTTTTTTAGTAAATCAATTAAATCCTATACTTTTATATATTATTTTAGTAACTTGTGTTGTAGAATTATATTCGATAAATCAAATTAATACTTATGAACATTTACATAGAGATAATGAAGTGTCAGGCTGGTACAAATTAGCTTATTTATTTCAAGTTTCCACAAGCATTAAATCGGGTAAAGACATAAGAATTTATAATGCAAAAGAATGGTTTAAATCAATTATTGATGCAACAAATACAAGACATAAAGAAATGATAAAATTATTAATTAATCGAACAGTTCGTTTTTGTTTTTTACAATCTATAAGTATTTTTGTAAGAGAATTTGCTACATATGCTTTTCTAATTTACAATGTTTTAAAACAACATATCAGTTTAGCTGACTTTACATTTTACATTGGAATAATCTTGGGCTTTTCCTCCTGGGTTACGGGTATTTCAAATCAGATATTAGGTATTAACATAGCTGTAGAGAGTTGTGAAAAATTTCGTGATTTTTTAGATGTTCAAGACTATCAAAAATCGTCTGTATTCATGCCAATACCCCAATATATAAAAAACATATCTTTTAAAAATATTTATTTTAAATATGAAGAAAACAATAAGTATATATTAAATAATATTGATTTTACTATTAATTCAGGGGAAAAAATAGCAATAGTTGGAGAAAATGGAGCTGGAAAAACTACTTTGATTAAACTCCTTTGCGGATTAAGTAAACCGACCTCTGGGGAAATCTTAATAAACGATATAAATATTAATTCTTTTGACAGAGAAGCATACTATAATATAATAAGTGCAGTTTTCCAAGATTACAATTTATTACCAACCAGTATAGGTGCCAATGTTAGCATTTCTAACAATTGGGATACCAATAAAGTGAAATATGCTTTAGAGCAAGCTGGTTTATGGGAGAGAATAAGTGAATTTCCACTGCAACTCAATACTAAATTAAACAAGCAGCTTTATGACGAGGCTGTTGAACTTTCAGGTGGAGAATATCAACGATTATTGCTAGCTCGTGCACTTTATAAAAACGCCCCAATACTTATTTTAGATGAACCAACTTCGGCTTTAGATCCGATTGCCGAAAGAAAATTGTATGAAAAATATAATGAACTAACAAAAAATAAAACAGTTTTTTTTATTTCACATCGTTTGGCCTCTACACGTTTTTGTGATCGTGTAATATATATGGAAAATGGTCAAATTTTAGAAATGGGGACTCATGATGAACTAATGAAAAACAAAAAAGATTATTACAATATGTTTAAAATACAATCAAGCTATTATTTAGCCGAGGATGGTGAGTTATAATGCGTTTAGATAATTCTATTTTTCGAGGATTTAAAGATATATATAAACTAAAAAAATATGCAATACCTTTTATCATTTTACAAAACATAATCAACTCGGTAGTTCCTTTTATAAACATTTTTTTTCCTGCACAAATAATCGATTCTCTAACTGAAATAAAGACCAAGAAAACAGTTTTATTATTCTTTGTTGCTACAGTTTTAAATGCATTATTATTCTTTTTAAACTCTTGGATTAAAAAAATTAACGATGGTTATATTGATTTCTTTTGGGCATATGAGCAAAATAGTATTAGCCAAAAATTATATGAGGTTGATTATAAATATTTAGAAAAATCTTCTTTTATGACAAAAGTTGAACAACATGTAGATGATGTCAAAACAAGTATGGGAATTTATTCCACATTGATTTATTTAATATGCACTTTCACTTCTATAATTACAAAATTTTCTATTTCTCTTTTATTACTCGTCCCATTTTTAAAAGTAATATTCATTCGAACAGGTAATACTTTTTGGGAGTCTCCTTGGTTGGCATTTTCAATATTATTTTGTTTAATCGGATTTGTTATAATCTTTCTACCTATAACAAATAAAATTAACAGAAAAATTAATTTAATTAGAAAAGATTACTTAAAGATTTATCACATATTTGGTTATTATTGCGACTTGCTTTCAAATTATAAGACCGGAAAGGAGATACGAGTTTTTAAAGAACAGGAGATAATAACAAGCCAAGCAACAAAGGAAATGTTGGAAAGAGGAAACATTCTTGAAAAAAAAAGAGGCACTTTACTTGCTTTTAATAGTGGAACAATGACTTTTTATATGTCAATTATCGGTTTCTCAATATATTTAATTATTGGACTCAAGGCATTTTCAGGTTTATATAGTATTGGTAATATCGTTTGTTATATTGGTGGCTGTTTTCAAATAATCAATGCAATTACAGAAGTAGTTGGCATTTTTGGAAAGCTTACTAATCTTAAGCCGAGAATAAATCTATATTATGAAATTATTGATGTTCAATCTAAGGAAAAGCATAATAAAGAATTGCTTTGCACTTCAACTCATCGTATTGAATTTAAAAACGTATGTTATAGATATGAGAATAATAACCATTATGCCGTTTACGGTCTGAATTATACCATTAATTCTGGAGAAAAAATTGCTATTGTGGGTGAAAATGGTTCAGGTAAAACAACTTTTATCAAGCTTTTATGTGGTCTTATACAACCCAACAGTGGTGAAATTCTTATTGATAACAAGAACATAGAAACTTATGATATAGAAGAATACAGCAAGATTTTTTCTGTTGTGTTTCAAGATTTTCAAATCTTTTCATTTCCATTAGGAGAAAATATTGCAGTTTCTCAAAATGTTAATAACGAAACAGCAATAAACTGTTTAAATCGTATAGGTTTTGAACCTCTTTTTTCATTAAAACAGTATTTATTTAAAGATTGCGAAAAGACAGGTGTTGAAATATCCGGTGGTGAAGCACAAAAAATCGCCATGGCTCGTGCTTTATACAAAGATGCACCTTTTATTGTTTTAGATGAACCAACTGCATCTCTTGATCCCTTTGCGGAATTTCAGATTTATTCTAATTTCAATGAACTCACAAAAAACAAAACTGTAATATATATTTCTCATCGTCTTTCTTCTTGTGCATTTTGTGATAAAATTATAGTTTTTGAAAAAGGACAAATAACGCAAACAGGCACACACAAAGATTTAATTCGAAATACACAAGGAAAATATTATGAATTGTGGAATTCTCAAGCACAATACTATAAATGATATAATCTAATATAAAATTGTTTTATTTACATAAAAATACATGCTCAATCAAATTGCGATTAAAGGTGAATGGTCATAATAATGGATAATGCACAAATATTAGTAAATTATTGTGAAAAAAACTTAATAAAACAGACTGAATATTTCACTTTATACATGAAACTAAATCCTAGTTTTATTATATGTGAAATAAACCCGGAATTATTAAATGATGATCTTAAAAAAATAAAAAAAAATATGGAGTATTTACTTATATATCAGTCTTTGAAATCAAAAAATATTATGGATGAATACAAATCACTTGAATTAACAAGCGAAGAATTGGTTGGTATTAAAGGCTTTTTCATTAGTGATATTTATTGGCCGCCTAATAAAATACGGATTTTTAATGACATTGATCTACTTACAAAGCCAAAAAACGGATTCAAAGTGTGCAAATATTTACACAAGAAAGGTTATTGTTTTCAATCATGGGACATTCTCAGATATCATTTTAAAACACTAGGAAGACAAAGTTATTTTAATAATAAATTACATGTGAAAATTAAAAGAAGTTCTTATATAATTGAATTACATGGAAATTTAAATTGTTTATATCGTGGCTATGGTCTAAATTTCAATACCGAAAAAATGGTTAATGATTCTATTGTAAAAACACGATATAATATTCAATATCGCATTTTATCTCCAATTGATAATATTCTCTATTTAATGTATCATTCTATAAAGCATTTAAGTTTTATTGAACAAGAAAATGCGATATTATCGATAAATGTACAAAAGTTTTATGATGTTGCACAAATAATTGATATTGAAAAAATTGAATGGGTTTCTTTTGTTTCAAAAGCAGAAGAATATCATTTGCAACCATATATTGTTTTGTTTTTAAGAATGTTTAACGATATTTTTATTAACAAAATTCCAAGTTTTGTTTTTAATAGATTATTATCAACTGTTAATACTATTGGTTTTCATTGGAAACACCTTTTTTGTGATGTAATAAAAATACCAGCATATGATTTGATTTTAGGTAATTATGTTTCGGTAAAACCAATTTATGATGCATATAATGAAGTGTTATTAATACCGCCAAAAGAAAGAAGTAAAGTATGGAAAAAGCATCTTTACAATTGCAAATAATAGAAGGATTTTTTAGTTTAATAGTTAAAACGAAGTATGAAAGACCCGGATGTTATTCTCTTAGATGAGCCTTTCAATGCCATAGATATAGAGAACTTGACGCAGATATATAATCTATTGAATGGATTGAGAGAAAAAGGAAAAATGATCATTATTGCGTCACACGGCCAGGTAAACTTTTCAGAGCTGGCCATAGATGCTGAAATCGTTATGGCAGACGGAAGAATTGAAAAATGAAATGTCTTCCACAATTAACATTTTTAATAAAATACGAAAGTTTGCAGATTAATTTAATAATTGATTAATAAATAATAGCGGAACTGCTTTATATGTAGTTTCGCTATTTTTATGGCCTTCAGCAAAGACATAACCCCCCGGTTCAACCGGGGGAATAAAAAGACTTTAGTAACAAAAAAACTCGGCGAGCTTAATGCAAGCTGAGTTGATGAATAAATAAACCTCCAAGTATAATGGAAGTGGTTTGGCAGCCGCATTAGCAGAATACAAGGAGGAATATAGATGAGCGATAATGGAAACAACTAGATAAAACATTATCACCTAGCACTTACATCTGTCAGTATCACATAGTGTTCGTGTCAAATTATAGAAGACAGGTAATCTACGGAAAGATAAAGAAATATATAGGTGAGATTCTGAAAAAACTGTGCAAGCAGAAAAAGGTTGAGATAATAGAAGCGGAAGCGAATAAAGACCACATACATCTTTCGGTATCCATCCCAACATATTTATGTATAGTTCGGTTTATGGGTTATCTCAAGGAAAAAGCAGCTTTGATGATATTAGACCGGTATGCCAATTTTAGTATGGGTACTGAACAAGGTCATTTTGGTGCAGAGGCTACTATGTAGATACATTCGGTCGAAATAAGTGAGTGTCAAAAGAATGAATAAAGAATTAGATGGAAGAAGGTTTTGCCAATGACCAGATATCACCCAAAGAATATGTAGACCCGTTTACGGGTAGCAAGAATAAGCAAAAAAAACAAACAGCCGCACGAGAGCTGCTGTTTGAAAAAGCAATGCGCTGCCAAATTTCAGCAACAACTTCCAGTCGGCGAGCCAGTATGTGGCCCTTTTAGGGCCTGCTCAAACCACCAGTTTGCTGGTGGTTTTATAAATATAAGGAATTTACATCTTTAATAATGTATATATAGAATTATTTAATAATATTTAGGAAAAAGAATAACTATTGATGTGCATCTGCGATATTAAAAGCTATTATCAAATATGATTTTTGTCTATGATGATAGTTTGAATTTAAAATGATTGTGCAGTTTTGTAGTAAAAACTGTGCGGTTTTGCATATCAATTGATTATTAAATGAACAAAATCATATAATTATATTGAAAACAATAAAAAAAAGGATGTTTTTTATGAAGAAAAAGGTTCAAAAACTATTATCAGCTTTGTTGGCACTGATGATTTTAGTTCAAATCGTCCAAATGTCTGTTTATGCCCAAGATAATACAGGCAAAGAAGATGTGAAAGAGACCACAACTAATGAATTGGTTGCGTGTTCAGATTCTGAAATGCCAGATATTGTTTGTGAAGTTAAAGAATCGAGAGATCGGTTCTCAAAAGAGTATTTACTTGAAGATGGTTCTTTTTGCTCAATCATTTCAACATGTCCCATTAATAAAAAAGTTAATGGGAAATGGGAGGATAATGTAGAACTGTCTAGTGATTTATCGTCTGTTGACAAGATTTTAGAAAACATACAGTCAATTGATTCTTTGAATTCTCAAAGAAATGATATGCCGGATAGGTCTGAGATCACTGAAAACAATTTGGTTATTAACTGGTGTGGTGCAACTTTATTACCGAGTGGATTATATGAACTTAGTTCTGACGCGTCTTTTTTAATAAAACCGCAGAACGTAGGTAACTATTTATCTCAAAACAAACTGGTTGTTTATGCAGCTTTATCCTTAGGTTGTTCTGTAAGCGCTGATACAGACATTAATATCTTTAGAGAAGATTCAACTTGGACTTCAACTGTTTTGCCGTCCGATTTCGATGATGTTTTAGACAATTCTGAAAATATAATTTCATATAAGAAAATAACAACGAGTGGAACATACTCTTGGATTATTACAGATCTTTATAGCAAGTGGGATAGAGGATTAATAGATAATAATGGGATTATTTTTAATAGCAGTGACTCTAATATTTATGTTAATAATCCATGTTTTGTTATCAGGTATTATGATGTAGAGCCTGACGATTTGGACTTCACATATCATTCCAACGATCTGGGTAAATCCGGGGAAATAAATATAAATGATATTACAAACACTTTTAGAATTGATCAAGATTTGATAAACCTGAAATATGGAAACAATGAGTTTAAAATTTCCCGTAGTTATGACTCCGCAAAAACTTCATTCAATAGCTACGCCGGAATTGGTATGAACTTTAATTTTGAAAGTTCAATTGCTTTATTTAACGGATATGCTGAATGGCTTATGCTGAACGGAAACAAAATCCGGTTTGCAGCCACTTCTCCCCTTGTAGTAAATGGAGACTACCAACAGTGGAAGTTAATTGACAGTAATGACATTAATATTGATATTCGAAATACAGAACTCTGGATAAAAACATCGGAAGTTACCAATTACACATCAAGTACAAGTGTTAATTACGGAAACATTTATGTTTTATATAATGGATTAAAATATTCATTTAATTCAGTAGGAGAATTAACGGCTGTAAGAGATGTTCAGGCACAAGCCGATATATGGACATTCTCATATGATTCAGGTAATAAACTTAGAACAATTACTGAACTTAACGGAAACAAGTTGGTTTTTGATTATCAGATTAACAGCGATTTAGGATGCGATTATATCCAACAAATTGTTGCCAAAAACGCAGATAATGAAATTTTGAAAACTGACGAAAACAACGATCTTAAAGTGGTTTTTTCAACAGTTTATAATTCAAATACTCTTAATACTACGCAGTCAGTAACTTTTGCTAATGGTGATATTTGCACTTACACCTATGATTCAAACGCCAGATTAACCGGTTTTACCGATGAACAGGGAAACACATGTGAAATAGCTTATATTGTATATCCCGGCGGAGAAATAGGTCATCAGATATCAGGGTATTCTCTTTATAGAGAGAATGCCTCTAATCCATATTATTCAATTGAAATATCTGCAGATGATACTTATCACAGACAATTTGTTTTTTCTGATGGTACTTCAGAGGATTTATATTACAGCAATAACTATAAGCTGATATCATATAAAGATTCAAATGGTAAATATACATGCTTCGATTATGACGAAGAAGGATTGCTTGATCGATATATTTATGATGATCTTGTGGACGAGTTGATAGACAATCCTTCATTTGAACAAGGTAGAACACTCCCTCCGTGGGATAGAAGCAGCACAAATTCTATTGCCAGATCCAATGGTCAGGTGAAGACCGGATCATATTCCGTCAGGATTGGAAAAAGCGCTGAAGTGCTTGAAGATATATATTTATATCAGGATATTTCAGATGCTAATGGTCCAGTTGAGATTGAAGAGGATAAAACATTTATTTATGGCGCTTGGATGTATTCTGAGGGGGTTATAACTGATCCTGACAGTTCTGTAAAAGTAATTGTTGAAGTGGCATCAACAGAAAATACTCTTCCTGAAAATATTGATGATTCTGATTATGTGGTTTATGACAGCATCATATTTGACAATACTATTCAGAATGACTGGCAACTGAGAATGAAGGCTTTTAAAACCGAAGAAAGTTGTTTAATCAGAATTAAAATTGAATATGAGAACCAAATGGGATATGTGTACATTGATGATACCACACTTTATGAAGCAAACGACTCAAGCCTTGAATTAGACGGACTTATTACAAATAACCCAATTGAATACACATATAATGGCAATTCTATAACTGGGGAAACCATTACATGGGAACGCTCAAACGAAGATGATATATATATGTCAGCTTCATATTCTTATGGAAGCAATAATAAATTGCAAGAACACATAGATTTCAACGGAATACCAACTTACTATAAATATAGTTCAAGGACAGGACAGAAATCCGGGACAGGCCACAAGCTTGAAAACAATGTCATTAGTGATGTTAGAAATATTCAATATGATGCTTCTGCTTTATTGAGCGGAGCAGAACAGGTTATAAAGAATGTTGAAACGAATACCGATGTTACACTTGATGTTGATTATTTTAATGAGTCCGGCAAAGTCGTTGAAGTACATCATAATGGTTATTCACATATTTTTGAATATAATTCCGATGAGACATTGGTTAGAACATATGCCGACAATGATAATTTGCTTTCATATGACTATGATCAATATTGCATGGATTATACTTACTCAAATGGTGACCTGAGTATTATTGATTATAGCAACGGTTATAGAGTCAAATATTTGACCGGAACTGATAATCAAGGAAATGCGACAAAAACCATCGGTTGCTATAGCGTAAACGGAGAAAATGAGACGCTTATAAAATCATATGTTTACACTTTCGATGAAGATGGTATTTTAAGCAGCATTTATGACAACAGTTCGGGTTTAACAATAACATATACAGATTCGGATTTACTTTCGTACGAAATATCCGATTATGAGTTGTTGTATAAAAGGACTGTTAATTCTGACGGAACTGTGTCTGAGCAGTATAGGCAGAGAAACTATACAAACAATCAAAACACCTCTTTTGACACTTTAGAAACATCTGAAACCGTTGTTTCATATAATTCAGACGGAACCAGAACAATGACTTCCTCTGTAAGTGCAGAGAAAAATACATCATACTATAATTATGGCACTTACTATCACGGAACATTTGATTATGAAAAAGAAAGTGTCAGGGATTATTTTGACAGGATATCAAGCAAATCTGTTGAAATGATCTATCAAAGGGATAACACCCCGGGTAATATTTCTTCACAAGTTGAATATGATTATACCGATTTGGGAAATGGAAGAACAAGCGGTTTGGTTTCTGATTATTCCCAATCATTTTGCAAACAGAATAACAACAATACTATCTCTACCTGTCAAACATACAATCGGAAGTATGAATATGATAACAAAGGGAATATTCAGTTTGTTTATGAAGTGAGCGGAAACACTACTGTTCCTAAGCAATACTATGAGTATGATAATGCCGATCAGATAATAACCGAAATAAACTTTGAAAATCAAATTTCTGCACATTATACATACAATGCCGGAGGAAATTTAACGGCAAAAATCTATTATGATTTTTCAACGCTTTCATTTAATGTTACAAACAGACAGATTGTATCATTGGGTCAAGAGATAAGAAGGGTATCTTATCAATATGATTCTGTATGGAAAGATCGTGTCATTTATTATTCTGATACGGGATTTACAGATGATAATGAAGATGATTCTGTCTATCAAGCAATAACTTACGATAAAATGGGTAATCCGCTTAAATATGTTGGAGACAAAACACTTGATTTAGCGCATTTTGCAATTCAGTCAAGATCTCCCAACAGAATAATTGTTGGTGACTTGGAATGGAATGGTAATCGCTTGGTATCGTTTGAAATAAGCGATAAGCGTTACGAATACAATTATGATGCGAATGGATTCAGAACCTCAAAAATCACCTATAACAAAACGACCAATTCCGGAAACACAACATACGAAAAAAGTAATATTATTGACTATTACTGGGATAACGGGGTTCTTACAGGAATCTCTTCATCAAGTGTAAACTCACAAGGCCAGAGAATTAACACTCAAACCGCAATGATTATTTATGATCAGGAGGGAACTCCAACTGGTTATCTTTCTTTAGCAGGAGTACCTTATTTGTTCAAAAAAGATCTGAACGAAAATGTCTTATCATTAGTCTATACAGATGGCACTGATATTTGTTCTGTAAGATATGATGCTTGGGGAAGTCCTCAGTTAACCCTCTATGGAAACATAATTCAACAGGCTGTGGCTATGGTTACAGTATTGCTTTGTCCTGTATCATATCATGGTTATCTTTATGATTATGAAAGCGGCCTTTATTTCAATCAAGGGAGGTGCTACTCGCCTTCGTGGGGAAGATATGTATCTCCCGAGTCTCCAGAAAAATTAACCAATCGTTCGGAGAATCCTTTAGATTCAAATTTATATTTATTCTGCAACAACAATACAATCAATACACTTGATACAGTGGCATCCTGGTCAAGAGATTATACTGAACTTGATTGGCAAGCTAACGGATTTGATATTAAAATGAATGAAATGTTTGCCTCTAGACCAATGTGCATGCTTGTTGCAAATGAACTTATAAAAAAATATGGCAAATGGTATCCGGAATATGGATATGCTCTTTTTGAAATGAATTCATTGAGGATTTCATCAGATCTTTTTGCGCACTACATTGGAAAAACCGCCACAGCAGCAATAAATAAAGTCAATGCATGTTGGGGCGATGGGTGGATACTAAGCAATAAGAAGAGCGATATCATTAAAGTCAGAAATGATGATCCTAACGCATCCAAGTATTTGAAAGTCTGGAAAGCAGCTCCTGAAATAAGGGCATATGCACAAAAAGAGGGTATTTATATAACACTCTAATGTTTTGATTTGCAGCCAAGCGGTATTTTTACCGCTTGGCTTAGCTTGGTCTTACTGATTTTGAAATTTGAAGTATCTGAAATGGTTTCTTTGTAAAACAATTAGCGTCCCAGGCCAAATAATAAAGAAAGGTTACTTAGAAGATATGGATAAATTCATTAATAATGATATAACAATTAACCGTGAGATACTTTTAAACGAAGATTTCACAGGAAATCTTGAAGAAATACTCTGCGTTTATCTTAACGGCAAAATAGACGAAGAGCTTGATAAAGGCGAAGGCACAGATTTTGACCTTATAGATGAATATGTCGATGTGATAAATTATATTCTGGGTTATTATTGATTAAGTGTATGTTATTGCTGCAAATGTTATTTGAAGAATTTGAGTATAAAACAGATTATCAGCAATAATTGCATTTTCATAAATCAATGTATTACTGGGAGATTGGTAGCAAGATAAAAAGGGGATGACAACAATGAAAAGATATATTTATCTTATTGTTTCCGTAATGATAACACTATCACTTACTTTAACGAGTAACAATCAGATATATGCCGTTGGTAATGATAAAAGTGAAATTATCAATGTTGAATCATTTGTCAACGATGCTAAAAAGATTATTTATGAAAATGATACCGGGAAGGAGTTTATTCCGGAAGATATTGAAAAAGATACTGCGGTTGAAGATGACTCAACTGAATTTGCTCAAAGAAGAAGTTTTGCAAAAAATCAAGACAATGAAGCTGAATACAGCGAAAAAGAAGAATTCTCTGACACAGCTTTTCAAACTTGCAGATTGATTGTTAAGGCATCCGAAACTCCGGATAAACTCAATTCAATCGGAATGGCAAGCGGATTCAGAGACTGGTATATCATACAGTTTGAAAATGAAGAGGATGCAAAAACGGCATACGATTATTATTTGAACGAAAAAGAAACAATAAGGGTAACACCTGATTTTGTTCACCAAAGAAAGTATTATATTGAGCCCGCTGGACCGAATAATGAAAAGATTGATTCCGGCGATTCAAGCGAAACAATCGGCAGACTGAATTCATGGGGAAGTATATGCACCGGGCTTTATGACGTAAAAGATTATATAGAAACAAATGCGCTTAATATGCAGGAAATAGTAGTTGGATTGATTGATTCGGGCATTAACTATAACCTTGAATACTTTGAGGGCAGAATAATCAGAACATATGCAAATTATTCCGGAACCGGTGATGAAAATGATGAAATGGACCAAACAGGCCATGGAACTATGGTTGCAAGTATAATAATTGATAATGCTCCGCAAAATGTAAAAATTGCAACATACTGCAATGGAGAATACATAGGCATGGAGTCGGAAAGTGCCATTGCTATTATAAGTGCCGTAAATGATCAGGTTGACATTTTGAATTGCAGTTTCGGGAACACTAATGAAACAGGGCTTCTGGGAGATGCTTTGGATTATGCGCTTGAAAAGGATATTCCCGTAGTAGCAGCCGGAGGCAATTTTTCGGAAAACATTCATTTTAATAATTCTTGCTGGCCGGCATACGATGAAAAAACTATATCTGTCGGCGGCTATTCAAATAATGGCTTGCCTGCGCAGTGGACAGCATTCGGTAAAGAAATGGATTTGCTGGCTCCGTGCGAAAATCTTCCTTGTGTAAACACACAAGGTAAAACGAAAACTATGAGCGGCACATCATTTTCAGCTCCTATGACTGTTTCGTTATTTACTCAAATGATGACGTTATATCCGGAATTGTCAAATGAAGAAATAGAACACAGGATTAAAGCTTCTGCCGATGCAACAGATATGTTTTATGAGTGCGGTTTGTTCGGATATGGAGTAATAGATGCAATAGGTTCAGCTGGATTAGAACGGAATGAATCGCCTGATTTCAGCCTGCCGGAAGGCAAATATATTGACGAAATTGCGGTTGAGATTTCCGCGGAGCCGGGATGTGAAATCTATTATACCCTGGACAGTAGCTATCCCTCTAAGGAAAACGGTATTCTTTATACTGAACCGGTACGGATTTCCGATGATTGTCCGTTTTTGAAAGCGGTTGCTTATGGTGAAGGATTATTCAAAAGTGAGTGCACTAAGGCTCTTTACCGTCTTCAGAGGGTTGGCACAGATGATATGTTTACAATTTCCGGTGATGGACAGATTATATCATACACCGGAGAAGTATTTGATCTGATTATTCCGGAGAAAATCAACGGTATCACAGTGACCGGTATTGCCCCTAATGTTTTCAGTGAATCAAATTTGTCCGGAGTTAGTTTTCCTGACACTTTATCCGAAATATCAGAATACGCATTTGAAAACAGCGATAACCTCTTGTTGGCAGATGGAAAAAATATAAAAACCATAGGACACAACGCTTTTGAATCTTGCAATTCATTAACTCTGGTTGATTTTCCTGCCGTTGAAATAATCGGTAATCATGCGTTCGTGAATTGCGATTCGTTATCGGGAATAAGTCTCCCAAAATGTCGTGAAATCGATGCAGGAGGATTTCAATTTTGTTCTTCCATGCGCTGTGCTTATTTGCCTAAAGTAACAACATTCAATGGAAATGTGTTTCAACAAGACGCAATGCTGACAGATATATATCTACCAAGTCTTAAAGAATTTGCAAATACTGCATTGATTTCGGGGGACTTTAGAGAGTGTGGTTTTCCGGAACCGTTGGATTTACCGAAAATAGAGATGACTCAAAAAGGAACTTTTACAACCCTATATTTGAAAAGATTGGAATTTTCACAAGTGCAGGTTATACGTCGACTGAACTTAATAAGTTTAGATGAAACAAATTATCGCGATAAGTCAATTGATGTGATTCTTCCTTCAACACTTAGAGAAATACAGGGTTATTCAATAGGATCAAACTATAGAGTTTACGGAACAAAAGGAACATATGCTGAGCAGTGGGCAAATGAAAATGAATTTGACTTCATAGAAATCTCACAAGAATCAGCGGTAATGACCGATTTGCCCGATGAATTTTATGACTATATGCGTTATCTTGAAGTGGATGTGATTGGGTTTAACAGAACATATCAATGGTACGGTTCAAACTCAAACAAGAATACGGGCGGAGCGTTGATAGAAGGAGCAAACGAGAGAAAATTTGTCCCCAAAGAAAATGAGCAGTATCCGTATTACTATTGTGTAGTAACCAGCACAGATGTAGGATATGATCCGATCGAGATCCGCACAGGCGCGAGCAGATATATGGAATTCAGTAGTGAAACGCCCGGTGCCGATTATACAGTGCTGGATGATTTAATCGTAACAATTCCGCAGGATCTCAGTATTTATTCCGATGAATCGGTTGCGGCATTGAATGAGATTATCAACGGTATTGACAGAAATCTTGATGCCACAGAACAAGATATTGTTGACGGATATGTAGAAGCAGTTTCAAATGCAATAGCAGCTTTGAAATTGAAAGAATACACAGTTGCTTTTATAGTTGACGGAGAAAGTGTTTCCGAATATGAACTCGAATACGGAAGAGAGATTTCAAATATTCCAGATGACCCTCAAAAAACGGGTTATACTTTCACCGGGTGGTCGCCGGACATCCCGCCTACAATGCCTAACAACAGTTTGACTTTCACTGCTGTTTTTGCGCCGGTCACTTATTACGCAACATTCATAGCAGATGGTGATGAAATAGGGCTTGTGCCGTTTACTGTTGAATCTGAAAGCATTACCGCACCTGAAGTGCCAACAAAAGAAGGATATACCGGTGCCTGGTCTGAATATACAATCACAGCAAGTGATATTACGGTAAATGCGATATATACTGTAAAAGAATACACAGCAAGCTTTATCGTGGACGGCGAAATCATTTCAACAGAAGAAACAGCGTACGGGTCGTCAATAGTTCTGCCGGATAATCCTCAGAAGGCAGGATATATCTTCAGAGAATGGTTGCCGGGAATTCCCGAAACCATGCCGGCAAAAGATTTATCTTTTTATGCCGTGTTTGACGAGATACAAGAGCTTGTAATTACGCCTTATGTCAGCATTAAAAATTATACAAATGTCAGTACGGTTGACTATAAAACCACAATCACTTTTACCGCTGTAACCGACAGCATACCCGAAGGAGCACAAGTTATATGGTGTAAAAACGGTCACAAGGTTGCCGAGGGAGAAAAATATACGGTTAAAGAAGCAATCGAAGCATTTAATGTTCAGGTCAGACTCATTGATGAATCAGGTAATGTTCTCGGTTCCTCCGAGACTGAGCTTGTAAAAGTCAAAACCGATTTCTTCTCAAAGATAATCGCATTTTTCAGAATGATATTCGGAAGACTGCCTATTGTTGAGCAATAAACCTAATAAAGGAACGCCGAGTAAATAATTCATTTAACTCGGCGTTCCGCAAGGGAAAATGGAGAATAAGCTATGAAAAATACAAAAATACTATTAGTTTTTCTTTTAGTATTAATACTTAGTTCATGTGGCAAATTTAACAATGAAAAAAATGATATATTCTATGGATATGAGCAGGAAAGTGAAAACATTACAGAACAAGCGCCATATACTATTGATGGTCAAAAAGTCTCTTCTGATTCATTTGAAATGCATATACCTGAAGATTATTCATTAACAGATAATGGTAGTTCATTGCGGATTGAAAATGAAAACAACAGTTTTGATATCTCAATTGAAGAGCACAAATATTCAAATGAGAATTTCGAACAATTTATATCTGAAAGTGTTGAAGAATACAGACAAATGGGCGCAGAAGTTTCAGAACCGGAAGCAGTAACGATTGGCAATTATGATATGCAACAAGTAATAATTACTTTTTTCCCTATGCAGGCATATGGATATTTTGTTGATCAAGGAGACAAGGCGTTTTTGATATCATTGGTTTCAAACGAAAAAGAAATGTCACAGGATGAAACTGATGCGTTCATTGAACAAGCTTGTATATCATTTTAGCGAATTGGAATTATAATATTAATAATAAAAATGATAATTAACAAAGCACTTATTACTATTATTTTTTTTCAGTTTTATTGATTGTTGCAATTATTAAATAAGCATTCATTAAAATGCTTTTTTGTCATTTTTTACGTTTTTGCATTTTAGGTTGACAAAATCATGAAAAATGATGATAACTATAAAATGTATTGTTTTAGATATTGAAACGATTGCGAGGGTGCTTATCTTCTAAAATATGACGAATTTTGTTGGTGCTGATGTGGGTATATATTTGCGTTGTTACGATTGAGCTGTGTCCAAGCAGTTGCTGTATGTAACGGATATTCACATCTTCATCAAGCAAAGCGGTAGCAAAGGTGTGGCGGAACATATGAGGGGTTATATGTATCTCCACACCAGCCGCTTTTGCATAACTGTTTATCATATTGCGAATTGATTGATCTGAATATGGATTTCCGAGTTTATTTATAAAAAAGAATTCGCTATTATTGTTTCTAATATCTAAATATTGTTCTAATAGTTTTGCGATACAATCGTTTGTAAGACACATTATGCGTTCTTTGGAGCCTTTTCCATAAATATTAATATTCTTGCTTTTTAAATCAATATTACTGATTTTTAAATTGCTTACTTCTGACACACGCATTCCGGTAGAAAACAAAAGCTCAATAACCAATAGATTTCTGAGAGTTATTTCAGTTTGGTAACTTGTTATTGCCGAATAATGTTGCTGATATGCATATTTTATTATACTTTCAACATTTGGTATTGGAATTGTTTTGGGAAGCACGATCGGCTCTTTATATTTGATTTTTATCTTATTAAATGGATTTAATACGATGATGTTCTCCATTTCCATATAGTGATAAAATGCTTTGACGCAAGCAGTTTTTCGCTTTGCACTTTTAGGCTTGTATTGTTTATGTAGCACATCAATATATTCAATCATACATTCTTTGGACAAGCAATCCTTATGCTGCATAAACTTATTAAACTGTTTCAGGTCAATTCTGTATGCTTTTAGAGTTAAAGAGCTTAATCCCTTCAAATCTTTGCAAACAGTTAAATAATTTTCAATTTTAATCGATAATTCTTGCATATTTTAACCTCCAATAATTGATAAAACAATTATGGAGTATTCTGCATATTTTGTCGATATAAAAATATATTAAATAAGGATAACTAATAATTATCCTTAATGATTTATTGTCATCAAAAATCAAACGTGGAATTGAGGCATTAATACTATGAAAAAAGCAATGAATATAATCGCTATTTTAGCTATCGCATTTTCAATAATAGGAATTTCACCTCTAAATACCACAATTAACTTTAATTCGTATAGTACACCTGTAAGTATTATTTTAGCAGCACTCGCAATTATATCGTTTGATACTGTTTTACATTTTATATGGCTAAAGACGCCACAATACTATAATAATCACAAACATTTTGTTGATCGCTATAAATTAATAAAAAGAACAATAAGTGATTTGAATAACACTACGATAATAAATGTGTATGGAGAAAATGGAATAGGTGTAACAAACACCCTCCAATTTTTAGCGGATTTAATTAACAAAAAAGCTTCATTATTTAGGCGCATAAAATATAGTGGATTGATTAATGCTGTTTTCAGATTTAACCGCAAATCTAGGTATTATAATGTGTCAAGAATAAAATCAATAGAAGATTTGTGCAAGCTTGTATCAGATTCTATTGCTATTAGTAGCAATATTTCATATAACATTCCAAATTTATCTGTAATCTTATGCAGGAAGAAAGCTAGATATATTCTTATTTTTGATGAAATAAAAACAAGGGACCAAATGACGATAATTGAAGATTTCTGCATACAATTATCACAACATTCACCAAAAACATCATACATAATTGGAACACATTTAAAAAATCTATCCTATCAAATAAAATACGACTACATAGAGATATTACGATTTGGTCCTAACGAGCTAACTATTCTAGCAAAAGTTCATAATATTAAGTTAAAAGAACACGAGAAAGTTGAATTATTGGAATTATCAAATGGCATTCCTATGTTTGCTTACCTTTTAATTAGGTACTATGATTCTATTGAAGGTTTAAAGAAAACCGATTTGATTAATTATTTATCTAATATTATTATACCATCATTAAGCAAAGAAGAATTTGATATACTAGAAAGTATTTGTATTTTAAGTATTACCAACTCTAGTATAGATTTAAAAAAATTTAGCTTTTTACTGGGTTCTTCTTCAAAAATCACTATTGAGTCTTTAGAAAAAAAGGGGCTAGTTAATGTTTATAGTGACAATAATTTGGTCGTGAATCGTTTGGTTTTAGAACAGTTGAATAGATCCATACCCGTTTCAAATACGAAGTGCAATAAACTATACTATAAATATACAGCTTTAAATGATGAAGATCGGGCTATACTATATTTGACTTTGTCTAGGTGCGGCAATAGTAAAATCAATATTATTAGTGAATACATAAATAGAAAAATCTCTCTTGGAGATAATATAGCATTATCTTTTTTTGTTGAGCCAATAATAAAGTACAAAGTAGATATAAAAAACATATACCCTTCTTTATACCTTAAACTGGTATACGTTTGCGTTTATATATTTGATATTGAAGGAAAATATATTGAAGCAAAACGAATATTAGACGATTTAATCGTGGATGGAGAATTATTACAGCGTATCGATGAAATAGAAAGTGAACTCGATTATAAATTCTATTTTTTATGGGCAGATACAGAACATTTGTTGAACAATTACAAGGAGGCAATTGATATTGTAGATAGTCTTATTGTAAAAACAACTATTTCAAATCCCCAACGTTTGCCGCAGCTTTTATGGATGAAAGCACATTGTTTAAGACATCAGTGGTCTTATCCTGAAACCGCAAAAGAATACTATATAAAGTGCTTTAATGAGAGCATAAAGCAAAATTCTAATGAATATATAATTAGATCTTTACACGGACTAATATGCATCTCTTTTATTCAAAATGATTTGGAATTTAATTTTGAAAAAGCATTCTCGAAATTATATGATATTTATAATGATAATCCTAATAAATGGGAGCAATACAAATATATGACATTAAAATACGAAGGTGTTTTTATGAGTGTTTGCAATAAATACTCCACTGCTGAAAAGTATTTATGTGATGCTTTAAACGGATTCATTAAAATAAAAAAAAGGAATATCTACGATGTTTATTTTGAATTTGGAGAATTATATAGATTGCAGGGATATTATAATAAATCTATCGAATATTATGAGAAATGCATTGAATTTTCAATATCAAATTCTGATTATAACCTACAATCATTAAGTGAAATAGGAAAGATTATTTCGGAATTCTATAGTGGAAAAAACAATAATTATAAAGAGAATTTATTAAACATTTCAAAAAATGCAAGAATGAAAGATTTAAACTTAAATTATCAATATGCTAAATATATTGCTAGTAATCTTGCTAAAGAAGATATTTCTAAATTCAAATTATTCAATCCATAATCTAACATTTTTAAATGCTTGTTCATAAAACTCTTCTTTAAAAGTGAAACTAATAGTTTTTTTGTTCCTAAGTTCAAACAATAATTCTTCTATTTGTTTATCTATATTGATATTTTTATATGCTGCTGGATGTTCCATTAGCATATTTAATACTTTAGATACAATAGTTAGATCATCTTCATTCCAGTTGTATCTACTGACTTCTTGTGTTCCTATTCTAATTCCGGATTGTTTAAATAGTTTTTTAGTTTTAAAATTTAGTGTAATATTATAGTAATCACAATTCTTATAAAATTCTTTCATTTCTTCTTCGGAGCAGCAAAAAAACACCTGATGTGTTTCAGTAAAAGCATTTTTGAGTATTGGAACGTTGAAAGAATAATCTAAAAGCAATTTGCTTAGACAATTAGCATTAGAAACTATCAAATCACTATATTCTTTGCCGAAATATTCCATTTCAAGTAGAGCCAAAATTAAACTCATTTTCTGATTCATTTGAGTATTTCGTATAAACATAGGATTTATTCTTTTCTCTATTTTATTAGCTATAAAAAGATTTCTTGTCATTATAAGAGACGCACTTGGACCGGGTATTGTCTTATGAGTTGCTCCCATTAGGATAAATGGATACATATCATCAAAGTCTTCAAATGGATTCTTTACCTTGTTACCGGCAATAAGTCCAAGAGTTTGAGTCGCATCATATATTATGGGAACTTCTTTGGAAAGATCAATTTTAGAAAAGTTGGGAATAGCTATAATGTCTGAAAGGGAGATGAGAATAGCAGAAATCTTTTGTTCATTTATTGTTTTATTTATTTCATAATAATCTAATTCAAAATTATCATAATTAAATGGTAAATCTATTGTCTTTAGACCCAGACGATGACATATATCGGGAATAGACGCATGCCCTCCACAATCAGGGCAAGTGATAGCAACAGTATCTCCTGGTTGAGTTATAGACATTAACAAAGTAGTAACTGAATTCATTCCCGAAAGTGTTCTTGCGTCTGCATAATTAGAATTAAACAATAAATTGCACTGCCTATTTATTATATCATAGTATGGATAGATTGTTTCTCCACCAATAAAATTGTCATCGTTAATATATTCTAAACATCCACCCATTACATATTTTTCTTGAGCAGAACTTAACAAGGGCAGCCTTACAAATTTCGAAACGGCATTTTCTGCGGCACATAACGGTATCGAGCGATTCTTGAATTCATTAAATTTTTGTGTGGTTTTTATAAAATCATTATAATATGTATTATTGTTTAAATAGTTGTCCATATTCATTCTCCTCGATATAAAGGATAATTATTAGTTATCCTTTATTGGGAAATATTTGTTTGAAAAGAGGTTTTTAAAATGACACATAAATATTACAGCATTCGCCGAGAATTAAACGAATCAAATCCGGAAAAGGGATTAAAAGGTTTTCGAACCTTTGAGGAAATGAAAAAACTATTTAATGTTTTTCACTGGACGATATTTGTCTTTATGATATTGGCTATGATTGCTTTCATTGTTCTTGCCGTTATCCCGATTAATCATTTGTTTGCTTTTATTCCAGTTGGAATAGTATATATTTGCTCTTTTATATATGAAGTTAAGGGAGATTCTTTATTGAATCCTGAAGCAAAACAAGAAGAGTTGGAAAAGCACGACAAGGCATACTCAGAATATGTTGATAATGTAAAAGAAATATTGGAGAGAAATGGCATTAACACAAAAGCAAAAAGGGAATTGTTGCGGACTGAATGCGAGTCTGTTTTGGAAAGTAATGAAAAAAGGTTTAATAATCCTAGAGAACGAATTATTGATATAGCAATAGCAGTTCCTATAGGTGCTTTGATTTCATCATTAATAAAAACAGATGATGCGTTAATTCCAATGGTGTTTGCCATTGTTATTATTGGAATAATGATTGTTTGCATACTTCAATTATTTAAAAAACTATGCTTTTATTCTGAAGGATATTTTAAAGACAAACAGTTGTTGAATGCTTTAACAGAGGCAGAGTATTCCTTTGATGAATAGTCTATTTACATAATAAGCACTATCTTTAAATGACAGGATTAATTTCATTTAGTATAAGGCGGTGCTTTTATCATCTTCTATAATTGAACTGTTTCAATAAAAAAGTTGAAAACGGTACAGATTTTGGCTATAATATCTGTATTGTTGTTACTATTATAGAACGTGAGTATTAATATGAATGATTTAGAAATAATTGCAGAGATTTCTAAAAATAAAGGCAGTGTTGTTACAACTGTCGAAGCAGCCAATCATGGTATTCCTAGATAGACTTTGCACAGGTTATGTAAAAAGGTAGATATTACACGTATATCACGTGGACAATACATTATATCTAACGACATTCAAGATGAATTATATTCACTATCTTTGCGTTCTGATAAAATAATTTTTCACACGAAACGGCTCTGTTTCTCCATGGATTATCTAACAGAACTCCGTTTGAACACACAATAACTTTACCGACAAAATGTTCGCCATCACTTCAAATAAGAAACGAGTGTAAAATATATCATATTAAACCGAAATTTGGGGAAAACTAAAATAAACACTCAATTTGGAGATTCGGTAAGTACTTATAACTTGGAAAGAACAGTTTGTGATTTGATTAGAAGCAGTAATCGTATTGGAACAGAAACTCTTTTTGCCGCTTTAAAAGCGTATTCGTTAAGATCTGATAAAAGCCTTAATCTCCTATATGATTATGCAAAACAATTAAGGGCTTCGGCAGAGCTAAGGAAGTATATGGAGGTGCTTTTATGAGTAACGCAATGAGTTTAAAAGCAAAAATAAGAAATATTTCAAAAAATAAAGGGATTCCGGCACAGGTAGTATTTCAGAACTATATGTTTGAAAGACTATTAATTCGCCTTTCAAAATCCGCTTATAAAGATAAATTTGTCTTAAAGGGAGGCATGCTTTTTGCTGCAATCGTTGGCCTTGACAACCGTGCAACAATGGATCTTGACACAACATTGAAGAACATGCCGTTAACTCCTGACGCAATTGAAGACACATTAAAGGTTATTTGCAATACTATGTTTATGCCGCAGAGATATCTTATGAAGATATAATAGCAAATTCTAAAAGAAATTGTTTGATAAAAAAGTGTTATTAATCTATTAGGAGATATAAAATGGAAGAAATAATCAACGTTTATAAAGGAAACGATTGCCAGGAGTATAAAATAGATGTTTTAAGAGCAGAGATGTCTCAATATTTAAAATGTGAACGCTTAAACTTTTTGTTTGGCTCTGGCTGTTCGAGTTATATGGAAAATGAAACTGAAATTGCTATTCCAACTATGGGAGGATTGTTTGATAATTTCTTTGAACAGAACCCTGATTTTAAAGTAGGTGGCATTGATCCTAGAGACAAATGTAATAAGAACCTTGAATTATTAATGGATTATTTGGTTTCGATAAAAATGGCAAGTAATCTGCTTACAAGTATTGATGAGCAAATCGATGAAAAAATCGAAACTGTTCAATCATACATAAAAAAAGCTATTGTTGAAGGACAAAAATGCGATAAGGTTTTTAATCTTTATCGGATTTTCTATACTAAGTTAGTTCAAGCTTCATCAAAAAATCCAATTAATATATTTACAACCAATTACGATTTGTTCAATGAGAAAGCTCTTGATGATTTAGGTTTTTTCTATAATAATGGTTTTTCTGGAACTTATAAACGAACATTCAACCCAAATTCATACAACTATGTATTTGTTGAGAATATGAATCTGAATAAGGATGTTTGGGGAGAACTGTCAAATTTCTATAACTTATTTAAAATTCACGGATCTATCAATTGGGCTGTTGAAGATGACATGGTTGTAGAAAAATCAGTTGAGTTATGCACTGAAGACCGTGTCATGATTTATCCAACGCCTCAAAAAGACAGGTCAACATTAATGACTCCGTATTCTGACTTAATGAGAAATATGCAGCAATTGTTATCAAGAAAGAATTCTGTGTTAATAACTCTTGGATATAGTTTTTCGGATGATCATATTAATAGGATCATCCTTAATTCACTATCTATTCCTTCATTTAAATTGATAGTTTTTGGAAAGTCTGACGGAATTAAGAATCTTACTAAGTTAAATGATAAAAGAATAATTGTTATAAACTCTGCTGATAATATTCATTTTTTTAAAAGCTTTGTTGAAAAGGTAATGCCTGATCTTGATAAAGATTTAATTATGGAATTTAAATTAAAAGATGGTTTAACAGCAATAAAAGAGTTTATGACATCAGATGGAGAAAAAGATGAGTAATAGCAGTATAGGGAAAATAACCTCTATTGATTCAAACAACATTATAGCCGAATTATACAATAACATAGGAAACTACTTAAATATTGTTGATGGAATAAGGTTTGTCGGAGAAATTGGTTCTTATGTTTCTATAATTGAGTTGGACAGAAAAATAATTGCAGAAATAGTTGCGGTTGAGGATAAGAACTTTGTTGCATCTAAGCCTTTAAGTAAGCCCATTGATGTTAGGTTTGTAAAGCTTAATTTGGTCGGGGAAATCCTAAATGGGAAGTTCACTTTTGGCGTGTCAAAAATGCCACTTTTATTTTCAGAGATTAATATTATTACTGAAAATGATTTGCATACCATGCTTGATATTGGATCTGAAAAAGAAGAAAAGATTGATGATAAGAATAGTATATTACTTTCACTAAAAATTGGTAATTCTGTTATTTTCCCTGATTACTCTGTGAATGTAAATATTGATAAGTTCTTCGGATTCCATTTTGCGGTTTTTGGCAATACCGGCGCAGGCAAATCTAATACTATTGCGCGAATACTTCAAAATGTTTTTCAAAGGAAAAACTATTCTGCCAAAGGAGCAAAATTTGTTATATTTGACTCTAATGGGGAATATGGCAAGGCGTTTGAAAGAATAAGTGATGTGAATGCAGTCATCAAATATAAGTATACAACTTGTGATGTTGAAGAAGATAACCATTTTGAAATACCAGCTTGGGCTCTTTCTGCAGATGATTGGGCCGTTTTACTTCATGCAACTGAAAAGACACAATTGCCTATTTTGTATAGAGCTATAGATATTGCTAAAGTATTTTTTGATCCGGATGGAAGTGATGATGAAGTAAAAAATCATATATTAGCATCAACTATTTTGGGCGTATTATTGAGTTCTGATTCAACTCCATCTAAAGTTGATAAAATAAAATCAATTATGACACAATTTGGAACGGCAGAGTTTAAATTAACGACGCTTGTTCCTGACACAGGAAACAAGTTAAGTGATCTGCTTTTAATAGTATATGGCGAGTTAAAAGAACAGGAAAAACTAATTTCTTATTGCAATGATTTTATAAGAGATGATGTAGATGATTTTAGTATAACAAGATTGGTTCCTTACAGTTTGAAAGAGTTTTCGGAAGCAGTACAATTTGCAACATTATACGAGGGAAGTATTAGCTCGCAACGTATTCAAGAGTATACATCCACTTTATCTACAAGACTGAAATCAGTTGTTGAGGGTGTTCAAGGAAAGATCTTTGTCAAAACTGATTTTACTTCAATTGATGAATATGTTGAAAATTTCATAGTAAACGACCAAATATACGATATCAATATTAGCATGCTTGATGATTCTTCAAGTGAAGTTGTTACAAAAGTACTTTCTAAAATTATTTTTGACTATTTACGTAGCAGAAAAAATAAAGCCGAAATGCCAATCAATCTTATTATTGAAGAGGCACATCGGTTTATAAAAGACAATCCTTATAATGGAGCTTTAGGATATAATATTTTTGAACGAATTGCTAAAGAAGGACGAAAATATGGATTGCTAATGGGGATAGCATCCCAAAGACCTAGCGAACTGTCAAAAACTGTTGTTG
>JAEEGF011356740.1_pt1 | contig 31696 bp, 24 predicted proteins | sample 9134171 | NCBI WGS metagenome assembly JAEEGF01 (sample SAMN16246542, study PRJNA631951) | gut metagenome | biome: gut microbiome; feature: rumen; material: AP-attached | host: Bos | place: Iran: Karaj | collected 2018-10 | reverse complement strand
ACGGACGATAAGCCTTAGGGCTGGATGCCGGAGGCGGATTATAATGCATAGATGGAAAAAGCTGAAAAAGTATCGGCATAGTTTGACAAGGTCGTAGGTGTGCCTTATATGGCCTGCAGCGGTGAGCAGCAGTGGGGAGAGGCATCTGCGGATATCGCAAGCGTCAGCATAGCCATGAAGATCGCGCAGGATCATCCCGGTTTTGATTATGACTGTTATTTCAGATCCAGAGCAGAGTTATGGAGAGAGCAGATGTCCTTAATAAGAGAAAGCGGCTATATCACTGATGCCCATCCATTTAATTATCAGAGGGTCAATGCAGTCAACGCCCAGTTTGATGAATTTGTACAAACCTACGGTCTTAGCGAAGACAACAGGATGTACATCCCGCCCGAAGAGCGCATCACGATCTGGTAATCTTAACTTCATAGATATCTTAAAGAAGGTTTTATTTAAAATACAAGATATGCTACAAATACTCCCCTCCAAATTTGGAGGGGAGTTCAACGAAATATGTTTTTTAGATAAGAGAGTTATGAATATGGTAGAAATGAAAAAGTTGGGCATGGAAAGCTATGATGCTATCTTAGATTTTGATAAGCTTTGCTTCCCGACAGATTGTTGGAAGGAAGAAGATTGGAAAGATCTGTTAGAAGATGAAAGAGCGACTTACTATGCTTTTGTTGAGGGAGACAAAATAGTTGGGGATCTTTTTACGTATAACTGGAGCGGTGAGGATGATTATCTTAAGATCATGAATATTGCAGTACATCCTGATTACAGAAAACAGGGACTCGCAATGAAACTTATGGAATATGCCAAGGAAGAATACAAGGAATCAGACCTTAAGAAAATATGCGCTGAGACAAGAGCAAGCAATACGGCTATGCAGACTGTTTTCGAAAAATGTGGTTACAGCCTAAACAAGGTTGAGGAAAATGGTTATAGCAATCCGCCTGAAGATGAATATAAATACGTTTATACAGATGAGATCAATCTAGTATAAACATCAGACAGAAAAGAACTAGCCAGTTTGCAAATACGACCCTCCAAATTTGGAGGGTCGTTCAACCAACCAAACGTTCCTACCATTAATGTTGTGGTTGATATGGTTGCCCCCAACGCAGGATTGCCAAGATAATAGGCGGCGAGGTGCAACCCTGGTTAATAGTTGCAAAAATGTTTGACCCTTATTTGACCCTGATTCAGTCGTTCTAAACTACCCTAAATTGATCTGAAATGACTCAAAACACCAGTCGGAATTAGGAACAAAAAATGGCTCAAACCCTTGTATTTTAAGGATTTGAGCCTCTTTTAATGTGAGCAGGGGAAGCAGGATTCGAACCCGCATGAACGGTTTTGGAGACCGTGATACTAGCCATTGTATGATTCCCCTATTCCGTATCAGCGCAAGAGCGCGTCAACGAAACATAGTATAGCATGCTGTAACACGTTTGTAAATAAGAAAAATTCATTCAATAGTTAGCGTATTTGCGCCTATGAAATCCTCATATGAAATCTCGATATTGAAAACACCGGCAGCGTAGGGTGCCATCTCATACTGCAGGTAAACCAGTTCCAGATGATCATCAAAGAACTGAAGATTGGTATCCTCAAAGCTTGCAATCTCGTAAGCATTCTTATAAATCTCTTCCGGATCAGGAGAAAAGAAACGATCAGCCTCATCGGGATCTGCCTCTGCATACTCCCTGGTTTTCTTAGCCATCAAGGCTTTGAATTCCTCCTCGGTTCCCCTGAAGATATCTTTGTTTGTAAGCCGTTTGCCGCTCTCCAGGTCGTACACAAGCTGATAGTTCGTGCCATAGCCATGAGCTGCGCCAACACCCATTGTATAGGTGACAACATCAACAGTCAGGAATCTGTCATTTATTATGTTCATATCCCAGACAAGGGATTCATAGGTATCAAACAGATCCTCGTCATATTCATGATATGTACAGTCATCATCATAATATCTGTCAAATGAAAGGACATCTTCTATTTTGGGGCCAGCCAAAAGCTCTTTTAAACTATTATTGATATCATCAGCATGTTCAGAATACTCCGGATTTATAACCGGGAACTCCTCATAGGACTTGCCAAGTGTCACTCCACACTTGGGGCATACATAGCTCTCACCTTCATACTCCACCTTGCCGTATTTAAGAGGCTTAATATCCTTAAGCGTGCAACCAATATCAGTCAGCTCCACTTCGTCATCCTTCATATCAACTCTCAGCCACTTTATCTGCCCATCCTTTACATCGACAACAAAGATATTATCTCCGCAGACTTTGAAATCACCTTTTCTGCCAAGGCCATAACCTGTACCGGGTACGGAGCTTGTGGAAAAGAACTTTGTCTCCGTGCCGGTAGCTGCGTCATAAACATAGTAATCATGCATATCTACCATGTATATATCTGTATGTGAGTCATCGCAGGAATAAAACTTTCCGCCGCTCATACCAAGCGAAGTTTTAGCTTCATCCCATGGAAGCTCTTTGGTTTCTCCTGTTGTCACGTTATAAAAGCATTCTTTATCAAAATCGTAATGCTCAGTAGTGGTTCTGTAGATGATTCCGGCATCGTCGTAGTTGTCTATATTAAAAAATTCCGGCATCGATGGAAACGGGGTGAGAGTACCATCTTTCTTCAGCATAAAATACTCATTATCTTTTTGGACCACAATGTAGCCGGTTTTATCTAACTCTCTTGATACGGATACACTGTCCTTAAAAAAGACTAAGGGAATTTTATAATCCGCCTTAGCTGCATAGAAGTCTGCCAACACAGGGCCATCTTCTGTATATGTAAGGTCATCATTTATTGTAAATGCAATCTCACGGCCAGCGAAAGTAAGAAGGAGCTTTCCCTTATAATAGTCTGCAACTGACGGATACTCCTTCGGATTGTAGAAATTAACAGCCTTCCCGGTATCGCAGTTGTAGGCATAAAGCATATATTCTTCATCCTCATATTCGTGATAGCAGGAAATAACGATATTATCAAAGGCAGTCATCAAAGTCAGATCATACCTTGATTTAACTGTATCCCCTATCGCTTCGATAATTTCATCTTTGGTACATCCGCCAACTTTCTCTCCGGCTTCACTGACTGCGAAGGCAGCATCTTCAGTCACAAGGGCGTACTGGTTTTCATATTGTTCTTCAGTTTCAATAAGGGGCTCAGCTTCTGTTATACCTTCCGATTCAACTTCCGATTCTGCTTCCGCCTCTTGTTCTTCCATATCTGATTCTGCAGACGCAGACTCAGAAGCTGCTCCATTTTCGTTATCGGTTTTATCAATACCGCAGCCTGTAACAGCAGCCCCTAACATTGACACAGCCATAATGGTTGCCAGTAATCTCTTTTTCAAATCTCTAATCTCCTAAATCTCACAAGTCTCGGTTTTTGATTATACCATATAAACAAAAAACAAGACCGAAGTGTTGCAACACACTTCGGTCTCAGACCACTTCAAAAGCGGGATTTAGTTATATTAAAGGCTCTTAATGCTGTCTGTCTTGAAGATGAACTTAACGCTGCTGTCCACATCACTGCTTGAACCGCCGAATGATGTGTAACTGTTGCCTGCTTCCTGGATTGCGCTCATTCTGTCAGCGAAATCTGTAAGATCTCCGTCGAATGCTTCATAGAGCTTCTTGATACCCTCTTCGTCAAGCTTTACAACTCCGTCTAAGAGCTGCTGCATTCCGTCATCAAGTGTTGCTACGCCGTCATCAAGTTTCTTAGCACCGTCGTTAAGCTCTTTTGCACCATCCTTAAGTTCTCCGGCACCCTTGAGAAGCTCCATTGCTCCATCGTTAAGCTGACCGGCGCCATCCTTAAGTTCTGCAGTTCCGTCGCTGAGCTTGTTTGCGCCATCGTTAAGCTTACTTGCACCGTCATTGAGCTCTCCGCTCTTTGAAGCAAGAGTTCCTGTTCCTGAAGCAAGCTGATTTGCACCTGTGCTGAGTTCCTGGAGACCACCGTCAAGCTGTGTTACACCACCGTAAACCTGATTTGCTCCGTTTGCAAGAGCTGCTGTTCCGTTCTGAAGCTCTCCTGCTTTTGTTTCAACTGTTGACATTATGCCGGCAAGTTCTTCCGGATCAAGGCCAATACTGCCAAGGCTTGCCAGTGTCTGATCAATTGCAGTAATAGCTGCACTTGTTGCACCAACAAGCTTCTGGTACTTGGCAACTGCTCCCATTCCTGCCTTAAGGTCTTCAACGCCCTGTCTGTACTTAAGCGCTGCCTGATAATATGAATTCATTCCATCAGCTGCTGCTGTCTTGGCTGTCTGCGCTGCTGTCAATGCCTCCTGAAGCTGTTCCTGAGTCTTCTTAAGCTCTTCCTCAAGCTTCGCAATTTTCGCTTTATCAGCTGATGAATCCCCGTTTAAGTCTGTAGCAAGTGATGCACCAAGCATTGCATCTACATCACCTTCAGGTGTCAGATCAGTAACAGTAAAGGTAGTTGTACTGTAATTCTCTGTCGCAGGTGTCTCTGTTTGTACAGGTGTCTCTGTCACTACAGGTGTCTCAGTTACTACAGGTGTCTCAGTTACTACAGGTGTCTCTGTCACTACAGGAGTCTCAGTTACTACAGGTGTCTCAGTTACTACAGGTGTCTCTGTTACAACAGGTGTCTCTGTCACTACAGGTGTCTCAGAGCCATCATCCTCTGTAATGGTATCTGATGTAACTTCCTGTACCAGTTCATCGCCGTTGTCCGGTATATCTACATTTACAGTTTCAGTAGTCTCTGCAGGAGTCTGATCGGGCTGACCTGCCTGCGCAGCTTGTGCGGCAGCTGCTGCCTTGGCTGCTGCAGCTTCCTCAGGAGAAGGAAGTGCAGGAGTCTCCTCAGCAGATGCAGCAAGTGCCTGCTTTGCACCAAGAACCAGTTTTGTAGCATCCTCCTGAGATACAGGTGCACCTGCCATCTCAGCAATCGTGCTTGCTACATCTTCATCCCAACCCTGGCCTGTAGCAAGGAAGTTCTGTGTCTTTGCAAGTGCACTTCTCTTTGCAGTGAGTGCAGTAACGTTCTGATTCATTGCATCTGTCAGTCCGTTGATCCTTGCTTTATAAGCAGGAAGAAGCTCACCCAGTCCGCTTACTTCTCTTGCAAGTGTATTTGCACCATCTGCAAGCTGGCCTGCTCCTGTCTTTAGAGCTGAAGATCCCTGTTTTGCAGTTGTTGCACCCTGTGCAAGAGCTGCTGCACCGTCATTGACCTGTGAAACACCGTTTGTATAAGCTGAAATGCCGTCTTTTAAAGTAGCTGTTCCGCTTGCAAGTGTGCCTGCGCCGTCACGAAGAGTACCTGCTCCGTCATAGAGCTTGCTTGTTCCGTCCTTAAGTTCTCCGGCTCCGTCTGCAAGCTTACCTGTTCCGTCATAAAGCTTGTTTGTTCCGTCATAGAGCTTGCCTGTTCCGTCCTTAAGTTCTCCGGTTCCGTCCTTAAGCTCTTTTGCTCCGTCTACAAGTTGATTTGATCCGTCATTGAGATCTCCCATATCATTTTTAAGATCCTCAATCTTATCAGATCCTGTGATATCTGTGAGACCAAAATCTGAAAGAATGTCTGAACTTGCCATTGTAATTGTCATACCAAGCTCGAAGTCTGTAGTATCAGCAGTGATCTCGAAGCTGTTTGAAAGCTTTTCCTTGATCTCATCTGCATCCTCAAGCTCATCCCACTTATCATCAGAGATATCAAGACTCTCTTTAAGTCCCGGGAGGGCAACACCCATAACCACATAGTTGCCACCATCAGAGATAACCTTACCGTTTGATATCTCAACGTTTGAGAACTTGTCGGAATCAAGCATCATACCGGAAACCATGGCAAATGGTGTGTAAACCTCGATATCTTTTCCATCGACATTAACTGTCTGCTTGGCGTTGTTCTCATACTCGAAACGGATTGTTACTCTTCCGCTCTTTCCTGCGAGTTCCTCAGGAGTAATCTCTTTTCCATCAAGAGTGTATGTGATCTTCATGGTAACAGGGAGCTGTTTGTCTGTAGTTCCCTGATAGTAAATATCCGATCCTTCGGCGTCCCATGTAAGTGAGCCGTCTCCGTTGTCCTTAAATGTCTCTGTTCCCTTTACATTGACAATATCCTTAAGCTCAGTAGTATCTGATATTTCCGATGAAGCTGTGGCATTCTTGAGCCACTCGCTTACGATAACATCGTTTACAGCTCCGTTGGCATCTGCTGTTACATATACTGTTTCAACCTTTCCGGCATCTGCCTCGGTTCCTGTCACAACGGAATTACCTGTTATCTTCTCTTCGAGTTCAGCCTCTTCTGCTGTCTCTTCTACTGCTGTCTGTGTCTGTGTATCTGCTGTTGTCTGGCCGCATGCTACAGTCATAACTGCCAGCATTGCTGCCATAACTACTGATAATGATTTGATTAAATTCTTTCTGATCATTGTTTTCTCCTCCTGGGAATTAAGCTACTTTATGTCTGTGGAGTAAATCTCCGATATGGTGATGTTCTTTTTCCTCTGTCTGCAGTCCGAATGTTGTTCTCATGATAAGCTTGTCAAAGATCATGTACATTGCCGGCAGAACAAGAAGTACGGTAAACATACTGATGATGGCGCCTCTTGCCATAAGCATGCAAAGAGAACCGATCATATCAATACTTGATATAAGTCCTACGCCGAAGGTTGCTGCAAAGAAACTAAGCGCACTTACAATAACCGACTTCATACTTGTCGAAAGAGCTATCAGTGTAGCTTCTTTCTTGTCATGGCCACTGCTTCTCTCATTCAGATACCTTGTTGTCATCAGGATCGCGTAGTCAACTGTGGCACCAAGCTGTATGGTTCCGATAACTACTGATGAAATGAAAGGTATTGTTGTATTTGTGTAATACGGAAGTCCCATATTAACAAAGATTGCAAACTCAATAACCGCAACCAGAATAAACGGAAGCGATACGGACTTAAGTACAAATGCAATGATAAGGAATACCAGTCCGATGGATACCATATTAACTACCTGGAAGTCATGGTCTGTTATGGTTATCAGGTCCTTGGTACAAGGAGCCTCACCTACGACCATAGCCTTAGGATCAAAGCTCTTTACAATCTTATCAACGCTTGCTATCTGCTCGTTGATCTCATCAGATGCAATCTTATAATCAGTTGTCAAAAGAACCATTCGCCATTCATCGCTCTCTAAATCAGATAACACATCATCAGGAATGAGTTCTCTGGGGAAAGCAGGTCCAACGATTGAATCCGCACCGAGAACTGAAAGAATTCCGTCTGTATCCTTGAGTTCTTTTATCATCCGGTTCATTGAAGCGCTGTCAAGGTTCTTATCCACCAGAAGCATATACGCGGAGTTCATTTCAAATTTCTCATCGACTTTGTTGGCTCCCTGAACGCTCTCAAGGCTGTCAGGAAGTGTCTGAGTCAGGTCGTAGTACACTGAAGTGTGATTATTGCCGTATACCGCCGGAACAATCAGTACCAGGAATATCGCAAAGAATGCGAGATAATGCTTTGCAATAAACTTTGGCAGCTTATCAAACTCAGGCATCAAAGGCTTGTGCCTTGTCTTTTCAATAAGGCCGTCAAATACAAGTATCATGCTTGGAAGAATTGTTACACATCCAATAACTCCGAAGACAACGCCCTTGGCCATTACAACACCAAGATCAAGTCCCAGTGTAAAGCTCATGAAGCAAAGAGCAACGAAACCTGCAATTGTTGTAATTGAACTACCTATTACAGACTGGAAAGTCGCTGTAATGGCTCCTGCCATCGCTTCATTTTTATCAGATGTCTTTTCCAGTTCCTCCTGATAGCTGTGCCACAGGAAGATTGAGTAATCAAGAGTTACACCAAGCTGAAGTACTGCGCTCAGTGACTGTGTGATAAAAGAAATCTCTCCTTTAAACACATTGGTTCCCATGTTGTAGACAATTGCCATTCCTATACTAAGAAGGAAGAACAACGGAATCAGGTAGGAATCCATTGTCAGTGAAAGTACTATGACAGCCAGAAGAACAGCTATACCTACGTAAACCGGTGTTTCCTTCATGGCCAGATTCTTGGTATCTGTAACGATGGCACTCATACCGCTCATGAAGCACTGCTTATCAGAAATCTTTCTGATATCTTCAATGGCATCCATTGTGCAGTCCTCAGATGTTCCGGAATCGAATACCACAAACATCATTGTGGCATCGCCACTGTTAAAGGCTTCATACACATCGCTCGGAAGCATTTCCATCGGAACGCTCAGATCCATTACCGAGTCATACCAGAGGACCTTCGCAACATGGTCCACATTTTCTATTTGGGATTTTAATTTTGCAACATCCTTCTCTTCCATTCCCTCGGCAACATACAGAACAAAAGAACCTGTTCCGAACTGATCAAGAAGAACGTCCTGTCCCTTCATAGTTTCAATATCTTTGGGAAGATAAGTAAGGATATCGTAATTTACTCTGGTGTTGAAGTAACCAACTGCTGATGGGATCAGAAGTGCTACTGCAACGATCAGGATTACATATCTCAGCTTTACAATCAGATTTGAAAGCTTATTCATAACACCAACTCCTCTTTTTAAAAAATAATTATTGACCAACGGTCACTTTCTGTATTATGGTATATCACATAAATGACCATGAGTCAATTATTTTTGACCGTTAGTCATAAATTTTATTTCTTTTTAATAATTTCACTATGAAATAAAAGGAAACGGGCGCTTTAGCGCTATGTTATAATATGGTTTAGAAGGATGTGATTGTATGGGAAAAGCAGATTTAAACAAGAAACTAAAGATGGAAAACCTCTTAAATGCCTCTTTTGAGTTGTTCACTTCTCAGGGCATCAATAAGACTTCTATTTCCGATATTGTAAATAAGGCAGAAGTAGCCAAGGGAACATTCTATCTTTACTTTAAAGACAAATATGACATAAGGAACAGGCTTATTGCCCACAAGTCCTCCCAGCTGTTCATGCAGGCGTACGATGCACTGGAACACGCCGGTATCACGGATTTTGAGGACCGCATAATCTTCATAATGGACTACGTTCTGGATGAGCTTAACGCTAATAAAGGCCTTCTCTCCTTCATTTACAAGGATCTTTCATGGGCAGTGTTTAAAAGAGCTCTGACAAGCCCCATGACAGAAGATGATATAGACTTTTCCGAAGTATACCAAAAGATGATCGAAGAATCCGGACTTGAGCTTCGTGATCCTGAAGTAATGCTTTTTATGATAATCGAACTTGTCGGATCCACCGGCTACAGCTCGATAATGTACAGTGATCCGGTTTCTCTGGATGAACTTAAACCTCATCTGGAAGAAACAGTACGAGGCATAATAAGGGCTTACACCGGCAAACCGAAAAGAAAATCCGCAAAGTAAAAAAATCCCAGCAGGCACGAGCCTGTTGGGATTTTTAAGTTTACTGTATTCAATTATTGCATTACAAATCCACCGTTAGGTGAAATAACCTGTCCTGTTACGTAGGATGCTGTAAGGATATATCCGAGAGCTCCGGCAATATCGGATACGTCACCGATGAATCCCTCAGGAATAGTCTCAGCAAGAGCATTAAGCTCTTCCTGGTTAACGCCACGGAGCATGTCTGTCATGATCATACCGGGTGCGATAGCATTAACACGAATTCCTCTGCCTGCGAACTCAAGAGCAAGTGCTCTTGTAAGGCCGATGATACCTGACTTGGATGCGCAGTAGTCTGCCTGATTGATAACACCGGTAAGTCCTCCAACAGATGATGTATTAACGATACAGCACTGATGATGTCTGTCTGAATGGTTTACCATGTAAGGAAGAACAAGGTGTGTCATGTGCAGGAAGCTCATGAGGTTAGTGTTGATAACATTCTCGTACTGTTCTCTCTTAATGTCGATCCAGTTGCAGTTATTTGTAATACCTGCATTGTTTACAAGAGCGTCGATATTCTCGCCAAACTTGTCAACAGTTGCCTTTACAAGGGCTTCACAGTCTTCATACTTACTAACGTCTGCTCTTACTACAAGAGTATCAACCTTGTACTGCTCCTTAATCTTAGCTGCGAGATTGTCAGAAAGTGCCTTGGATGACTCACTTCTGTAGTTGATAACTACATTGTAGCCAAGCTCACCGAGCTTGAGAGCCATAGCCTCACCAATACCTCTTGAACCACCTGTGATAATTGCTGTTTTTGCCATTTTTTGCATACCCTCCTTTTCTATCTTGTAGAGAGAAATATATTCTCTCTTATGGCCTCCTGATCGTCCGGATATTTCTCCAGATATGACTGCATCATAGTCTGGGCTACCCCAAAATCTCCGCTGTATTCATAGGCTGTAATTTCATTAAGCATCAGTGCCTGATTAAGGTTCTTGTCATCGAGCGCAAGCCCCGCCTCAAAGGATGTCACTGCAGATTCATAATCCCCTTGCTTTATCTGACACATCCCCAGCTGGTTGTAAACAAGAGCACTGTCAGGCTCTTCACTCAAATAATTCCTGTAAACACTGATTGCATAGTTATAGTCACCCTGCTTCTCTCCGGTCTGTCCCAGAAGGATAACAACAGGCTCTTTTACCTGGTTTCTCTCATTGTTGGCGGCTTCCAGATAACTCTGTGCCTCACCGTTGTTACCAAGGTAAAAAGAGATCTGTCCCTTCTCAAAATTGGACATAAACTCCCTGCCGTTGTCGATGGCAGTCTGAAGAATGGCTGTAGCCTCATCTGTATAGCCATACTCATCCAGGGCTTTGTATATCATTATGATCATTGAATAATCACGGGAATTGAGCGCTATGGCTTTGGTAAAGTCAGAGTATCCGGCATCGTGATTGCCTGATGCCAGCTCAGCTGTCCCCCTGAGGTAATATGCGTTACTGTCGTTGCTTCTAAGAGCAAGAATGGCATCATATACCTCTTTAGCCTTATTATACTCCTTGGTATTAAGATATGCTTCAGCCAGATAATAGTTGGTGTCAAAATCCATGTCATCAACTATTCCCTCATCGGAAGCAAGAGAAGCCAGAAGGTTCTCAATGGCCTCCTCATACTCTCCTCTGTTCAGGTGAGCAATGCCTCTTCCCCTGTAAATAAGGCATTTGTCCTCTCCGCCTTCCTCAGCCGCATTAAAGCTGTCAAGAGCACTCTGATACTCGTGGCTCTCGATATAGCTAAATCCCGAGTCAATATTGTGTCTGCCGTTTAAGCTCCCACAGCCGGTAAGTAAAACCGCCGCCAGAGCAGTACAGGCAATAGTCTGGTATTTCAAATTGATTCCCCCAATTTAACCTCGCCAGGTGATTACTTAAGGTACGCTATTACTTCTACCTCGCAGAGAACGTTTCTTGGAAGCTGTTTAACTGCAACACAGCTTCTTGCGGGCTTACCTGTAAAGTATTTCTCATAAACAGCATTGAATGCTGCAAAATCGCTCATCTCAGCAAGGAAGCATGTTGTCTTTACAACGTGCTCATAGTCTGTGCCTGCTGCATGGAGGATCTCACCAATATTTCTGCATACTCTGTCGGCCTGATCCGCAATAGTTGTAGTATCTATCTCGCCATCCTCCGGATTGATAGGAATCTGTCCTGATGCATAGAGGAAATCCCCTGCCTTGATTGCCTGTGAATAAGGTCCGATAGCCTGTGGTGCCTTGTCTGTTGAAATGTATTCCATGATTATTCCTCCTTGTATATGTTTTATGCGCTGGGATTCTCAAGTGCTCTGTTCATCGAAAACCGCAGTAACATAGAATCCTCTGGCGTTTTCTTCCACTTTGGTAACTACGCCCTCCCTCGCCAGCATTCTCTCACGGAACGGGAAATTGCCCGACATTGCAAGAGACGGATCGATGGTGTAGTAGTAATTACTGGGCAGAACGCCCTCAGTGACCTTTACATGGTCTCCCTCTTTTAACAGTCCCGGTCGTTCCATTTTAAAAGTCATCTCTCTAGCCATTTTATCACCTCACTATAGCATTATGAAGTAAAAACTCATGCCATCTTTCATAAGATGATGCTTTTAGATGAACATCATCGAAAGAAAGCCCTGCTTCCAGGTTTCCGTTCTCATCATCCACAGCTTCGTTCATATCGATATAAAAGATGGTCTTATTGTCGGCAAGCTCTGCAATTGCTGCATTTCTTGCATTGATCTTCTCGTTGTTGAAATTCTTGTCTGCATCACTCTTGTGCGCTGTTACATGCATGATGCCCTGAATGTAGATGATCGCATCCGGTTGAAGCTCTCTTATCTTGCCTATGACTTCAGCATAAGCAGCTTTAAAATACTCACTGTCTCCGGTTCCTATTTCATTAAGGCCAAGCATGATATAGACCTTGCCAAACTGATTCCTGGTAAGAGCCTCTTCCAGACCGATCTTGCCCTCATCTGTCTTGATGTACTCCTTCTTGAACACATCGAAGATGGTCAGAGATATTTTGGCATAAAAGGTAGCACGTGTATCAAGGGGTTCACAGTATTCGGAAAGTCCTACCGTTCTGGAATCGCCTATAAACACAGCATCTGTGAAATAATCGTCATCAACCTCGGTAAACTCATAGGTTATATCCTCTGAGTTTCCCGACACACTGTCTCCCGACACATCATTGCCCGAAATATAAACTGCCTCTTCAGGCTCAGACTGGATATCCTGTGCCTGCTGTTCTGTCGTAACCTCCTCCTGCTGTGAAGGGGACTCCGGCGCCTCATCAGTCTGAACATCCTGCGGTAAAAGAGCTTCCTGCTGAATATCACTCCATGGATACACCTCATCAATTGCGCCCTTGAAGGCCAGTGCCAAAAGCGGTATATCTCCGGATTCATATTTATCAGCATATCCGGCATAAACCGTGTCCTTGAATATCAAAGACACTATCGATAATGCAATTGTAATGACCACAATCCCCACAAGGATCGGACATTTCTTAAGAATCTTCACTAATTTGCCTTTCAATCAGAATCTAAAATACAAGAACGGATTGCCTGCTGCTCCTGCCAGGCTATAAATACATGCCCAGAACAATATTATCCATGCGATATTGAATATTACCCTGTTTCTGCGATTAACCCAGAAATCATAGACTCTTGGAATCAGCAGAATAAGTGATGGAAGCAGTACACTCCAGTAAATACCGATATTTTTCAAAAAATCTCCCTGGTTTACAGAGATACCACCGCCTGCAAACGGGAAAAGCCTGGAAAAATAGCATCCAAGCATATCAAAATCAGAAATAGCAAAAACAACCCAGGTAAGCGGAATGATAACAAGTACATTTACCTTACCGACAAACTTCGAAACAGGAGCCGGAAGCTTTTTGAGTACAAAAAGTCTCTCACATATGATAATAAAGCCCAGAACCAGACCCCATATAATAAAGTTCGGGGTTATTCCGTGCCAGAAGCCTGTGATCAGCCATACCACCAGAAGATTTATGACAGTCCTAAGCTGTCCCTTCCTGCTTCCTCCAAGAGGTATGTAAATATAATCCTTAAACCATGATCCGAGCGTGGCATGCCATCTTCTGTAGAATTCGGATATGCTTCCGCTGCCGTAGGGATGATCAAAGTTTGTAATAAAAGGAAATCCGATCATGACACCTATACCTGAAGCCATAAGGGAATATCCCCAGAAATCCAGGTAGAGTTCAAGCGAATAGGTAACGGCGCCAAGCCATGCAAGGGGTGTGGATATACTCTCATATCCGATAGTTCCTATATCTCTCCACAGCATAGCAAGATGGTCCGCAAGAAGCACCTTCATTGCAAGACCTGCCACAAAGAAACGAAGTCCATCCTCAATTGACTCCGCAATCTGTCCCGGAGATGTTTTTTCCCTGAGCATCGGATTCTCCAGATATCTGTCAAACCTCATAATAGGGCCGGAAACCACCTGTGGAAACATGGTGAAATAAGCCGCAACATCTACAAATGATGCGTCTTGCTCGAATTTGCCCCTATAAACGTCCATCTGATAGCTGATCATTTTGAAGATGTAGAAACTGATGCCAATAGGCAAAAGAGAACTGTCCACATACTGACCAAGGATCTTGAATTCTATAAGCATTCCCGCGTCAATGGCGAGAATAAAGAAAAGCATTGATTTACTCTTTTCACCGGATTGTGCCTTGGCAAAAAGAAAGTTAACAATTACCGCCGCCAGCAAGGCAGGGAACATCCTTAGATCTCCCACCGCATAAAACAAAAGACTCCCAAAAAGAAGAGTCCATGTTCTAAATCTAACCGGTGTAAGATAAAAAGCTATCAAGAATACTGGCAAAAATCTGAATATAAAGTTAAGGTCAGAAAAATTAACCATTTGAGTTATTTATCTCCGCAAGCTTAGTTTCAGCCGCTGCAGCGCTCTTTGTACCCGGGAATTCCGTGATCACTGCATCAAAAATCTCTTTGGCCTTGTCGGTATCGCCACTGTCGTTGTAAGCATTTCCCAGATAATACAGTGTATTTACATTGGTACTGTCATACTGGTAAGCCTTTGAGAGGTTAGTTATTGCAGTCTCAAAGTCTTCATTTTTGTATGCCTCATAGCCTGTGTTGTAATAGGACTTAGCAAGCTGAGGTCCGACCTGGGTCATCAGAGAATCGTAAAGTGAAGTAAACTCTGCAGACACATCGCCCTTAATAACATCCAGGTCGATATTTGCAAGAGCTTCTGCCATACCCTCATAGTTCTGAGAGTCTTCCATGTAGATGTTAACGGCTTTCATGAGCGAGTTCATGGCTGCAGATGTAGAATCAACGCCTTCATACTCGGTAACAGTTGCACCAAGGGCATCGATTTCTTCCTTGAGGGAAGCAATCTGCTGTTCATAAGCAACGATCTGTGCAGACTTAGAGTCTGACTCCTCACTGATCTGAGCAATCTTTTCCTGATTCTTGGAGTTTATGCTCTGGATACGCTGAGGAAGTATAAGAAAGCTTGCTACGGCCACACCAAGCACTATACCCAGAAGAATACCCCAGATGGAGTTGCTTCTGGCAATGGCAGACTTCTTGACGGGCTGAATGATCATCTCATTGCCGCTGTTGTATCTGATTACTTCATCACTTTCAGAAGAAGCCACATCAGATACAAGCTTACCGCTCTCACCCGGAAGCAGCATTGAATCTGCCTCTTTGAGGTAACGCTTTGCAAGAAGATTGCCTGTATCAAGCTTAAGAGCCTTCTGAGATTCAATCTTGGCTCTGTCAAAGTTGCCGTTCTTAAGATACAAAAGGGCAAGCAAAAGATGCGCTTTGATAAATCCGGGATTTAATGAAAGCACCTTCTTGAGCTGAATGACTGCCAGATCCAGACTGTCCTGGTGGCAGTAATTGAGCGCTATATTGAATTTCTTGATGGTCTGATTGATATTATCAAATTGTCCGGGATTACTTCTGACCATGTCCATGTAACCATCGGCCAGATTATCCTCAGGTTGAAGGTTCTTGCTGATTACCCACTCAGAGAGAGCAGGTACTGCCTCACCGGTCTCATAATACACAAGACCGAGAAGATTCCTGGCATCAATGTTGTATTTATTGAGCTTAAGGCTCTGGTGAAGTGCCTCCACAGCTCCTGTCATATCCCTTACTGTGGCCTTCTCAAGCCCTTCGTTGTAATATCTGTTAGACAAACTTTCGAGCTTTTTCTTGGTGGTTGCCATTTTTATTTAGACCTCTTTGCTGTTTCGGATTCTACCTTTGCTTCCTTGAGAAGTTTCACTATAACATCTGACATATCGTCGATGTCCTGGTTGTAGATTATCTCCTCAGCATCCTCAATCTCAAGGCTGGGTCTGAACTTTTTAAGCTCTTCTTCAAAATTTAGCATTACATTTTCCTCTTATATTGTTATCAAATGACTGACTTGATCTGCCCTGCCAGGTACAATGAACCTGCGGCAAATACATAGTCTCCGGATTTTCTCATAGCAATTACATCTGTTACAGCATCCCTCACATTGCTGTAATACTTGATGGGCAGGCCGATTATGCCAAGCTCATCCTTGCAGTCCTCAAAGGCTATCTTGAGATCTGATGTTGATACAGTCCTGTCTGTCTCAAGCGTTGCCACATATATGGAATCGAAAATCCCTCTCTTCAGGATCTGATATATTATGTCCTTGTACTGCTTGTCACCTACAATGCCAAACAGAAGCATCTTACGGCCATCACAGCCGATATCCTCCACACTGTCAAGGAAAGCCTCTATACCGTCAAGGTTATGGGCTCCGTCCACATAAACTCCGGGGCGCATCTCTTCCATCCTGCAATCCCACTTGGACGTAAGAAGTCCCTCCCTGATATCAAGCTCGGAGATGTTTGCTCCCTTGTCCCTCAGAACTTCCAGACAAGTAACGGCAACAGCCGCGTTCTGAGCCTGATATTTAGCCTCTGTGGAGAGTTTTAAATCAGCATATTTATCATAAAGGGAATTATATGAAAAAGCAATGTATTTGTTACCGCTCTCATCCCTTACAGACTCTATGTTTTCGATGCTTTTGGCCTCTACGGCAATAGCTCTTGAGTCAAGTTCAAGTGCCCTCTTTTTGATCACTTCACTGCTCTCATGTCTTTTGTCAAAAAAGACTACAGGCACTCCCTTTTTGATGATTCCTGCCTTCTCAGCCGCAATCTCCTCAATGGTTGTACCCAGATACTGCATGTGATCATATCCAATCTCTGTAATGGCAGTGAGAATAGGAGCTGCCACAGCATTAGTGGCATCGAGCCTTCCTCCGAGCCCCGTCTCAAGGATCAGATAATCCACAGGATAAACATCATATAGAATAACCGCCATGAAGAAAAGAAATTCAAAATATGTGGGGAAATATCCTTCCTTGCCATATTCCATAACTCTTTTCAAGGTCTCAATAAAGACCTCTGCAAAGACTCCTTCGGATATCGGTTTGCCGTCAATTGAAAATCTCTCATTTACTTCCACCAGGTGCGGTGAAGTAAACATTCCAACGGTATAATCCGCCTTGGTAAGAACCGAAGAGATGTAATTACATACAGAGCCCTTACCGTTGGTTCCTGCCACATGGATTATGTTGATATTATCCTGAGGATTTCCCAAAAAGCTCAGGAAATCCTTGGTATCTTCGATGGTGTGCTTATCACTGAAGCTCGGAATCTGATTTAAGAAGCCATCACATTCTGAAATTTTTATCTTGGCACCATTTTCAGCCCTCTCAAGGAGCTCATTAACCTGCGCCAGTAGTAAATCGTCCATAATCAATCTGCTTGCCTTTGGGTCACTTTGACAGCTGAGCAAGCCTTTCTGTTATCTGATCGTAAGTCTGCTGATATTTCTGCTGTTTTTCTTTCTCTTCAGCAATCTTCTCGGCAGGAGCTTTGGAGAGGAACTTCTCATTGCTGAGCATGTTCTGGGATCTCTTAAGCTCTCCCTCAAGTTTCTTCTGTTCCTTGGTCAGACGCTCAATCTCTGCAGAAATATCTACAAGATCTGAGAAAGGAATATATACAGTAGCATCTGCAATAACTACAGATACAGCATCATCAGCAATTCCGTCCTTGCCTGTCTGGCAAACAGACTCTGAAGCATAAGCAAGTGCCTCAAAGAAGAGCTTACCTGTTGTAAAGATATCAAGAACTTCCTTGTTGTCACTTACAACAAATACCTTGGCCTTACGTGAAGGAGCTACGTTCATCTGTGTACGAACGTTACGGATTCCGCGAACAGCTTCCTTGATGGTCTCAATTGCCTTCTCATCAGCAGCAAAGTTCCACTCATCCTTGTAAACAGGCCAATCGGAGATCATGATTGACTCCTCTTCGTCCTGAATAGTACAGAAAATCTCCTCTGTAACGAAAGGCATGTAAGGATGAAGGAGTTTAAGCGCATTTATAAGCACTGTCTGAAGTGTCCAGAGTGCAGCTTCATGAGAAACTGCATTGTCTGAGTTGTACAGACGAGGCTTAACCATCTCAATGTACCAGTCACAGAACTCATCCCAGATAAAGTCATATACCTTCTGAACAGCAATACCGAGCTCAAACTTCTCCATGTTCTCGGTAACTTCCTTAATGGTGTTGTTGAGCTTGGAGAGGATCCAGTGATCAACAGGCTCAAGACCTGCAGGCATCGGCTGGTGAATAGCTGAAGGTGCATCCTCTGCCATGTTCATCATGATAAATCTTGAAGCATTCCATACCTTGTTGGCAAAGTTACGGCTGTTCTCTACTCTCTCGTTGTAGAAACGCATATCATTGCCCGGTGCATTGCCTGTAACGATAGTAAGACGAAGTGCGTCAGCACCGTAATTATCGATAACTTCAAGAGGATCGATACCGTTTCCAAGAGATTTACTCATCTTTCTGCCCTGAGAATCTCTGATAAGACCGTGGAAAAGAACTGTCTTGAACGGATAGGTTCCCATATGCTCGTAACTTGAGAAGATCATTCTGATAACCCAGAAGAAGATAATGTCATAACCGGTTACGAGAACATCTGTAGGGAAGAAGTATTTAAGGTCCTCTGTCTCATGAGGCCATCCGAGTGTTTCAAAAGGCCAAAGAGCTGATGAAAACCATGTGTCCAGAGTATCGGGATCCTGAGTAAAGTGCTCATGGCCGCACTTAGGGCATACCTTAGGAGCCTCTTTTGAAACAACAACTTCTCCGCACTTATCACAGTAATATGCGGGAATTCTGTGTCCCCACCAGAGCTGTCTGGAAATACACCAGTCTCTGATATTGTCAGTCCAGTTGTAATAGATCTTGTCCATTCTCGGAGGGATAAGCTTGATCTCGCCCTCCTTAACTGCCTTAACCGCAGGCTTAATAAGCTCATCCATCTTAACGAACCACTGTGCCTTGATCATAGGCTCTACTGTGGTGTGGCAACGGTCATGAGTACCAACATTGTGAGAATAGTCCTCAATCTTAACAAGAAGTCCCATCTCATCAAGTTCTTTTACAATGGCATCTCTGCACTCATAGCGGTCCATACCCTCAAACTTGCCACCGTTGGCATTGATGGTAGCATCATCGTTAAGGACATTGATCTCGGGAAGGTTGTGGCGTTTGCCAACCTCAAAGTCGTTAGGGTCGTGAGCAGGAGTGATCTTAACTACACCTGTTCCGAACTCCATATCTACATAGCTGTCCTCTACTATAGGAAGCTCTCTGTTAACTATAGGAAGAAGAACTTTCTTGCCTTTGAAATCCTTGTATCTGTCATCCTCAGGATTAACAGCAACTGCTGTATCACCAAGCATTGTCTCAGGTCTTGTTGTTGCAAACTCAATAAACTTAGTTGTTGATACGGAGCCGTCATCCTCGATAAGAGGATACTTGATATGCCAAAGATGACCTGCCTGCTCCTCATACTCAACTTCTGCATCAGAAATAGAAGTCTTACATATAGGACACCAGTTTACAATCCTGCTTCCTTTATATATGTAGCCTTTCTCATGCATCTTGACGAATACCTCTGTAACAGCTTCGTTACAGCCTTCGTCCATTGTGAATCTCTCTCTGTCCCAGTCACAGGAAGATCCGAGCTTTTTGAGTTGGGAAACGATGGTTCCGCCGTACTCTTTTTTCCACTCCCAAGCCTTCTCAAGGAATTTCTCACGGCCAAGCTCTCTCTTATCGATTCCCTGCTTCTTGAGTTCATCTGTAATCCTGACCTCAGTAGCAATGCTGGCGTGGTCTGTTCCGGGCTGCCAAAGTGCATTAAAGCCCTGCATTCTCTTCCATCTGATAAGGATATCCTGAAGAGTCTGGTCAAAAGCATGACCCATGTGGAGCTTACCTGTGATGTTTGGCGGTGGAATTACAATAGTAAAAGGCTTTTTGGTCTTATCAACCTCAGCATGGAAATATTTCTTTTCTTCCCATTTGTGGTAGAGCCTATCCTCTATATCCCTGGGATTATAGGTTTTTTCGAGTTCTTTCTTCATTATATTCTCCTCATTTATAGTAAAAAATAATAATAATCAGCTATGCTTGGCTTCGTCAAGAGACTTTTGTGAAATAATGGCCTGATGAAGCAGCACCACTTCACCTTTCTTGTGTTCCTTGACATCATACAAAGCATTGTCAGCAGCGTACATGTAATCCCAAAGCTTATTGGTCTCGCTCGGTACCGAGTTCCTTATGCCCTGGGAGATGGTGACGACAGGTCCGCTCGGGAAGCGCCTGTTGTCAAACTTAAGAGATGCCACCTGATCGCGCAGTGACGTAGCGCATTCCATTATCTCCTCGTCAGTCATATTCTCATATACAAGAACAAATTCATCGCCTCCGTACCTGAAAGCGTGAACGCTCTGTCTTATGTTGCACAGGTTTGCGATGACCTCTGATATCTTTCTAAGACAAAGGTCACCCAGCTGATGGCCATAGGTATCATTGTATATCTTGAAGTTGTCCACGTCCAGAATTTCCACTGCAAGTGAATAACGTCCCTCGTATGCGTCCTCAAATGCCTTGTCAGCATACTTATTAAGGCCGTATCTGTTGCCAAGTCCTGTAAGCGGATCCGTTTCAGCCTGTTTTATCAGCATTATATTTTCTTTTTCTATAGAAGAAAGCCTGTTCCTTATATTCATAAAGAACTTATAGTTGGCAATACTCTCTTTTTCCTGTTCCAGAGAGGCATTGTAGTAGTCCAAAAGAGCCTGATTCTTCTCTTTGGTTTCTCCCATCTTGTCATAAAACTCAATTCTAAGCTTGGCATGTCCCTTGACAAGGTTTGGGATATTCAGGTCATTAAGACTCCTCTCGGCATTCTTGATGATCCTCTTGACCTCTCCGTATCTGCCCACCTTCATAAAAAATCTGCAGACCACATAGATATCCTCCATGCTGTCCAGGGCAAACTTATTGTTCTGAAGCTGATAAGAAAGCATATCAGCATATTTCTCATAAAGATCCATCTCTCCGAGATAGTAATATCCGCGCATCTTGATATCAAGTACCGGAAGATCCCGGAACAGCTCAAGATTCACGCCTTCTGCCTGCTCCAGTTGTTCAATTCCCTGAAGACACTTCTCTACCGATTCCTTTTTATCAAGAATGATGTAGCAATCTGCCTGGAAACAATAGCAGTAAAGGAGATTCCTGAAATAGAGGCTTTCCTTCTTGTTCTTGCGAATATCCCTGTAGGCTGAACGGATATACCCAAGAGACTGCTTGATCTCTCCGTTATCATAGTATATCTGACCGATGTTGAATTTAAGGAACCCGGGAATACTGCTGTTCTTATCAATATTCTCGCAATATCCAAGTCCGCTCAGGAAGAAATCAAGCGCAAGCTCGGGATTGCCGTGATTGAGCGCATCAATTCCAAGGAGATTATAGCATCTTGCCAGATGCTCATTGTCTCCGCAGCTCTGAAGATATTCGATTGCCTTAAGAAGATTGGTATTGAACTTACGATAGTCTGTACTTATAAGATAGTAGGCATCAGCCAGATAATAATAGCTGTAGCCCAAAAGATTCGTATCGTCTATTTCCTTAGCACGTTTGAGAAGCTTGTTACATGCACCTATAAAGCCCGTTGACATCCTGGCTCTCTCAGAAAGCATCTCTTTATTAAGAAGAACTACATCCTGACCATAGTCATGAATCTTCATATAAGCTCCTCCCCTCTTTCAACAATATTAGAATTTATTTTACAACAACATCGTGGCACTATCAAGAATGTTGTTAACATTAGCAAAATGCAGATGTATACTGGGTTTCAAGCGTTTTAATGACATTTGTGTCACTATTTTTCTTGGTTTACATAAATGTATTGACTATTTTAGTCATATGCCGTTTTCCACCCTCTTCTTCCCGGTTTTTTATCAGCCGATTTAGAATGCCTATTTATGCGGTATTTTGAAAATAGTTTTTCGAATAATCCCCAATTTCCACAGAGTTATCCACATGACTCAGATGTCATTTTCCTATGTCTTTTGTATCATTTATCTGATAATTCGATGTTTTTTGTATTGATTATGCACAATTAGCTTCGTTTTTAAGTTTACATAAGTTTATTGAAAGCAATTTTATGTAAACCATTTCTGCGATTTTTCATGATTTTGCTTCATTTTTGCCATCTGAATTGTCTTTAAAGCCGCTCCAGAAGCGGGATATCTCATTATTGACCGAATCGGACAATACCGTCTTATACCCCCTCCATTCTCTTGGGAATAATGCCCTGTAAGTAGCCTGTAAAAACCTGTCATCAAGAAGAGCAACCACACCAATATCCTCACTGGTTCTGATTACTCTTCCTGCTGCCTGAAGTACCTTATTCATCCCCGGATATTTGTATGCGTAGTCAAAGCCGTCAAGACCTCTTTTTTCGAAATAATTCCTTATTACTTCTCTTTCATTGCACACCATGGGAATACCGGTCCCAACAACTATAACACCTATAAGGCTGTCATACTTAAGGTCGATTCCCTCACTGAAGATTCCGCCCATGACACAAAAACCGAGAACATTCTTGTCCTCAACAACCTCCATGTCCATATGGATGATCTGCGAAAGATCAAGATTATTGCCCTCAGAAAACCTGCCAAGGAAATCCTCTCTGGCTTCCTCGGTCATATAGCTCTTTTGCACAAGGATTTCTGTTGTATCCGGGTCGTAGAAATTATCCTCATAAACGCTGCTGACTTCCTCAAGGAACTGGTGTGACGGGAAGAAAATAAGATAATTACCACTTCTTGCGCTCACAACACTATGTATGTAATGCGCAACTTTATAATACATATCGTCATTTCTCTTGGAATATCTGCTTGTCACATCGGAGCCTATAAATATCCCCAGTCTGGCAGGATCGAATATAGATTTGGCATAAATCTCAAAATCCTTGTCATCTCCTCCCAATAGGCTCTTATAGTATTGAATCGGAAGCAGCGTTGCAGAGAAGAGTATTGAAGATACTCCCCTGCTCATGCAGGCCGAAAGGTTTCTGGATGGGTCTACACACGCAAGTCTGAGCAGAAAACTGCCGTCCTCGGCATATTCTCCGTACATCACATAGTGATCATCCAAAAGGTCATATATTGTGAGGAATCTTGATATTTCAAAATAGAACTGGAGTATCTCATCCCTGAACGGCCCTTCGGAGTGGTCTTCAAGGTACTCGCTCATGATTGCGGAGAGCCTGTCCAGAGGCTGGATAAATCTCTCAATAGAGTTATAGACCACCATCTCATCGCACTCTCTCTTAAGCTCAAGAAGCGCATTGTTGCACTTGCCAAGAGCTGTGACAATACGTGGGTGAAAGTCTTTTATAGTTCTCTTGATATCTAAAAAGCTCTCTTTCCTGAGGACAGCACTATACATCTCTCTGCCCCTCTCAAGGAGATTATGGGTCTCATCAACCAGAAAGACGTAGTCATGCCTTATGCCATCGGCAAAAAAACGTCTCAGATATACAAAAGGATCAAAGACATAGTTGTAGTCGCAGATCACACCATCACTCCAAAGGCTCATATCAAGCGACATCTCAAAAGGACATACCTCATGCTTCCTGGCGTAGCTTACAATGGTATCCCTGTCAAAATTGTCTTCATGGGTAAGCATATCGAATATGGCATCGTTGATGCGGTCATAATGTCCCTTGGCGTAGGGACAGGCCACCGGATTACAGTTTCTCGTTGTCTCATCAACAAAGCAGATCTTGTCCCTGGCTGTTATGGTGACAGTCTTAAACCTCAGGTTCTGCGCAGAACGCATGATTCCAAAGGTCTCCTCTGCCACAGTCCTGGTTATGGTCTTGGCAGTAAGGTAAAAGATCTTGGACACCTTGCCCTCTCCCATGGCCTTAACAGTAGGAAACACAGTGGATATCGTCTTACCTGTACCTGTAGGAGCTTCCAGGAACAGCTTCTTCTTATGGACAATTGTCCTGTAGACAGCGGCTGCGAGGTCTTTCTGACCATCTCTATAGGCAAATGGGAAATTCACTGACTTTATTGATAAGGTCCTCTCAATAGCCCAATCGCACTCGAAATCCGCCCACTTTTTGTATTTCTCTATAAGATCTTCAAACCACCCGGTTATCTCTGAGTAAGTAAACGTAGAGTCAAAGAACTTCTTCTCTTCAGTATCCATGTTGCAGTAGGTCATCCGCACATCGATTTCCGGATACCGGCGCTCATAGAGATACATGGCTGCATAGCACTTGGCCTGCGCAAGATGCACAGGTACAGGCTCTTTCATCTTGGCCAGTTCTCTGTAAGTTCCCTTAATCTCATCAATCATCGGAGCATAGCGCTCAGTAGGGAGAAAAGAGCTCTGGCCGATTTCCAGGCTGCTGAGAGGCTCATCCATATATCTGTCCAGTATTCCGTCTGCGCGGCCTTCAATGATAAGGTTATACTTATCAAAACTCTTTTCATAAGAAAGAGATACCTCGGCGTGGTAGTCAGGTCCCATACTCTTCTGGATCATACGGTGTATCCTGCCGCCTTCCTGCATGGCATCGGGACTTGCCTGGTGTATTCTGTTGTCTATGTCTCCGGACCTTAAGATAAACTCCACAAGCCCTCTGACTGATACTCTTATATCCATAAAAAAGCTCCCTACGGTATTCACTCAAAGATTATACCATAGAGAGCCTCCTCCTATTTTCCTATTTAACTCAGCATCAATTATCAAACTGCCATTGCGTTAAGAAATGTCTCGAAATTCTTGTTGTATCCTCTGTACTCTACTGTAAGAGGCTGTGTAAGATCAAGACCAAAAACACCAAGGATTGACTTCGCATCAACAACATATCTGTTGTAGTAAATGTCTACATCGAAATCACACTTTGTTGCAGCATCTACAAAATCCTTGACCTGAGCAGGTTTAAGCATGATGTGCTTTTTAATCATTTCTCCTAACATAATAATCACTCCTTACTACCATAAAACAAAAAATCAGTTGCGAAATCGTTTTCGCTTTCGAACTTTCACATATGATAAATTTTTTCAAACGGTTTGTAAATAGGAGTCTGTGACGAATCTGTGAATTGTTTTTGAAAAAATTGTTTGACATTTTTTTGTCAATATATATCATTTGAATCCCCCCTCCCTAACTGATAGAAGAAAACAATTTTTTCTTGCAATATTGCGCTAAAAGTTATTAAATTGTAGGAAGAAATTAAAATATAAAGAGGAATAATAAGATGGAAAACCTTAAGATCCCAAAGAACTACAAATCAGCTCTTGATCTTCACGACACACAGGTTGGAATCAAGACCGTCAAAGACTTTTTCCAGGGGATGCTTGCAACAAGGCTCAATCTTCTGCGTGTAACCGCTCCCTTGTTTGTAACTCCCGAGTCAGGACTTAATGATAACCTCAACGGTGTTGAGCGTCCTGTAGCTTTTGACATTCTCAATGAAAACGAGCGTCCGGCTGAGATCGTACACTCTCTTGCAAAGTGGAAGAGATATGCCCTTAAGAAATACGGATTTAACGTAGGCGAGGGCCTTTACACAGATATGAACGCCGTAAGACGAGATGAGATTCCTGATAATATCCACTCAATCTTCGTGGACCAGTGGGACTGGGAAAAGGTTATAAATAAAGAGGACAGAAATATCGATTTCCTCAAGGAAACCGTAAGAAACGTATACAAGGTTCTCAGAAAAACCGAGAAATTCCTGTCCATTCAGTACGATTATATCGAGGAGATCCTGCCTGAGGAGATCTTCTTTATCACAACCCAGGAACTTGAGGATATGTTCCCTGACAATACTCCCAAGGAGCGTGAATACTTCATTTCCAAGGCTAAGGGTGCTGTCTGCATAATGCAGATCGGTGACGAGCTCGCTTCAGGCGATAAGCATGACGGAAGAGCTCCTGACTATGACGATTGGGAACTCAATGCCGATATCATCGTATACTACCCTGTTCTTGACATCGCACTTGAGCTTTCAAGTATGGGAATCAGGGTTGATGAGGAATCACTTAAGACCCAGCTCGAGAAGGCAGGCTGCACAGAGAGAGCCGAGCTTCCTTTCCAGAAGGCTATTCTCAACAAGGAACTGCCATATACAATCGGAGGCGGAATCGGTCAGTCAAGAATCTGCATGTTCTTCCTCAGAAAAGCTCATATCGGAGAGGTTCAGTGCTCTATCTGGCCTGAAGATATGGTAGAAGAAGCTACCAAGAACGGAATACAGATACTGTAAAAAATAGCCCGACACTGACAAGTGCCGGGCTTTTCGTTTATCTTATACTGTCTGTGCCTGCTTGACTACGCTTTTCTCAAGAGCTTCATTCTTGATCCTGTTGAGTGCTGTGCGAACTGCAGGGATCAGAAGAACTACAACAGTCAGAAACGCTTCTGCTCCGAGATAGCTTCCGTTGTATGCTGCTGAATATCCAAGAGGTGACATTCCCTCAGGAGTATAATCCGCGAAGAATACTACACCGGAAAGCACTGCAAATATGAATCTTCCGAGAACTCCTGCAGCATAACCCTTGAACATTCCAAATTTGGAATTATGGAAGAAACCTGCCACGCCAAGAGCTGTGAAAGCAAGTACGTAGTCGCAAAGCATCTGCGGAACACTGATAATATACGGATCTACAATCATTTGAAGAAGGCCGTAAGCAAATGCAGCTGAAAGACTTACTCTCGGGCCGTACAGGTATCCGATATATGTCACAAAGAACATGCTGAATACTGTTACCGATCCGCCCATAGGAAGCTTAAAAAGCTTAACGTTTGAAAGAACGAATGCAAGAGCAAGGCAAAGAGCTGAAACTGTGAGCTGCTTAACGCTGAGCCTTCCCTTTCCGTCTGCATTGATAAAGTAGCTTATAGCAAGGAATGCAATTACTGCAAGAACAACAACAAAGATATAACCGCCCTTTGTGATGTTGTAAGATGTGTAGCCGTCCTCGACTACCTTTTCAAGAAATAAACTCATAAAAAAATCCTCCCTTTATATGACCGTTAAAATGGGAGGGTTCCTGACCTTGATATTCCATAATCAACAAAAGCACAGTATAATGTACCCTGATGAATAAGAGTTATCGTTGCTTCCCTACGCCGGTATTATCCGGGTCAGGTAGTAAGGGTTAGTCGTGCGTGGCACGTACAATCTCAGCATAGCTCCCCTAGCGGTTTATTTTTATTTCACATCAATTAAACTATTCTGCATTTGGATTGTCAATAGATTTTGGAGGAAACATGCACAAATATCAATTTCTTTTATTTGACCTGGACGGAACTGTTACGGATTCCGGTCCCGGAATCATGAATGCCGCTCGCAGAGCGCTACTTCGATATAATATCGAAGAAGCAGACACAGAGCGGCTTCGGCTCTTTGTAGGTCCTCCTCTCGATAAGAGTTTTATGGAAAGATACGGCTTTTCGGAGGAAGATGCCTGGAAGGCGATCGGATACTTCAGAGAATACTACAACGACAAAGGAGTTTTCGAGAACAGTGTATATCCCGGAATGAAAGAACTGCTCTCAGATCTTAGAGACAAAGGTTATACCGTAGCTATTGCATCCAGCAAACCACAGGTCATGATCCACAAGGTACTCGATCACTTTGATATCGCCAAATACTTTGATGTCATCGTGGGATGTGAGCTCGACGGCACAAGATCCACCAAGTCCGAGGTTGTTCAGGAAGTACTCTCTCAGCTTACTGACTTGGCCCGGGAACAGGGTCTTTTCACCGGCGAAGATAAGTCGCAGACAGACGCCACAGAACTTGTAAAGCAACACGCAATAATGATCGGTGACAGATGCTACGATGCTGAAGGAGCACATGCGCTGGGACTTCCCTGTATAGGCATTCTCTACGGCTACGGAAGCCGCGATGAGATGGAACAGGCCAAGGCTGACTACATACTTGAAACTGTAAAAGATCTGGAGAATTTCTTTGAATAATGCTTTTGACTTAAAACAAATCAAAATACATGCCCTGTGGGCTCTTATCGGCGCTCTGTCAGCTCTTTTGCTGACATTTATTTTCAATGAGTCGGGACTTACACAGCTTGAATCCTTTCAGAGCTCCGAAAGCAGTATGTATCTGATCTCCGACTCCATAGCCATACTGATCATGGTGTACTGCTTTGCAACGCCTCTGGTTGAGGAGATTATCTTCAGATACTTTATCTTCAACTTCCTGAACAGGCACATAAAAAGAGCTGCCGTCACAATTGTGGTAACAGCAGCCCTGTTTGGCATTTATCATATTCATCCCGTTCAGGCCCTATACGGCTTCCTGATGGGGCTTATCATTACATACAGCTATTACAGGCACAGAGTCCTTAGCGTACCGTTTATAGTGCATCTGGCGGCCAATGCCGTGGCACTGGCGTATACCATGCTCAGTCCAGTTTTATGACACTTTCAAGGGTAAAGGAGTAGATATATACTTCCTTTACCTTTTTTCCTGTGGCAGCTTCCAACGCTCTCTTGTAGAGTTCCAACTGGACAGCATATCTGTCGACCAGTGTCTTATCATCTCTTACCTTGTCAGTCTTGTAGTCCAGAAGGACTATCTCACCATCTTCCAGAAACCAGGCATCCACAATTCCCTGAACAAGGACCATCTCCTCTTTGGGAAATCCCGGATCAAGCTCTCCGGCGGAAACTCCCATCATAAAGGGCTTCTCACGCATCAGTTCGTCCCTTCCGAAAGCATCGGCCATACGCCTTCCAAGATCAGTCAAAAGATAAGTTCTGATGTCCTCAGGTCTTACAACCTCCCTGTACTCATCAGGGATACGCCCGTCCTCAGCGGCCTTATTGATCCAGGCTGAAAGGTTATCCACCGATACATCTGCAAAAGCGTCACCATCAAGCAATTCCATCACCCTGTGATATGCGCTTCCTCTCTCCGCTCCGGTAAGAGGTCCCTGATCCTGTGCGTAATCGGCTGACACAGTTCCAAACTCACCCTCATCCACCATAGCTTTTTTCTTGAGCTCGGATACTGTGGTCTTGGTGAAAAGACCTTTCAGATCCGCGTGAGGGTACTTAGCAAAGAACTTGGTCTTTAATCTCTCAAGCAGATCCTCGTCAATATTACCGCCCATCTCAAGCTCTTCTCTTCGCATTGTAGCCTTAAAGGCACCTGACCTTATTCCGTCAAGAAGATCTTTATCTCCGACAGAGCTTATCTTAAGAGCCGGAGCTGATGTGGCATCTGCCAAAAGAGCATCATACTCTCCACGTGGAAGCTCATACTTATCAATAAGCTCTCCCATAGCAGGATGAAGCATCAACGAGGGAAGCAGCATGGAAAGATAGTTGGCAGCGCTCACCCTCTTTGAGTACGGAAGGACATCTCCGACATTTCCCAGCTGTGAAAGTTCTTTTAACTGACTATTCAGCGCCTCTGCCATATCTTTGACGCAGGAAGTAATTATCAGCTTCTCCTTGGCTCTTGTAAGAGCAACATACAGAACCCTTATCTCTTCGCCCAGATTATCAGTGCCTATCTTGCCTGCTATGATCTGGCGTTTTAAGGTGTCGTATTTGACGCGAAGATCAGTATTTATGCTCTTTACACCTATGCCAAGATCCATGTCGATGATAAGATCACCTCTGGTATCTCTTTTGTCAAAGTCCTTGCTGAGCCCCGCCACAAACACTACAGGAAACTCCAGACCTTTACTCTTGTGTATACTCATGATGCGCACCACATCCGAGTTCTCGTCTATTGTTCCGGCTTCGCCGTAATCCACCTGAACAACCTTAATATGCTCAATGTAGCGGACGAAGTGGAAAAGACCTCTAAAGCTGGTCTTCTCGAAATCGGCAGCCTTGCGAAGCAGCATCTCCACATTGGCTTTCCTCTGATTGCCGCCGGGCATCGCTGTAACTACAGCCTCATAATCTGTTCTGTCTATGATGGTCTGTAAAAGCTCATGAACAGGAGTGTAGGTTGACATGCTCCTATACTCTTCAAGCATCGCCACAAAGTCTCTGACCTTGGCTGAGAGCGCTTCCTCCAGCTGCAGTTCACTTATAAGGCCGTCATACAGGCAGTTCCTTCCGGAAAGCTCTTCGTTTTTATTTATTGCAATGCGGATAAGGGCAAGCTCCTCATCTGAGAATCCGCCCACGGAAGAATGCATGACAGCAGTCAACGGCACATCCTGCCTGGGATTGTCGATCACAGTCAGAAAATCCAGCAAAATAGCAACTTCCGATGCATCCAGATATCCGCTCTTGGATTCGATATATGTGGGAATCCCCTGTCCCTCAAGGACATCCTTAAATGTCTCATCCCAGCCGGAGGGCGCTCTTAGAAGAATTACTATGTCCTTAAACATGAGCTCAGGGTTTTCCTCCCTGAGGCTGTTTATCCTCTCAGCTATCAGGAGGGCCTCTTTTTCCTTGTCGGACATATCTCTGATGCCCTCATCATCCTCTATATCTTCCTCAAGAGCATCTGCCCCATCGAGAAACAGTATCTCCGGTGTGATATCATAAACCGGCTCTTCAAAAGTTCCGCCAAGAACCAGCATTGCATCGGTATCATACTCAACTCCACCGAGATCGTCTCCCATGATCCTCTTAAAGATATAATTGGTCAGATCAAGAACTTCTCTCCTGCTTCTGAAGTTCCTGTGAAGATCTATTCGTCTGTCAGGCGCCTTCTCATCCCTGTCATAACTGTGAAACTTCTCCATAAAGATTTCAGGTCTTGCAAGTCTGAACTTATAAATGCTCTGCTTGACATCTCCAACCATGAATCTCTCTGAAATACCGGCTGTTTCCCCGGATATAGCCTTAAGTATCATCTCCTGGACATTGTTGGAGTCCTGATACTCATCAATAAGAACCTCCTTGTAATAATCCCTGTATTCCAGGGCCACCTGAGTGGGCTCTTTGGTATCGGGATCCACAAGTATCTGAAGTGCATAGTGCTCCATATCGGAGAAATCAATGATCTGCTTCTGTTTCTTAAGTTCATCAAATCTTGATTTAAATTCCAGTGTAAGTCTGCAAAGTTCTCTGACCGCGCGGTCACAAAGCTCCATATTGGCTATGACGGCCTCTGAAGGAAGAGCAAAGTACTTCTTGATCAGATCTGCGATTTTATCCTTAACATCACCCCTCAGATTTTTGGCAGTTTCTCTCTTATCCGCATTAACTGAAGGGTCCCTTTTTATCGAAAGTCTGTCGAAGGTAATCGCGCGAAGTCCGTCAAACAGGGCATCGTAGGTATTATATCGCAAAGCCGCATCAATACTGTCTTTTTCACTTTCCAGAAGGTCTCCGTACATATATGGCCCATCGGGTTCAAGACTCATCCTGTATGCTCTGTCCATTCCGGCTGAGCACTCCCTAAGGACACTTATGGCATGATCCACACACTCCCTGACCCATGGTAGTTCATCAAACGGAGTATCTGACGGTGCGTAATCCAACGCGCGCTCTCTTATCCATTCCTCCGGCCATGGCATACTGTCGGAAAACTTAAAGAGATCATTAATAAATTCGATAGACCTGTCATCTCTGCTGCCTTGATTGAAATAATCCATGAAGAATAAGAAATCACTGTCCTCCACAGATTTCGCTGCTTCATATTCCTCTTCTATCATTTCCTTGATCACTTCTTCCTGTATGAGTCTGAGCTCTCCCTCGTCTCCCACTCTGAAAGAAGGATCAAGACCTATAGAATTGAAATTGTTCCTGATAACATACTGACAAAATGCGTCAATTGTCGTGATCTGCGCATT
>JAEEGF011334186.1_pt1 | contig 31699 bp, 29 predicted proteins | sample 9134171 | NCBI WGS metagenome assembly JAEEGF01 (sample SAMN16246542, study PRJNA631951) | gut metagenome | biome: gut microbiome; feature: rumen; material: AP-attached | host: Bos | place: Iran: Karaj | collected 2018-10 | reverse complement strand
ACGTTACACATGATCAGACAGAGGCTATGACACTTGGTACAAGAATCGTAGTTATGAAGGACGGTGTTGTTCAGCAGATCGATACACCAGCTAACCTTTACCAGAAGCCTTGCAACCTCTTCGTTGCTGGATTCATTGGTTCACCACAGATGAACTTCCTTGAGGGAACACTTAATGCTGATTGCTCAGCTATCCAGGTAAATGGTGCAACTCTTCAGATTCCACCAGCAAAGACAAAGGCTCTTTCAGAGAAGAACTACGGTGGAAAGACTGTTATCCTTGGTATCCGTCCAGAAGATATTCATGATTCACAGATCTTCGTTGATACACAGTCTAATTCAGTTATCGAGGCTAAGATTTCTGTATACGAACTTCTTGGTGCTGAGGTTTACTTATACTTTGATTATGCTGGAACTCAGGTTACAGCAAGAGTTGACCCACGTACAACAGCTAGAGGTGGCGACACAGTTAAGTTTGCTCTTGATATGGAGAAGGCTCACTTCTTCGATAAGGATACAGAGCTTACAATTGCTAACTAATATATAGCGAATAAAGTCTTAATAGACTATAATTAGAGGTATCTTTTTGAAAGGTACCTCTATTTTTTATGAATTTTGAAGAGAAAAAAGAAAAATTACTAGATCAACTTAATAAGGCAACTGGAATTAATTTTGATATTACTGACTCCTCATTATCTGATGATGAGATTATAAATAAGCTTAAGGAATTAGTTGTTCATTTCAACGTTATTGATTCTAAAACAGGATTATATAGACTCTTTCTATCAAAGGAATTAGCCTATTCAGATGCACTTTCATCCCTGACAAGATTTCATATTGATGAAGAACATATTAGGCAGATTTTCTATTTAGAGAGCCCTAGCGAGTATAACAAAGAAGCTGTTTCCTTACTAAAGAGTCTTCTTCCAGATGCAAAAGATGTTGTTTTAGAGATGGATTCAAAGCATATAGCACTTGTAATCAATTTTGATTTTGCTCCATCCTCTGAAGAAATCCTACAAACTGCTAATTCTTACTTAGATATGCTTGAAACAGAAGCATTCACCAGGTTTAAGCTTAGTTACAGCAGTGCAGTAACATCCTTCAAAGAGCTACCTACTGCATATCAGGATGCCATCACTGCTATGGAAATTGGTAATACTTTCAATAGCCATGGCCGTATTTATTGCTATGAGGACTTAGGATTAGGTCGTTTACTATACAATGTTCCTGCTTCAGAAATTAAAGCTTATTTAAACAAACATATAAATATTGACATTTTATCGCAGATTGACGAGGAAACTTTATCCCTTATTAACGCATTTTTCGATAATGATTTGTCATTGGCCGAAACAGCTCGCCAGACCTTCATTCATAGAAATACTCTTATTTACAGATTGGATAAATTCGCCGATTTGACTGGATATGATGTTAGAAAATTTAATGATGCTATTACTGTAAAGATATCACTAATGCTTTACAACTATATAAGAGCCACCAATTAATGGTGGCTCTTTTGTATTATGCTAATCTTCTTGCACCGTCGCCGATGTCTACTACGTAGAATTCTGCGTCAAGATTATATTTTTCTTTGTATGCCTTGCCAACTGTTTCCTTAAAGTTCTCTACAGCATCATTTTCTACGATAGCTACTGTACAGCCACCGAAACCGCCGCCTGTGATTCTAGCTCCGATTACACCTGGAACTGACCACTCTGTCTCTACAAGGAAATCTACCTCCTCGCAGGAAACCTCATAATCATCGCGAAGTGAAACGTGACTGGCATTCATAAGCTTTCCAAATGTTTCGATATCGTTTTTATTAAGTGCCTCTACAGCCTTGATTGTACGCTGGTTCTCAGCTACTGCATGTTTTGCTCGTCTGTAGCAAACCTCATCTTTAATAGCACCGCCGTACTTTTCAAATTCCTCATCTGTAAGATCACCAAGTGTCTGGATTCCACATACTGTCTGAAGATCTTTAAGAGCCTGTGAGCTCTCATTTCTTCTATCATTGTAAGCGCTGTCTACAAGTGAGTGCTTAACCTTAGAATTTGTAATAACAATCTTAGCATTTGGTAATTTAACTGATGCATATTTATAGGATAAATCTGCACAGTCAAGGAAAATGGCGTGGTCTTTTTGTCCCATTGCTACCGCAAATTGGTCCATTATACCGCAATTACATCCATTAAAGTTGTTCTCTGAGTACTGTCCGATAAGTGCAAGATCTATCATACTCTTCTCAAGACCAAAAATATCTGTAAGAACTGTTCCTGTAAGCACCTCTAGTGAAGCAGATGATGATAGGCCTGAACCATTAGGAATATTACCCCAAACAACCATTTCAAATCCAGATTTAATTTCTGAACCCTTTTCTATAAGAGCCCAAACAACACCAAGTGGATAGTTTGCCCAGCTGTATTCATCCTTATTTGTAAGATCATCAAGTGAGCTTTCAATAACTCCTACTCGCTCAATATTTGCAGAGTAAAGCTTTATCACTCTGTCTTCGCGCTTTCTAGCTACTGCGTATGTTCCAATTGTAAGTGCACATGGAAATACGTGTCCTCCATTGTAATCAGTGTGTTCTCCAATAAGATTTACACGTCCTGGAGCGAAGTATGTGCGGATGTCACCGCCTTCGCCAAATTTCTCTTCGAATATTACCCTTAATTCTTTTTCGTTCATTTTTTACCCTCTGTATATGTCTCTCTTGTTATATCTCTCCATTGCTGTAAGCAGTTTGTCTGAAGGTGTGAATAATACTTTAAAATCGTTGCCTTTTGCCTCGCTGTGAGCCACTAAAATGTAATCTTTTAACTCCTCGTTATGTGCTGAGCAGTCGTAAGTTTTAAGATTAACGTGGTCAAACTTAAGTGACTCGTTAGTCCCGATAGCTGCAACAAGCTTAATCTCGGCAGACTCAATTGAAACTACCTTTTTTCTCTTAGAATTATCTATAATCTTAGCAATTTCAAGGCTACCATTTGTGTAGTCGTACTCATATTCGATGTTTTTATTCATGAATAAGATTATCGTAAGAATAGCCATGGAAATGAGCAAAATAGCCATAATAACTGTTAAAAACCCTCTTGAAAAGCTAACAGTAGCAAATAAAAGTATCATTGTAACTATTGTTGCTCCAGTTTTCTTTGCTCTATCCTGAGGTGTTTCAACTACCTTTACCGCATCCTCAACAAAAGTATCATTTGATTCAAACATAATTCTTACCCTCCATGTAAATAATTGCCGACCTCCTAATGCAGTCGACAATTATTATAGCTTAAATTCCTCTAAAACTAAAGGAAATCTGCATTTCTTTGCTATTATCTAGCATAAATTCTGGATGAGTTTTTGCGCCCCAGGTATCGTCACCTGCTACACCCATCTGCATTCCCACTCTAACGAATGTAAAATGTGATTTTGGAAGCTCTGTCTTGTGCTGTGCTTCATCTATTTCGTGCACAGAATATGGCAATGCCGAGAAACCAAGGTTATTTGATAGGAATAAAATTCCATCGCCCTTGTCATCTGTAAGCTGTCCATAACGTACTTCCTGATGATTTCCACATTCCTGTGGAACAAGATACTTAGCCATATTGTCCTCAACCTTATTGGCAAATACACCTATTTTAGCGTGATCTCTGTCCAGGTAATTCTCCTGAGGACCTTTGCCATACCATTCAAAATTAGAAAGCTCATTATCCAGCACAAAAGCCATAGAAAGCTCTGGAAGCTCTCCTATCTCAGCAGATTTTGGAAGCTTTAATGTACAATCTACTATACCATCAGCGTTTACAACATACTCTACAGTACATTTTCCAGCTGGCTTAGTAGCTAGATGATATGTATAAATCACCTTTACACAATCATTGGAAACCTCCACTATCGGTGGCTCATTAATATTCTCATCCATTACTGATGTAGAAATATACTTGCTTGCCAGCTTCCACTGACCAGCTCTGAATGGTAGCTGATTAGCCAAATCATTTTCAGTCATTGGTCTCCAGAAGTTTGGAAGTACAATTCTCTTTAAAAGCTCCTTACCGTGGTATTTGTATGAGCTTAGGCCTCTTTGACCTACAAATAATACTTCAAAATCTTCGCCCTTTACCCCAAGGTTATGGAATCCCTGAGTAACCGTTAAAGGCTGCTTTCTACCACTTTCGTATATGAATCTACCAATTGTGGTCTGACCATAAGCCACTTCATGACCCTTTCTAGCCCACAAAGTATCCTCAGAAAGCACAAATGAAAGTGTAACAACGTACTCGTTATCCTTTGGCAGATTAAGCTCCAGCTCATAATCTATTTCCTCTAATGGAGGACAGTCGATTGTAAGCTCTTCCTCAGCAATAAGCTCTCCTATGCGCTCTATGGTAAGGATTGCAGTATACTCATTTGTATTTGTAAACAGGTTTCTGTTTTCAATATGAGCTACTCCATCTTTTATTGTGATTTTGATATTTTGATAATCGTACTTTACTTCCTGCATTTTAGGGCTTGGCAATCTTCCCTTGCTATAGCAGATTCCATCTCCTGAAAAGCTGCCATCGTTTGGTCTATCATCAAAATCACCACCGTAGCCCTCAAATTCCTCGCCGTAGCAGTCCTTTGTGGTGATAGCCTGATCGATATAATCCCAGATAAATCCACCCTGGAATCTAGGCTCCTCATATGCCAGCTCTGTATATTTGAACATGGCACCGCAGGAATTACCCATGGCATGCATATATTCGCAATTTATATATGGCTTATCCTTATGATTCTTGAGCCACTCTTTAATATCCTTAACCTTAACATACATTGTAGATTCCATATCAGATAAATCTACACGTCTGTCATTGAATACTCCTTCGTAATGAACCAGTCTTCCGCTATCCCATTCATGCAACAAATCTTGCATCTTGCGTAAATTCGTGCCGCCGTAGGACTCATTTCCTAAAGACCATATTAAAATACAAGGATGATTCTTATCTCTTTCGAACATGTTATGGGCTCTATCGATAACATTGTCCGTATATTCTGGTCTATCTCCAGGAACAGCATAACTATAGTCTTTAACTTTTAAAATCTGGATAGGAGTCTGCCAAGTTCCGTGAGTCTCCAGGTTCGTCTCATCAATGACATACAATCCGAAAATATCGCACAGTCTGTAAAATATAGTCTGATTTGGGTAATGACTAGTTCTAATGGCATTGATATTGTTTTTCTTGATTGTGATAATATCCTGAAGAATCTCCCCCTCTGAGAGAACTCTTCCTGTTGATGATGAAAACTCGTGACGGTTAACGCCTTTAAATACAATGCGTTTTCCATTGATGTGCATCAGACCGTCCTTCATCTCAAAGCGTCTAAAACCAACTTTTTCTTTAACAACCTCTGTAAGTCTTCCTGTTTCGCCAAAAACATTCATGTGTAAATCAAAGAGATATGGATGCTCTGCACTCCACAGCTTTGGCTCTCTCACATGAAGCTCGAAATGATTGTCTCCTTCATTAACAGTAATTTTGTTAAGAATATCTACCTCATCATCAGATAATGTCATCTGAACAAGACCGCTTCCAACCACCTTCATATCAAGCACTAAAGTGGCATCCTTATAGTCGTCATCTAATAGTGTCTGGATGCGTAAATCCTTAATGTGAGTAGCAGGAATAGTATATAAATATACTTCTCTGAAAATACCTGAGAATCTAAAGAAATCCTGATCCTCGCACCAGCTGCCGGCTGTCCATTTGAACACCTGAACTGCCAGCTTATTCTCTCCCTCTTTTATAAATGGTGTTAAATCAAATTCTGAAGGAGTGAAGGAATCCTCGCTATATCCTACATATTTTCCATTTAGCCAAAGAGCAAATCCACTCTCTACACCCTGAAATGAAATAAATACAGGCTTTCCCTTCATGAAATCAGGTACTTCAAAGTATTTTACATAATTGCCAACTGGATTTTCCTCTGATGGAATCTCTCCTGGTTCTATTGCTTCGTGACCATCCCAAGGATACTGGGTGTTCACATACATAATTTTGTCATAACCCTCTAATTGGATATGGGCAGGAACCTTTATATCATCCCATCCACGGCAATCTCTGTCTTCTTCAAAAAACGTCTTGTCACAGCACTCGTAATTTTTAGCGTATTCAAACTTCCACATTCCATTAAGAGAATGCTTAAAATTTGATTTCTCACCATAAGCATAGCTCTCGTTATCGTAATACTCGTGGTCTGAGTGTGGATCTAATCTATTTTCTTGAAAAATTCTAGGGTTGCTAACAATTGAATAATTGAATTCAGACATAGTCTTTTCCCCTTTTTTATTTATAAAGGGCGGACTAGGTATAGCCCGCCCCTATAGTTTGTTATTTTACTGAACCTGTAATACCTTCTGCAAACTGCTTCTGAAGTACAAAGAATACTATCATTGTAGGAAGTGAGCAGAATAATACACCAAGCATTGTCATACCGTAATCTACTGTATAACCGCTTGAAATGTTTGCTATGAACATTGGCATTGTCTGAGCACGGTTGTCGCTCATAACTACCTTTGGCCACATATATGCGTTCCAAGCGTTCATGAATGTAATAACTGCAGCTGCTGCATAGATTGATTTCTGAATAGGCACATACATCTTGAAAAAGATTTTCCATTCAGCAAGTCCATCAATTCTGGCTGCCTCCATGATGTCAGGTGGGAAATTTCTAGAATTCTGTCTGAACATCATAATCATAAATGGTGTCGAAATACCAGGAAGGATGAAAGCCCATACTGAGTTAAGAAGCTTTGCCTTTGATACGAGTCCGTATAAAGGAACCATTGTTGCTACAGCTGGTACCATCATTGCAAGAAGAAGGATTCCAAATAATCTATCCTTTCCCTTGTCGTGATAAAGCTCAAAACCATAACCTGCTATTGAACACACGAAAAGTGTAACCAATGTCTGAACAATTGAGTAAAGGAATGAATTTCCCATACTGCTCCAGAGAGTTCCCTGTACTGCCTTTGAAAGATTTGCAAAGTTTACTGCAAGCTGACTTCCAAAAGCAATCGAACCTCTTGCCACATTAAGTGATGAATTAGTTGCTGCTGCAATCATCCAGTAAAGCGGAAATACTGAGATAAAAGAGCAGATGATAAGAAATATGTATGTAGGAATAAGCCTACGCTGTACCATTGATCTATTTTTCTTCTTAGTCACGTGTATCACCTACTTTCAAATTGATGAATGCAAGAATTGCAACAAGGATGAATACTACAAATGACATTGCTGATGTGTAACCGAAGTTGCCTACACCCTGACCAAATGCCTGATTGTAAATGTAATGTGACATTGTAATTGTTGAGTTTGCTGGTCCACCACTTGTAAGGTTTACAGACTCATCAAATAACTGCAATGTACCATTGATTGACATGATAGCTGTCATAACGATTGTTGGCTTGAGAAGTGGAACTGTGATATTCCAGAATGTTTTCCAGCCATTTGCACCATCAATCTTTGCAGCTTCATAAACGGAATATTCAATATTCTGAAGACCTGCCAGATAAAATACCATATTGTAGCCGGTCCATCTCCAGATAAGAGCTATGATGATTACGGCTCTTGCTGTGCCTGCTGTTCCAAGGAAATTGATATTTTCGTGGGTGATTCCAATTCCCTGTAATACAGTATTGATAAGACCCTGTGTAGCAAACATTGATTTGAAAATTAATGAATAAGATACAAGGGATGTAGCACAAGGTAAGAAGATACAAGTTCTAAAGAATCCCTTGAATTTAAGGTCCTTATTGTTAAGAAGCTGAGCTAATAAAATAGCTAGGATTAACATAATAGGAACTTCTATTATCAAATAAAGGAATGTATTTTTCATAGATGTTTTGAAAATTACATCCTGTAGCATTCGTTGGTAATTATATATAAGCGGGTCAGCAAACTTGATGTTTACGCCCTTTCCTGTTTTAAACGATGTGATTAAAGCCTGAATAATTGGATAAAAACTCATTATGAAAATGAGAATTGTTGCTGGTGTAAGGAACAACCAGCCGGCTGCCAATTGCTTATTCGCAAGTGTCATTCCATGTTTTTTCTTCTCCACGTTGGCATCCCCTTTCTTTAAAAATGGGAAGTGGGCTAGCCACTTCCCAGATAAATCAAATCATTTTTGTTTCTGATTAAATATTAAAGACCCATCTCGAATCTGAGGTTTGTCTCAGCTTCCTCAAGAGCCTGCTCTGTTGTGTAACCATTCTCGATTACGTTCTGAAGAGCTGTTCCAAGAGCTGTTCTTGCTGAGTAGTGATAATCAGACTGCTCAACTGTAGGAACGTTCTGTGTGTAAGCAACGATGTCAGCGTAGATAGCCTGGCCATTGAAGAAATCATCACCCTGCTGGTAAACCTCTGACTCTGCAGCTGCTGCACATGTTCCGATAACACCACCATTAAGAAGTGCCTCATCATATGTTGTAGACTGACCATCCTCTGCTGAACGACCACCAAATGTATAAGCTAAGAAATCCTTAGCAAGGTCTGTCTTCTTGCAGTTTCCTGTAATGTAAAGTGAAGAACCACCATTTGAAGCGTATCCTGGCTTACCTGTAAGTGATGGAGCTGGAACGATTTCCCACTTACCAGAGTTGTCAGCAACCTGCTTCATTGTAGGTATAATCCAGTTACCATTGAATACACCTGCTACCATATCTCCCTGGATAGCCTGATCTGTGTAGTCTGACCAGTCATTTGCAAGGTAAAGAACATTATCCTGAGCCATCTTTGCGATGATTTCAAATACCTGTACGAGAGCCTTGTTATCCTTGATGTATGGCTCGCCATCCTTGAACTGTGAAACGCCTTCCTCCTGAAGCATCATGTAGAATAAGTCGTTTCCGCTTCCATCCATACAAAGGAGGTGCTTTCCTGTTGTCTCATATACCTTCTGTCCGATTTCGTCGAACTTCTCCCAAGTGATACCCTTAACATCTTCGATTGAGTATCCTGCCTGCTCAAGAAGGTCTGTTCTGTATGCGAAGATTGCTGTACCAGCATCTACAGGGAAACCATAGTGCTTTCCATTAATTGTAGAATATGAAAGCTTCTCAGCTCCAAGTCCAGCCCAATCGCAATCTGCATCGTCAGCATCCTGCCAAGCATCTGGATAGTTTGTTACGTACTGCTGGATGTAGTGATCCTGGAAAAGTACGATATCTGGTAATGTGCTGTAGTCACCAGCTTCTGCTGCAAGTGTAACTGCCTGCTCAACATCTGAAGACTGTGACTGTGTAATAATCTCAAGCTTGAAGTCAGGGTTTACATCCTGATAATCCTTTTCAGCTGCCTTAAGAGCTGGGATATTGAAGTTTTCATCCCAAGCGTAAACTGTTAATGTGTTCTCGTCCTCTGACTGAACGTCTGCTGCTGCAGCACCCTCTTCTGTAGCTGCTGCATCGTCTGTTGTTTCTGCTGCTGTGTCTGAGCCACCGCAAGCTACCATAGAAGCTGCCATAGCACCAACAAGCATGAGTGAAAGTAATTTCTTCTTCATTCTTTCCATTCTCCTTATTGTTTAAAAATTCGAGCGATATATTGTGCACTATGCACAAATCCAATCCCAATACTCGCTCCTTATATGGTCATAATACTAGTTCCTTTGTTTTTTATGATTGTATAAATGCTCCAAAAAATTGCAAATTCGACTATTTAGACAGCTTATGATAATTGTTTTTTAACGAAAATGTGAAGAAAGGATGGTAGCAACTTAGGTTGCTACCATCCTTTCTTAGCGCTAATTTTGTAATTCTTTTTGGTTAATCCTATATGACTTTCGTCCTTCTTCCACTGATAAGGAGTTTTTCCTGTCAGCTTTTTAAAATTCCTGTTAAAGGTGGATGGAGTTTGATAACCCACTCTAAACCCAACCTCTTCCATAGCGTAATCCTTTTTCTGGATTAACTCGCAAGCTTTATCAATACGAACCATATTTAAATAGTCCAGAGGTTTCATGCTCATACTTTCCTCAAATATGCGCCTAAAGTGACTTTCTGAAAGTCCACATTCGTGAGCCACATCTGCCATCTTCAAATCCTCTGCATAATGCTCGGCAATATAGCTAACACTTTTTTCTATATAGCTATTCATACGCTTCTCTTCCAGCGTAAGGCTAGAACTCATATCCTCGTTGATACGAAGTAGCTCTACTACGAATGCTCTAAGATATCCTCTTACCGCATCCTTGTAATAAGGCTTTTTCTCACGATACTCCTCGATAATGTTTTTCACTATATTGGTCATAGCCTTATTTTGATTCCATGAAACAATATAGCCCTGATTATTGATTCGTTTCAGAACCTCCTCTGGAAGCATTCGTTTGAACTGCATCTCATTTCTTATAAAGCTATTAATATCAATGTAAATGTACTCCCATTTACAAATACCCTTATTAAAGCTCTTTGTCTCGTGTGGAATATTCTCTGGAATAATGGTGATAATGCCGCCTTTATATGCCACATTGGCATCTTCTATTGTCAGCATTCCATTGCCCCAATAGCAATAGCCTATCTCCATATAGTTGTGAAAATGTAGGAGATTCTCCTGTTCTGCCCCATAGCTTCTCACCCAGGAATCCCCTAAGAGAGCCATAACATAGTGTCCATCAGGGATTTCGTAGTATCTATATTCAATTTGTTTCTTCTGTTTTGCCATAGTACCCTATTACCGCCTTTTATCTATGGTATTCTTCCGCCACAAATTTCTTAAAGGTCTCTATAGACCTCTTTACTTTTTCCGTATCAATACAGTATGCCATTCTAAAATAACCTGGGCATCCAAAATTATCTGCTGGCACAAGTATTAAATCATATTTTTTTGCCTTCATACAAAAAGCGTTTGCATCTTCCTCCAGTGCCTTTGGGAAAATGTAAAATGTTCCACCAGGGCGTACCACCTCAAATCCCATTTCTATCAGGGCATCATAAAGGATATTCATATTCGTCTCGTATACACTTAAATCACTAGTCTGATCTAGAATCTGACTAACTGCTAACTGTGATGTTGATGCTGGACAATTGTGGCCTATGCCTCGGCTAATTTGACCCATAATAATTGCAAGAATATCAGCATCTGTAGCCTTTGGATTAACGGCTACATAACCAATTCTTTCACCTGGAAGAGAAAGACTCTTTGAAAATGAGTAGCAGGTTAAAGTATTGTCGTAGTATTTAGCAGGATATGGACATTCCTTGCCGTCGAATACAATCTCGCGGTATGGTTCGTCACTAATAAGGAATATATCGTGACCATACTCCTCCTGCTTTGAATACAAAACATCTGCCAAATGCTTAATAGTTTCCTCACTATAAACACTTCCTGATGGATTATTAGGTGTGTTTATAAGCACTGCCATTGTCTTTTCATTGATGATCTTTTGGAACTCTTCGAAGTTGATCTGAAAATCCTCAGTTCTAGGAGGAACCACCTTCATAATGGCACCTGTTCGTCCTATATATTCCTTGTACTCCGGGAAAAATGGTGCAAACACTACTATTTCATCACCAGGCTCTGTAACTAGCCTGAAAGCATGAGCCAAGGCACCTGCTGCACCAATGGCCATAAATATATGCTTTGCCTCATAATTGATGCCAAATCGCTTTGTTAATGATTCAGCAACAGCCTTTCTGACATCCTCTATACCAAGGGAAGGGCTGTAGCCATGAATAGCCATAGGATTTTGGTTTTGATACATATTTACAACTGTATTAGTGTAATCAGCTGGACAAGGTACGCTAGGATTTCCAAGGCTGTAATCAAATACGTTTTCATATCCTATCTCCTTGCCTCTAGCTGTAGCATATTCACTCAGCTCTCTGATAATAGATTTCCCCTCAAGCATTTTCTTATAAGACTCGTTAATCATCGCATTTCTCCCAAATTAAAAGCTAGTTTCCAAGTTATTAGCCTCAATTTTACCACAAAAAAGCTGTTGCACAATACGTGCAACAGCCTTTTATTCTCATTTTCTTCTATCATTTTCCATATAGTATGCGGCTTTGTCAGCATACATAATCTTGTCTGCCTGATTAATTAATCCTTGAATATCATTTGCTGTATCACTCCATACAGCTCCAATAGCTACCGGTATATTCTTGGACTTCTTTCTCAGCTTTTCTATTTCCCCGGCAAAACGCTCTTCTTCAACCTGAGGGAAAATTACTATAAATTCATCTCCTCCGATTCTATAACAATATTTCATCTTGAAAACTGAAGTTATAAGGTCCCCAGTTTCCCTAATCATATTATCGCCAGCATCGTGACCCTTAGAATCATTGATGGTCTTTAATCCATTAATATCTATAAAGCACACACCAATAGACACATCCATTCCCTCCAGCATATGAATGGTTGCGCTATAAGCATGTCGATTTCCAAGACCTGTCAGCTCGTCATGATTACTCATATAACTCATTTCCTGAACCAGCCTACTGTTCCTTAACTCTTCAGAAAGAAAGATACTGATAGATTCTATTACCTCGCGAACATTAATAGTTAATTCCTGAGAGTAATTATCTATCAAAAGATAGCCGATGGTCTCAGTTTTTGACTTTAATTTTGAAACTATGTAGCGAGAAATTGTACCTTCTAATACGGATTTAAATACCTCATGGTTCTTATCATTTATTGTAGTTGTATCATCACAGATAATCAGTGATTCTCCATTCATCTGCTTGTTCCACATTGTAAAGAAATCAAACTGTTCAAAGGCTTTTCTGGATGGCAGTCCTGTTCCGCTGACCTTATCTGACCATTCGTATACCTGGCGAATCTCGTCGTTCTTTACCTCGATGATAGATACTCTGTCTGCCTTTAGTACCTTACCTAATTCCTTAAGGGTGTATTTTATACCCTTCTTGAAATCGTTTGTGGTAAGGGCTTTGGCGCAATCCAAAATCAGATTATTAGAATTTGAATTGATTACTCTTGTTTCTTCTTTACGCTTTTCTGCTGTAACATCGTGTATTATAAAAGCACAAAATCCTTTTTTATAAACAGGCACTGCCCAGAATTCAAACCATTTATTAAACTTTGTATTATAGGTACTATTAATGACAGATTGACGCATAAAAGCAGCCTGATAACTAAGCTTTATCCAATCCTCATCTCTGTTATTTACAGTATTAAAGTATGTTGATCCAATCAGCTCGCTGGTTGACTTTTCAACAAGCTTTCCATACTTCTCGTTTGCAAATAGAAAGAGCATATCCTGAACTGTACCAAAGGGATCAGTAACTACCTGAAAAATACAGCAGGCATCCGGTAAATCCCTTATCATATACAAAATGTCTTGTGCACTATAATCGATGTTTGACTCAAAATCCTTAATATCAGTGCTCATAAAACCCCCCGAAATATAATGGATTATCTCCTTTTAATACACTATATCTTTAAATCTGTCTAAATTCAACAGCTTTACTTAAAAATTACTTAAATACTTACGCAATTATAGATGCTTTTAAAACTCCCGGTAAGCCGTACTCTCTTTTTCCGTTACCGTATCCCACCTTAAGTATTTTTGACTGCTCTGGGAGTGACTCCTTTGTTCTAAGGGCAGCCACTGTTGCAGCACCGGTTGGTGTCACCAGCTCACCATTTATATCAATAATATCAAGTTTAATATCGGCATCCTCTACAATATGTTTTACGGCAGGAACTGGGACTGGCAATATTCCATGCTGAGTACGAACTGTTCCCTTTCCATCGTATAATTTTGGGACTACTACCTCTGTAATGCCAAGATTATCAATACATACTGCTATAGCTACAATATCTACTATTGAATCTATTGCGCCTACCTCGTGGAAGTGAACCTCCTCCACTGGCACCTCATGTGCCTTTGATTCTGCCATGGCAAGTACATTGAATATTTTCTTTGCTATTGCTCTGGCATTATCTGTCATCTTTGCATCATCAATTATCTCAAAAATTTCTTTTATTCCTCTATGGTGATGATGTGCGTGATGATGCGAATCATCTTCATGATGGTGATGTTCATGTTCTTCATGATTATGATGCTCTTCACCCTTTAAGTGACCATAGAGATACTCCATATCATGGTCATGACCATCATACTCTTTGTCCAAAATTACGTCAAAGTCAGTACAGCTGACACCTTTTTTTTCAATTTTTTGGATTTTGATTTTAAATCCGCTTGCCTTAATAGAATTCAGCACGTCCAAAAGGACATGACTGCAGGCGCCCAAATCTAATAGAGCGCCAACTGTCATGTCCCCACTTATTCCTGAATTACATTCTAAGTATAATGTTTTGTCCATCTAATCCTCTACTGGAAGAAAGCCATTTCCTTATCAAGTATCTTAGCAATTTCATTCAAACCATTTGCCTTCTTAGAAAGAACTTCCATTGTATCTGACAGATCTTGCATAGAAGCCCTAGTTTCTTCTGAACTAGCTGCATTTTCCTGCGAAATAGAAGAAAGGTTTGTAATTGTATCAGAGATGACATTACTTGCTGTTTCTGTTCTATCAACGTTAGTGACAATCTCTTTTGTAATTGCTACTGACTTATTAATATCTTCTATTAATGAATCAACCTGTTCTATGGTTCGATGTATAGTGCTGCGCTGCTTGCTAATAGCTTCCTGCACACTGCCGGCCTCTTCCATTGTCTTATTAGAATCAGATGCAAGCCCCTTCATAGCTTCCTGAATATTCTGAGCAGCCTCTGCTGACTGATCTGCCAACTGACGAATCTCATCAGCAACAACAGCAAAGCCCTTACCTGCCTCACCTGCTCTCGCAGCTTCTATACTTGCATTTAATGATAACAGATTTGTCTGTGCAGCAATAGCATCAATTATTGCAACTGCTTCGCTGATAGTGGTAACTGCTGTATTTGTATTTCCAATTAATTCTACGATGCCATCAATCGCTGAAATGCTTTCTCTTGTAGACATTCTAAGCTCTGTAAGCTTCTCCTGGCTTGCCTTAGAATTCTCCTGCATAGAATCGGCTATCTGGCGCATTTCGTCTGTGTTTTCTGTAATAAGATGAACCGCATCATTAATATCAGAAACACTTTCTACAGCTTCCTGAAGCGACTCTGCCTGGCTAGATGCACCTGTTGCAACCTGAGTTACCGCAAGTGTTACATTATCTGCTGTTTCTGCAATTGTTTGAACTGTTTCGTATAGGTATCCTGCTGAATCATCAACCTCATTAGAGGATACTCTTGCACTTCCTATTACATCACGAATCTTGGCTGCCATATCAAATAATGCCTTAGACATTTCACCAAGCTCATCTTTTCTATTCTTTACCTTTTCACTAAGCTTAATTTCCAAATCACCTGTTGCCATTTGACGTACAGCTCGTACATTTTCATCAATAGCCTTTATGATTTGAATAAGATAAAGTACGGCAATGATTGAAAATACGATTATAACTCCAAATGAAAGTGTAACAGTCCAGGCAACCTTCTTGCTGATATATGCTGTTACTTCTATTTTTTTCAAACCAACAAATGCCATACCATAAATTGCACCCGATTCATCTTTTAATGGAATATAAGCAACGTAATATGGCTGTCCATTTATCATTACATTTTTTGCTGAATATCTATTACCACCTTTTAATACTTCTGCGATAACAGCATCTCCTGCTTTTGTTCCAACAGCGCCTTCTATACTTGAACGCTCTCTGGTGTCACCTCTAAAGAATGTATAATCATAGCCCGTCTCGTCGTGCATTTCCTGCTCTAACGTGAGAGTTTTAGATTCCTCTTCACTAAGATTTTCCTCAGTGTATCCCAGAACCTGTGCATAGGAAGCACAAGTGGCCATAACGCCGGTTTCTACTTCATATTCCATTCCTCGGCGCATATTAGTAGTACCAACAATTGTCGCCGCCAAACCTACACACACTAAGGAAGCAATTAATAATCCCAAAATAGCCGTTCTTAATGACGAAAGCTTAACCATTTGAGCTAGCTTATCCATAGTACCAACATTGTCCTTGCTTTCCATATTCGACCTCCGTTTAATCTCTCCCCTTGGTCGATTGAACAGTATTACTCTACAAAGCGAGAAAACCGACTATTTGGATTATATCCCATAACTAAGTACAAACTGTGAAAAAAGTGTAAAATAAGGCAACTGTAGTAACATTGTGTACAGTTGCCTCTTTAATCTTCATTATTTTCTTTTTCGATTTCTATATTAACACTGAAATCAATACCACTATCTTCTAATTTTTTACGATTGATTTTCCGCTGTGCATCGTGAAGCATTGCTTTTATGGCTTCTAAATCCTCGTAAGCATCATCAGAGCTATATGGCTTTTTTTCATCCTCAAAATTCCAATCCATAGACTACTTCCCCTAGAGCTCTCCCGTTTGATGTAGTCTAACATATTAATTTGAAGAAATGATGAAGGGTTGATTTCTAATGAATTACTTCAGGAATTCCTCAACCTGACCTTCGATAATTTTCATAAGACGCTGTCTCGCTTCCACAGCTGCCCAGGCAATATGTGGTGTAATGAGAAGCTTAGTGCTGTCTTTGATTCTTACAAGTGGGTTTTCTGGTGACATAGGCTCCACATCAAGAACATCAAGTCCTGCTGCTGCAATTTGTCCACATTCAAGTGCATCTGCAAGATCTTTTTCCACAATAATAGGTCCTCTACCTACATTAATGAGAATTGCATTTTTCTTCATCTTTGAAAATGCGGTCTTATCAACAAGATGCATAGTATTCTCGTCAAGTGGAGCGTGGATAGATATAACATCAGATGTGGATAACAATGTATCAAAATCCACCTCTTTGTAGATATCTGAATGATTACGTCCACTTGTTGAATAGTAAATTACATTTGCTCCAAAGAGCTTTGCAATCTCTGCTACACGACTACCAATTGCGCCAAGTCCAATGATTCCCCAAGTCTTTCCTGAAATCTCGTGGAAATGCTTTTCAAAATGAGTAAACATTCTATCATTAACATATTTCTCACTCTTAACATATTCATCATAGTAGCTAAGATGCTCTAAAAGATAAAATGCCAGGGAGAAAGTGTGCTGTGCAACTGCCTCTGTAGAATATCCTGCAACATTTCTCCACTCTATACCGCGACTTGCAAGATAATCCTTATCAAGATTGTTTGTACCTGTAGCTGTAACGCAAACCAGTTTAAGCTGCTTTGCTGTAGCAATAGTAGCCTCATTTACAGGCACTTTATTGAGGATTATTACATCTGCATCCACTACGCGTTCTGGCACCTCTTCTGGTGAAGAATAATCATAGATTACCACCTCTCCAAAACGTTCGAATCCTGATAAATCAATATCCTCTCCAATTGTTTTTCTGTCTAAAAATACAATTTTCATATTTTGCACCCTACTTTCTTTGCTTCACATTACTTACATATATCTTGGTAGCATTCTGGACGTCTGTCTCTAAAAATGCCCCAGCTTAATCGATTGTTAGCTATTTCATCTAAATCATAGGTATGAATAAGAACCTGTTCCTTGTCTCTAGGTGCATCCTCAACAATATCTCCTGTTTCGTCTGTCATAAATGAGCTTCCATAGAAGTTAAGGCTGGATTCCTGTCCGCCATTTTCTTTACAAGGCTTAACCTCTTCTAAACCAATACGATTTGCAGCAATAACTGGCATTAGATTACTACCAGCGTGCCCCTGCATACAACGTCTCCAGTGTGGCATGCTATCGCTTTCAAGAATAGGCTCACTTCCTATGGCTGTTGGGTAGAAAAGAAGCTCTGCACCCTTTACTGCCATACATCTGGCTGTCTCTGGGAACCACTGATCCCAACAGATTCCTACTCCGATTTTCGCATATTTTGTATCCCATACCTTAAATCCTGTATTACCAGGCGTGAAATAGAATTTTTCCTGATAAAAATGATCGTCTGGGATGTGAGTCTTTCTATATATTCCAAGTATTGTTCCGTCTGCATCAATCACAGCAACAGAATTGTAAAGAACATTTCCATCCTTTTCATAAAAGCTGACAGGAATTACAACAGAAAGCTCTGCTGCAAGCTTTACAAAATGTTTTACAGCATCATTTTCCTCTACCGGCTTTGCAAAATCATAGTATTCGTATCTTCGCTCCTGGCAAAAATATTGACGCTCAAAAAGCTCTGGAAGGAGGATTATCTGTGCGCCCTTAGAAGCCGCTTCACGGACCATTAAATCCGCTTTATTTATGTTTTCTTCTACCTTTGTACTGCATTGCATTTGGATTGCAGCTACTGTAATTTTTCTCATTTTTCCTCCTCATCCACGACCGGTTCTGGGATTTGTTGTGTGATGCAATGAATATTCCCACCACCTACTATTATTGCTCTAGCATAGATAGGAAATATTTTTCTATCCGGGAATAGCTTCCCTAAAATATCTACTGCCACCTTGTCGTTTTCATCTCCAAACTGAGGCAGAATTATACCTCCATTTGATATATAAAAATTCACGTAGCTGGCAGCTAATCTTTCTCCAACCTGACGTACATCCTCACCCTCTTCAAAAACGTATCCCTGAAGCTCTTCTTCAGTGATACATACATGGTTCTTTGGGATAGGTAATTTGTGCACTGTAAAACTGCGGCCCTTTGCATCTTTTTCCTGTTCTAGCACATTTAGGCATGCTAGACTCATTTCATATTGAGGGTCGTTTTCATCATCTGTCCAGGCGAGCACCACAGATGCTGGACCTACAAATGCACATACATTATCAACATGCTCGTTTGTTTCGTCATTGTAGATACCTGATGGAAGCCAAATAATCTTCTGAGCACCTAAATATTCACAGAGCTTTTCCTCTATCTGCTCCTTTGAAAGATCAGGGTTTCGCCCCTTGCTGAGAAGGCAGGCTTCTGTGACAATGACTGTCCCTTCACCATCCGAATGTATACTTCCGCCTTCTAATACAAATGGGTGAGCGTCGTATACATCAATATTCAGTGCTTGGCAAATCTTAGATGCTGCTGCATCATCCTTTTCCCAATGAGCGTAAAGACCATCATAATCTCCGCCCCAGGCATTGAAATGCCAGTCTATTCCTCGCACCTGACCTCCATTAACAACACAGGTTGGTCCAATGTCTCTGGCCCAGGCATCATCAGTATCTATTTGCAAAGGATGAATATTATCATTCTTTGCAAAAGTCTCCTCTACCTCGTGAATATGTTCCTCATCAGCCAGCATCCACACATCTTCACTTTCAGCTATGGCCATTGCTATCTGGCTAAATACAGCCTTTGCCTGAGCTCCTTTATGTGGCCAGGAGCCTGGTCGAACAGGCCATACCATTACACAGCCCCGATGTTTGCTATACTCGGCTGGCATAAAAAAATTATCTGCTTTAGGTGTAGTTATCATATTCCCCCACTAGGACAGACGATTTTTGAAATCCTCATATCCAAATTCTTTTATTAACTGTATGCTGTTATCCTCCTTTAGTAGGTAGATACTTGGAAGTGGAATGCCATTGAAGGTATTGTTTTTAACCATAGAATAGATGGCCATATCCTCAAATACTAATCTGTCTCCAATCTGGATTTCCTTATCAAAGGAATAATCGCCGATAATATCTCCTGCTAAACAGGTATATGAACTTAGCCTGTATTCAAAAGGCTTTTCTCCCCACTCTCCGGAATCCTTTAGTGGTGGAAGATATGGCATTTCCAAAACATCCGGCATATGGCATGCTGCAGATGCATCCAAAATCAATGTCTTGATTCCGTTTTCTACAATATCTAACACCTCTGTCACCAGATAGCCTGCGTTAAGGGCTATGGCTTCACCCGGTTCCAGATAAACATCCACTTTATAGGTGTTTTTCACATGTTTTACAAGTGAAATCAGCTTTTCTACATCATAATCTTCACGACTAATATGATGTCCGCCGCCCATATTAATCCAAGCCATTTTGTCCAGATACTGTCCAAATTTATCTTCTACGACCTTTAATGTAGTCTCTAAATCATCAGAATTCTGCTCGCATAGAGTATGAAAATGCAATCCATCTACTCCTTCTAAAAGATTAGCATCCCTATCAAGCTCTTGTTGTAATTTACCTAATGTAACTCCTAACCTAGAGCCTGGCGAGCAAGGATCGTAAATAGCATGGTCTCCCTGAGTAGAACACTCTGGATTAATGCGAAGACCTATGGATACCCCTGCGGATATACACTTTTCTTTATACTTTTTTAGTTGGGTCACTGAGTTAAAAATAATATGGTCACACAGCTTTACCAGCTCATTCATATCACTTTCTTTGTAGGCTGGAGCAAAAACATGATTTTCCTTGCCCATCTCCTCTTTTCCAAGACGAGCCTCAAAAAGTCCACTGGCTGTAGTTCCTGCTAAATATTCACCAATTAGTGGATATACTTTAAAATTCGAAAAGGCTTTTTGAGCCAGCAGGATTTTGCAATCTGCCTCCTGCTGCACCCTTTTTAAAACCTTTAAATTCTTAATTAGTTTTCCTTCATCAATTACATATGAAGGTGTTTTAATCTGAGATAACAATAATGTCTCCCCCATCAATACTAATCTACGAGAACAGGGTTCTCAACTACCTGCCAAGGTAAGCCCCACTTATTGAGAGCTTCCATGTATGGATCTGGATCAAACTCGTCAGTTGTAAATACACCTGGCTGCTTCCACTGACCTGTTACCACCATCATTGCACCAATCATAGCTGGTACACCTGTTGTGTATGAGATTGCCTGAGAGCCAACTTCTTTGTAGCACTCCTGGTGGTCGCATACGTTGTAGATGTAGATAGAACGCTCCTTGCCATCCTTGATACCTGTGAAGATACAACCAATGTTTGTCTTACCAACCGTACGAGGACCAAGTGATGCTGGGTCTGGAAGAAGAGCCTTTAAGAACTGAATAGGCACGATTTCCTGACCATTGAAATTAATAGGTGTAGTAGAAAGCATACCTACATTTTCAAGGCAATTCATATGTGTAAGGTAGCTCTGACCAAATGTCATAAAGAAACGGATACGTTTTACTTCTGGCATATTGCGACCAAGTGCCTCGATTTCTTCGTGGTGAAGAAGGTACATATCCTTCATTCCAACCCCATCAAAATCATATTCCCTCTTGATGCTCATTGCTGGAATCTCAATCCACTTTCCATTTTCCATATAAGAACCTGGAGCAGAAACCTCACGAAGGTTAATCTCTGGGTTGAAGTTTGTAGCGAATGGATAACCATGATCACCACCGTTACAGTCTAAAATATCGATAGTGTGAATCTCATCGAAATAATGCTTCTTTGCATAAGCTGCAAATACACTTGTTACACCTGGATCAAAGCCTGTTCCAAGAAGTGCTGTAAGACCAGCGTCCTTAAATTTGTCTTCGTAAGCCCACTGCCAGCTATAATCAAAATATGCTGAGAAACCTAATTCCTTGCAACGTTTTTCATAAATAGCTCTCCACTGAGGATCATCTGTGTCCTCTGGCTCATAGTTGGCTGTGTCGATGTAATCAACACCTGCTGCAAGACAAGCATCCATAATTGTAAGATCCTGATATGGAAGTGCTACATTAAGAACGGCATCTGGAGCATATTCCTTAATAAGCTTTGTAAGAGCCTCAACATCATCGGCATCAATCTGTGCTGTCTTAATAACTGTCTTAGTCTTATCCTGAAGCTTTTCCTTCATTGCCTCGCACTTTGAAACTGTGCGGCTAGCTATCATAATCTCCTCAAATACATCACTGTTCTGGCAGCACTTTGAAATTGCAACCTGTGCTACTCCACCACATCCAATAATTAATAATCTTGCCATTTTATTACTCTCCTATTTATTCATTATTTTCTTTTGATTCTTTTTTAGCTGCTTTTTCTTCTTCTACAAGCAAATCTTCCACATATCTTGGAAGCATAAATGCCCCCTTATGAAGGTTTGTAGTGTAGTACCAAGTTTTTAGCTCCCTGGCTTTCCAACGTTTTGTATCCAAATCCTTTAGTGGATGATATTTCTTTGAAGCAAATCCAAACATCCAATAACCTGATGGACAGGTAGGAATATTAGCCTGATATACTCTGTTGATTGGGAAGCTCTTATAAGCCTTACGATGCATAGCTCTGAAAGCTTCCTCATCCTCATCATAGAATGGACTTCCATGCTGATATACCATTATTCCATCTTCCTTGAGAGCTCTGTAGCAGCTACCATAAAACTCCCTAGTGAAAAGACCTTCTGCATATCCAAATGGATCTGTTGTATCATTGATAATCAAATCGTATTTATCTCTGCATCGACGAAGGAATCTTAGTCCGTCCATATTAGTAACTGTCACTCTTTCGTCATCAAATCCCTTGGCAGTTTCTGGGAAAAACTCCTTGCTAATCTCCACAAATTTCTCGTCCTGCTCTACTACATCGATATGCTCGATTTCTGGATACTGAGTGAGAACACGGGCAACACCACCGTCACCTCCACCAATAATTAGCACCTGCTTTACGCAAGGATGCACAGCCATTGGCACGTGGACTACCATCTCGTTATATATGAATTCATCTGCCTCAGAAAAGATGATTTCGCCATCTAATACAATCATCTTTCCAAGCTCCTGAGTCTCGAATACGTCGATTCTCTGATACTCACTCTGTCCACTATAAAGCTGTTTATTGACACGGATGCTTGTTTTAACATGCTCCGTCTCCATCTGTGAAAACCAAAAATCCATTATTATCTCCTTATTGCCTTCTCCCTAAGGGAGAAAGTGTCAGCATAGCTGACGGATGAGGGCTTACTTTATAACACTGATTAGCTCCACTGTAGGGTCCTTTGTACCCTGTAAGCTACAGCCCTTCTCTTTTGCAAATTTTATATATTCAATAATTTCCTGCGTGATTTTCTCACCTGGTGTAAGAATAGGAATTCCAGGTGGATAGCACATAACAAGCTCTGCGCAAATTCTGCCGTCAGTCTCATTCAGTGGCAGCTGAACCTTTTCAGCATAGAATGCCTGCTGCGGTGTCATCACATTTTCAGGCTGAATAAACTCACCACAGTACAAATCGCTTGAATCTTTTTCGTAAAGACGTTTTATATCCTCTAACGCTCCAACCAATCTTTCGATGTCCTGTATTCTGTCACCGATAGAAATGTAGGCAAGTATATTTCCGATATCCCCGAACTCTATCTGAATATCGTATTCATCACGTAATAAATCGTATACCTCGATTCCTGTGAGACCGATTCCCTGTGTGTAAACAGAAAGCTTTGTGACATCGAAATCGTATACACTATCTCCGTCAATCAATTCCTTGCCGTAGGCATAAAAACCACCGATTTCATTTATCTCGCTTCGGGCATACTCTGCCATTTTGGCAACCTTCTCAAAGGATTCCTCTCCTCTAAGAGCGAGATTTCTTCGGGATAAATCCAGACTAGACAGTAGCAAATAAGATGCACTGGTGGTCTGAGTAAGATTAATAATCTGGCGAACATACTCAGCATCCATATTCTCTCCACAAAGAAGAATAGAGCTTTGAGTAAGGCTACCGCCTGATTTGTGCATGGAAACAGCTGCCATATCCGCTCCCGCAGCCATTCCTGATATTGGTAAATTATCATTAAAGTAAAGATGGGTACCGTGTGCTTCATCAGCGAGAACCTTCATACCTCGTTCGTGGGCTATCTTTACTATTTCTTTCAAGTTTGAACATATTCCGTAGTAGGTTGGGTTGTTAATTAGGATGGCCTTTGCATCTGGATTTGCATCCATAACACGTTTTACCTCTTCCACCTCAACACCAAGAGCAATTCCTATTTCAGGATTAACCTTTACTTCTACGTATACTGGTACGGCGCCACAAAGCACCATTGCATTAATAACACTTTTATGTACGTTTCTTGGAATTAGAATCTTATCACCAGCCTTGCAAACAGATAAAATCATAGTCTGTACTGAGCTGGTAGTGCCATTAACCATAAGAAAGGCATGAGCCGCCCCAAAAGCATCAGCAGTAAGCTCTTCTGCCTCTTTTATAACCGAAACAGGATGTCCCAAATTATCCAGCGGCTTCATGGAATTTACATCCAGTCCAACACACTGTTTTCCCAGTAAATCTACAAGCTCTGGATTACCTCTTCCTCGCTTGTGACCGGGAACGTCAAAGGGTACTACCCTCTTTCTTCTGAACCGCTCCAAAGCTTCACAAATAGGAGCCGATTTCTGTTCAAATTTCTTCATTCACATTACCTTTTCCATATTACTCATGACTAACTTTATTATTCCTAAAAATAGGCGACAGTGAGCAGTCACTATCGCCTATTATATACTGTAATGCATATTAAGTGTTAATGGTTTTTTTACGGATTTTTTAGTTATTTTTCCCAATAAACCAAAGATTAATAATTCTGCTCTCTAACCTCAAAATAAGCCTGTGGATGCTTGCATACTGGACATACAGCTGGAGCCTCTGTGCCAACTACGATGTGACCACAGTTACGGCATTCCCACATAGTAACGCCACTCTTTTTGAACACTTCCATAGCCTCAACATTGTGAAGAAGCTTACGATAACGCTCCTCATGCTCCTTTTCGATAGCGGCAACACCTCTAAACTGTGCTGCAAGCTCCTGGAATCCTTCTTCCTCAGCTTCCTTAGCCATTCTGTCGTACATATCTGTCCACTCTGCATTCTCGCCCTCTGCTGCATGAAGAAGATTCTCTGGTGTTGTACCAACTTCTCCTAATGCCTTGAACCAAAGCTTAGCGTGCTCCTTTTCATTATCAGCTGTCTTTAAAAACAAAGCAGCAATCTGCTCATAACCAGCCTTTTTAGCTACAGAAGCAAAATATGTATACTTGTTTCTAGCCATTGACTCTCCAGCAAAAGCCTCCCAAAGATTCTTTTCTGTTTTTGTGCCTGCGTACTTATTTTCTGCCATTTTTAAAATCCTCCTTTTACTGTTAAAAGTTAAAGCTCATTTGCCCTTATTTTACTTAATTTAATTGAGCCCTGTCAATGATTAAGCGGCTACAATTTCACTAACAATTCCTCGTATCGTTTTGTACAATGCTTGGGAATTCATCTTTCCTGGAATCATAAACCCTGTCCACTGCCCCTTTGTGGAATTGATGCCATTAAGAAATTTAATTCCATAACAATTGCTCGTAAGCACCCACTCTTCAAGATTTTTAGAATAGTCATCTATTAGAATGGATGTGTAATCGTGATCAATATATTTCTGTTTTGACTCTCCATAGGGAACAAAAATAGTATCCAGGAAGCCTAATCCATTTTTCTTTAGCCAGCTGATTTTATCCCCTGCGGAATGATTGTCCTGATAGACTGCTGAAAGAATAGAAACATCATATTCCTGTGCAAGCATTTTCACAGCATCAATCAAACTTTCCTCTGGCTCTAACCCTGCAAAATATCCAGGCTCAAAGGTTTCTTCTATAGAAGCATCCGTATTCCATTTGGCAAGACACCCATCCATATCTATATATAGCTTTATATTTTTATTCAAGGCAACCTCCTTAAGGATTATATCTTCCTTCCTTTGGTTACATAATAAATCAAATTGGTGCCCCTATTTAAGGCCACCCTATTCCACTGATTTGAAAAAATGGCTATAATATATCTAATTATTTTGATTTTATGGAGGATCCAATGGGAAGAAAATCTATTAAGGATGATAAAAATATATATTTCGAAAGTAGAGAGGAAGCAGGTCTTACTCGCGCTCAGGCTAGTGAACTTATGGGCACTATGAGTGAAAGCCGTCTGGAAAAATTGGAGACAGGAAAAGCTGCCATTTATCCAGAAGATGTAGTGGATATGGCAGCCGCTTATAAAAAACCCAGCCTATGTAATTATTATTGCACTCACGAGTGCCGTATTGGCAAAGACTCTGTTCCTGAGGTTAAGGTTTCGTCACTTTCAGAAATTGTCCTTGGTATGCTTTCTGCATTGAACTCTCTTGATAAACAAAAGGATCGCCTTATAGAAATCACAGCAGATGGTGTTGTTTCAGATGATGAAATTCCTGATTTCGTTCACATTCAAAAGCAGCTTGATCAGATTGATCACACTGTAGAAGCACTAAAGCTTTGGGTTGCAAGTACCATAAGTGAAGGAAATATTAATGCACAGAAGCTCACTGAGTATTCTATGAAGGCTTCAAATCCTTCCCATATGTAATTGCAAATTTCTGTGTTTGATATTACTGATTTATCGCCTCTTGTAAGTGTTGTTCAACAATTGCAAACAGCTCGTCCGTATTGTCGTGCAACACTTCCTGTATTTCTTGTTTTTTAGTGTAAACTACCGCTCTTCCTGGTCGCTTAGTCTTCCAGTGAAGGGCGTCTGTTTTTCCTGTATATATTTCCACATCATATACCTGACCATTTTTCACAGCATCATGGAACATCTTGCCTAGCCTTGCTCTTATTTGCTCCGGCGATTCATTGGACTCAGATCCATTTGTCATCTTTTCGATGTTTTTAAATGTAGGTAATTCCCATAAGCAAAAATAGCTGTCCTTTTCCATAGCATCCTGCTTCAGACAATCTAAAGCAACAATATAATCAAACTCCCCTGAGCCATATTGCTTCTGTAGCTGGTTGTAAATCATATTGTTTACCGAAATCCCCTGTACATCCGCTTGGCGCTTAATCTTCTCATACATTTCCTGGTTAATTGATAAATTTACCCTAGGCATTGTAACTCCCCCTTTTATAAGTGTTGTGCGACATTTCTAATCATAATTATAATATTGTTGCACAACAGTTACAATAGTTTCAATTCTTTGATGAATGCTGAAGGTTTATCCTTGTATTTGAATACTGTCAAATTGTCCTTTGCCCTGGTAATTCCTACATAGAATATTCTTCGCTCTTCCTCGTAGTCTTTCTTTTCCTGGGCAGTGGCTTTTTCCATATTTCTAACAACCTTATTTGGAAATACGCCATTTATCGAATCAATCAGATATACTGAATCGTACTCTAGTCCCTTGCTGGAATGAATTGTAGAAAGGATTATTGAGCCTGATTCTACTGGTTCTTTCTCTAATAATATCTGTCGTAGGTCAGTCAGCCTGTTTAGAAATCCTGGTATATCCTTTTCTTTCTTTGCCAACATTTTCAGTATGAAAATCTTATTAGCATCGATATTATTGTTGGCCAGATATTCTCCATATCCCATATAATTTTCTATTCTGTTTATAGCCTTATATGGGCTTTCATTTGCCATATTCTTAAAGTGGGTTCTAAGACTTCTGCAGTTCCCTAACACATACGGATTAAGCTTTACCATTTCCGCCGCGTCTAATATTCCTGTATGATGTATCTCTGCCTCCATACACATCTCATTTGCCGCACTCTTGCTGATGTATGACTGCAGCTTGAAATATATCTTCATAAAGATTTCTTCATCCATAGGAACATAGGCAAATCTAAGGATATTTACAATATCAAGAACTACTCTGTTGCTGAAGAATGTCATATCCATATTTTTGATATTGTAAGGGATTCTATCTCTCTCTAGGATGTCAACAAGAGGTATGATGCTCTCATTATCTCTGTACAATACCGCGGTTCTTCCTATATGATTCTTGGCCACTTCCTTGAGATAGTTGTATTGCTTGTCACGTTCTATATTTAAAATATTAATATCACTCTGGTCTGATTTAATAGGGCAAATATGCTTTTTATGCCTGTCTTTATTATGCTGTATAAAACTATCGGCTGCCTTCACTATGTTTCCATTTGAACGATAATTCTTGTCCATAACAAGCACCTTGGCCCCTATGTGCTCCTTCTCAAAGTTCAAAAGAGCATCTGGATATGCTGCTCTAAATCCATAAATGCTTTGATCCTCATCTCCTACCATAAACAGGTTTCCTTTTGTTCCTGCTAGTAAGGATATAATCATATGCTGGATTTTTGATGTATCCTGGGCTTCATCCACGCAGATATATTGATACTTATCCTGAAAGGCTTTGAGCACTATCTGAGAACCTTTTAAAATCTTATAGGCATAAACCATCTGGTCATCATAATCCATAAGACTATTACTTTTCAGATAGTCATTATATTTTTCATAGATTTTCAAAAGCTCAATGTCATTTTCTTTTCCAAGCTTTTTTATTTCATCAGATTTCAGACACATATTTTTGCAATATGTAATCAATGTTCTGATGGTCTTTATATCGCTTTCAGTTGGATAATCTCTCATTACCTGCAAATATATATTTGAGATTACCTTTGCAATATCCTTATCATCACTGCATAGCTCAAAAGCCTTCTTGCCTATCATTTTCCCGTAATAAGCAATCACCTTTGCACATATACCGTTGATGGTTCTAAATTCCATGCTTTCTGCCAACTCTTCGCCAAACAGTTTTCTAAATCTTGCCGCCATATCTTTTGTGGCAGCTACTGTATATGTAAGAGTCAAAATATTCTCTGGCTTTATATCCTTTGTGAGCAGCATATAACCCAGTCTATTTACAAGCACTGTGGTCTTTCCACTTCCCGGAACCGCCAAAACCAGCACTGACCCATCTACGGATTTAACTGCCTCTAATTGTTGTTCGTTTAGCTTATTGCCATATTTCTCTATGAAGTCTATTTCTGTCATTAATAATCCTAACTACTATATTTTCAATATTTGTAAGTGTTGTTCTATACTTTTTACAGTATAAATGAACCTGTTGCACAACACTTACTAAAATATCAAGCCTTTACTGTAAGCAAGGCATCCGATTACTATGTGTGCTATTAATATGGCTGGCATTCCAATTACAAAATACCAATGCTTTGTCTTGTGACGGAATAAATACATACCAAGAAATGTACCAATACTTCCACCTAATGCACTTACTAAGAAAAGCGTCTTTTCTGGAATTCGCCATTCATGTCTAATTGCCTTTTTCTTATCAAGCCCCATTACAGCAAGCCCCAGGGCATTCATAATAACTAAATAATTAATAATCATTTTCTTTTTCTCCCATTTTTACCACTCCACGAAGCTCTTCATTATTCTGACCTTGCTAATAAAGATTCCAAGAGCTCAACATATTCTTTAAATTGTGTTCTTCCAAATTCAGTAAGTGTATAAGTGGTTTGAGGTTTGTTGTTAACAAATGCTTTTTCAATCGTTAAATACTCCAGTTCACTTAACTTATTAAGCTGTATACCTAAGTTTCCGTCAGTGGCTGAGGTTATTGTTTTCAATTCTTTGAAACTCTTTGTACCAGTCAGCAGAGCAGATAAGACCGCTAATCTAAGCTTCGTTTGAAAAGCTTCCGGTATTGTATTTATTTCCATGATTTTTTGCTCCTATCTTAAAAAACAGCCCTAATGCAACCATTCCGAAAATCATTACTATCCTGATAGTAAAGCTACTAACTGAAATCAAAGTACCCTTTCCACCTATTGCTCCAAAAGGCATCTGTTTCATACTCAAAAATAAAACCAAATACAAAACACTATAGCATACTGTGCAAATTGTTATAAGTTTTCTTTGTGTAAGTATACCTGTCATAAATAAGGCAAATATAATCGGCAAAATCTCTAATAGCTCTTTGCATCTCCATAAAGTCATAATTCGATCATTGTTACCTGCAGGAAGCAAATACATATACAAGAAAATAAATACATAAGAACCAATCAAAAATATTCCCCATATTTTTAACATACCATAGCTAATATCGTTATTTGCAATTCTTAGTTTTCTTGAAAAGAAAATAAAAAGAATAATATATCCTATAATTTTAATCCAATAATATCCTGCTCCAAAAATATGAACCAAGCTTGTTTCATATCCATAAGTATTTCTAATATAATACATCAGTTGTTCTACAATAACTGCAATTCCATTAATAATCCCAACCCATATAAAGAACGGTGCAATTTTAGAAAAATCTTGTTGTGTTCGTTCAATTACCGTTTTGATTAATGAAATATCATCTAATGCAAGTGCTACATTCTTATCCATAATCACCCTCCTGATTTATACTTTATATTATAGAGTGCTCTATGAAATGATAATATAACAAACGAATTCTTTTTGCAACTATAGAATATAAAAAAGCCTCCAACAGGAGGCAACAGTATCTGAACAACGAAAAACAGAGCTAACATCACACTATGTGCAATGCCGCTCTGCAAAAGTCAAACTTTTTCTTTGTGTTTAATTCTATCCATGAGTATACTAGCTGTCAACCACTGTCTTCATATCTTGCTCTATGATCCCCTGCGCAGTTATTAGCTCTCTAAACTTTCATTTCATATTTCTTCCCAGTATTATCCATTCCGTATAAATCAAGACAAAAGCCATATATATTATTTTTCAGATATTATTCTTTTTTACAATTTCCAATAATATTTCTTCTTAATTCTTCAATGTCCAACATAAAGTCTTTAGAGTAATTTTCTTTAATCCTTCTTCTATCATATAGTTTTTCAGCCACTTTAATTATTTCTACCACTATTTCACTATCTGTATATTCTTTAAAAACTCCAGCTATATCTATATTTAATAATAAAATAAATATCTTAATAGCACTCAGAATTATATGTACCTGCTCACCCGTTAAATAAGCCGTTGTTATAACTTCCCCTTTATTGACAACACTTTCACATTTTACTTCTCCAATATTTCCAGAAATAAGTGGTGGGTTGAAATCGACAGCATTTCCTCCTTCTGGTCTCTTACACCAAGCCAAGCTATGTCTAATACATTGTTGTATGTCATAAGCATTTTTTCCTCGCATATCAGTTATATCCGTATATATACCTAGACTTCCTTCCAATCCCCAACATTCTATATCAGTATTTTTAAACATAATGCTTCGTGCAGCAGTATATAATTCTCTTCGAGTAAAATCATATTCACTATCAAAATAATACATCTTAAGCTTTCTATCTATGCTATCATATTGACCTAAATGCATTCTAATATAAAAATCTAATGCATCAATAATTATATTTAGGCTTCTTTCATTAAATGCAATTCTGACAGGCTTTTTAACATGATTATATATTTCTTTTACATTTTGAAACGAAATCACACACAGACTATCTTTGGGTATTGCCTTTTCCCCTTTTTCAGTTATACACTTAATCAAATCACCAGAGTCATTTATAAGATATATGTAATCTATCCAATTATTTCTTATGTCGTAACAACCATCTATACTATATCCAAAATGCATTGAATCCTCATAATCATAGTCCATTTCTTTAAAATTCTTTTTGTGGAATGTTTTAACAAATTCATAAAACCTATCTTCATTCCAATCAGCTGTGTATTTGAAATATGTTATAATATCGTCACCATGCCCTTTGTAATCATTTGGACACATGTCGTATCCAAATATTCCTGTAGTATGGAATACTTTATTTTTATCTACATATATTAATTTTCCTTGAGTCATTATGTGAAGCTCCTTATTAATTCTGTTAATAGTCTTCAATGATATTATATGAAAAAACTTAATACCTTCATTGAATCTGTGGTATAAGAACATATAATGCTAATTTGCACTATCCTATTTAACTACTTTTTATACCACTTCTTTGATAATATTATAAATTTCTCTTCCACTATCTCTTCCAAATACATGCATAGAATCTGAATACATTTTCTTCTTCTGAACTTTATCATGTATAGATACAAACGATATA